>Ga0136846_1213344_pt1 | contig 11040 bp, 7 predicted proteins | sample HopSoiMetagenom2_FD_96841 | JGI IMG/M metagenome (GOLD analysis project Ga0136846, IMG submission 96841) | Grasslands soil microbial communities from Hopland, California, USA - 2 Assembly 2016 (version 4) | ecosystem: Environmental > Terrestrial > Soil > Grasslands | place: USA: Hopland... | reverse complement strand
CTGTAGCCGCTGCCCGCGTAGAGGCTTCGCGCCGCCTGCCAATCCAGATCGTGCGCGAGCTCGTGCGCGAGCGTTCCCGACGACGAATAGGTGGACATGCGAATCGTGCGCGTCGCGGGATCGTGCAGCGCCAGGATCGTGTCCGGCAGCCCGCCCACCGACACCGTAATCCGGAGCCCGGCGACGGAGTAGCCGCTGAGCACGCGCTGCACATCGCGCAAGCTCGTGCCGATCATGCGCAGATAGTACGGCTGCCACTCGGCCCGCACGTCGCGATCGAAGCTCACACCAGCGAGTCCGAACTCCGCGCGGAGATCGGCGGCGCTCGGCGCTGGAGCGCCCCGGAACCACGGCTCCTCCTGAGCCATGGCGCGCAGCGACGTCGCGGCACCGAGGACCGCGAGGGCACCGGCGGGTCTGACACTGTCGCCGCTCGCCGCAAGAAGATCGTACTCGGCCGCGAGCGTCTCCGCGTTCGTCGCGTACGACACGAATTGCGCGCGGAGACGACGGGTCTCCGGCGACGGATCAACGCCCAGAATGAGCGAACGGTGCGTGCGGACGGTAACGGCCACCGGCGGCTCGGGCGGTTGTGCCGCGCCCAGCGCGGCGAGCCGGTTGGCGCTTGCAGTGCCCAGGAGCGGCGACTCGGCAGTGGAGGGCTGCGCAGTGGCGACGCGCACGGCGCGTATCGAGTCGAGGAGCTTCGGAACCGCCGCGAGTGCCTCGGACTGCAGCGACTCGTCGAGCTGCGCCGCGGGCGGGGCCTCGACGGTGAAGGCACGGGCGCGGCGGCGCCTAACGAGCTCGGCAATTGGATCGAGATGCCGCACGTCCGAATCGTGGAGAAGGTCGCGGAGGTCCGCGCGCGCGAGCACGCGATCGCGCACGAGGGCCGCGACTTGCGTGGCGACGAGGTCCCCCTGCTCGGCAATGGTCTGCTCGGAGGCAGCGAGCGCAAACGCGAGACGGACGGAGAGCTCGGCGACGCGGGGATCACCCGCTCGTTCGATCGTGCGCTGGATGAGCGCGAGCTGCTCGGCGCCGCGACCCTGCGACCCGAACGCCGTCGCGACGGCGCTGTCGATCACGTATGCATCGCCCCGCCGCAGCCGCGCGAGCAGCGCCCACGCCACACGCGAGCGCGTGGAATCGTCGAGGCGGGGATCGGACAGGGCAAAGTCGGCGAGCCGAAACGGGCTGCCGAGGCCGAGGCGCAACCGCTCGAGATAGCCGAGGGCCACGGTGGTCGTGGAGTCTGGCAGCGCGCGGTCGGGCGCGGCGCGCGCGAGCACGATCACGGAATCGTAGTACGCGGCGGCGCGGCGCATATGCGCGGCGGCGTCGCCGGAGAGATCAGAGCCCGCGCGAAGCCAGCCGTACGTCGAGACGACGGCCAATAACGTCGCGGTCACCAGCAGCGACAGTCGCCGATGATTGCCCAGTATCACCATCATGAATCAGTACCCGTCCCGACGACGAGGGTTGCTCCAATCATCGAGTTTCCCTCCTGAGGTGCGTGCGTCTATCATGCGATCACGCCATGACGAGAATCTCTCGCTACTTCGCCGCGCGCCTCGGGCTCTTCGTTCTCACTCTGCCCGGAACATCGCTCGGCGCGCAAGCACAATCGAGTTCTATCGTTCCCGGTGCCGCCCCGCATGATTCGGCGACACTGTCCGTCACGCCGCGCCGGCCCGAGATTGGGTCGCTCGTGCTGCTCTCCATTAGACGCGCGAGAGCCGCTGGCGATTCGATCGTCTCGATAACCGGATGGATGGCTGGCGAGCCGCTCCATTTTCGAGGGGACAGCACGGGGGTCGCCCGCGCCTTTGGGCTCGTGCCACTCGAAGCCTCAGACAGCGTGGTCGCCCGGGTGGTTGTTCGCTACGACTCGGGCGTGGCGGACACGATTCGCTCAGTTCTGGCGGTACCGCATCGAGTGAGTCCCACCGGTGGACGGCCGGCGCGCGCCCGTCGTCTGAGTGTATCGAAGGTGTTCACGACGAGACCCGATTCGTTGACCGAGGCGCGGATCGAGCGCGAGAACGAGGAAGCGCGGGCTGTCGGACGCCGCGCGCATGCGACCCCGGAGCTCTGGAGGCAGCCCTTCCTGCGGCCGCGCAGCTCGCGGATCACAAGCCCATTCGGATCGGGGCGACTGTTCAACGGACGGCTCGCGAGCAGTCATGGAGGCGTGGACTTCGCCGGGCAGCCTGGCGATTCGGTACGTGCCGCAAACCGTGGTGTGGTCGCGCTGGTGGACAATTTTTTCTTAGCGGGGAACGTCGTGTACATCGACCACGGCGGCGGAGTCGTCACGGGATACTTCCACCTGACGCAGGCGCTCGTGGCGGTCGGTGACACCGTGGAGCGTGGCCAGCAGATCGGACTCGTGGGGGCGACGGGACGGGTGACCGGCCCGCACCTCCACTGGAGCGCACGATACGGCGAACATACCGTGGATCCGATGGGGTTGATAACGCTGACCCGGCTGCGTCGTTAGGCGGTGCCAAGCGGCCTCGTCACTGGCGAGTCGTCCGCTCCCTTTCCCGCGTTTCGCCCCGACGACACACCTGCTGGTCACGAAATTCGACGTGACCCCGGAAGCCGTGGGCGCGGTTTATACCTCGCATCAGCCCGTTGACACCTTTGATCACGCCTGTGCTATTTAATCGCACGGTAGTGAAAGGGATGACGCCGCGGTGGGCGGTATGACGTCATCCCGCAAGTGCGCTCGTGCGGACCGGCAAAGGTCGTCAACGGGCGCAATCGTGTAGCCGAGCATCGCGCCGAGGCGGCAGAACGCGTGTCCGCGCCGCGACGTGCCCAGCTACAGTCCACGTCCTTTTTCGTGAGGTCACCACTCGTTATGCAGAGTCACCTCTGGCGCCTCCTCTCGCGCGCAGGTGCGACCCTCGCCCTTGCTCCCGCGATCGCTCTCGCGCAACAGCCGACGACGATCACGGGCCGAGTCACCACCGAGGCCGGTACGGCCTTGCAAGGGGCAAGTGTCACCATACCCGCCATCGGAGTCGGCGGGTACTCGAACCAGGACGGCCGCTACACGTTCACCGTTCCCGCGACGCGGTCGAACGGTCAATCGGTTCGCGTCACGGCGCGCCGCATCGGGTTCCGGGCGCAGGCGGTGAACCTCACGCTCAGCGGCGGAACGGTCACCCAGGATTTCACCCTTGAGAGCACCCCGACGGAGATCACAGGCGTCGTCGTGACGGCGCTTGGACAGTCCCGTGAGAAGAGCCAGGTCGGCACCGCGGTGCAGCAGCTGAGCTCCAAGGAGCTCACCGAGACCAAGGCACCGGACATCATGCAGCAGATCTCGGGCAAAGTGTCGGGCGTCCAGATCACCGGCTCCGGCGCCCCAGGCGGGTCGAGCATGATCACGATTCGTGGCTCGAACTCGATCACGGGCGACAACACACCGCTCTTTATCGTGGACGGAGTTCCGGTTCTCAAGTCGGATCACGGCGCCAGCCCCTACGGCGGCTGGGACGCTGGCTCGGTGCTCAACGACCTGAACTCGGCCGACATCGAGACGATGACGATCCTCAAGGGCCCGAACGCGGCGGCACTCTATGGCTCGCGAGCGGCCAACGGCGTCATCCTCATCACGACGAAGAAGGGCGCCAACACGGCGGGTAACGTCCGGACCGAGTTGAACACCTACTATACGATCGAGAATCCGTCGATCCTGCCGACGTATCAGAACCAGTACGGGCAGGGCGCCGGCGGCAAATTCAAATTTGTGAATGGCGCGGGCAAAGGGGTCAACGATGGCGCCGACCAGAGCTGGGGTCCAAAGCTCGACGGCCGGCTCATCGACCAGTTCACGGGCCCACAGCAGCCGTGGGTTGCGCACCCGAATAACGTCGAAAGCTTCTTCCAGACGGGTCACACCAGCTCGGCAACTCTCGCGGTGAGCGGGGGAACCGACCGGGCGAACGCCCGCCTGTCGGCCGGCATGGACAATCTCGACAGCTACATCCCCGGCACGTATCTGACAAAGTCGAACGCGTTGCTCACCGGCGATCTGCAGGTGACGCCAAACCTGAGCACGACGGCGACGATCAACTACATCCGCAACGTCGGCCGCAACCGTCCAGGCCAGGGTTACGGCAACTCGATTCTCGAGAGCTTCGTCTGGTTCGGCCGCCAGGTGGACATGAGCGTGTTGAAAGACAGCTGGCAGAAAAGCGGTGCCGGCAACGGCGGTCCCGCTGACCGCGAGTTCAACTGGAATTACAACTACCACAACAACCCGTACTTCCTCATGTACGGGAACCCAGAGAACGACGCCCGCGATCGTCTCATCGGTACCGTTTCGGCGAGTTACCGCATGCTCGAGTGGCTGACAGCCACGGGTCGCATCGGCAGTGACTGGTATCGCTACGGCGTGAACCAGGACTTCAGCCCGGCGGACATTACGGGTCCGAATAGCGGCGTTGGACCCAACGGCGCAGGGGCCGGGCTCGACCAATCGTATGCCGGTGCCTTCACGCTCCAGAACGAGTACAACAACGAGACGAACACCGAAGGGCTGTTGAGCGCGAACAAGGAGTTCGGGCGCCTGGCATTGAACGGCACGTTCGGTGGCAACATCCGCAAGCAGAATTACGCCTGGAACTCGATCTCGACGGCCGGTATCTCGGCGCCTGGCGTGTACAACATCTCGAACGCGGCGATTGCGCCGCAGAACCTGCAGCAGAATCAGGAGCGACAGGTGAACAGCCTTTACGGCTCCGCGTCGTACACCTGGAACGGCTGGTGGACGGTGGAAGGCACGGCGCGCAACGATTGGTCGTCGACGCTGCCGAAGGGGAAGAACTCCTACTTCTATCCGTCGGTGAACACCTCCGTCGTGCTGTCGGACCTGGTGCCGTCACTGCGCAACAGCATTCTCTCCTACCTCAAGCTGCGCGGTTCGCTCGCGCGGGTCGGCAACGACGCGAATCCGTATCAGTTGCGCAGCGTGTTCAATGGCTCGGCCAACAAGTTCAACGGCCTGCCACAGTTCTCGTATAGCGACGTCGTCGCGAACGCCGATCTAAAGCCGGAGATCACGACCTCGGCCGAGGGCGGCCTGGAGATGAGCTTCCTGAATGGCCGCGCGAACTTCGACGCGAGCTACTACGCGAAGGACACGCGCGACCAGATCTTCAACGTCACCGTCTCGCCGACAACAGGCTTCGGCTCGAAGGCGATCAACGCGGGCAGCGTCACGAACAAGGGCGTCGAGGCGCTCCTCAGCGTCATCCCCCTGCAGACGCGCAACCTGCAGTGGACGTCGACGTTCAATTATGCGCGCAACCGCAGCAAGGTGGTGAGCCTCTACCCGGGTGTGTCGACGATCATTGTTCCGCCAAGCCCGACGACCGGCTGGTGGTACGTGACGGTGGAAGCGCGTCAGGGGCAGCCGTACGGCGCGCTGGTCGGCAACGCGTATCTCCGCGACAGTGTGACAGGTGAGCTGATCGTCGACGGTGGGATCACGGCGGCCGGTCCGCGCCGAGTGCTCGGGAACATCCAGCCCAACTGGACGGGCGGCTGGGCGAACTCGATCACCTACAAGCGCGTCTCGGTGAGCGCGCTGCTCGACATCCACAACGGCGGCAGCCTCTGGAGCATCACCAATTGGTTCGGCGATTACGCGGGCGTGTTGAAGAGCTCCCTGCGCGGCCGAGAGGTCGATTACAACCAGCCCGGTCTCGTCGTGCAGGGCCTCGACAAGGCAACGTGCGGGGCAGGATCGGGACCGACCGCGGACGGCATGTATCACTGCATCGGCGGCAAGGGCAACAGCACGAACATCACGGCGGAAGCGTACTTCCAGGACATCTTCCCCGTGAACGAAGGGTATGTGTACAACGACACCTATGTGAAGCTGCGCGAGCTGCGTGTCGGCTTCGACCTGCCGCAGGAGTGGGCGGCCAAGGCGCACTCGTCGGCGGTGAACATCGCGCTCACCGGTCGGAACCTGCACACGTGGACGAAGGTGCCTAACGTCGATCCCGAAGTCTCGTACAGCACCGGCAACGGCACCCAAGGTGTGGAGTACGGATCCATCCCGAACGCGCGCACCTTCGGCATCAGCCTGCGCGTCACCCCGTGATTCGCCGACGATTCGCACGCGACTTCACTTCAGCCAAATCACACATGCGGAATAGAGATCACCTGCTCGTCGTCGCTGCCTCGGTCGCTCTACTGGGTGCCGCGGCGTGCAACAACGACGGGCTCACGAGCCTCAACACCAATCCCAACTCGCCGGAAGACGTCCCGGCGTCCACGATCTTCACCAACGCCGCGCGCACCGCGGCCGCGCGGTGGGTCGGAAATGGCTACGACCTTCGCGGCACCGAGTGGGTCGTTCAGCATCTCGCCGAGGTGCAGTACCCCGACGAGGACGACTACAAGCGACTCCAGGCCAGTTCGACGACGCCGTGGTTCGACACGCCGTACTCGTCCGAGTTGGAAGATTTCAGAAAGATCTACCAGAAGGGTCAGGCGGCGAACCAGCCGGGGACCTGGGCACCAGCCGTGATCATGCGGACGCTGGTGTTCTCGTACCTGACGAACACGTTCGGCGACATCCCCTACTTCCAGGCGCTCGCCGGCGACAGCAGTGGTGCATCGCTGACCCCCGTGTACGACAAGCAGCAGGACATCTACGCGGATTTCTTCAAGCAGCTGGATGCTGCAGCGAAAGCGCTCGCTGGTGCATCGAACACTCTCGGTGGGGCCGATCCGATCTACGGCGGCAACACGGCGAAGTGGCAGAAGTTCGCCAACTCGCTGCGACTTCGGTTGGCGATGCAGGTCGTCAACGTCGACGCAGCGATGGCGAACACCCAGATCGCAGCCGCGCTCGCGGCGGCGAACGGAGGCGTCTTTACCTCCAACGCCGACAACGCGCAGCTGGACTGGCCGGGTGACGGTGTCTACAACAATCCGTGGTCCGACAACTTTTCGGGTCGCGACGATCATCGAATGTCGCAGACGTTCATGAATCTGCTGATCGGCCTGAAGGATCCGCGGATCTTCGTGTTTGCCACCAAGACCGAGGACGACACCCTCGTGGGCAGCGATGCCGCCTTCGCAAACTATGCAGGCATGCCTAACGGGTTGACGCAGTCCACGGCGCAGCCGTACTTCAACAATACGTCGCGGCCAGGGCTCATCTTCTGGCCTCCGGCGAATCTGTCGGCTGTCAGCGGTGGCACCGGTAAGACGACCCCCACCTTTATCATGACGTACGCGGAAGTCGCGTTCATCGAGGCCGAAGCAGCGAATCGCAGCCTCGGCGGTCTCACGCCGGCCGGTGCAGTGGCGTTTTACAACGCTGGCATCACGGCTTCGTTCGACCAGTGGGGCGTTACGATGCCGCCAGGATACCTCGCGTCAGCGGGTGTTGCTTACGCGACCGGCACGACCGGCCTCACGCAGATCGATCAGCAGGAGTGGATCGCGTTGTACACCGACGGCGGAACGACCTGGTCGCTCTGGCGGCGCACCTGCGTGCCGAACACGGTGAAGCCCGGCCCGGCAGCGATCACGACAATCGTGCCGCGCCGCTTCGAGTACTCCACGACGGAATACTCCGTCAACGAGACGCAGGTGAAGGCGGCGGTAGCGCGGCAGGGCCCGGATCTCCTCACGACACCGATGTGGTGGGACAAGAACTGGAACAATGCCGCCGTCGTGCCAACCTACACCGCCGGCTGCGGCTCGCAGTAATCTTCGAGAATAGTTCGAGTAAGAGCCTCCGCCTCACGGCGGAGGCTCTTTTCGTTCGAGGGAACGCGCGTCGATCTTGCAAGGTTTTTGTCTCGGACTAGCGTTCATTGGCAGCCCTCTTCGGGAGCCGATTATGCAAAGCACAGTCGCGCGGCATCCGACCGCTCGCAGGCGCCACGCCCCAGCGTGGGCTTTGTGGATGGCCATCCTGGCTGTGGCTCTCTCGACCAGAGCGGACAGCGCCGCGGCTCAGCGCGGTGCGCCACTCCTCGTGACCGTCGCCGACATCGGTACGGGCTCCGCGATCGCGGACGCGGAGGTGTCACTCGCGGAGCTTCGGCGTCAGGCGCGGAGCAATCGCGCTGGCGACGCGTTGTTGATCGACGTACCGTCCGGGACGTACGAGATTCGCGTTAGGCGTCTCGGGTATGCCGCGGCGGTAGTCCGCTTTGCCATGGGCAGCGATTCCGCGAAGGTTTCGATAATGCTCAAGGAGAGCGCCGCCGGCCTCGACACGGTGCACGTCGTAGCGTCGGCGATCACCACGGAGCGGCACCGGCAGTTCGACGCGCGGCTGCGTCGCGGCCTCGGCAGATTCCTCGGCCCCGAAACGCTCGAGCGGGAGCGGCTACAGGATTTCCCGATCGTCGCCGTCGAGCACTTCCCCGGCCTTGCCCTGATCACCGGCCGCGGAGGACAATGGCAGCTCGCGTCGCGACATGGGTCCTGCGGCGTCGACACGACCTACGAGACCCTCAGCTCCGCCGGCTCGATGATTCGGGGTGAGGCCATTGGCAGCCGGATGACAGGATCGGGCTCCGGCGCACGTCAGACCGTCGCGGACGCGGCTACTTCCTCGAGCTCGTGCTTCAGCGACCATCCCTGCCACGTGAAGCTGTTTCTCGACGACCAGCCAGTCGCCGAGACGGACATCAACATCGTGCACACGTCGGAGCTCTACGGAGTCGAGTACTACTCCACGGGGAACGCGCCGCCGCGGTACCAGGTCTCCGGCGCCGCGTGCGGAATCATCCTGCTTTGGACCAAGGCCGGCAACAGCGGCTGAGCCCTCAACTACCCTCTGCTCTGCCCGCGCGCGAGCCATTCCCCACCGTCAACGACGAAGATCGAGCCGGTGACCCAGTCGGCGGCGGGAGAGGCGAGGAACGCAACCATCCCTGCGATGTCGGCGGGCGTACCCCACCTGCCTAACGGGATCGACTTCCGGGCGTAGTCCTCGAGCGCGCGCTCGACGGCGAAGACGTCAGGCACACCGCCCGCGCTCGGCGGCGTGAACGCCTTCCGCACGCCTTCCGTCGGAATGGGGCCCGGCGCGACGGCATTGACGCGGATTCCGTGGCGCGCCCATTCCAGCGCCAGCGTGCGCGTCAACGCATCGATGCCAGCCTTCGCCGCGGTGGCGTGCGCCATCAGTGGCCACCCTCGATAGTGCAGGGTCATCGAGATGCTGATGATGCGTCCCCCGCCCTGCGCCTTCATGACGGGGAAGACCGCCTGCGAGCAGAAGAACGTGCCGTTGAGGTCGATCTCGATGACGGACTTCCACGCGTTCGCCGACATCGACTCGGACGGCGCATAGAAATTCCCGGCGGCGTTGTTCACGAGAATGTCGATGCGACCGCGATCGCGCTGCACTTGCTCGATCATTGTCTTCACGCGATCGGCGTCGCGGACGTCAACGGTGACGACACTCGCGCGCGCGCCCTGCTTCTCGAGCGACGCGGCCGCGGCATCGAGGTGCTCCTGCTTGCGGCTGGCGATGAAGACGTGCGCGCCGAGTGAGCCGAGGAGCTCGGCGATGCCGAAGCCGATGCCGGTGGCGCCGCCGGTGATGAGCGCGACCTGGCCATCGAGAAGGCCGGCGCGAAAGACGGTCTGGTTCATGACCGCCGAAGCTAGCGAGCCGAGGAATCCTCTGCGATGGCAGCTTCGGGGGCGGCGATGACACCATCCAGAGGAAGCGTCAGCTGCCGCACGGGAAGGAATGAGTGCCGGTGGTGCGGCGTCACGCCATGCTCGGCGATCCCGGCGAAGTGCGCGGCCGTCGAGTAGCCCACGTTCCGCTCCCAGCGATAGACCGGGTACCGGGCGGCTAGCGCGCGCATCACCCGGTCGCGCGTCACCTTCGCGATGATCGACGCGCAGGCGATGCTGTAGCAGCAGGCGTCCCCGTCGATCACTGCAGTGTGGGGCGTGCCGAGCGATCGGATCGCGCGGCCGTCGATGATCACGTGATCGGGACGGAGCGTCAGCCGACCCAGCGCCCGGCGCATCGCCAGCACTGACGCGTGGAAGATGTTCATCTTGTCGATCTCGCGCACCGATGCGGCACCGACGCCGATCGATAATGCGCGCGAACGAATGCGCTCGGCGAGTCTCGCGCGCTCGTCCGCGGATAGAACCTTTGAATCATCGACGCCGCGGATGACGCGCTCGTCCGGCGGCATGATGATGGCGCACGCGACAACGGGGCCCGCGAGCGGGCCCCGTCCTACTTCGTCGATTCCAGCGATGAGCGGCCCGGCCGACCGGCGCAGATCGCGCTCGATCGTGCTCCAACGGTCACGTCGGGCTGACGGAGCGAGCGTTCGCTCGCGCCCTTCGGGCTCGTCGGCGCGCGACACTGCCGCGCCCAGCTACTCCGTGGTCGGCGTGCCCGTTTCCGGCACCGCGACGCGCACCTTCTTCTCCTTGATGCGGGTCGCCTTGCCGGTGAGATGACGGAGGTAATAGAGCTTGGCGCGACGGACGCGTCCGCGACGCAAGACGTGAATCTCGGCGAGCATCGGGCTGTGCACCGGGAAGATGCGCTCCACGCCGACACCGTTAGAGATCTTGCGGACGGTGAACGACTCGCTGACGCCACTGCCGCGGCGCGCGATGCACACGCCCTCGAAGGCCTGGATCCGTTCCTTCTCACCTTCCTTTACGCGCACGTTGACGCGCAGCGTATCACCAGCGCGGAAGGGCGGAATCGTGCGGAGCCACTCTTTTTGGGTTTCGATGAAAGGATGCATATGAACGCTCGGGGCTGAGACAAGTCGCCGCGGCTGAGCGCGGCCCCCAGAACTGAAACTGTCTTGGAGAGACTGCGGAAGCTAACCCGCCCGATGGGTGAACGCTAGAGCACGTAAGAGGTTGCGCGATGCTCAGATCCGCAGGCATGTCGACCGAAGAGCAGTCGATCGGGGGTGCTAGGCGGCACCATGCCAAATTTGGGTTCTTCCGGGAATTTCGGGTCGGCTTGCCATCGGTCCAGCAAGGCCG
>Ga0136846_1242297_pt1 | contig 11041 bp, 10 predicted proteins | sample HopSoiMetagenom2_FD_96841 | JGI IMG/M metagenome (GOLD analysis project Ga0136846, IMG submission 96841) | Grasslands soil microbial communities from Hopland, California, USA - 2 Assembly 2016 (version 4) | ecosystem: Environmental > Terrestrial > Soil > Grasslands | place: USA: Hopland... | reverse complement strand
GCGCGGAGGAGCTGCTCGAGTTCGTCGGCATGCGCGCGTTCGCGTCGCAGCGCGCAGCCGAGCTGTCGTTCGGCCAGCAGAAGCTCGTCGAGCTCGCGCAGGTGCTCATGCTCGAGCCGAAGCTGATCCTGCTCGACGAGCCCGCCGGCGGCATCAACCCGACGCTCATCGAGCGGATGGGGGAGATGATCCGCGAGCTCAACCGGCGCGGCACGACGTTCCTGATCGTCGAGCACAACATGCCGTTCGTTCTCGGGCTCTGCGACCCCGTCCTCGTCCTGGCCCGCGGCGCCTGCATCTGCGAGGGCACCGCCGAGCAGGTGCAGAAGGACGAGCGGGTGCTCGACGCCTACCTCGGCGAGGACTTCTCGCTCGAGCAGCCGGTGGGGGCGGGGCGGTGACGATGCTGACCCTGCGCGGCGTCGTCGCCGGCTACGGCGGCGGCGACGTCCTGCAGGGCGTCGACCTCGACCTGGCGGCCGGCGCGATCGGCTGCATCGTCGGGCCCAACGGCGCGGGCAAGTCGACCGTGCTGCGGGCCGTCAGCGGGCTGCTGCGCCCGCGCGAGGGCCAGATCGCCCTCGACGGCGAGCCGATCACCGGTCGTCCGCCGGCCGAGATCCTCGCCCTGGGCATCGCCCAGGTGCCGCAGTCCAACGGGCTGTTCCCCAACATCACGGTGCGCGAGAACGTCCTCATGGGCGGCTACATCCTGCGCCGCGACCGCGCTCTGCTGCGCCGGCGTTACGCCGCGGTGCAGGAGCTCTTCGCCGTCGTGCGCGAGCGGGGGGCCGACAAGGCCGGCAACCTGTCGGGCGGGCAGCGGCGGATGGTCGAGATCGCCCGCTCGCTGATGCTCGACCCGCGGCTCGTGCTCCTCGACGAGCCGTCGCTCGGGCTGGACCCCAAGGCGCTCAAGCAGGTCTTCGAGACCGTCACGCTGCTGCGCGACGCGGGCAAGACGGTCCTGCTCGTCGAGCAGAACGTGCGCTTCGGGCTGCGCCTGGCCACCCACGGGATCGTCATGGAGAGCGGGCGCGTCCTGCTGACCGGCGCCGCCGACGCCGTGCTCAACAACCCCGAGATGGCCGCGCTCTACTTCGGCGGCTCGGTAGAGGAGAGCCGGCGCGGCGCGACGACCGTCCCGGCGCCGACGCCGGCGCTCAGCGCGCGGCTGACCGGACGGTGACGGGCGCGTTGCTCGCGGCGGCCTCGGGCGTCGGCTTCGGGCTCTTCCAGAGCATCAACGCCCGGGCGGTGCGGAGGACCGAGGACCCCTTCGCGTCGACCTTCGTGCAGGTGGGGGTGGCCGCCGCCGCGCTCACGCTCGCCGCGCTGCTCTCCGGTGAGCTGGCGGGCGCCTTCCACGCGCCGCTGTGGGCGCTGGGCGACTTCGCGATCGCCGGGCTCCTGCACTTCCTGTGCGGCTGGTCGATGCTCAACCTCAGCCAGCAGCGGATCGGCGCGGCGCGGACGAGCCCGCTGCTGACCACCGTGCCGGTCTTCGGCGTCGTCATCGCCGCGATCACGCTCGGTCAGCTGCCGGGCGCGCCGACCCTGGTGGCCATCGCGGTCATGGTCAGCGGCGCCTACGTGGTCGCGACGCGCGGCGGGCTGCGCGCGCCGCGGGTCGGGGACGCGCTGCCGGGGCTCGGCTGCGCGCTGCTGTGGGCGCTGAGCCCGATCTTCACGCTGCGCGGCCTGGACGGGTTCGATTCCGCGCTCGCCGGGCTCACGGTGGGGCTGCTGGTCTCCGTGGCCGTCGCGCTGCCCGCCTATGCGCTGTGGCGCGGGCGCGGCGCGCTGCGCGCGCTCGCCGCCTCCGCACTGCCGCTGAAGCTCGTGGCCGGCGTGCTCGTGGCGCTGTCGACCTGGTGGCGGTGGGCGGCGCTCGACGACGCGGCCGTCGGCGTCGTGCTCGCGCTCGGCCTGCTGTCGGTGCCCGTCGTCCTCGTGCTGGCGCCGATCATCGCCGGCCGTCACGTCGAGCGCGTCACGCCCGGCCTGCTCGCGGGCGCCGCGCTGGTCGTCGCGGGCGCCCTGATCCTCATCGCGACTTGACCGTCGTCGACGTCCACGCCCACGTGATCGTGCCCGAGGTCCTCCACGACGCGGGCCGGGACGAGGGCTGGCGCCCGCGCGTCCGGCGCGAGGGCGACCACCAGGTCGTCGAGGTCGACGGGCGCGAGGTCCGCTCGGCGGTGCGCGAGTGGGTCGACCTGGACGCGATCGTCGCCGACCAGGACGCGGCCGGTACCGACGTCGTCGTGCTCGCGCCGTGGGTCGTCCTGCTGGGCTACGAGGCCGAGCCGCACGAGGGGCTGCGCCGTTGCCGGATCCAGAACGAGGGGCTGGCCGGGCTCGTGGGGCGGCGACCCGACCGCGTCGCCGCGCTGGGCGCGGTGCCGCTGCAGGACCCGGCCCTGGCCGCGCGCGAGCTGCGCGCGCTGATGGCCGAGGGCATCCTGGCCGGAGTCGAGGTGGCGGCCAGCGTGCGCGGCACCTACCTGGGTGACGGCGCGTTCGAGCCGTTCTGGGCGGCGGCCGCGGAGACCGGCGCGCTCGTCTTGGTCCATCCGACGACGCGCGGCTTCCCGGCGCCCGTCTTCGCAGAGCACTACCTCTGGAACGCGGTGGGCAACCCGCTCGAGACGACGGTGACGGCGGCCCACCTCGTGCTGACCGGGACGATGGAGCGTCACCCGGGCCTGCGCGTCGTGCTCGCCCACGGCGGCGGGACGATCCTCGCGCTGCGCGGGCGGCTGCGCCACGCGCACTCCTTCCAACCACAGGCCCGGTCGGCCCTGCGCGAGTCGCCGGAGGACTCGCTGCGCCGCTTCTACTACGACAGCGTCGTGCACGACCCCGGGCTCGTGCGCGCGCTCGTCGAGACGGTGGGCGCGCAGCGGGTGCTCCTGGGCTCCGACCACCCGTTCGACATGGGCGACCTGCGTCCGGCCGACACCGTGCGCGCCGCCGGCCTGGACGCGGCGGACGAGGCCGCCGTGCTCGGCGGCAACGCCGCGGCCCTGCTCGGACTTCCGGTCGCGACGTGACGACCACGGCCGACATCGTCGTCGCCGGCGCCGGGCACAACAGCCTGATCACGGCGGCGTACCTGGCGCGGGCCGGCCGCGAGGTGCTCGTGCTCGACGCGCGCGCGGTCCCCGGCGGCGGCGCGGCGACCGAGGAGCTGCTCGGGGCCGGCTACCTGATCGACACCTGCTCCACCGGGCACACGCTGATCCAGACCAACCCGCTGCTGGTCGACGACGAGCTCGGCCTGGTCGGCGAGTACGGGCTCGAGTACCTGATGCCCGACCCGTTCGCCCACGTCGCGTTCCCGGACGGCCGGCAGCTGACCACGTGGCTGGACCCCGAGCGCACCTGCGAGGAGATCGCCCGCTTCTCGAAGGCCGACGCGGGCGCCTACCGCCGGCTGCTGGCGGAGTACGACGAGGTCAAGCACATCTTCGGCGCGGTCACCTTCACGCCGGTCGGCTTCGGCCCCTCGCTCGACGAGCGCCTGCGCGAGCACCCACGCGCCAACATCTGGCGCCGGCGGGCGGCGCTCTCGGCCTGGGAGATCGTGCGGCGCGAGTTCGAGAGCCCGCACATCCAGGCCTTCCTGCTCTGGCAGGCCTACCAGACGCTCGTGCCGGTCGACGCGCCGGGCTCCGGCCCGCTGGCCTATTCGATCGTCTTCGGGCGCCAGCGGCGCAGCTGGACGCTGCCGCGGGGCGGCTCGGGGCGGCTGACCGACGCGCTCGTCGCCTGCATCGAGGAGCACGGCGGCAGCGTCCTGTGCGGGCGGCGCGTGCAGCGACTCGTGCTGCAGGACGGACGCTGCGCGGGCGTCGAGACGCAGGATGGCGAGCGCTACCTGGCGCGCGAGGCCGTGATCTCGACGATCCACGTCAAGCACCTCGTGCAGATGGCGCCGGCCGAGGCCTGGGGCGAGGACTTCCTCTACGGGGTGGACACGCTGGACATCGGCGTGCCCTGCTCGGCGACGTACTTCACGACGACGGCGCCGCCCGAGTTCGCGACGCCCGACGGCGCGCGCAGCGCGGCGTCGGCCGGGCTGGCCGGCTGGCCGCAGGACGTCATCGACTTCTCGCGGGCGCTGCGCGACGGGCGCTGGGTCCGCGACCCGCAGTGGGTCCTCGTCGCCGCGCCGACCCTGACGGACCCCTCGCGGGCGCCGCAGGGTCACCACACCGTGAAGTTCCTGGCCCCGCAGTCCTACGGCTTCGCCGAGCGCAAGGAGCAGGACGCCGACCGGCTGCTGGAGCGCCTGCGCGCGTTCTGCCCCGGCTTCACCGACGAGGTCATCCTGCAGCGGCTGGTCAAGGCCCCCGAGGACATCGAGCGCGCGAACGAGCACATGATCCATGGCACCTTCCACGGCGGCGACCGCACGTTGCCGCAGAGCGGTCCGCTGCGGCCCGTGCCCGGGTGGGCCCAGCACCGCATGCCGATCCCCGGCCTCTACCAGACCGGCGGCACCACGCACCCCGGCGGCTCGATCACCGGCGCCCCCGGGCGCAACGCCGCCGTCGTGCTGCTGGCCGACCTGGGAACGACGATCGAGGAGGTGACGGGTGCCGGACGCGCGCGTGCAGGCCGCCGTTGAGAACTGGGGGCCGCGGTTCATCGCCAACGGCGTCGACTACAACGACTTCGTCCGCACCGCCGGCGCGCTGGAGCGCTGGGACGACTGGCTGGACGCGTGGACGCAGACCGCCGACGGCCACCGCGCGCAGGCCGAGCGGGCGCTGCGGCACGGCCGCCGGCTGAGCGCCGGCGAGGCGTTCCTGCGCGCGGCGGTCGCCTATCACTTCGCGAAGTTCGTCTGGGTCCTCGACGTCGAGCGCAATCGTGCGGCGACGCAGCGCGCCGTCGAGGCGATGGCCGCCGCGCACGCCGTGCTGGACCCCAGCGCCGAGCGCGTCGAGGCGCCCCTGGACGGCGCCCGGATCGTCGCCAACCTGCGCCGGCCCCGCGGCGACGGCCCGGCGCCGCCGCTCGTCGTGCTCATTCCCGGCCTCGACTCCACCAAGGAGGAGTTCTTCTGGTGGGAGGAGGTCTTCCTGCGCCGCGGCATGGCCACGCTGTCGCTCGACGGCCCCGGTCAGGGCGAGTCGGGCTTCGAGCTGACGATCCGGGCCGACTACGAGGTCGCGGTGGCCGCGATCCTCGACGCGCTCGACGGCCGCGCGGACCTCGACCTCGCGCGGGTCGGCGCGGCCGGCGTCAGCATGGGCGGCTACTACGCACCGCGCGCGGCCGCCTTCGAGCCGCGCATCCGCGCCGTGGCCGCGATCAGCGGCCCCTACGACATGAGCGCCAACTGGGAGAACCTGCCGGCGCTGACCCGCGAGACGCTGCAGCACCACACAGGCGCGCGCTCGGCTCAGGAGGCGCGCGACAAGGCCGCGCGGCTGAACCTGACCGGGGTGCTGGAGCGCGTCGCGCAGCCCGCCCTGATCGTCACGGGCAAGCTCGACCGGCTGATCCCGTGGCAGGACACCAAGCGAATCGCCGACGAGATCGGCGGGGCGGAGTGGGTCCTCTACGAGGACGGCACGCACGTCTGCAACAACCTCCCTTTCCGCTACCGCCCGCTGGTCGGCGACTGGATGGCGGAGAAGCTCGCCGCGTGAGCGCCGGCGTCGCGCTGATCGGGACCGGGATGTGGGCCGCGCGGATCGCGGAGGCGGCCCGGCGCGCCGGCCTGCACATCGTGACCTGCTTCGCGCGCGACGCCGAGCGCCGGCGCGCCTTCGCGGCGCGCGTCGGATGCGCGGCGGCCGGCACGCTCGACGAGGCGCTGGAGCATCCCGCCGTGAAGGGCGTGCTGCTGGTGACGCCGAACGACACCCACGCCGAGCAGGCGATCGCCGCCGCCCGGCGCGGGCGCCACGTCTTCGTCGAGAAGCCGATCGCGAACACGCTGCCGGCGGCCGAGCGCATGGCTGACGCCTGCGCGCAGGCCGGTGTCACCCTGATGGTCGGCCACGCCTTCCGCCGGCTCGGCGCGGCGCGCCGGACGGCCGCGCTCGTCGCCGAGGGCGCGCTCGGGCGCGTAGTGCTCGCCGAGGCGACGTTCTCGCTGCCCGGCCGGCTCCCGCCGCACGCGTGGCGCGCCCAGCGCGAGCGCAACCCGGGCGGGCCGCTCATGCAGCTGGGCATCCATCACGTCGACACGCTGATCTCCTGGCTCGGCCCGGTGCAGCGCTCGACCGGCCGCTTCGCGCGCGTGGCCACCGAGGCCGACATCGACGACGCCGGCGTGGTCACGCTCGAGTTCGCCTCCGGCGCGCTGGCCGTGGTGACCGGCAGCTACGTCTCGCCCAAGACGCTGGCCCTGCGCCTGCAGGGCACCGACGCGGTCCTCGAGTACCGCACCGACTTCTCGGTCTGGCCCGATGCGCGCGCGCTCGACGCCGCCACGACGCTGACGCTCGACGGGCGGCCGGTGGCCTTCGCGGAGCGCGACATGCTGGCCGAGGAGCTGGTCGAGTTCGGCCGCTGCATCCGCGAGGGCGGCGCGCCGGAGACCGGGGCGAGCGAAGGCATCGCCGCGCTGCGCGTCATCGTCGAAGCGGTGGAGGGCGCGTGGGCGCCGGCCTGACCGCGCCGGCGCCGCTGGTCGGGCAGGGCATCGCGCGCCGCGAGGACGAGCGCATCCTGCGCGGGAGCGCGCGCTACCTGGACGACCTCGACCTGCCTCGCCAGGCCCACGCCGCGTTCGTGCGTAGCCCCCACGCCCACGCCCGGATCGCGCGCGTGACTGCGCCCGAGCGCGCCGACGGCCTGCTCGCGGTCCTGACCGGGGCCGATCTCGAGGGCCGCGTGCGCCCGTTCCCGGTCGGCGGCCCGGAGGGCGCGGAGCGCGCACGGGAGGGCCACCCGGTCCTGGCCGCGGACGTCGTGCGTTACGCGGGGCAGCCCGTGGCGGTCGTCGTGGCCGAAAGCCGCGCGCTGGCCGAGGACGCCCTCGAGCTCGTGGAGGTCGACTACGAGCCGCTGCCGGCGGTCGTCGACCCGCACGACGCGCCCGAGCGGCTACTGGAGTGGTCGCGCCGCGCGGGCGACGTCGACGGCGCCTTCGCCGCCGCCGCGCACGTGGCGCGCGGCCATTACGCGCTGCCGCGGGTGGTCGCCGCGCCGATGGAGACGCGCGGCGCGATCGCGGCGCACGACGCCGGGACGGGCGAGCTCACCGTCTGGTGCTCGGCTCAGGACCCGCACCGGCCGCTCAACCAGCTCGCGCACGTCCTCGACCGGCCCGACGACACCATCCGGGTCGTCGTGCCCGACGTCGGCGGCGCGTTCGGCAGCAAGGGCGTGATCGCTGCCGAGGTGGCCGCCATCGCGGTGGCCGCGGTCGACCTCGGCCGGCCGGTCAAGTGGGCCGAGGACCGCCTGGAGAACTTCCAGGCCGCCTATCAGGGGCGCGGGACCGAGGCCGACGTCGAGCTCGCGCTCGACGCGCACGGGCGCATCCTCGCGCTGCGCGCGCGCCTGCTCGCCGACCTGGGCGCCTACCTCTACCCGACGACGGCGATCCCGCCCCACACGGCCGCGATGCTCATGTGCGGCGTCTACGACATCCCGGCCGTGGACGTCAGCGTCGTCGGCGCGCGCACGCACAAGGTCCCGACCGGGCCCTACCGTGGCGCGGGCCGGCCCGACGCCGCGTACTTCCTCGAGCGCGCCGTCGACGACGCCGCGCGGGCGGCCGGGCTGGACGCGGTCGAGCTGCGCCGGCGCAACCTCGTGCGCGCCTTCCCGCACCGCACGCCGCTGGGCTGGACCTACGACTCGGGCGACTTCGCGCGCTGCCTCGATCTCGCCCTCGCGCTGGCCGGACAGGCGCAGGCCGATCGCGCCGGCGACGAGCGGCGCGCCGTCGGCGCCGGCGTCGGCATGTACGTCGAGCGCGCGGGCGGGATGTGGGAGAGCGCGGACGCGACGCTGGAGCCGAGCGGCCGCCTGGTGGTCCGCAGCGGCTCCAACCCGCACGGCCAGGGCCACGAGACCACCTTCGCGCAGATCGCGGCCGACCGTCTCGGCGTGCCGATGGAGGACGTGGTGCTGCGCTTCGGCGACACCGCGGTCGTTCCGCGTGGCGTGGGCACGTTTGCGAGCCGGTCGACGGCGATGGGCGGCTCGGCGGTCGCCCTGGCCGTGCAACGCCTCGTGGCGGCGGCCCGCGCGCAGGCGGCGCACCTGCTCGAGGCCGGCGAAGACGACCTGCGCTTCGAGGACGGCGCGTTCGCGGCGCCCGACGGCCGCACCTGCTCGCTGCGCGAGGTGGCGGCCGCCGCCTACGACCCGCAGCGGCTGCCGGCCGGCGCCGAGGTCGGGCTGCACGCCTCCGCGCGCTTCAGCGCGCCGCTGGTGTTCTCGTCCGGGGCCTACGCGGCGGTCGTCGAGGTCGACCGCGAGACCGGCGTGCTGCGCGTCCTGCACCTGGCCGGCGTCGACGACGGGGGCACTGTCGTCAACCCGCTGCTCGCCCACGGGCAGGTGGTCGGGGGCATCGCGCAGGGGCTCGGCGAGTGCCTGGCCGAGGAGGCCGTCTACGACGAGGCCGGGCAGCTGCGCTCGGGGTCCTTCCTGGACTACAGCCTGCTCACCGCCGCCGAGATCCCGCCGCTGCGCCTCGGCGTGGTGCAGACGCCCTCGCCGCACAATCCGCTCGGCGCCAAGGGCCTCGGCGAGGGCGGCACGATCGGCACGCTGCCGGCGGTGGCGAACGCGGTCGCCGACGCGCTCGGCGGCCGCCACGTCGACCCGCCGTACACGGAGGAGAAGCTCTGGCGCGCGCTGCGGGAGGGCGTATGAAGCTGCGCAACGAGTTCGCGGTCGAGGCGCCGCTGGAGCGCACGTTCCAGACGCTGCTCGACGTGCCGCGCGTCGCGCGCGCACTGCCGGGCGCGACGATCGACTCCGCCGGCGACGCGGGCGCGTGGCGCGGGGCGATGAAGGTCAAGCTCGGCCCGATCACCGCCGAGTACGCCGGGACGGCGCGCGTGCTGGACGTCGACGAGGACGAGCACGTGGCCGGGTACCGCCTCGAGGGCCGTGAGCGCCGTGGCCAGGGGACGGCCGCGGCCACGATCAGGACGCGGCTGCGCCCGCACGGCGCCGGCACGTTCGTGGTCGTCGAGACCGACCTGCAGGTCACGGGCCGTCAGGCGCAGCTCGGGCGCAATCTGATGGAGGACGTCGCGGGCGCCATGCTGGGCGAGTTCGCCGGGCGTCTGGAGCGCGAGCTGCGCGGCGACGCGGCGCCGGCGGGACCGCAGGACGGCGAGGTGCTCGACGTCGGCGGGGCGGTGCGCGGGCCGCTGCTCGAACGGGCGGGACTGGTGCTGGCCGGGCTGGCGCTCGGGCTGCTCCTCGGGCGGGTGGCCTGGCGGCGATGAAGCCGGCGCCCTTCGACTACGAGGCGCCGCGGACGCTGCACCGCGCGCTCGAGTTGCTCGACGACGACGCCAAGGCCCTGGCCGGGGGCCAGAGCCTCGTCCCGGTCATGAACTTCCGCCTGGCCCGCCCCGCCCGTCTCGTCGACCTCAACCGCGTCGGCGAGCTCGCCTACCTGCGCCGCCGCCGCGGGCGCCTGCACATCGGCGCGATGACGCGGCAGGCCACGCTCGAGCGGTCGGAGGTCGTCGCACGCGCCTGGCCGCTGCTGCGCCAGGCCGTGGGCCACGTCGGGCACCCGCAGATCCGCGCCCGCGGGACGGTCGGCGGCTCCTGCGCCCACGCCGACCCGACGGCCGAGCTGCCCGTCGCGCTGACCGCGCTCGACGCGCGCTTCCACGTCCGCTCGCGCGCGGGCCGGCGGACCCTGCGCGCGGAGGAGTTCTTCGTCACCCACCTGACGACCGCGCTGGCCGCCGACGAGCTGCTGGTGGAGGTCGAGGTGCCGCCGCTGCCGGAGGGCGCGCGCAGCGCCTTCGTCGAGCACGCGCGCACGCACGGCGACTTCGCGCTGGCCGGCGCGGCGGTCGTCGTGGCACCGGCCGGCACGCCGTCGGCGATCGCGCTCCTGGGGGCCGCGGCCACGCCTCTGCGGGCGCGCGAGGCCGAGGCCGCGCTGGGCGCCGGGGCGGCGGCCGCCGACGTCGCCCGGCTGGCCGGCGACCTGGTCGCCGACGAGTACCGGCGCGCGCTGACCACGGCGCTCGTGCGCCGCGCGCTGCGGGAGGCGGGCGCGCGGTGAGGATCTCCGTGGAGGTCAACGGCGAGCGCCACGAGGCCGAGGTCGAGCCGCGCACGCTGCTCTCGGACTTCCTCCGCCACGACCTCGGGCTGACCGGCACGCACGTCGGGTGCGAGCACGGCGTCTGTGGTGCCTGCACCGTCCAGGTCGACGGGGAGCCCGTCCGCGCATGCCTGATGTTCGCCGTGCAGGCCGACGGGCGCGCGGTGCGCACGGTGGAGGCGCTGGCCGTCGACGAGCAGACGCTGCACCCGCTGCAGCGCGCGTTCCACGCCGAGCACGCGCTCCAGTGCGGGTTCTGCACCGCCGGCTTCCTCATGAGCCTCGAGCCGTTCGTCCGCGACCGGCCCGACGCATCCGAGGAGGAGATCCGCGAGGCGCTGGCCGGCAACCTGTGCCGCTGCACGGGCTACGAGCCGATCGTCGCCGCGGTCCGGCGGGCCGCGGCCGAGCTCCAGGGCGGCGCCGGGTGACCGCCGTCGGGCCGTACGCCGAGCCCTACCCGCGCTTCAGCGACGAGGAGATGGCCCGGCGCCGGGCGGCGGTCCTCGAGGTGCTGCGCGAGCACGAGGCCGACCACCTCGTGGCCTACGGCGCCAACCGCTTCGGCTCCGCGGTGGGGTGGCTCACGCGGTGGCCGGTGACCCGCGAGGCGTTCGTCGTGGTCACCCCCGGCGAGCAGGACACGCTCTTCGTCGACTTCTACAACCACATGCCCAACGCACGCCGGATCGCGACCGAGGCCGAGATCCGCGAGGCGCTGGCCGGCAACCTGTGCCGCTGCACGGGCTACGAGAAGAT
>Ga0136846_1240335_pt1 | contig 11042 bp, 6 predicted proteins | sample HopSoiMetagenom2_FD_96841 | JGI IMG/M metagenome (GOLD analysis project Ga0136846, IMG submission 96841) | Grasslands soil microbial communities from Hopland, California, USA - 2 Assembly 2016 (version 4) | ecosystem: Environmental > Terrestrial > Soil > Grasslands | place: USA: Hopland... | reverse complement strand
TTATCGGAGCTTCGTAGCGGAAGGTCTCGGGACCGCGAAGGGATTCGTGGACACGATCAGACGTTAACGGCCCTTCTCACGCAAGGCCTTCAAGGCTTGCTCGTACGTTGGGAGATTCGGCTTCTGATTGTCGGGGATGTTCTTGATCGCGATTTCCCAGTTCGCGATGGCGTTTTGGGTGTCGCCGATGGCCGCATAGCCACGCGCCAGCCCGACATAGGTGACAAACATGTCCTCGGGGTGCCGCTGGCGATTCAGCTTGAACATCGCGAGCGCTTGTTCCTTCTTGCCGGCGGTGATGAGCGACGTCGCGTACTGGTGGACGCCCATGACGGGCGCGTCGGACATCCCGACGGCTTTGTCCATGACGAGGTCGGCATCCGCGTCGCGGCCCATCGCGCGGAGCACGGCCGCCTTGGTCCGCAGCGTCGAGAAATCCTCGCGTCCTTGTGCCGCATTCCGGAACGGCTCGCTGATGGCCTTGTCGGCCCACACCAAGGCTTCCTCGAGATTGATTTTGTTGTCGGCGCAGAACTGTGCCGCGGTCTGCCAGTTCTGATAGTCGAACCCGGGCCAGCCGAGCAGATCCTTCCTCATCTGGTCGACGTAAAGCTGCAACGAGTCAGGCACGTTGATTGTGAAGGCGGCACGCTGTTTTTCCCACTGGAGGAACGCGACCGCCGAGTCGATGCGGCGTTCGTCGAAGCCGTACGTCAGAAATTCGGTGTATGGCGCCGGCTCCGGGCTGGCCGTCACGCGGACCACGTCATATTTTGAATCGTACTGATACGCGCCCCAGCCTGTTTGCGTCGACATGATCCAGGTCCACGGTCCTGCGGGCTCGATCTCGAGGAACAGGCCGTAGGTGCCCGCCGGGACGTCCTTCCCGCCGATCTTCACGGTGTGCGAGAAACTGATCGTCGTCGTTTCGTTCGCGCCCGCGCGCCACGGCGCCGCCTTCGATGGTCCAAACCCATCGTCGAACATGCCGTACTTCACGAGCTCGCCCCAGATGTGCCCGGTGCGGTCACGTCCAGCGACGCCATGCACGTTCGGACTGTGATACGTAATCGTCACTTTCACAAGACCGACCCACTGCGAAATCTCGGCCTTCTGGTTCATCCCATTGGGCGGCAGCGAGAGCTCAGAGAGCTCCTGTCCTGCCGCAGGGAGCACGGGCGTGAAGCTCAGCGCGCACACTCCAATCCAGAGGGGTGCGCGAAGATGCAAGGCGACCGAAGAGAGAATTCGCATGGTGTCGGAAATCTACAGGAGGAAGTGTCGACTGTCTACAGGACTGTGACGAACACCGGGACAAGGCTATGAGGAGTCGTGTCTAAGTTGAGGCGCAGATTAGCGCGGTGGGTCCACGCATCAAGCCGCTCACAAAGAGAGCGGCTTCACCCCGGCCTGTTTCAAATAGTCGGTCATCACGCGGGCATAATGCGGGAACGCGACCTCAGGCTCCTCGATCTCGGGGTGCCACTTCTTTTCCCATTCGAAGCAGTAGTAGCCTTTGTAGCCGGCACCCGCGAGGACCTCGACTTGTGTCTTCACCGGTACTTCGCCGGTGCCGGTCAGCACGTATCGGCGGTCCGAGCCGGCGGGCTTCGAGTCTTTGAGATGCGTGTGACGGATCCATGGACCGAGCACCCGCCACGTGTCTGCGGGCTGCTCCTGCCCCTCGACGAATGTGTGGTGCGCGTCCCACAGGATCGCGAATGCATCCGAGCCGACATGGGCGCGGATCCACTCGATATCGCCCGAGTGCGTGAAGTCGCCATGCGATTCCATGATCACCGTCACGCCCGCCCGGGCAGCGTGCGAGCAGAGCTGCTGAAACCCTTCGACGACGCGCGCGAGCACGGCGTCGCGCGGCTCTCCGGCAGGAATGGAATCGCCGAACACGCGAACGTATTTCACGCTCATCTCGTGCGCCAGGTCGATGAACCGTCGTCCCTCGTCGAGTGCCTTGGCGCGGGCATCGCCGGTTTGGTGCATCGCCGCGGATGCGCCGAGATCGGAAACGGCGATGCCGAGCGCGTCGAGCCCCTTCTTCGTAGCCTGAAGCTGCGAACCCGAGAGCTCTGGAACTTTCGTCAGGTCCATTTCTCCCGCGACGCCCCGCAATTCAATCGCGGCGTAGCCAAGCCGGTCGGCCTGATCGAGAATCGTCTTCCAGGTCCACGACGGACAGCCGAGCGTCGAGAATGCAATTGGATACCGCGCCGACGTCCGCGCGCGGAGGAGAGCCGGGCCGGCGAATATGCCGGCGGTGAGCGTCGTCAAGAACGTCCGGCGAGTGGTCAGCGGCTGCATGAGAGCGCGATTATAGACTCAAGTGGTTGGAGGACCCATGGTCCAGCGGATCGTTCGCCGGTCTTTACCCACGTTGGCGCTGATTGTCATCGGAGGCTTCACGCTCCGGGCGTGGACCCATGGGATGGTCGCAGCGGTGTTCGCCACTCCTTCACCCCAAGTTCAGCCGCCGTCAGTGTTCGCCGCGCAGTGTGCGGGCTGCCATGGTGAAGACGGGCGGGGGACAGCGAAAGGACCGGCGCTCGCGATGAATCCGCGCGTGGCGGAACAGACGGCCGACCAGCTTGGCGCGTACCTGCAGCGTGGCAATGTGGCCGCGGGCATGCCGTCATTCGCCGACCTGCCCGCGAGCGATCGCGCGACCCTCGTTCACTACCTGCAGCGTCTCAATGTCGACACGATTACGAAGCCAACCCTCATCGACGGAGCGCCTCACCCGATCCTGTCGGACGCGCCGCAACCCGGAGACTGGCGCACGTACAACGGCTCCGATTCCGGAAATCGGTTCAGCCCCCTTGATCAGATCAGGACAGCGAACGTCGCAACACTCAAGTTGAAGTGGGTGTTCCCGATTCAGTATTTCGGGCTCGAGACAACGCCGCTGGCGGCCGACGGCATGCTGTATGTCACGGGTCCCAATCAGGTGTTCGCCATCGACGCGCGGACCGGCGGCCTGATCTGGCAGTACTCGCGGCCGCCCAGCACTGGCCTGGTTGGCGATGCGCGGCTGGGCACCAATCGCGGCGTCGCGCTGCTTCGCGATCGGATCTTTTTCGTCACCGACAATGCCCGTTTGCTCGCACTCGATCGCGGCAGCGGCAAGCTGCTGTGGGAAACGCAGATGGCGCCGGACACAACCAACCAGCACTTCGGCGGCACCGTCGCGCCGCTCATCGTCAACGATACGGTTGTCGCGGGTGTTGCCGGCGCGGACCACGGGATTCGCGGATTCATCGCGGCGTTCGCTCCTGAGACTGGCGCAGTGGTCTGGCGGACATGGACCGTGCCGCGTCGCGGCGAGCCCGGCAGCGAGACGTGGCAAGGTAAGGAACCTGTCACGGGCGGCGGATCGACGTGGCTCACCGGTTCATACGACGCGGCGTCGGACACACTCTATTGGGCCACCGGCAACCCATGGCCGGATTCCGACGACGCCGATCGCCCGGGCGACAATCTCTACACCAACTGCGTGCTCGCGCTGAACGCCCGGACCGGCGAATTGAAGTGGTACTACCAGTTCACGCCTCACGATTTGAAAGATCGGGATGCGACCGAGCCGAACGTGCTGGTCGACACCATCTACCAAGGCAGGCTTTCCAAGCTGCTGCTTCACGCCGATCGCAACGGTTTCTTCTACGTGCTGGATCGAACGAACGGGAAGATGATCATGGCGAAGCCGTTTCTGCGTCGCGTGGACTGGGCGTCGAGCATCGATCCGGACGGTCGGCCGGTCGTGAAGGATCCACGGGGCTGCCCGAGCGATGCTGCCAACTGGTCCTCGACTGCGTACTCACCGACGACGCGGTTCTACTACTTTCTCGCCCTGGAAGAGTGTGTCGGTGACAAGCCTGGGGGCTACCCCGATCAGACAGGCCAGCGTTTCCTGCGTGCCGTGAACATCGACACCGGCGAGATCGTGTGGGAGATACCGCAACCGGGGCCCGCGCGCGCGAAGACGTGGAGCGGCGTGCTGGCCACCGCCGGCGGACTGATCTTCTACGGTCAACCCAACGGCGGCTTCGCCGCCATCGATCAGCGTACCGGCAGCATGCTGTGGCAGTTCCCGACGAACGTGCGCATGAAGGCTTCGCCAATGACGTTCGCCGTGGCCGGCCAGCAATACGTTGCGGTCGCGGCCGGACCCAATATTCTCTGCTTCGGTCTATGACCGATCGCCAAGACGGCGCTCGTGTTCATGGGTCCTGATCGTGTCGGGTATCGATTCGGCGCGGTCGCTTCGGCGGGAGTGAATCGTGTTGGCGCGAGTGCCTTACACGCGCCAACACAAGATTCAACCGAGAGAACTAGTTATCGTCGTCGTCGTCGACGACGGTGATCCAGGCGAACATGCCGTCCCGGAAATGCGGATTGACGTTGCAGATCACCAGATATTTTCCAGGCTTCGAGAAGGCGAACGACTCGACGCGATTCTGCGCGTTGGACAGCGGGGCCGGGTTCGCGGCAGTCGGATCCACGCCTTTCGCAAGCACGTTGCTGACGCCGTTCGTGACGACCTCATAGTTGATGAACAAATTGGTCACGGGAGGGAACGGAGGCAGGTGGGCCTGCACCTCCTGCACGGTGACACCGGGGACGTACACCCACGGCCAGTGGAATCCCGCAACCACGAAGTTCACGACTGCAGGAACGGTCACCACTTGTCCTTCCAGGTTCTTTACCTTGTTGATGCGAACCTTGAACTCCATCGGGATGATGTGGTGATTCGGGCCGGGCGGCGGGTTCTGATCAGGTCGGGCATTATTGTTGCCCGTACCGAACGATACGGTGATGCGGCCGGGCGTCTTCTCTTTGTCCTTCGCGTTGACCGTGGGACCACTCAGGAATAGTGCCACGATCGAAACCGCGGCCGCGGATGCTCTCACAACTCTCATCTCCGAGCTCCTTTGTTGGCGGGGGCTATACAGGGGTGTCTTCGGTGTGACCGCGCATCTTGGCACAACCGCCGCGGATCACCTACGGAATAACGCAGCGACATGTGATGCTTTCCCCTGTTCAGCAGCAACACGGTGTAGCATGCAGAGTCATCGCGACATGGAGGATCCGTAAATGCGCAGAGTGATCTCGCTGATTGGCTGTTTGCTGGTCGTGGAAGTTCTGGCGCTCGCGCAAAGCGAACGCCCCCTGCTGCTCCGGCACCCGACGGTCAGCCAGACGCAGATTGTCTTCAGTTTTGCCGGCGATCTGTGGATCGTGGCGCGTGAGGGTGGCGACGCGCGCCGGCTGACGAGCGGGATCGGCGCAGAGACGGACCCCTACTTTTCGCCCGATGGGACGCAGGTCGCGTTCAGCGGCGAGTACGACGGTAATCAGGATGCGTATGTGGTGCCCGCGGCAGGCGGTGTACCGAAGCGACTGACCTATCATCCGGCTGCCGACACCGTCACCGGCTGGACACCGGATGGCAAGAACATCACCTTCATCTCCGCCCGCGCCAGCTACTACCACGTCGCCGACCAGATGTTCAGTGTGCCGTCCGGCGGCGGGTTCGCGGTGCAGGTGCCGCTGCCCATCGTCGAACAGGCGTCGTATTCCGCTGACGCGTCGCAGCTCGCCTACGTGCCCCATCCGCAATGGCAGCCCGCATGGAAGCGGTATCACGGCGGCCAGACGACGCCAATCTGGATCGCGACGGTGGCGGATTCGCGAATCCAACGGATCCCGCGCGAAAATTCCAACGACTTCAATCCGATGTGGGTGGGCAACACCGTGTATTTCCTCTCGGATCGCAACGGCCCGGTGAGTCTGTTCGCGTACGACGTGAACACGAAGCAGGTCACCGAAGCGATCAAGAACGACGGTCTCGACTTCAAGTCCGCGTCAGCCGGACCAGGTGCCATCGTTGTCGAGCAGTTCGGCGCGCTCAAGCTGTTCGACCTGAACACGCGCCAGGTGCGCACGCTGAAGGTGAACCTTGCGGGAGATTTTCCCGAGCTGCGGACGCAGTTCGTCAAGGTCGATCCGAAGCGGATTCACAACTTCGGTGTGTCTCCTTCGGGCGTCCGTGCGGTGATGGAAGCGTGGGGAGAGATCTTCACGGTGCCGGTGGAGAAGGGGGACGTTCGCAATCTCACGCACCGGCCCGACGTTGCCGAGCGCGATCCGGCGTGGTCACCCGATGGAAACTCGATCGCCGCCTTCTCCGATGCATCGGGAGAATACCAATTGGAGATCCGCGATCAGACCGGCACCGGCGAACCGAAGAAGATTGCGCTCGACCCGTCGTTCTACTACTCGCCGGTGTGGTCGCCGGATTCGACGAGGATCGCCTTCAGCGACAAGCGGCTGAATCTCTGGTACGTAGACGTCGCGAAGGGCACCCCCGTCAAAGTGGACGCGGACTATTACGAGGGCGCATCGTTCGACCCCGCCTGGACGCCGGACAGTAAGTGGCTCGCGTACACGAAACAGCTCCCGAACCACCTGCACGCGGTCGTCATGTATTCAATCGAGCAGAAAAAGGCCTTCCAGGTCACCGACGGGTTGAGCGACGCACGGTTCCCGATATTCGATCGCAATGGCAAGTACTTGTATTTCACGGCCAGCACGGACGTCGGCCTGTCCGCCGTGGGCTTCGATATGTCGAGCAACGAGCACCCGACCACGCGCAGCGCTTACGTGGTGGTGCTCGACAAGGATCTGCCGTCCCCGCTCGCGCCGGAAAGTGACGACGAAAAGAGCGGGCAGGACAAGTCTGCGGGGCCTGATGCCGAGAAGAGCAAAGACGAGAAGGCCAAAGAGAAGCCGGTGGTCGTGAAGATCGACGCGGAGGGGATCGGCCAGCGCATTCTCGCCCTGCCGATTCCGGCGCGCAATTACCTGAACATGCGCGCGGGAAAAACCGGCGTGCTGTTTCTGGCCGAGGCGCCGCTCGTGGTTCGCGAGAGCGACTTCGAAAACCTGAAGGTGACCGTTCAGAAATTCGATCTGAGCAAGCGCAAGGTCGAGAAGTTTCTCGACGAGGCAAACGATTTCGCGGTGTCGTTCGACGGGGAGAAAATGCTGTACCGAAAGGGAGAGCAGTGGGCGATTGCCGGAACAACGGAGCCGCCTACACCGGACGCGAAGCCCAAGCCCGGAGAGGGACCCCTGAAGCTCGAAGGCATGGAGCTGCGCGTCGAGCCCGCGCGCCTGTGGACACAGATGTTTCACGAAGCCTGGCGCATCCAGCGCGACTTCTTCTACGACCCGCGTCACCACGGCCTCGATCTCGCGAAAGTCGAGAAGAGATACGAACCCTATCTTGCCGGCCTCGCGTCGCGGGAGGACCTGAACTATCTGCTCGAGGAGTCGCTCGGGGAGATGACGGTCGGTCATATGTTCATCGGCGGGGGCGAGCGTCCACAGCCGAAGAAGTTCAAGGGAGGGCTGCTCGGTGCGGACTACGCGGTCGAGAACGGCCGTTACCGCGTGACGCGCGTTTACAACGGCGAGAACTGGAATCCCGGTCTGCAGGCCCCGCTGACGCAGCCGGGTGTCAACGTCAAGCCAGGGGAGTACATCCTGGCGGTGGCCGGCCGCGAGTTGACCGCGTCGGACGACATCTATGCGTTCTTCGAGGAGACCGCGGGACGCCAGGTGCTCGTCCGGGTTGGTCCAAATCCCAATGGCACGGGAGCGCGCGACGTCACGGTCGTTCCGATTGAGAGCGAAGAGAACCTGCGCCGGCTCGCATGGATGGAAGGCAATCGCCGGAAGGTCGATGAGATGACGGGCGGCCGCGTGGCCTACGTCTACCTGCCGAACACCGCCGGTGCGGGCTACAGCAATTTCAACCGCTACTATTTCGCCCAGGTCGGCAAGCAGGCCGCGATCATCGACGAGCGGTTCAACGAAGGCGGTCAGCTGGCCGACTACATCGTCGATCAACTGCACCGGCCGATGATGAGCAGGGTCGCGACGCGCGAGGGAGCGGACTGGTCGAGCCCCTCGGGATCGATCTACGGTCCAAAGGTGATGATCGTCAACGAAATGGCCGGCTCCGGCGGCGACGCGCTGCCGTGGTACTTCCGCAAGCAGAAGATCGGTCCTTTGATCGGTAAACGCACCTGGGGCGGCCTCGTGGGCATCGGCGGATATCCGGAACTCATCGACGGCGGCTCCGTCACCTCGCCACGGTGGGCGCTCTATGGCCTGGAGGGGGAGTGGGAGGTCGAGAACACCGGTATCGCGCCCGACATCGACGTCGATCTCGATCCGGCCGCGGTTCGACAGGGACACGACCCGCAGCTCGAAAAAGCGGTTGAAGTGGTCATGCAGCTTCTGAAGGAACATCCGCTGCCGGAGTACCAGCGGCCGAAATATCGCGACTATCACACGAACGATGGCCTCGGGCTTCCGGCCGTGAGACCGACCGGTTCAGGGTCGGGAGGGAAGTAGGAGATCGACAGACACCCGCGACTCGAGAGCGCAACGGCGGCGCGGTGCGCGCTCTGTCTGGCGTCGTTGGTGGGTCTTGGCGTGCCTGTTGACCGGCGACGCGTCATGTCCGAGATGTGCGGCGATGGCGAACGGTGCCCGCGAGAAATCGGCTGAGCCACACGCGCCGCGAATTTTACTGGTTGATGTTGTGCGATGCCCTTTGACTTGCCGCAAAATCAATGTTCCCGGTGAGTCTGGTGCCGTCCCTGCGAAACGTTTCCGTGAGCAGCGCGATCCGGCGTCGTGCCTCTGCGAGATCGTGGTTGTCGAGATTGATGTTCAGGAGATCGATGTACCACGGCAGCTTGACGTCGCTCGTCACATAGGTTTCGACGATTTCGCGCGCGATCGGTAACGTGGTGTCCTTCGACACGTCGTGGACGTCACGGTTGGTAGCCGTGCGCAACTTCTCGTACTCCTCCGCGAGCAGACGGACGAAAAGGTCCCGCGTGAACTGGTCATCCGCCTTGACGCCGATCGCATCGCCGGCGGTGAAGCGCCCGTTCTTGTGCAGCCATTCCCAGAGAATGCTGAGGCGAATCTCGCCCGTGGCCATGTCCTCCATTAAATACAGGACGTCATCGTCGCCGAAGAAATCGGCAGGTTTGAGTGCGGCGGCCTGAAGACCCTGGCCGAAGGCGTTGCCGTACTGCAGAGCGACGCTGAGTAGATCGCGCGCGCCGCGTACGGTCCGCGGTGCGGGTTCGAGCTGGATCAAACCCTCCGCATCGGCCTGAGTGTATGTGAGCCGCGGAAACGTCCGTCCGAGCTGATTCTCCTCGCCGATCTTTTCCCACACCGGGCGGACGATATGGACCATCTTCCAGTGCGCGACCCATTTTCCACTCGCACCTTCGCGCTGCTCGCGCTCCGCCCCGCTCGTCGCTTTCGTCATTCCGCTGGTGACGCCTGCATCCGATCCCACGGGGATGTTAGGCTCCATCCCTCCCTGCCAGAGCGCGCACTGCCCGAGCCGGTCGGGCGTGTTGACCGCTCGGCGCACCCGATCCTCGTACTGCCGCATGTAGCCATACGTCATCACGATCGCGTCGATGTTCGGGTTGACGAACTGGCGATCCCAGGTCATCGCGTCCGAGACGCTGTTGATGTAATCCCAACGGCCGGTATTGAAGCCGATGAAATGCGGCCCGAGCGCGGCGCGAATCTCCATCAGCTGGAAGCACGCTTCGAGCTGCTCGACGAGCACGTAGACCTTGATAGCGCCAGCCGCGAAACTGAGGTGCTGCTCGAGCGCGGCGAGGATATCGTTCCAGAGCGCCGCCTCCTCCGCGGTCTGGATCTTCGGCAGATACAACACGAGCGAGGCGCCGGCGCTCCGAAGCGATCCATGATTGTTGACGATGTACAGAGTGGTGTCGACGATTGATGCGGAGAAGCCGGCGCCCCCGTAGCGCAGGTGGCGGTCCTCGAGATGAAGGCCGCGCGGTCGGAAGATCCTGGTCGTGAAATCGAGCTGCCGGCTCCAGTCGTCGACGATCGAACGCCCGAAGAAGCTCCGCGCCCACCGGTTCATCTCACCAGCGACCTGCTCGGCGACTCTCAGGAATATCGGATCGCGCGCGAAGGCCAGCTTCAGGTTGCGCTGGTTGTCGAGCGACATCGTCGACACCTGGCCGAGCGCGTCCTCGCCGTCGAACATCCATCCGTCGGCCCCGGAGAGGAGCGCATACGCGACGTTGCGGATGCTGCCTTCGATTGGTGCGCGAGGCCTGGCGGCCGGCCCGGTCCCCTGAATCCACTGGCGCCGCAGGTCTTCTGGGATCGCGCTCCCTGTGAAGTGACCGTCGCGCGCGTCCTGAACCGTGATCCGTGTGCGTGGAATGATCGCGTCGGGAGCGAGGAACGCGATCCGCTCGTGGTTGCGTGCGCGCGCCGCCCGTCGCGCGATGCGCGCGGCCATTACGGTGTGTCGATCGCCGTTCAGCGGCGCCAGCGCCTCGAGTGCGGCGAGAACCTCGGTCGTGAGGACGTCGGAATAAGCGTCTTCGAGGTTCGCGCGGAGCTCCAATGCTGCTGGCATGCCGCGTTTACCTCGCCGTCGCGGGCGCGGCCACCGGAACGCGCGCCGCGTTCGCGACGCGCAGGCCTGTTGCGAGCGCCGCAGCCAGGAGCGCCAGGGCCGCGCTGCCGTAGAATCCGACCGACCAGCTGCCAGAGTGCTCGAACAGCAGCGCGCCAACCCAGCCGCCGATGATTGACGCGACTCCTTTCGCCGTAGACAGCACGGCATAATTCTCGGTGGCGCACCGCGTGCCGAAATAGTCGGCGGCGGTTGGCGGAAAGAGCGAATAAATCTCACCCCAGGTGAAGTAGACGAGCACCACGCTGAAGGCGAACCATCCGCCCGAGATCTGTCCGAGCAGCAGCACGAGCACGAGCGAGACGGCGTTCGCGACGAAGGCGACGATCATCGCGGCTTCGCGCCCGATCCCATCGGACGCCCAGCCCCAGAAGATCCGGCTCGCGGCATTCGCGAGGGGACTCAGCGTCGCGGCCATCGCAAGCGCCGATGCGCTGAAGCCCCACGATCTGGAGATCGGACC
>Ga0136846_1222527_pt1 | contig 11043 bp, 8 predicted proteins | sample HopSoiMetagenom2_FD_96841 | JGI IMG/M metagenome (GOLD analysis project Ga0136846, IMG submission 96841) | Grasslands soil microbial communities from Hopland, California, USA - 2 Assembly 2016 (version 4) | ecosystem: Environmental > Terrestrial > Soil > Grasslands | place: USA: Hopland... | reverse complement strand
TAGGTGGACTTCTCCATGGTGACGGTCTGGATCATCTCGCCGCCGCCGAGGAAGGGCGGCAGCTCCTCCAGCAGGTCCCGGCGGCCCCACAGCACGCCCACCCCCGTCGGGCCGAGCATCTTGTGGCCGGTGAAGGCGACGAAGTCGGCGTCGAGCCGCGTGACATCCAGCGGCAGGTGCGGCGCGGACTGCGAGGCGTCCAGCACCACCAGGGCGCCGACCTCGTGCGCGCGCCGGACGACGGTCTCGATCGGGTTGACGGTGCCCAGGATGTTGGAGACGTGGACCAGCGAGACGACCTTGGTCCGCTCGTTGATCAGCTCATCGAGGTTCGACAGGTCCAGGCGGCCGTCGTCGGTGATGCCGAACCAGCGCAGCTTGGCGCCGACCCGCTCGGCGGTGAGCTGCCAAGGCACGATGTTGGAGTGGTGCTCCATCTCCGTGACCACGATCTCGTCGCCGGGGCGGATGCCGTAGGGCTCGCCGGCCCAGCCCAGCACGTTGGCGACCAGGTTCAGCGCCTCGGAGGAGTTCTTGGTGAAAACGACCTCCTCGCGCGGGGCGTTGATGAACGCGGCCACCTTGTCGCGGCCGCCCTCGTACAGCGCGGTCGCCTCCTCGGCCAGGACGTGGATCCCGCGGTGCACGTTGGCGTTGTGCATCGAGTAGTACTCGACGATGGCGTCGATCACCTGCTTGGGCGACTGCGAGGTCGCGGCGTTGTCCAGGTAGACGAGCTTCTTGTCGCCGTGCACGGTGCGGTGCAGGATCGGGAAGTCCTCACGGATCCTGTCCGTGTCAAGGAGCTGAGGGTTGATGACGACCATGAGGGATCAGGCTCCAGCCTTGGCGTAGCTTTCGTAGCCCTCGGATTCCAGCTTGTCCGCCAGTTCCGGGCCACCCGATTCCACGATGCGGCCGTCGGAGAAGACGTGGACGTAGTCGGGCTTGATGTAGCGCAGGATCCGCGTGTAGTGCGTGATCAGCAGCGTGCCCACCTCGCCGGACTCCCGGACCCGGTTCACACCTTCCGACACGGTCTTCAGCGCGTCGACGTCCAGGCCGGAGTCGGTCTCGTCGAGGATCGCGATCTTCGGCTTGAGCAGCTCCATCTGCAGGATCTCGTGGCGCTTCTTCTCGCCGCCGGAGAAGCCCTCGTTCACGTTGCGCTCGGCGAAGCCCTTGTCCATCTGGATGGCCGTCATGGCCTCGTTCACTTCCTTGACCCAGGTGCGCAGCTTCGGGGCCTCGCCGCGGATCGCGGTCGCCGCGGTGCGCAGGAAGTTGGAGACGGTGACGCCGGGGATCTCCACCGGGTACTGCATCGCCAGGAACATGCCGGCCCGGGCCCGCTCGTCCACGGTCATCGCCAGGACGTCCTCGCCGTCCAGGGTGACGGTGCCCTGCGTGATCGTGTACTTCGGGTGCCCCGCGATCGAGTAGGCCAGGGTGGACTTGCCGGAGCCGTTCGGGCCCATGATGGCGTGCGTCTCACCCTGCTTCACGGTCAGGTTCACGCCGCGCAGGATCTCGCGGGGGCCGCCCTCGCCCTCCACGCTGACATGCAGGTCGTTGATTTCCAAAGTGGCCATTCTCGTTACGCCTCCTTGACGGCGACGTACAGATCATCGCCTTCGATCTTCACGGGGTACACCGGCACCGGCTCGGTGGCCGGCAGCGACGAGGGCTTGCCGGTCTTCAGGTCGAACATCGAGCCGTGCAGCCAGCACTCGATCTCGCAGTCCACTACCTCGCCCTCGGACAGGGCCACGTTGGCGTGCGAGCACACGTCGTGGATCGCGTAGTACTCGCCGTCGTGCAGCACCAGTGCCACCGGCGTCTCGCCGACCACGACCGCCTTGGGCAGGTCTGAAGTCACCTCCGAGACTCCGCAGGCGCGGATCCAGTTCCGGGTGGTGCTCTCCTGGACGCTCATGCCACCGCCCCGGCCAGCTCGGCCTCCACCTTGGCCATCAGGCGCTCGCGCAGCTCGGGGACGCTGATGCGGCCGATGACGTCGGCGAAGAAGCCGCGCACCACCAGGCGGCGCGCCTCGTCCTCGCGGATGCCGCGGGCCTGCAGGTAGAACAGCTGCTCGTCGTCGAACCGGCCGGTGGCGCTGGCGTGCCCGGCACCGACGATCTCGCCGGTCTCGATCTCCAGGTTCGGCACCGAGTCGGCGCGCGCGCCGTCGGTGAGGATCAGGTTGCGGTTCAGCTCGTAGGTGTCGGTCTGCTCGGCCTCGGCGCGGATCAGGACGTCGCCGACCCAGACGGTGTGCGCGTCCTGTCCTTGCAGCGCGCCCTTATAGGTCACGCGGGACTTGCAGTGGGTGGCGCTGTGGTCGACCAGCAGCCGCTGCTCCAGGTGCTGGCCGGCGTCGGCGAAGTAGACGCCGAGCAGTTCGGCGTCGCCGCCGGGCGCGGTGTAGGCCACCCGCGGGGTGATCCGGACCAGGTCGCCGCCGAAGCCGACGTTGATGGACTGGAAGCGGGCGTCGCGGCCGAGCTTGGCCTGCTGCTGCGACAGGTGCACCGCGTCGTCGGCCCAGTCCTGCAGGGCGATGACGGTCAGGTCCGCGCTGTCGCCGACGAGGAACTGGACGTTCTCCGAGTACGTCGCCGATCCCTGATAGTCCAGGATCACGACGGCCTTCGCGAACGGCTTGACGTCCACGAGCAGATTCCCGAAGGCGGTGCCGCCGGCGCCGGTCAGCGTGGCCCACACCGGCTCGGCGACCTCGGCCTCCTGCGGCACCGTGATGACGGTCGCCTCGGTGAAGCCGGCCCAGGCCAGCGCCGAGGCGCGGTCCACCGGCGCGCCGGCCCTGCCCAGCCGGGCGTCGTCGCGGCCGACGGTCTCCACCGCCACCGCCGCCGGCGCCTGGACCTCGATGCCCACCTTGCCGTCGGCGCGCGGGTCCTCGTGCAGCCCGCGCAGCCGTTTCAGCGGCGTGAAGCGCCAATCCTCCTCGCGGCCGGTCAGCACCGGGAAGTCCGCGGGGTCGAAGGACGTGGGGCGCTCCACGCGCGCGTCGGCCGGCTGGCTCACGGCGCGGCCGGTACCGGGCCCGGCCAGGCGGTTGCCCGCGCCGGGCTCGTTCACCGTGACGGCCGCGGCCGTGACGGCTCCGACCTGGTTCTGGCCGACTTGGTTCTGCGGGTCAGACATCGATGTCCCGTATCTCTGCTCTTCGGGTGGGTCTATTTCGTTCCGGGGCGCGGGGCGCGGGTCAGCCGACCGCGCCTTCCATCTGCAGCTCGATGAGCCGGTTGAGCTCCAGCGCGTACTCCATCGGCAGCTCGCGCGCGATCGGCTCGACGAAGCCGCGCACGATCATCGCCATCGCCTCGTCCTCGGTCATCCCGCGGCTCATCAGGTAGAACAGCTGGTCCTCGCTGACCTTGGACACGGTCGCCTCGTGGCCCATGGACACGTCGTCCTCGCGGACGTCCACGTAGGGGTAGGTGTCCGAGCGGGAGATGGTGTCGACCAGCAGCGCGTCGCACTTCACGGTGGACCTGCTGTGGTGCGCGCCCTCCTGCACCTGGACCAGGCCGCGGTAGGAGGTGCGGCCGCCGCCGCGCGCCACCGACTTGGAGATGATGGTGGAGGAGGTGTGCGGCGCGGCGTGCACCATCTTGGCGCCGGCGTCCTGGTGCTGGCCCTCGCCGGCGAAGGCCACCGACAGCGTCTCGCCCTTGGCGTGCTCGCCGAGCAGCCACACGGCCGGGTACTTCATCGTCACCTTGGAGCCGATGTTGCCGTCGATCCACTCCATGGTGGCGCCGGCCTGCGCGGCGGCGCGCTTGGTCACCAGGTTGTAGACGTTGTTCGACCAGTTCTGGATGGTGGTGTAGCGGACGCGAGCGTTCTTCTTCACCACGATCTCCACGACCGCCGAGTGCAGCGAGTCCGAGGAGTAGACCGGGGCGGTGCAGCCCTCGACGTAGTGGACGTAGGAGTCCTCGTCGGCGATGATCAGGGTCCGCTCGAACTGGCCCATGTTCTCGGTGTTGATCCGGAAGTAGGCCTGGAGCGGGATCTGGACGTGCACGCCCTTGGGGACGTAAATGAACGAACCACCGGACCACACAGCGGTGTTCAGCGCCGAGAACTTGTTGTCCCCGGTCGGGATCACCGTCGCGAAGTGCTCGCGGAACAGCTCCGGGTACTCCTTCAGCGCGGTGTCGGTGTCCAGGAAGATGACGCCCTGCTCCTCCAGCTCCTTGTTGATCTGGTGGTAGACGACCTCGGACTCGTACTGCGCGGCGACACCGGCGATCAGGCGCTGCTTCTCCGCCTCGGGGATGCCGAGCTTGTCATAGGTGTTCTTGATGTCCGCCGGCAGCTCGTCCCAGGAGGCGGCCTGCTTCTCGGTGGAGCGGACGAAGTACTTGATGTTGTCGAAGTCGATCCCGCTCAGGTCCGCGCCCCACACCGGCATGGGCTTCTTCTCGAACAGCCGCAGCCCGCGCAGCCGCATGTCGAGCATCCACTGCGGCTCGTTCTTCTTCGCGGAGATATCGCGGACGACGTCCTCGTTCAGCCCGCGGCGCGCGGCGGCGCCGGCGATGTCCGAGTCGGCCCAGCCGTATTCATAGGTGCCGAGGCCCTCGAGCTGCTCGTGCGATGTGGTGGTCATTTCGAGTTCCCTCCGGAAGCCTCGGGGCTCTTACTGGTGCCGGTGGCTGCTGCCATCGGGATGAAAGTCGTGCAGACGCCGTCGCCGTGGGCGATGGTCGCCAGTCGTTGGACGTGAGTCCCCAGCAGCTCGGCGAAGGCCTCGGTCTCGGCCTCGCACAGCTGCGGGAACTGCTCGGCGACGTGCGCCACCGGGCAGTGGTGCTGGCACAGCTGCTCGCCGGCGGCCGGCGCCTTGCCGGACTCGCGCAGCGTGGCGGCGTAGCCCTCCTCGGTCAGGAGCCGGGCCAGCAGCGCCGGCCGCTGCTCGACGGGCACGCCGTCGAGCTGCTCCCGGAACCGGTCGGCGAGCTCCGCGACGCGCTTGCGCGCGAAGGTGTCCACCGCCTCGGCCCCGGCGCTCTCGGCGAGGAACTTCAACGCCTCCACCGCCAGCTGGTCGTACGCCTGGTAGAAGACGCTGCGCCCGCGATCGGTGAGCGCGAACACCTTCGCCGGCCGCCCGCGGCCACGCTGCCCGTAGGTGCGCTGCTGCCGGGCCTCGACGAGATCCTCCGCGAGAAGCGCATCCAGGTGACGCCGGACGCCCGCCGGGGTCATCTTGAGCCGCTTGCCGAGGTCGACGGCGGTCGACGGGCCGTTCGCGAGGATGCTGCGCGCGACTCGGTTGCGGGTGCCGACGTGCACGTCGGAGGTATCGCCGGCAGGCGGCGAGACGCTCACGATCGGGTTCGGCACACTTTCCACAACACCAGTGTGCCGTTATTCGTTCCCCGAGACCAAGTAAGGGAGACCTAATAAGTCACGCGCGTGTGATGTAATTCACGCCGGGGCGGATCACTCGCGGCCGGTGCCGGTCGAGCCTATACCTCGACCTGCCGCACCAGGGCGGCCGCCCCGATCAACCCGGCGTCGCCGCCGAGCGCCGCGGGGTGCACGGTCACGTCTCGGGTGAACGAAAGCCGTGCGTACTCCTTGAGATGTTCGCGCAGCGGGCCGAACAGCAGATCCCCCGCCTTCGCCACACCGCCACCGATCACCGCCGCCTCGATATCCACCAGCGCCGCGGTACTGGCGATGGCCGCTGCCAGCGCCTTCGCCGACCGGTCGAACGACGCGAGCGCCCTCGGATCCCCTGCCCGCGCCGACTCCGCGACCTCGATCGCTGAGGTTCCACCCACCCGCGCGGCGATCGCCGTCCCGCTGGCGATCACCTCTACACAGCCCTTCGAGCCGCACGGGCACGGTGGACCATCGAGCTCCACGCAAATATGGCCGATGTGCCCGGCGTTCCCGCTCGGTCCCGGCCGCAGCTTCCCGCCGAGGATCAGGCCACCGCCGACACCGGTCGACACCACCATGCACACCGCGTTGTCCAGGCCCTGTGCCGCGCCGCGCCAATGCTCGCCCGCGGCCATCGCGACGCCGTCCCCGGCGAGGGTGACCGGCTGGCGGGTGACAGCACTGACCCGGTCGACCAGCGGGAAGTCACGCCACGCCGGGATGTTGACCGGACTGATCGTGCCCTTGCCGGCGTCGATCGGGCCCGCGCTGCCGATGCCGACGGCCTGCACCCGCCCCCACCGCGGGTCCGCGATCAGCTGCTCCAGCAGCGCCTCCACCGCGGCCATCGGCTCCTCGGCAGGCGTCGGACGCTCATGCCGAACCAGCAGCTCGCCCCCGGTGTCGACCAGTCCCGCCGCGATCTTCGTGCCGCCGATGTCGATGGCCGCGTACACACTTCCTCCGGATGCTCTCGAATAGGAGAAGCCGCCGAACTGGAGGCTCAGGATCTCCAGCTCGGCGGCGGCTTCGCCCGCCCCGCGCCCCCTACCCCAGAGCCAGCTCGTCGATCGCCGCCAGCTCCTCGTCCGAGAACTCCGCCCCGGACACCGCGGCCACGTTCTCCTCCAGCTGCGCCACCGACGAAGCCCCGATCAGCGCCGACGTCATCCGCGGGTCGCGCACCACCCACTGCGTGGCCATCTGCGCCAGCGTCTGCCCGCGCTTGCCGGCCAGCTCGTTCAGCCCGCGCAGCCGGGTCAGCAGCTCCGGTGTGATGGCGTCCTTCGACAGGAAGTGACCGATCGAGGCCCGCGATCCCGCCGGAACGGTCCCGTCCAGATAGCGCGAGGTCAGCAAGCCCTGCTGCAACGGGCTAAACGCGATACAGCCCATCCCGCTCTCGGCGGTCGCGTCGAGGAGCGAATCCTTCTCGATCCACCGGTTCAGGATCGAGTACGACGGCTGGTGGATCAGCGCCCGCACACCCATCCCACGCAGGATCTCGGCGGCCTCCCGCGTCTTCTCCGAGCTGTAGTTGGAGACGCCGACGTACAGCGCCTTCCCTTGCTGCACCGCCGAAGCCAGCGCACCCATCGTCTCCTCCAGCGGAGTCTCCGGGTCGAAGCGGTGCGAGTAGAAGATGTCGACGTAGTCCAGGCCCAACCGTCCCAGCGACTGGTCGAGCGAGGCCAGCAGGTACTTGCGCGAACCCCACTCCCCATACGGCCCCGGCCACATGTCGTAGCCGGCCTTGCTGGAGATCACCACCTCGTCCCGGTACGGCCGGAAGTCCTGCGCGAACAGCCGCCCGAAGTTCACCTCGGCCGAGCCGTACGGCGGACCGTAGTTGTTCGCCAGGTCGAAGTGCGTCACGCCGAGGTCGAACGCCCGCCGCAGAATCGCGCGCTGCTCCTCCAGCGGCTTGGTGTCGCCGAAGTTGTGCCACAGCCCCAGCGACACCAGCGGCAGCTTCAGCCCGCTGGCCCCGCTGCGCCGGTACGGCATCCGGCCGTCGTAGCGGCCCGGTTCGGCGGCGTAGGTGGTCAGGACGTTCATCTGGTTCAGCCCTCCGAAGAGCCGTTAGAACGGGCAGTGCGGGTAAAGCGCAATGTGACGAGCTGGAAGGGCCGCAGCTTCACCCGCAGCCCGCCATCCTCTGTGGTCACGCTCACACCTTCTCGGGTGATCGGCCGCTCAAGCAAATCGCAGATCTCGGGGCCTGAGCACTCGAAGCCGGGGGTGATCAGCGCGGAGGCCCGACCGCCGTGGGACTCGTAGACGCGCAGGACGACGTCGCCGCTGCGGTCGTCGGCGAGCTTGATCGCGGAGGCGGTCACGGCATCGTTGTCGATGGTGAACAGCGGCGCGACACTGGCGCTCCCCCGGAACACAGAACCGACCACCGTGTTCAGCGCCCGGCCCTCACGCACCGCGTCGCCGACCGAAGCGCCCGGCACCACCGCATGCTCGAAGCTGTGAGCGCCCTGGTCGGTCTCGGGATCTGGAAAGCGCGGCGCTCGGAGCAGCGACACCCGCGCGGTCACGGTGGTCCCGCCGTCTTCGCGCACGGTGCGGGTCACATCGTGGCCGTAGGTGGAACCGCTGAGCAGAGCCACGCCCCAGCCGGGCTCCTCGAAGTGCAGGAAGCCGTGGTTGCAGGCCTCGAACTTCGCCGCCTCCCACGAGGTGTTCGTGTGGGTGGGCCGGAAGATGTGGCCGAACTGGGTCTCCGAGGCGTAGCGGTCGGCACGGATGTCGAGCGGGAACGCGAGCTTCAGGAACTTCTCGGTCTCGTGCCAGTTCACCCAGGTGCTGATGGACACCAGCTTGCTTCCTCTGGTCAAGCGCACCTGCTGCCGGACCGCCGACGCGCCGAACGAGCGGGCCACCGTGACCTTCACCCCGCCGAGCACCGGCTGGTCCTCGACCCACATCGAGTCGAGCTCGGTCAGATCGGTCACGGTATTGCGATAGAACTCGTCCACGTCCCAGGCGTCCCACATATTCGGGAAGTCCGGATGGATCTGCAACAGATTGGCGGCGCTACCCGGTGGCAGGGTCTCACGGCCCTTTTCCAGGTCGACCAGCGACACGATCAGTCCGCGTGCGTCGATCTCCACCCGGACCATTCCGTTGTCCAGGACATGCCCGCCGTCGGGCCGCTCCGACGCCTCGACTCGCTTGCCCGCCCCGCGCATGACCCCGGCACCGCCGGCCGGTATCCCATGGCGCTCGTGCGGGGCGCCGTTGAACGTCACCACCCCGTCGGCGGAGCCATCGCGACCAGCCGCTTCGAGCATCCGCCGCTGACTGTCGATGATCATCTCATCCAGCTCACGACCGATATCGGCGTATGTCCGTTCGGCCTCCCGATGCACCCACGCGATCGAGGACCCGGGCAAGATGTCATGGAACTGGTGCAGCAGCACCGTCTTCCAGATCCGGTCGAGCGCCTCGTAGGGGTACTCGGTCCCGGCCCGCACCGCCGCGGTCGCCGCCCAGAGCTCGGCTGACCGTAGCAGCGCCTCGCTCCGCCGGTTCCCCTGCTTCGTCCCCGCCTGACTCGTCAACGTCGCCCGATGCAGCTCCAGATACAGCTCCCCCACCCACACCGGCGGATTCTGATACTCCGCCTCGGCCTTCGCGAAGAAGTCCCCCGGCTTCTCCCACTCGACCCGCGCCGAACCCTCCAGATCCTTCATCCGCTTGGCCTTGGCGATCATCTCCCGCGTCGTCCCGCCGCCGCCGTCGCCCCAACCGGTCGGCGCCAACGACACCGACGCCCGCCCCTTGTCCTTGAAATTCCGCGCCGCATGCGCGATCTCGCTGCCCTTCATCGAGCAGTTGTACGTGTCGACCGGCGGGAAATGCGTGAAGATCCGCGTGCCGTCGATCCCTTCCCACAAGAACGTGTGATGCGGGAACTTGTTGATCTGGCTCCACGAGATCTTCTGCGTCAGCAGCCACTTCGACCCGGCCGCCTTGATGATCTGCGGCAGCCCGCCCGCGAATCCGAAGGTGTCCGGCAGCCACGCCTCGTCGTTCTCGACCCCGAACTCCTCCAGGAAGAACCGCTTGCCGTGCACGAACTGCCGCGCCATCGCCTCCGAGCCGGGCATGTTCGTGTCCGACTCCACCCACATGCCGCCGGCCGGCACGAACCGCCCGGACGCGACCGCCTTCTTGACCTTCTCGTAGACCTCGGGGCGGTGGGTCTTGATGAAGTCGAACTGCGCGGCCTGCGACATCGTGTAGACGAACTCCGGCTCGTCCGCCAGCAGCGCGGTCATGTTCGCGGTCGTGCGCGCCACTTTGCGCACCGTCTCGCGCAACGGCCACAGCCACGCCGAGTCGATGTGCGCGTGGCCGACCGCTGAGATCCGGTGCGCCGAGGGCACCGCCGGTTTGGCCAGCACCTCGGCCAGGCACGACCGCGCCGCGGCGGCGGTGGCGTTCACGTTCTGGAGGTCGACGGCGTCCAACGCCTTGTCGACGGCACGCATGATCTCGTACCGCCGCGCATCCTCCGGCAGCTCGGCCATCAGCTCGCCGAGCACCTCCAGGTCGGCGACCAGGTTCCACACCGTCTCATCGAAGACCGCCAGGTCCAGCCGCTCCAGCTGGTACTGCGGCTCGTCGCCGGCCGTCTCCTTGTCACCGAGCAGCGTCGGCAAGAACGGGTGATAGTCCAAGATCACCGGGTTGGACGCCGCCTCGACGTGCAGCAGCACCTCCTCGCCGCCGACCGCGCGCTCGGCCACCCGCACCCACTGGTTCCGCGGGTTCAAGCCCTTCACCGGCTCGCCGTCGGCCCCGTAGACCAGACCCTCGCACTGAAACCCGGGCATGTTCTTGTCGAATCCGAGGTCGATGACGGCCTCGACGGTCTTACCGGCCCAATCGGCCGGCACCGTCCCGGACACCGTCAGCCAGCTCGTCCCCCACGGCGCGCCCCACCTGGCCCCCGGAGCGATCGGTTCACGCGGCGCGGCCAAACCCTCGGCCACCGGCACCGGCTCACCCGGGGCCACCCAGATCGACGCGCTCAGCGGCACCGACTCGGGGTAGATCGCCGGGGTGATGCGCTCCTCCAGGACGCGCTTAAGACGGTGCTCCACCAGGGCCCGGTCATCGTGCATCGCTCTCGCTCCAAACGTCCTCGACAGCCAGCACCTCTGTGATGCCGCGCGCGGTCAGATGATTCCTATCCTCCGCCGACCCGGCCAGAACAGCCGTCGGACGCGCACCAAGCGACACCAGGCGCATGAACGCCTCGTAAAACCGGCCCCCGGGACCGCAGGTGGCCCGCGCCGTGACCTCCTCGGGCAGGTCCAACACCAGCGCGACGGTACGCGGGGCCGCAGGCACCCATCGGGCGCGGGTCGCGTTGACGATCTTCGCCAGCTCCAGCCCGGCGGGCTTCGGCTCGCGAGTGGTGGTCAGCAAGCCGAGGCTGTATTCGAGCTCTGGGAAGTCGGCCAACGCGCGGTCCACGTCGTGCGAGCACCACCAGGTGACGCCCCACACGTCCGGGCAGTCCAGGGCGTTGGCCACCGTCGCGCGGGTGAACTCGGCGGCCCGGTCGGCCGGGACGTGCGGCTGCGGCGCCCCGAC
>Ga0136846_1237800_pt1 | contig 11044 bp, 6 predicted proteins | sample HopSoiMetagenom2_FD_96841 | JGI IMG/M metagenome (GOLD analysis project Ga0136846, IMG submission 96841) | Grasslands soil microbial communities from Hopland, California, USA - 2 Assembly 2016 (version 4) | ecosystem: Environmental > Terrestrial > Soil > Grasslands | place: USA: Hopland... | reverse complement strand
TCGATCGCGCCTCCGCCTTCCTCGCCAAGGGACTCAAGGACAAATCTATCGAAGGCTCCCGACGCAATTGGGAGCTGCTCGCCTCCGCCTACCAGCAACAGCATGAGGAGGAACGCGCGGCGGCCACGCTCCTCGAAGCGGCGCGACTTTTCCCGACCGAGGGTCAGCTCGAATTCAACTATGCCCAGCTTCGCTACTCCCAGGAAAAAACCGCCGAAGCCTATGCCCACCTTGAGACTGCGATCACCAAGGGCAACCTCGACAAACCGGGTCCGGCCTTCGTCTTCATCGCCTTTGTCGCCTTCGAGTTGAAACGCTTGGACGACGCCGCCCGCTGGGCTGACGCCGCCACCGACAAGCCCGACGTGAAAAAAGAGGACCTGGCCCGCCTCAAGCGCGCAATCAAAGAGGCCATTCGCGAACGCGAAGCGCTCAAAACATCTTCAATTTAAAACAAGCTCATGAACAAAGCCTACTGGATTGGTCCCATGGTCGCCTTAATGGTGTTCGGCGGGATTTTCTTTAATTTCAAAAGCGGCTACGAGGCCAAGCAAAAAGCCCACGAGGAGCAGGTTCAGGCCGAGAAGCAGGCCAAGCTGAAGGGCGAGGTCGAGGCCCGCCGCAAGGCGGTCGAGGATGCTCTCCGCGTCCAAGCCGAACGCAAAAAGGAGCGCGAGGCCAAGGAAGCCGACGAGCGCGCCCGCAAGGAGGCCCGCCAAGTGGCGCTGGATGCCCGTGACAAGGTCTTTCACGAACAGGATCGACTGGCCAAGCAGGTCGAAAACCTGAAGCGGGATATTGCCACCGAGCAGGACGCGATCGCGAAGATCAGCCGTGATCGTCAGGATTCCATCGCCGAGCAGACCTTCCTGAAAGCCTACGTCGAGAAAGCGCAGGAAAACGTCAAGTCCCTGCAGGATGTCCTGCTGAAGATCACCCAAGCCGAGGCTGCCCGCGCGGCGGCGGAGGCTGCTGCCAAGAAGAACGCCACCTCCTGAGTCTATTTTCCCATGAACCGTTTTTACATCATCGTTCCGGTCGTCTTGTTGGGCCTCTTTGGCGGGGTCTATTGGCAGCACACCCAAGAGGCTGAAAAGCAGGCCCGGGAAAAAGCCGTCGCCGTGGCCCAAGCCAAGGCGGCCGAAGAAGCCAAAAAAGCCGCGGCCGACCGTCAGTCGCGCGAAGACACCGACAAACGCGCCGCCGCCCGGCTTGCCGAAGATAAGAAGAAGGAGGCCGAGAAGCGCGCCAAGTGGGATGCCGATTCCGCCCACATCGCCGAGGACACGGCCCGTTATACGAGTCAGGCCGACGAGTCTTCCAAGCAGGTCACGGCGCTTGAAAAGCAACTCGCCGATCTGCGGGCTTCGAAAAAGACGCTCAATGAAGAAGCCTTCAGCGCCGCTCATGATGTGGAGGCGCTCCTGATTCAGAGACGCAGTGCTGAGATGGAAATCCAGCGCACCACGGAAATGGTCGCCCACAAGGCTGCCGGCGTCGCCGCGGCCCCCTGAGCAAATCTGACTTATATCATATAAGGTTCGATCTGAGCCGCCCGTCGCCGGGCGGCTTTTTAGTTTTTATAGGCCGAATCCGGACAATGCTAATAAAGTGCATGTTCGCCGGGTTGTGGTGGATTTATATTCAATGATAACGCCCGGTTTCGGCGTTATATTGGAATTCTATTCAACTCTATAGAGTGGGGCGACGTTGGCACCGTGACTGCTAAAAGCGGGCTCGATCCAGCGTAGGAATAGACAACTAACACCACCACTATGGCCACGATAATTCACTCGCCGCGATGGCAGATTACATCGCTTTCATTGTTACTTTTAACGTCCGCCCTGATTGCCCAAGAGGCGCCCAAGACGGAAACCGAGCCCAAAAAAGACGAGGTTATCGTCTTGGATAAGCTGGAGTCCGATGACGGCCTTGATCCCAGCGGCGTGCTTCCTCCGTCCAACAATGTTTTTGGCTTGAGCAAGAGCGCCCTCGAGACGCCCCGCCAGGTCAGTAACGTGACCGGCGACATGATCGAGAAGTTTAACATCAGCGATTTGGCTGATTTGCAGCGCTTCTCGCCCAGCACCTATACCGCTTACTCCTTTGGCGTGCAGGGTGCGCAAAGCATCCGTGGCGATTCGGCCGACGTGTTTTATAACGGCATGAAGAAGCTGAACAACGCCTCCAATGTGCCGACCATCATCGGCGCGACGGACGGTGTTATCATCGTGCGTGGCCCCCCCTCCGCGGCCTATGGCGCCGGTCAGGTCGGCGGCTATATGAACATCATTCCCAAGTCCGCTCGTGCCAGCACCGGCAAGTACCTCAACAAGTACACCGGCAAAGCCACGCTGACCGTGGATAACTGGGGCAAGAAGGTCGGCACCTTGGAAGTGGGCGGTCCCACGACCGTTTTCGGCAAGCGCGCCGGTTTCTATGTTTTCACCCAGCAGGAAGATTCGAAGACCTATTACATCGGTCAAAAGATCATCGATCAGGTCTTTCAGGGCACGCTCACGGTTGATGTGACCCACGACTTGCGCTTGGAAGTGGGCGGTAGCTACCAGCACCACCATGGCACGGGCATCGCGGGTTGGAATCGTGTCACGCAGGACTTGGTCGATAACCGGACGTACCAGACCGGTATGCCTGATTTCAGCAAAATCGACACCAATAATGACGGAACGGCCAGCCGTGCGGAACTCTTCAACGCGGGTTTGACCAATAATTATAACTTCAATGCTAACAACACGCCTAAGTCCGGCCAAGTCAAGGCGGGCACCACGGCTTACACCAATCCGAATGGCCCGCTGAAGTTCGTGACCAATGTGGGCACTGCGAAGTTGGACCCCCGCCAAGTGCTGCTGGAGCGCATCAACTATGGCGTGGATTACATCGGGTTCCTCGACTTGGTCAATGATGCCAACCCGGATCTGACTTTCAGCAACAAGATGTACTGGGAGCAGCAGAATTACCACAAGTTGTCCGACATTGCCTACTTCCGCGCGGGCGACACCACGGTTGCCGAGGATCGCGCCACCGTCGAATGGCACCCCCAGCACCTGCCTGATTGGGTGGAGGTGGGTTTCATAGCGGCCGCCAATGCGCGTTACTTGGACGCCTTTAATCAAACGACCAATGTCTTCCAGATCTTCAACTATTGGGATCTCACGCAATTCACCAACGGCCACTATCTCTTCCAAAACGGTTGGGATTCTCCGACCACGGCGGGCATTGATTCGCGCGCCAAGAGCCAGACCATGGAGGGCGGTTTGGGTACGGTGCTGGATATGACCTTCCTCAAGAAGCTGACGGTGACGCTGGGCGGCCGCTACGACATGGTTAATGCCGAGGTTCAAAACTATCCCGGCCTGAGCACCAAAGGCAATACGGTGCTGACTCCGACAGCCGCCTCCCGGGCCGAGGCCTCCGACGCCCGTCGTTCGCTCAGTTCGGCCAGCATCTCGTATAAGGTGCTCCCCAACGTGTCGCCTTACTTCACCTATGCCAATCCTTCGAGTGTCGTCCCCGGAACCACGGGCGGTGTTTCGAGCAGCCAGGTCAACACCGGTCTGTTGACCACCAGCGAACTGATCGAAGGCGGCATCAAGGGCGAATTCTTCAAGGGCAAGCTGTTCGCTTCCTATGGAGCGTACAAGCAGCTCCGCACGGCCTTTCAGCAATCGCTCAATGGTGGCAACGGCGGTTTCCAGCAGACGAAGAGCATCGGCAACGAGGCTGAAGTGCGCTGGGTGCCCACCCGCAACTTCAACCTCTCCGCCGCGGTTGACATGACGCTCCGCTACACCGATCCGCTGACTGCCGGGCAAACGCCCGCCACGGTTCAGGAAGTCGGTCTCGATCCGATCAACTTCGGCGGCGGTCGCTACCAGAAGGATTATAACCTGTCCAATACGCGGCGCCCGGCTCCTCCGGTCGTGGCCAGTCTTTTCGGAGACTATGTTTTCGGTAACAGCGGCTTCGACGTGTCGGTTGGCACCAACTACACCAAGGGTTACTATGCCTCCAATCTCGAGGGCATTCACTTGCCGGCTTCGTTCACGATCTCGACCGACGTGGGTTACCGGACGAAGACGTGGGAAGTGCGCCTCTCGGTCAAGAATTTGACCAACGAGCTCTACTTCACGTCCACCAGCGGTGATGCCGCGCTGATTCCTCAGCCCGGTCGCACCTTCACCGCGAAGTTCACGTACAAGTTCTAAGCTTCAACTGACAATCCTGGATTCCAAACAAAGAGGCGCAGTACGGACTGCGCCTCTTTTTCGCTCTTTTCGCCCATGACCGCGGTTGCAACCGACAGGCGCTCCTCGCGAAACCGCTCACGGCCACCGGCCTCATCCAATTTATCTCAAGGTCCGCGGCGTCCCGACGAGCCCTGCGCTTCCTCCATTCTGTCCCGTTAAATTCCGCTCCCATCACCCATGACCACGTTGTTCCTAAAAAGACATCTTCCTTCGCGGCTGCTGACCTTGTCGCTCGCCGCCGCCCTTGGCCTTGTCGCGGTCGGCCTGCACGCGGCTGAGTCCGCCCCGTCGTTCCAAGTCGAGGAAACCACCATCGCCAAAATCCAGGAGGCGATCCTCGCGAAGAAGCTCACTTCCACCGAGCTCGTTAAAATTTATCTCACCCGCATCAAGGCCTTCAACGGCCCCGGTGTGGAGGAGCCCGAGGGCATTCTCGGGCCGATCAAGCCGATCGCCCATGGCAAAAACGTGAACGCGATGATCACGCTGAATCTGCGTCCGGCCACGCGCAAAGCGTGGGGCTTCGACGACCGCAAGGCGCGCAGCATGACGGATGCGGTGGACAACGATCCGAACATGCCGGACGCGCTCGAGGTCGCCGCGAAACTCGACGCCGAGTTCGCGAAGACCGGCAAGCTGGTCGGCCCGCTGCACGGCGTGGTGATCGCGATCAAGGATCAGTTCGACACCTTTGACATGCGCACGACCTCTGGCGCCGACGCGTTCTATGCGAACGACCGGCCCCCGCACGACTCCACCTTCGCGCAGCGCCTGCGCGATGCTGGCGCCATTGTTATCGGAAAGGCCAACATGGGCGAATACGCCGGTGGCTACCGCAGTTCCTTCGGCGGCACCGAGGAGAATCCTTACGACACCGAGCGCGTTCCCGGCGGTTCGAGCGGCGGTTCCGCCATGGCCGTGGCCACCAACATGGTGACCGTGGCCATCGCCGAAGAAACCGGCCCCTCCATCCGCGCCCCGGCCCAATACGCCAACTCCGTCGGCATCTCGCCCACGCAGGAACTCGTCAGCCGTCATGGCATGATCAACATCGGCCTCAACACCCGCATCGGACCGATTGCCCGCACCGTGGAGGACGCCGCCCGCGTGCTCACCGTCATCGGCGGTTACGATCCGAAGGATGAAATGACGGCGTTCGGCGTCGGCCACACGCCGGACCAGCCCTATGAAAGCTTCACGCATGCGAAGAGCCTCAAAGGCATGCGCATTGGCGTCGTTCGCGAGTACATGGACAAGACCGTTTACCCCAAAACCGCGTACCAAAACATCGACCTCATCGAGCGCGCCATCGAAGACCTGCGCAAGGCCGGCGCCACCATCGTCGAGCCCGGCCCCGAGGGCCTGTTCACGCCTTATGTCAAACGGTACAATCCGATGTTGAGCAACGCCTCGTGGACCAAGGCGTTCCCCGAGCTGTTTCCCGTGGACGAAAAGGGCAAGCCGGCCGCCGATCACGTCGCCGCCTTGGTCGATCTGGCCTTTGACACCTCGAAGGTTCCTGGCAAGACCACCATCCGCGACTTCGGCGGCGCTTCGGCCGTGGGCGAAAGCAAGTACGGCTACGACATCTATCTCAAGGAGCGCGGCGACGCGAATATCAAGGATCTCGGCGATCTGGTGAACAAGGCGAACTACTACGAGTCGCCCAATTTCCCGACCAAGAAGTCCGGCCTCGCGAGCGCCAACAAGGGCATGGCCCTGGACACCGCCGTCCGCCTGCAGCGCCGCTTCGCCATCCAGCAGATCATCCTTGCGTGCATGGCGGAGATGAAGCTCGACGCCGTGGTCGCTCCGACCGGTCTGGCTCCCGCCCGCAAGCTCCTCGCGCCGAACGAACCGTCCGGCAATGGCATTGGCAATTACGGCATGTTCACCTTCATCGGCGCCCAAGGCTTCCCGGTGATCACGGTGCCCGCCGGCTTTACGACCGAGGTCTACGATTGGGTTCCGGATCCCTCCGCTCCGCCCGCACCGCCCCGCGCCTCCGGCCGGACCGGTGGCGGCGGTGACGATGGCGAAGGCGGCGGACGTTCTGCCACGCCGATGATGCTCACCGGCCCGACGCCGGCCAAGCTCCCGGTCGGTGTCGATTTCATCGGCCGTCCTTTCAGCGAGCCGACGCTTCTTAAAATCGCCGCCGTGTACGAGCAGACCACGCATCACCGCATGATGCCGCCGGATTTCGGCGCGCTCCCGGCTGCAAAATAAACCGCAGCAATCAACCCACCAGTCGCGACGACCATGATCACCACCCATCGAAAAGAAAAACGGTTCTCGCGACTGCTGGCGTTTTCGCTCGCCGCCGTCCTGAGCGTCACCGTCACAACCGCCCAGGCGGCGAATGCCCCAAGCGGTTTTGTTGTCGAGGAAACCACCATCGCCAAAATCCAGGAGGCGATCCTCGCGAAAAAACTCACGGCCACCGAGCTCGTGAAATTGTACCTCGCGCGGGTGGCCGCCTACAACGGCCCCGGCGTCGACCAGCCCGAAGGTTTGCTGGGCCCCGCCAAAACCATTGCCCATGCCAAGGGCGTGAACGCGCTGATCACGCTGAACCTGCGTCCGGCCGCGCGCAAAGCCTGGGGCTTTGACGATCACAAGGCGCGCAGCATGACGGATGCGGCGGACAACGATCCGAACATGCCGGACGCGCTCGAGGTCGCCGCGAAACTCGACGCCGAGTTTGCGAAGACCGGCAAGCTCGTCGGCCCGCTGCACGGCGTGGTGGTCGCGATCAAGGACCAGTTCGACACCTTCGACATGCGCACGACCTCAGGCGCCGACGCGGACTACGCCAACGACCGGCCCCCGCACGACGCCACGTTTACCAAGCGGCTGCGCGATGCCGGGGCGATCATTCTAGGGAAAGCCAACATGGGCGAATACGCCGGCGGCTATAAAAGTTCCTTCGGCGGCATCGCCGTGAATCCCTACGACACGGAGCGCCAGCCCGGCAGCTCCAGCGGCGGCTCGGCCGTGGCCGTGGCGACCAACCTCGTCACCTGCGCCATCGGCGAGGAAACGCACATCTCCATCCGCGATCCGTCCCGGCGCAACAGCGCGGTGGGCATCATGGCCACCCAGGAGCTGGTGAGCCGCCATGGCATGGTCCAGATCGGCATCAACACCCACATCGGCCCGATCGCCCGCACCGTGAGGATGCGCGCGGCGTCCTCCACGGTGATCGCCGGTTTCGATCCGAAGGACGAGATGACCGCGTTCGCCGTCGGTCGCATGCCCGACAAGCCCTACGAAACGTTCACGCGGGAGAAGAGCCTCAAGGGCGTGCGCATCGGCATCGTCCGCGAGTACATGGACAAGAGCCTCTTCACGAAGGCGGACGAAGAGAGCATCGATATCGTCGACCGGGCGGCCGAGGACTTGCGAAAATTGGGCGCGACCGTCGTCGATCCGGGCAAGGACGGGTTGTTCACGTCCGCGATCCGCCGCTACAATCCGATGCTGCACAACGCCTCGTGGACGAAGCTTTTCCCCGAGCTGTTTCCCGTGGACGAAAAGGGCAAGCCGGCGAATGACCACATCGCCACCTTGGTCGATCTCGCGTTCAACCCGGAAAAAGTGCCGGGCAAGGTCACCCTGCGTGACTTCAAGGCCGTGGAGGCGGCGGGCGAAGCCAAGTATGGCATGAACACTTACCTGCGCGAACGCGGCGACTCCAACATCAAGACCGAGGCGGACCTGATCGTAAAATCGCGTTTCTACAGAGAGGGCAACGGCGAGCCCAAAAAGCGGACGCTCCAAAACAACGAGAAGGAGCTAGCCCTGGACACGGCGGTGCGCCTGCAGCGGCGCTTCGCGATCCAGCAAATCGTGCTCGAGTCTTTCGCCGAGCAGAACCTCGACGCGGTGATCTATCCCACCAGCAACATTCCCTCCGCCAAGATCGACGCGCCCAACGAGCCCACCGTCAACGGTCGCGGCACCATGTGGACCTTCCTGGGCATGCAGGGCTTTCCGGTCGTCACCGTTCCCGCCGGCTTCACGACCCAGGTTTACGACCGTATTCGCGATCCCGATGCGCCCGCGCCGGCCGCCGGCGAACGCGCCGCCGGCGGCGAGGAAGGCCGGACGCCCGCGCCCACGCTTTTGGTCGGACCGGTTCCCGCCGAATTGCCGGTCGGCATGGACATCCTCGGGCGCCCCTTCAGCGAACCCGTGCTCCTGAAAATCGCCGCCGCCTACGAGCAGGCGACGCATCACCGCAAGATGCCCCGGGATTTCGGCCCGCTTCCGGCCAAACCCTGATCAACACCATCGTCCATCATGAATCTCCCCGGTCCCACTAAAAAACGCCATTCGCACCTGAAACCGTTGATCATTGCGGTTGGGCTGGCGTTGGCGGCCGGCGTTGCGCCGGCCGCGGAAACCAAGAGCGCCTTCCATCTCGAAGAAGCGACCATTGCCAGCATCCAGCAGGCGATCCTCGCGAAGCAGCTCACCGCCACCGAGCTCGTAAAACTCTACCTCGCGCGCATCAAGGCCTACAACGGCCCCGGCGTCGAAAGTCCCGAAGGCTGGTACGGCCCGTCGAAATTCATCGCCCATGCCAAGGGCATCAACGCGCTCGGCACGCTCAATCTTCGTCCGGCCACGCTCAAGGCGATGGGCTTCGACGAGCACCACGCGCGCAGTCAGACGGACAAGATCGACGCCGATCCCGCCATGCCCGACGCGCTTGAAATCGCCGCCAAGCTCGACGCCGAGTTCGCGAAAACCGGCAAGCTCGTCGGCCCGCTCCATGGCGTCGTGATCGCGATCAAGGACCAATACGACACCTTCGACCTGCGCACGACGTCAGACGCCGACGCGTTCTACGCCAACGACCGCCCGCCGCACGACGCGACGTTCGTCGCCCGCCTCCGCGCGGCCGGCGCGATCATCATCGCGAAGGCCAACACCGCGGAAGACGCCTCCGGCGCGCCCCGCAGCGCGTTCGGCGGCGCTTATTTGAATCCCTATGACACCGAGCGCAGCCCGAGCGGCTCGAGCTCGGGGGCGGGCTCGTCGGTCGCCGCGAATCTCGTCACGGCGGCCATCGGCGAAGAAACGACCACTTCGGTTCGCGGCCCGGCGCACTGGAACTGCGACGTCGGCCTCGCCGCCACTCAGGAACTCGTCAGCCGCTACGGCATGATGGGCATGAGCCTCAACACCCGCGTCGGCCCCATCACGCGCACGGTCGAAGACACCGCGCGGATTCTGTCCGTCATCGCCGGTTACGACCGCAAGGATCCGATGACGGCCTTCGTCGTCGGCCGCATGCCCGACCAGCCCTATGAAAATTTCACGCACGAGCAGAGCCTGAAGGGCCTCCGCATCGGCGTCGTCCGCGAATACATGGACAAGGCGTTATTCTCCAAGGCGGATGAGGAAAGCATCGATCTCGCGAACCAGGCCATCGAGGAGCTCAAGAAGCTCGGCGCGACCATCGTCGATCCGGGCGAACACGGCGAACTGTTCACGCCCTATATCCGGGAGCTGAATCCAAGACTCCAAAACATCACGTTTGCCAAACAGCATCCCAAGGAATTCCCGGTCGACGCCGATGGAAAACCCACGAGCGACCAAATCGAGACGTTGATCGACATGTCGATCGATCCCTCCCTCGCTCCGGGTAAATTCACGCTTCGTGATCTCGGCGCCGGCGGAGCCGGTGGGAACACGGGCGAAGCGAAGTTCGAGAAAAACCTGTATTGGCGCGAGCGCGGCGACGCGAACATCAAGAACATCGCCGATCGCGCCGAGAAGGCGAATTTCTACCACGACCCCGCCTTTCCCGAGCGCAAGCCGCCCTTGCTGGCGACCAACAAGCTCACGGTGCTCGACACCACGGCCCGCTTGCAACGCCGGTTTGCCGTCCAGCAGATCATCCTGCAGGCGTTCGCCGACCTCAACCTCGACGCCGTCGTTTATCCGACAGGCAGCCTCCCTCCGTCCAAACTGGGCGCGCCCAGCGAGCCGAGTGTCAACGGCCGGAGCACGCTGTGGACCTTTCTCGGTACGCAGGGTTTCCCCGCGATCACGGTGCCGTGCGGGTTCACCACCCAGGTTTACGATCGGGCGCTTGATCCGTCGGCCCCGCCAGTTCCCGCTGGAGACCGCGGCGGACGGCGCAGCGCCGGTGGCGACACCGGTGAAAGCGCGCCCGCCATGGCCGCCACCATCCTGGTCGGCCCCATTCCCGCCAAGCTGCCGGTGGGCATCGATTTCCTGACCCGTCCGTTTGCGGAGCCGACACTGCTCAAAATTGCGGCCGCCTATGAACAGGCGACAAAACTCCGCCGCCCTCCGGCCGACTTCGGCCCGCTCGCGGGCGAGCCGTGATATCCGGACACGCCGACTCCCGGAAAAGCACTTCAACCATCCCTCATCATGACATTCAAAAACCGAAAGCTTCCCTCTCGGCTGATGGCGTTTTCGCTGGCCGCCGCTTTGAGCCTTGCGGCAGCCGGCGCGCAAGCGGCTGACTTCCAAGTCGAAGAAACCACCATCGCCGATATCCAGCAGGCGATTCTCGCCAAGAAGCTCACCGCCACCGAGCTCGTTAAAATTTATCTGGCGCGCATCAAGGCTTACAACGGCCCCGGCGTCGAGGAGCCCGAGGGTATTCTCGGGCCGGTCAAGCCGATCGCCAACGCGAAGGGCATCAACGCGCTGATCACGCTGAACCTGCGTCCGGCCGCGCGCAAAGCGTGGGGCTTCGACGACCGCAAAGCGCGCAGCATGACGGATGC
>Ga0136846_1235968_pt1 | contig 11044 bp, 9 predicted proteins | sample HopSoiMetagenom2_FD_96841 | JGI IMG/M metagenome (GOLD analysis project Ga0136846, IMG submission 96841) | Grasslands soil microbial communities from Hopland, California, USA - 2 Assembly 2016 (version 4) | ecosystem: Environmental > Terrestrial > Soil > Grasslands | place: USA: Hopland... | reverse complement strand
GTTTTTTCTATTACAACAATCCTGATTTCATTAACACCAACATGGTTTTGCGCCTGGCGATCGCGCCGGTTTACGTCGATAGCGAGCTTGGGTTCAAAGGATTGATTACGCCGAATACGGATGTTGCGATCGGGATGGCCGGAGGAGGGTTTGCAGACACTTATTCGGAAATACGACAGGGCAATTATTTGCGCGAAGAGTCCTTCACGGGGCACAGCGCCGAAGTCTCGGCAAGCATTTATCACCGTTTTAACCCGACGTGGCAGGTGCCTATCTGGTGGATCGGCCGTGCCAGTGTCCATCGCTCCATTTTCGAGAGGGACTCCGACACAGCTTCGAATTTTGAAGTCCCGGACGATTTCAATTCCTACAATTTTAGGACGGGGATTCGCCTTGGTGGCCGCGAACCGACCATGACCTCTCCCCTGGCCGCGGAAGTTTCAGTGTGGTACCAATTGCATGTGCGGGGCGAGTATGGGGCATACGGTTTCGATAAGGATCGCGACCTCGAACCTCAGACACATCTCTTTTGGGCTCGGACCCTGTTGAAATACACTTTCGAAGAATCCCAGCAATATTTCGACGTCGGGATCACGGCGGGAGCGTCAATTAATCCGGATCGACTCAGCTCCTACCGGCTTGGCGGGATGCTTCCGTTCGTCTCTGAATTTCCGTTGAGCATTCCGGGATATTATTTCCAGGAGATCTCCGCGCAGAAGTTCGCGTTAGTGAATGCCGAGTATTCATTTCCGCTCACGCCGGGCAAACACTGGCGAATGAACTTATATGGGGCCGCAGCGCCAGTGGAATACCTTGATGGACTTGAGCAGAGCGGCATTTGGCATTCGGGTCTCGGCGGCGGTATCACCTACGTGTCCCCGCGCCAGGCCTGGTTTGTTTCGGTTTTTTATGGCCATGGATTTCAGGCGTTGAGGCACGGCGATGAAGGCGCTGATCAGGTGGGGATTCTCTTTCAATACGATTTCGAAGCGATCAAGAAATTCCCATTCCGGCCTTTCGAGCCACGCGTTACTCCATACGGTTCAAGCGGTGGCGAACGGATTTTTCGATAAAAAAACGGCGAGCTTTTGGCTCGCCGTTCACCAAATACAAAACTGTTATCAGGCGGCAGGCGCTTCGCCGACCTGGAAGCGAACGAAGCGACGGATCGTAATTTCATCGCCGAGTTGCTTGCCCACATTCGCCACATGCTCCCGGACAGTGATTTCGGAGTTCTTCTTCACGAAACCCTGATCGACGAGGCAAACCGTCTGGAAAAATTTGTCGAGCTTTCCTTCGACGATCTTTGCGATGGCCTGCGGTGGTTTTCCTTTCACCTGCTCGGCGGCGATTTCTTTTTCTTTCTCGATTATCTTCGTGTCCACCTGCACGCGCGAAACGGCGCTGGGATGCGCGGCGGCGATTTGCAACGTGATGTCACGGACAAGTTCGCGAAAGGCGTCGTTCGTGGTCGTGCTTTCCTTCCCTGCGCCGACTTCCACGAGCACACCGACCTTCGCGCCAGTGTGAATGTAGGCGGCGATCAGACCATTACCCGGAACTTCGAGACGCGCGTGCCGGGAGATCAGAATATTTTCACCGATCTTGGCCACTTGCTCCGTGCGGAAGGTCTCAAGATTTTCATTCGGATTGTTCGCCAGGCGCTTCGCCACTTCATCGCAAAAGGCGCGGAAGCTTTCGTTCTTGGCCACGAAATCGGTCTCGCAATTCACTTCGACGAGCACCCCGAGCCGTCCGCCGGGTTGAATGTACTGCGCGATGACACCTTCTTTTGCTTCGCGTCCGGCTTTCTTAGTTGCAGATGCAATACCTTTTTTCCGTAGAAGATCGACCGCCAGTTCCATGTTGCCCTTGGCTTCTTCAAGAGCCTTCTTGCAATCCATGAAACCAGCCCCAGTCATTTCACGGAGCTTGGCGACCATTGCTGCTGTAATTTCTGCCATAATAATAAAAGTTCCCTGGAGGCCTGATTGTCACCAGGCCTCTTTTGTTGGTTGAGATCGCCTAGGCTGGAACGGCTTGCGGAGCGGCTTCAGCAGTTTGCTCCGGGGGGGCGCTAGCCGTTTCTGCAGGGGCTGCTTCGGCCGGCTTTTGTTCAGCCGATTCCTCCGCTGCCGGTTGTTCTTTGCGGCGCGCGTACTTGGAATCGTACTCGGCCTTTGCACTGGCGATGGTTTGCGTAACCACGGTCAGGATCAGACGCACGGAACGAATCGCGTCGTCGTTCCCAGGGATGGGATAATCGACAAGGTCCGGATCGCAATTGGTGTCGACGAGAGCGACGATCGGGATTTTCAAGCGACGGGCTTCAGCGACCGCATTATGTTCGCGTTTTACATCGACAACGAACATGGCCGCTGCTTTGGAATCCAAAGCGCGGATACCGTCCAAATTCTTGAAGAGACGCGCTCCTTCCCGACGGATAGCCGACTGCTCCTGTTTGACGTAGGCATTGATGCTGCCATCCGTTTCCATCTTTTCGATTTCGCGGAGGCGGCCGAGGGAGCGGCGAATCGTTTGCAGGTTGGTCAGGGTACCGCCGAGCCAACGTTCGGTGACGAACATCTGGCCGCAAGTTTTCGCTGATTCCTTGATGGCTTCCTGCGCCTGCTTTTTGGTGCCGACGAACAGGATCCTGCCACCTTTGGAAACGGTTTTCGTGAGGAAATCACAGGCATCGGTGAGTTGGTTGAGCGTTTTGCTCAGATCGATGATGTGGATGCCGTTGCGGGCATCGAAAATGAACCGCTTCATTTTGGGGTTCCAGCGTTTGGTTTGATGCCCAAAGTGAACGCCCGCTTCCAATAATTCTTTAACTCCAATACTTACCACAATTTTCCTTTGTTAAGAGCTCGCCTCTGGCGAACCATCCCGCGGAACACGGGATTATATTTAGTGTTGTTGTGGCCACCCGCCTTCACGCGAAGACAGAATTTCGGCCGTTTACCCGCCGCCCAGGAACACCCCGGGGAAACAGGAGCGTTCAAGATAGCAGAGGTTATCCGGAGCGCCAAATGGTTTTCGTCCGAGCGTGTCGACACGGATTCCGCTGCAAGCAGTGTGTCGGAGTTTTATTCGAAGAAGCTGATACCGAAGACATTACGATCGGCGTCGTTTGTTCGTGTGAAAAGTCGACGACAAAGCTTTCTTTTTTGAATGGATATTCTGTTTGATTCCGTCTATTCACTAAACTCATATGAAAAGGAACGCATTTCTTGGCGGATTGGGCGCCGTCTCTCTCTTTCTGGCGGGGTGTCACACTAACTCGGCCTATAAATCCGCGGATTTCAGCAACGAAAAGATGTACAAACGGAATGCTCACAGTCCGCAGTTGAAGGAGAATGAAGTTCTCGGGATGAAAGCGAATGAGGACCTTTCGGACAATGATATTAAAAGAATTTTGGATGAAACAGCCAGCCTGCGATTGAAACCAGGATCGACGCTGTTGCTCGTACAATCGGGCGCACCCACACCCGACAAGGAGATGGTTAAGGAGCTCTCGCATTATTTCACGGTTGTTCCGTACACGGGAGTACCATCGGAAGTTTGTTCAGGGGATTCGGATGCGGCGCTTTCAAAGGCGCTGCGACTGGCGGCGGCGCAAAGCAAAGCGGAAAGCATTCTGGTGTATTGGGGCCATCTGGAAATGAAACGGGACGATTTCCCGACCAGCATCGTCTCGTGGGTTCCGGTAGTCGATTTTATGGTCCCGGACGAGTACCAGAAAATGCGAATTTCATTGAAAGTGGCGTTGATTGATGTCCGGACGGGCAATTGGGCGCGGTTCCGCACGGAAGCGGTTGAGGGAGACATGATCACGACCCGGTACGCGCGCGAGCACAATATGAGCTGGCCGTACGAAGCATTTAAACAGAAGCTCTACGCTTCCGCTTCACAAAAACTTCGGACAGGCTACATGGAGTAGAGGGGATGTGGAAAGGGTTCAGCGAGCGGCTGATTTCCTGTCAGTCTTCTGCTGAGGGCCAGTCGTACACATGGCTGAGCTTCAAACCGTGTCGCGTGCAGGACGAGGGGTGCTAATATCGGACCATGGAAATTTTACAGAGAGACGAATGGGAAAGCTCAAACTGGTTTCAGACCTGGTTGCAGTTGGCCGGGAAAGAGCAATCGCCCGCGGGTGAAGGACGGTAAGCTGCCATTCGCCCCATGTTAATAGGCGATTCGCCGAATCCCCTGAACGCGATCGAACGCGAGATCGTTGCTGACTAAAGGCTCTCCGTAATATCGCGAAAACGCTGCGATCCAATTATCATTTTCACCTAACCGTTCGCCTGTCTTCATTAATTCCCGATCGATATCAGCGGCCATATACGCAATTTCGGGATGAAGTCGAGCTATTTGATATGCCGCCAACAGTTTCCGAGCCGCAGCATTGCTTCGGAAACCGGCGGCAACTTCCCCAATTGAAATTACGGTGGTCCAAAGTTGGCGATGGCGGTTGCGCGCAATCCAACGGCGCGCCGGGCCAATAATTGCCGCTTCGGCTTCGACGCTAACATCAATTAAGAAAGTGGTATCAAGAAACATGGCGACGTCCGCGATTTGAACTACGACCCCGGCCGGTTCTCAGTTTGCGTATTAATTGATCATCGATTAGCGGCATACCCTCTACTTCCTCTATACGTTTGAGGAGCTCTGCCCCTGTTTTCGCGGGTGGGCGAACGTATTCGATTACAACATCGGAAAATGTCTGTCCTGGTCCCTTCAACGAGAGGAGGAGGTTGTATGCTTTGTTATTGAGAGTAATAGTCGTTGTTGTTGAGGCCATGCACGAACTGTGCACGAACTGTTAACCTGCGGCAAGATGTTCCGATTCATTGCGAAATTCGCCTTTGGCGGGCAGGCTTCAACATCGATCTTGTCATCGCCTGAAAAATTTTGCGTTCTCTGCCAGCACAAGGCATCTTCTGCGTTTGATTCAAGAGGTTAAGACGAACGGAAAATGTCAATGAGTGCAGGAATTTCCGCCATTAATGATGAGGTGCAGAGGGCGAGCGCATTTGTCCAGCCGCTCTTTACGGAGCTGAACAAGGTAATTATCGGGCAGCGCTACCTGCTGGAGCGATTGTGCATCGGCTTGCTCGCGAACGGCCATGTCCTGCTTGAGGGCGTTCCCGGCCTGGCGAAAACGCTGGCGGTGAAATCTTTGGCGGCGTCATTAAACGTGAAATTTTCACGGCTGCAGTTCACGCCGGATATGCTGCCGGCGGACGTTGTCGGGACGCAGATTTATAACCCGCAAACGGGCAATTTCAGCACGCGTCGCGGCCCGATTTTCGCGAACCTGGTGCTGGCGGACGAAATCAATCGCGCTCCGGCAAAGGTGCAGAGCGCGTTATTGGAAGCGATGCAGGAAAAGCAGGTGACGATCGGCGATCAAACCTTTCGGTTGGAAGAGCCTTTTCTGGTGCTGGCCACGCAAAATCCGATCGAGCAGGAAGGGACCTATCCGTTACCGGAAGCGCAGGTGGATCGGTTCATGCTGAAGCTGAAGATCGTTTACCCTTCGCGCCAGGAAGAGCGGCAGATATTGGAGTTGATGGCTCGCACGCAGAATCTTCCGCAGGTGCATCCGGTGGTTGACGCGCAGGATATTCTCTGCGCTCGGGAGATCATCAACGACATCTACATCGATGACAAGGTGAAGGATTATATTGTGGATCTCGTTTGCGCCACGCGGAACCCGGACGAGTATAAAATCGCGGTCAAAGATTTTATTTTGATGGGCGCATCTCCCCGCGCGACTATCTCGTTGACGCTCGCCTCCAAAGCCTACGCTTTCCTGAAAGGCCGAGGTTATGTCACCCCTCAGGATGTGAAGAGCATTGGGATGGATGTTCTCCGCCACCGGATCGCGATTACGTACGAAGCGGAAGCCGAAGAAAAGACGAGTGAGACGATCATCCAGAAGATTTTCGATGAACTTCCGGTGCCGTGATGTGCGGGAGGAGAGGAAGCATTTTAGAGACAGCCGATGATCCCGAAGGAGATTCTCAAAAAAATCCGGCAGATTGAGTTGAGAACGCTGCGGCTCGTGAACGAAACGATGGCGGGCCAGTACCACAGCGTCTTCAAAGGGCAGGGAATGAACTTCGAGGAGGTGCGCGAGTATCAGCCAGGCGACGAAGTGCGGACGATCGATTGGAATGTCACGGCGCGCATGAATCATCCTTTCATTAAGAAATTTGTCGAAGAGCGCGAATTGACAGTCATGCTGATCGTGGACCTTTCCGGCTCAGGTCTTTTTGGATCCGGTGAGCAAACCAAACGGGAATTGGCCGCGGAGATTGCGAGTGTGCTGGCTTTTTCCGCAATTCGAAACAACGACAAGGTTGGTTTGATCCTTTTCACCGATGAAGTCGAAAAATTTATTCCGCCGAAAAAAGGCCGTCGCCATGTGCTGCGAGTGATTCGTGAAATTTTGTTCTACGAGCCGAAGAATCAAGGGACAAATCTGGACCTGGCGCTGGAATTCTTGAATCGCGTTACGCCACACCGCGCGATTGCGGTGGTGATTTCCGATTATCTGGGGCAGAGCCAGCCGACCCGGGCGAATATTACCGCGCATTTGAAGCGAAATGCCGTGCTTTCGCAGACGCTTGGCCTTGCTTCCTCCAGCGCATTGAAACAGACGAATCGGAAACATGATGTGGTGGCGGTGCAAATCGTCGATAAATTTGAGCTGGATCTGCCGCCGATCGGTTATGTTTTGCTGCGCGATGCCGAAACCGGGGAAATCGTTGAGGTCAACACGGGCGACGAACGGAAGCGCAAAGCGTTCCGAGAGAGACAGGCGCGCGCGCAAAGCGAACTCAAAAAGCTCTTCACGTCCGCCCGGGTGGATGCGATTCAATTGAAAACCGGCGAGCCCTACGCGGGCGCGCTCGGCCGGTTTTTCGAAACGCGCGAGAAGCGATTGCGACATGGCTAGCTCCAATTCTTCCGCGTTAATTCTGCCTCCGAATCCGGTCGTCACGAACACGGCGCTGGCGGAAGATATCCATGGGATTAAACCGCCGGTAGAAATCCCGAGTGGTTACTGGTGGATTTTGTGGGGGGCGCTGGCCGCGGCGGGGGCGTTCGGGCTTTGGAAACTCTGGAAACGCTGGCAAAAACAGAAACTCCTTCCGAAACCAGCCGTCGTCATTCCGCCTCACCGCAAAGCCAAGGACCGATTGCGAACCGCGGGCGAACTTCTATCTGATCCGTATCGGTTTTGCTCTCTGGTTTCCGATGTGGCGCGGGTTTATCTGGAGGAGAGGTTTGACCTCCATGCGCCTGAGCGCACGACGGAGGAATTCCTGGCCGAAATGAGGAACAGCACCGTTTTGCATCCCAATCACAAAGCGTTGCTCGAGGATTTTCTCACGCAATGCGACCTGGTGAAATTTGCGCGGCACGAACCATCCCAGAATGAACTGAAAGCGCTTCTGGATTCGGCCCTGCGGCTGATTGACGAAACTGCGCCCATTGCCGCTCCGGAGAACTCCGAACCTTCTGCAAAAGCCGCATGAGTTTTTCTTTTGCATATCCATGGTTATTGCTTTTGTTTCTGGCGATCCCGGCACTGGCCTGGCTGAAGGGCAGGATCGGCAGGTCGACGGCCTTTCTCTATTCATCCGTTGGGCTCGTGAAAAACATTATTGGCCTTTCGCGTTCAAATGTTGGCGCGCTCTTGCTCCGGATGCGGTGGATGGCTCTTGCATTATTGATTATTGCGCTTGCTCGACCGCAATTGGGCGAAGGACAGGCGAGAGTTCGAGCCAGCGGGATTGATATTGTGATTGCCCTTGATTTGTCCGGGAGCATGGCTGCGGAGGATTTCGAATTAAAAGGGGAGCCAGTGAACCGGTTGATTATCGCGAAGGATGTGCTCCAGAAGTTTGTCGAAAAAAGAACGAGCGACCGGATCGGCCTGGTGGCGTTCGCGGGCCGTGCTTATATCGCTGCGCCGCTAACGCTCGATCATGATTTTCTGCTGAAGAACCTGGATCGGCTCACGATTGGTTCTCTGGAAGATGGCACGGCCATTGGTTCGGCGATCAGTGCCGCGGTGAATCGCCTTCGCGACATTCAGGCCAAGAGCAAAATCATAGTTCTAATGACTGATGGGCAAAACAATGCCGGAAAGGTGCCGCCACTGACGGCGGCCGAAGCTGCCCAGGCCCTGGGCGTGCGGATTTATACGATCGGGGTTGGAACACGGGGTGTGGCAAAGGTGCCGTATGTGAATGTCTTCGGCCAAAAGGGCTATATCGATCAGCAAGTGGACATCGATGAAGATAGCTTGACCAAGGTGGCGGAAAAAACCGGCGGGAAATATTACCGGGCAGACAATACTGCCGCCTTGCGCAAGATTTACGAGGAGATCGATCAGCTTGAGAAGACCGAAATCGAAATGAAAAAGTACCAGCGCTATCGGGAGTTGTTCGCCTGGTTCGCGCTGGGCGGGCTGTCGCTGGTTTTGCTTGAGATTATCCTGGGCAATACCGTTTGGAGGAGATTGCCGTGAGTTTCGCCCATGAAAAGATGCTTTGGCTGATGGCAGGGCTGGTTCCGCTGCTGGCCTGGTTCCTGTGGTGGACCTGGCGGAAACGGCAGGCGGTGATTCGCCAATTCGTCCAAAACAGATTTCTCGAACAACTCGCCATTGGCGGCGCCATCGGTTTTCAAAAACTGCGGCGGGTGCTTTTGCTGCTGGCTGTGATTTTCCTGCTGCTCGCGCTGGCGCGGCCTCAATGGGGATTCTCCTGGGAAGAAGCGACTCAGCGAGGGCGGGATGTCATTGTCGCTATAGATACTTCTAAAAGCATGCTGGCTGAAGATATTCAACCGAACCGATTGGAGCGCGCGAAACTTGCGGCATTGGATCTACTTCAAATCGCCAAATATGACCGGCTTGGTTTGGTGGCTTTTGCGGGAACTGCATTCCTTCAATGCCCGCTCACGTTGGATGACGAGGCGTACCGTCAGAGTGTGCAAATTCTTCAGCCGGGTATCATTCCGCAAGGTGGGACCGCTTTGACCGAAGCGATTCAGGCCGCGCGCGCGGCTTTCAACGAAGATGAGGTGGAAAATCATAAAATTCTGATCCTGTTCACAGATGGGGAGGACCATGAAGAAAATGTGATGGAGCTCGTCCAAAAAGTGGCGGGGGAAGGCATGCATATTTTTACAGTCGGAGTGGGGACCCCGGCCGGGGAATTGTTGCGCGTGCGGGATGAAAGTGGAAATTTAAGCTATCTCAAGGATGAGAGCGGAAACGTGGTGAAAAGCAGGTTGAACGAACAACTTTTGCAACAGATCGCGACGGCTGCGAATGGCTTTTATCTTCCTTTGCGCGGAGCCAACGCGATGGAAATCCTTTACCGAAAGGGATTGGCGCCGTTGCCGACCTCCGAAAGATCGAGCAAGCTGATGAAACGCCTGAAGGAGCAGTACTATTGGCCGCTCTCGATTGCGATTCTTCTTCTCGTCCTGGAAATCTTTTTACCTGAACGGAGGGCGCCGAAGCGCGAAGAGCAATCCAGTTCGATGCCTTCGGGCGCGCCAGTTCCCGCGACGGCCGCCGCGATCCTGGTTCTTTTGTTAATGCCGGGGCTTTTCGCCAGCCCGGCCAAAGCGCTGAAGAATTATAAGAGCGGAGAATATAAATCCGCCTATTACGAATATAAACGGCTCGTCGAAAAAGATCCGGCTGATCCGCGGCTTCAGTACAACGCCGGCACTTCCGCCTATCAGTCGAAGAAATTTGATGAGGCGGTGAAATCATTTCAGGCGGCGGTTGCGGCACAGGATCCGGTTCTGCAGGAGCAAGCCTATTATAATCTCGGCAATTCGGAGTTCCGGCTTGGCGAATCGGATTCCAATCCGCAACAGAAAATCGCGCAGTGGGAGCAAGCGGTTCAACATTATGACGCCGCGCTCAAAATGAATGCGAACGACAATGACGCGCAGTTTAATAAAGAGCTGGTTCAGAAAAAAATCAAGGAGTTGAAGAAGCAACAGCAGCAAGAGCAAAAGCAAAATCAGCAGAACAAAGATAAAAACGAAAATAATAAAGACCGGAACCAGGACCAGAAAGATCAGCAGAAAAATAACGAGCAACAAAACAAAGAGGATAAAGATCAACAAAAACAGCAGAAGCAGAAGCAAGACAATGATTCCGAGAAGCAGAATCAAAACAAGCACGAACAGCAACAGCACCAGGAACAGCAACAGCAGCAGGAACAGCAAGAGAAGGATAAACAGCAGCAACAGGCGGCGAACCAACAACAGAAGGACAAAGACAAATCCGAGCAAGGCCAGCCAAAACCGGGTGAAGAGAAAGAATCGGAGCAGGGCCAAAATCCTGAAGAGGCCCAGGCAGCTCAATATGCCCAACTCGGCAAGATGACGCCTGCCCAGGCAAAACAGTTACTCGACGCGCAGAAAGGCGAAGAGAAAGCCATGATTTTCATACCGCCTCAGAAAAAGTCATCGCAACAGAACCGAAGCTTTAAAGATTGGTGATGCGGAAAAACCTTTTCCAATTGTTACCTCTTTTCGTCCTGTTGTTATCCAATCGGAATGCCGGGGCTGCTGCTTCTGTCACTACGAGTTTGGATCGCGACTCGATTGTTGTCGGAGAAACGACTGCATTGCACATCTCTGTTCAAGAAGGACGACCGCAGGGGATCGAGCCCTTTCCATCTATTCCCGGCCTCTCGATTTCCCAGCAGGGGGCGAGCCAATCGACCACGATTATCAACGGGCAGATGAGTTCGGCTATAATTATCAACTTTGCCATATCCGCGAGTGAACCGGGAGAATACTCGATCCCATCGATCAAAGTGACGGTTGATGGAGCGCAACATTCAACGCAGCCATTGAAGCTGACGGTTGCAAAGGCCAATCTTCAGGTACAAAACCGCTATGCTTTTTTGACCCTGAGAGTACCGCGGGAGGAGGTTTATCTCGGCGAGATGATTCCGGTGGATCTGCAACTTTATGTCACTCGCGC
>Ga0136846_1236046_pt1 | contig 11045 bp, 4 predicted proteins | sample HopSoiMetagenom2_FD_96841 | JGI IMG/M metagenome (GOLD analysis project Ga0136846, IMG submission 96841) | Grasslands soil microbial communities from Hopland, California, USA - 2 Assembly 2016 (version 4) | ecosystem: Environmental > Terrestrial > Soil > Grasslands | place: USA: Hopland... | reverse complement strand
GTTAAGCAAAGTGCGTGTCCAGCGCTCGTTTACGACTCCGCCTGAAACCCGCCGCCGAAAGCAAGGTGCGCTCCGGGCATCCGTGGGTGTTTGCGGACAGCGTTCGTAAACAGAATCGCGAAGGCAAAATGGGCGAACTCGGAATCGTTTTCGACAAAAAAGATAAGTTTCTGGGCATTGGACTATATGACTCCAGCTCTCCCATTCGGCTGAGGATGATTCATATCGGCGCGCCCGTATCGATTACGCCGGAATGGTGGCGCGAACGGGTACAGAAATCCGTTTCCAGACGGAAGGCGATTTTTTCTGAACAAACGACCGGAGGCCGATTGATCAACGGCGAAAGTGACGGTTTTCCGGCTTTGGTCCTTGACCGTTATGATGGGAGTTATGTGCTAAAACTTTACTCGACCATCTGGTTTGAGCGACTGGAGGAGATCGTTGGAATCATAAAGGCAGAGTTGAATCCGCGCAGTTTGGTTTTGCGACTCAGCCGCAATATCCAGGCCGAGGCCGACAAACGTGGTCTCAATGAGAGCCAGGTGCTCGCGGGAGACCCTCTGTCACGGCCGGTGGAATTCCTGGAAAGCGGACTGCGGTTCGAAGCGGATATTTTGAAAGGGCAAAAGACTGGTTTCTTTCTGGATCAACGAGAGAATCGACGCGAGGTGGGCTTGCTGGCCAAAGGCAAAGATGTTCTGAATGCTTTTAGTTTCTCCGGCGGGTTCTCTTTATATGCGGCGCGGGGCGGGGCAAAATCGGTCACGGACGTGGATATCAGCGCTTACGCGCTGGATGCTTCACGACGAAATTTCGCACGGAATAAGAGCGAGGAGAACGTGCGGCGGTGCGAACACACGCTCATTCAGGCGGATGTATTTGAGTGGTTGCAAAATAATCGGAACGCTCAGTTCGATCTGATCATTCTGGACCCGCCTTCTCTGGCAAAACGACAGGAGGAGCGATCTCGCGCTTTAAGTGCGTACGGTCAGCTCGCCGGCGCCGGATCGCAACTAACGCGCCGGAATAGAATTCTCGTTTGCTGCTCCTGTTCAGCGCATATCCGCGGGGACGAATTTTTCAAGACGGTGGAATTGGCGGTGGGTCGCCTGAAGCGGAAGTATCAAATTCTAAAAACAACGCGCGAGCCTTTGGACCATCATGCAGCGTTTCCGGAAGCCGAATATCTGAAAGCGATTTATTTGAAGCTGGATTAAAACTTCAGGCGCCTGAACGGCATCTCAAACCAAAGGCCATTCAGATCGAAGTGCAGTTCCGGAGGATCGAATGAAGCTTTCTGCCAGAAGAGTTCGTTCCGGGACTCAATCAACCCGCACATCTCACCAAACATTTCGGCATCGAGCCCAATGATGTTATAGCGGTCCGTTCGAAGGTCCTCTTTTTGCATGGCGCGGACCGTCTCTTCAGCAGCGCCAAAAGATCGTTTCACAATCCAGATTTCCGCCTCCGGCACTTTGACCGCGAGTTTATCCAGTTTTGCGATGCTGCATTCGCCGCACTCGACCCAAAGCCTGGCCCGCAATTCATAATCCAATTGCACCAGGTCGGGAACGAAAACGACCGAGTCATTGGGCAGGCGCGTTTCGAGCTGGATGCGATCGCGAAAAAAGAAAAGGTAGGCGAGCAACTTCAGGCCGACGTGGACGATCGTTTCAGTCTCTGCCTGGCCAATGATGATCTTCCCGGGCAATTTGCGGGACGGATCGTTGCTGATCAGATTGAAACTGTACTTTCCTCCCATGAATGAATCGAGCGAATCTCCTCAACAGAAAGGCAAAGGGCAAGCCGCTCAAGAAAAACCGCCCTGGGCTGCCACCAGAGCGGTTACCCCGGATCCATTTGAACAGGGATAGGTTGGTCGGGATGGTGACGTTTGTAGGGGAAAGTACCCCTGTATGCAAGTACAATAACTCTACGTTTGTTCAGTATTAGAGCTTCTAAAAGCCATTGGAGCTTAAAGGGATACTAACGCGTTAAAAGGAATCCTGCACCCGCATGTGCATTTCCGAGCCATTGGCGCGGATTTCCGGAACGTACATGGCGTGCCCAACCACCGCGAGGGCATGAAAATCACCGGGCGTTTCAGCGCGCATCTCATAGCGAATCTCCCAAAAGCCTTCCGCAAGCTTATCAACAAACAGGGCCACTTTGCGGTCGCGCAGTTCCTGGTAGACCCAGCGAGTATTGCCCGTGCGCGATTTCTCTTCACGTTGCTCCTCTCCCACCGCGGCCGGGGAAGATGAACTTTCGGATTCAACGGAGGAAGATCTGAGTTGGTGGGCATAGAGATTCTCGCCGCTGCGAATCTGGACCGCTTCGAAGCCGGCTGGCTTTAGATCTTCGAAAAGGAGATACTCATAATTATTTTTCGCTTCGACCGTGATGACGGTTTCGATGCGATCACCGCTTCGAACAACATCGTTGTCCTTCAGCAGTTGCTTTTCATAAGTATAGCCTTTCAGCAAGGTTGGTATCGCAGCCAGCCGATAGTACTCGCGCTTCAGGAAGATTTCGTTGCCTGCCGGGGTAACAGGCTCCTCGATGCTGAAGAAAGTGGATTGGGCGGCGAAATAGATCGGCGCCTCTCCGGATTTGCGCACAATGCGAATTTCGTTCTCGCCATTGCGGATGGAAGCGGCAGGAATTTCAAATCGTGAAGGGGCGTTAAAGACGTCTGCGCCGGCAATTTTTTTCTGGGCAATCGATTTTCCATTCACGATCAATTCGAACTCGAGGCTGCCTTTGATCTCTCTGCTCTTTCGCAGATAATCGTTCATCGCGAGCACCACGATTGCGGTGTCGCGCGTGTTGCTCCATTGCGCGCCTCTTCGATTTTTAATTAGCCAGTTTGCGACCGGCTCCACCAGCTTGTTTTCGGGATCGATCTGCATCAGGGCCCGCAAGGCGAAGGCGGTCGATTCCACCCCACCTTCGGACCAGCGCCAATGAATCCCGTCCTCTCCCCAATGTGCCGTGGTCATCGAACTATTCTGGTTTCCGGATTTGTTCAAAACTGAAGAGCCTGTGTTGGTGTCGAGCTTCACTCCATTCTCCAGGTTTCGAATGAGTGTCTCGGCCTCGTTCTTTTTCCCGAAGTAGCTCGCTGAGAGCGCGAAGAGGGCGCGCCCATAGGCATTTATTCTTTCGCGATTGCTCCAAAGGTTCGCGAAGGCTTTATCCTGAAATTCCGAAAGGCGATTCTGTTTTTCTGCCGAATACTTCGCGGCCAACGCGTGAAGCAGCCAGGCTTGCAACGGATAGTCTGTTTCGGCGTCGACGAGTTTTTTGTCCAGGTAATTCGCCGCGCGGTCAAGCACGCCCGCTTTGAGGTCCACTCCAGCCTGGTGGGCGAGCGTGAGGCCCCAAACGATGTAAGCGCTCATGAATGGATCGCTATCCCCTTCCCTCCACCAGCCCCAACCGCCATCTGAGTGCTGAAAGTCGTAAAGCCTTTGCAATCCCTTCTGCGTCATCTCATCCATCTTCTCCAGGTTCTTCTTTCCACCCGGATGAGTTTTGTTCGCGGTTTGCGTTTCGATGCCACCAAAGGTTCGACCCATCACATCCTCGGGATTAAGGCCGAGGTCCTTCAATGTTTTTGCTGTGATCACCGTCGGCAGGAAACGGCTCATCGTCTGTTCGGTGCAGCCATACGGATAATCGATCAGGTAGGGCAATGCATCGAGCATGGTTACGGCGAGGCTCGGCGTCACCTGCACCGAAAAGCTGGTCGTGCCGCTCTTTCGGGCGGATGGCAAATCCAGTTTGGTGATCACCTCGTTGCCGCGCGATTTGCCCGAGACCGCCAAAAACTTCTCCAGTCCGTGTTCATACACCGGGAAAACTTTTTCCATCGCATCGGAATACCGAGTTCCTTTGGCGATCACCTTGATCTTCAGTTCACCCGGTTTGCGGGGATGCAGAATCCAATCCACGCGCATATCGCTATTCGCCTTTACGGCAATTCCGCTGCGCTTCGGATTTTCAGACGGCTCGCCGCCCTCTACGACCATCTCCGCCGCGACGGTTTGCTCCTGGTCGGTATTATTATTGATCACGCCCGAAATCGTGACTGTGTCTCCAACCAGAAAAAACCGCGGCGCCTGTAATCGGACAATCAACGGCTGCTTCGTCCGTGTGCTCGCCTGTGCAATCCCGAATTGATTCTCCGCGGTCGCCGCGCGCGCCGTTGCTTTCCAGCCGGTCAGCGAGTCTGGATATTTCAGTCGAACATCGGCTTTCCCACTTTGATCTGTCTTCAAGTCAGGCTGCCAGAGTATCGAAGTGCGGAAATCTGAGCGGACCTGGACTGCCGGTTCTTCCGGCGGGGCCGCCATTTGTTTGTTGGCAGCTCGATCCATCAAGGCAACCTTCCCCTCGGCTGCTGCCGGAGCTGCGGCTAATGTGGCCAGCTCAGCTCGAGCTCGAACCGGCGCTGCTTTCTCGACGGTGAGGTCGAGCGATAGTCCTCTCGCATCCTTTTTCTTGTAAAAATAATCATAGCGTCCGGCCTGTCTTTCCTCGGATTCATTAAATCCGAGCGTATCATCCCGCTCCATCATCTTCCGATATTGCTTCTGCTGAAAGGAACTCGATATCTGAAGCTGCTGTTGCCGCTTGGTTCCGAAGAAGAATTGCCGCGGGTCTATCGCGTAATCGCTTTGAATATAAAACACGGATTCATCGACCACCGAGAGCGCGACTTCGGCCGAGACTGGCTTGCCTTCATCGTTCCGCGTCACGATCTGAAATTTTCCTTCCTCGCCGGGCTGATATTGTTCCTGGTCCGGTTTCATTTCCATCGTCAGGAAATTTTTGATTGGCGGCACCACCACTTCCTTCGAATCCACGAACATCTGCTGATCTGAAACCATTGCGGCCTGAAGGAAAACATTCGGCACATGCTTTTCGTCGATGGGCAGTTCGAGCAGCTTCACCGTGCCCTCTGGATGAATCAATTGATAATCCAGCAAATCTCCGGCTGAAACGGTGAACAGGACATAACGGTCATTCGCCGGCACATGGATCATGACGGGGGCTTTCTGTCCCACTTTGAAGCTATCTTTATCCACCAGGATCTCCAACCCTCCGGGTCTGTAACCCAAATCGGTGCTGCTTGCGGTTCCCACCCAAACCGCTGTTTCACCTCGAATCGGCCGCGATGGAATTTTTCCTTCCTCGAGGTTTTCGTTTGTTAGCCAGGAAATTCGGTAATATCCCTCCCTCTCCGGAGTGAAAGTCAGCATCGCGCTTCCATTGGTGTCGGTCTTTAGCGTTCGCGTCAGGATATCGTCGTGTTGATATCCCCGAAATTTCAGGCGCCATCCTTTCTCTCCAGGTCCTGGCAGGGGTGGAAAAATCCTGGCACCCTGCAGCTTCTTCAGTTCATCGCCTTTGATTTCTTTGCCAGCAGGATTGATCCAAATCTCATACCAGTAATCACGAGTCACCTTCACATTACCTTCGGCGACGATTGGCTTGTCGTTAATGTCGAGCGCGGTGAACTGCACTTCGACCTTGTCCTGCGGTTTGTAGATGTTATGAGCGGGCTTCGCGTTCACGTAAAATCGCTGCATGGAAACCCGCACCCGATCGGAGCCCGTGATCTCCCGTCTCGAAGAATCGGTCACTCGCGCCTCGATCCGATACTCCAAGTCGTTGCCGTTGCCAAAAGGCGTTTGAATGGTGAGTGTCGCCTTGCCTTCGGCGTCGGTCTTCAATGTCTGCCTCTGAATAATCTGTCCCGGATCATATCCCCGGAAAGATCGCCCTTGTCTGGCATCACCATAAAACCATTCGTACTCATGCTGGGGTTCGTAGATATGATAGAAATTGCTCTGGTGAACGACGGCTTCGACGGTCGCATTGGCGACCGGCCCGCCAAAATAATAGTCCGCCTGAATCTCGACCTCGACCTTCTCGCCGAGCAGGTAAGTTTTTTTGCGCCCGTTCTCTTCCGGCGTGCGAATCGCGACCTTGAATTCCGGCAACTTGTACTCCTCCAATCTGAAAAGAGTTGCCCCGCCGATCTGTTCTTTCTCGCTCTCGTTCAGGAAGGTGGCCTGGTACTCGCCGAGCGGCATTTCAGTTCCGAGCGTCACTTCTCCCCAGGCGCTGCCAAAGCTGTTCAGTTCCAACGCGGCCTTTTTTATCTCCGCGCCTTTTGGATCGGTAATTCGCAAGACAATCTTTTGTTTCGCCGGAACGACGTAGCCTGACCCGCGTGACTGCCTCGCGGTTATTTTCCAATGAGCCGTCTCACCCGGCCGGTAGGCAGGCCGATCAGTGAATGCATAGATCGTCCATTTCTCGCGCGTTTCCGGATTCCAATTTCCGTAACCGACCGTGAACGCCTGGCGGTCTGCCGATCTGGCTGAAATAAAGAATTGCTGATTCCGCTGGGTATCCCTCGATTCAAAAAGAGCTATTCCATTTTCATCTGCCTTCTTTGCATTCTCTCGCCACTGCCAATTGCGGCCGTCATAGTAGTGCTCGTGAAATTTGATTTCCGCTCCGCTGACAGGAGCGCCTGCGCCTGAATCGCACACATAAACCAGTGTCTCCCCCGCGATCGTCTGCGTCACAATCGCAATATCCGTCACTAGAATAATCTCGCGCGCCTTCTCGCCACCGGCTTTCGCCTCCAGCACGTATGCCCCTTTCGGCAATTTCGCGTCCAGCCGAACGGTTTCACTGCCGGGGGCGTGCGGTCCTTTCACCTTCACCTGCTTACTCCACGATTTTACGTTCTCGGCGTTCGCGATATCCGTGAGCGAGAGCCACTCCTGGGGCTGTGAGTTTGGATTTCTAAAACCCAAGGCAGTGTTTAAATCGACTTTATAAAGCGAGAACTCGATCGTTTCGACATTCCGCCAGCTCAAATAAAACTCGATTTCTGAATCCGGCAAAAAAACGTTCGGCACCGAGACTCCAACCGTTGAGCGGGTAATCTCCCGAATTTGCGCCTGCGCCTGGTCGTACCAGCGAGTCTCGCCCTTGCGGAATTCGCTCGTAAGTCGTCGGAAGAGTTCAAGCGCTTTTTCGTAATTCGGCTCGGAGGTCCAATTTCCGTTGTCGTCCTGGACAGCCCGCCCGTTGCTGTTCATCCATTCCGCGTAAAAATAAAGAGCGTCATCGTACCATTTCGTATCTTTTTTTAGTTTGATGGCCTGCTCAAATTCCCGCGGAATTCTGAACCGCTGTTCCCAGGCGCCGCCTTGCGAACGCAAGGTCATTGCCAGCAAGAAATGAAAATGAGCTTTATCTTCTTCGTTTGTCGCGATCTTCAACGCATTTTCCAGAACCTGAACTGAAAGGAGATTGCCGAAGTAGCCGTAGTAATAATCGCGGTCTGATGCGCTCGGCGACGCCATCTTTCGGACCAGTTGAAGGTATCGCTCGCCCGCTGCGTTCAGGTTCGTTGACCCAGCCCAATACTCCAGGGCCTTCTCATAAAAAGCCCATCCCTGCCCCCAATCATGCCGGCGCGGATAGTACCAGTAATAATCCGCCAGAGACTCATTCGCCTCGGCCCAAATCTGATCTCGCGCCGCATCTTCCCGCAGGAACTTTTGCAATTCGGCCTGCGCTTTTTGGCTGGCGCTGTCGTCACTTTGCTGGCTGGAGGCTTCTGACCGCAACTGCGTATCCGCGATGCGAAAAAGGACCCAACGCTTCTCGTCAGGAGTGAGTTCGGCGGTCGCGACTTTTGCATAGAAGTCGTGCGCCTGTTTGTATGAGTGCTCGGAATAAGCCTGTTCGGCCTCTTTTTTAAGCGATTGGTAATCAGCGGCGAGCAGCACCTGCTGCCCGAAACAGATCCAGACCAACATCATGGAAGCGATTGATTTCATATTACCCAACTGTCTTTGTTAGACGCCGATCGGCGGAGAATGCTCCGGAAAACAACGTTGCGGAACTAAATTGTCCTTCTGGTGTAAGAATGATAGATTATTTATCATTCGAATATGCGGTCCACTGTAATCAGGTTGTTTTGTGCAACGGCAGCTTCCCTGCTTTCGGCAGTCGCTTTCTCCATCCCAAGCTCCACCGATCTGAAGGAGAATTATCAATCGATTATCGAACGGAATCCTTTCGGCCTGAAGCCGCCGCCGGAAGTTAAACCGCCGACCAACAATGTTGCCCAACCGACTCCCAAGCAGAAAATTTTTCTGACCGGCATCACTTCGGTCGGTTATCCGCGAATTCCGAAGTACGCTTATCTAAAAACCGAAGAGGAAGGGAAAAAGGAGGCGAATTTTTACAGTCTTCAGGAAGATCAGGGGAAGGATGGGATCACGGTGTTGCAGATCGACGACAAAAACAAAAAGGTCAAGGTCCGCACCCCGGAGGGCGAGAGGGTCCTGAGTTTTGCCACGGATGGAATTGCCGCGCCGGTCGGGGCGTCGCCTCTTCCTGGCGCTCAACCGGGGGGACCCGGAGTTCCTATGGCGGGACAGCCGGGAGGGGTGGTTCAGCCGATCAATACTGCCGCCGTCCCGCAGCCGATTAATCACACATACAATGCAGCGAACGGAGCTCAGGCGGGAAGTTATGGGGCAAACAATCTCGGGACGCGTATTCCCTCTCGAAATGTCCGCATTCGCGGCGGCGAGGCGGCCTCACCCGCCCCTGTCGTGAATCCTGTGGGCGGCACGCCCCAGCAACCGCAAGAAGCGCCGCTTGATCCAGCCGTTCAATACCTGATGCTCAAGGCCCAAGAGCAGCACAATATCTCCCAGGGCGTTCCGACGCCGCCGATTCCTCCGATCGACTAAAAGAGCTGATCTTATCTCAGGAATGCTTCGTGCAGTCCGCCGTCCACTGGAATGATCTGGCCGGTGGTTTTGCTCAACCGTTTTGTTACCAGCAGGAAGAATGCTTCCGCCTGATCTGCCGGGGTAATCGGCTTCTTCGTCAAAGTTCGATCCGCGTAAAACTTAGCCAGCTTCGCGGTCAGCGCATCGGAGCTCTCATCTTCACTGAATGGAATGCCATACTTGGCGAGACTCGCAATCACGCGGTCTCGCGGGAACATTGCGCTTCCCTGCACCACCGTCGCCGGAGCGACCCCATTGACCCGCACCAGCGGTGAAAGTTCAATCGCCAACTCGCGCACCAGGTGATTCGCCGCAGCTTTGGAAGTGTCATAGGCAACTGATCCCTTCTTCGCGACCACCGCATTGGCACTGGTCGTTAGTACCATGGAACCGTCCAACCCCTGCTCTTTCCATATTTTGGCCGCCTCATCCGCCACCAGGTAACTACCGGTCACATTGATGTTGAAAGTCGCGGCCCATTTCTCGTCAGGAATGTGCCCGGTTTTATCGGGCGCGCAGAAGTAACCTGCAGTGACGACAATGTGATCGAACCCACCATAGGCCAGCGCCACCTGCTCCAACATCGCTCGAATGCTCGCCCGATTAGTGATATCGCACGCCAAGCCGACCGCTGGCCCGCAATTCGAAATACCACTGCCGGCGACACCAATTCCAACACCATATTTATCCGTCAATTCTTTTGCGGTCACTTTTGCCGCGTCTGCATTCAAATCCACGGAAACGATGTGCGCACCTTCCTTGATCAGACGATGGGCCACTTCCCGGCCAATGCCGGAACCCGCTCCGATTACCACCACCACTTGCCGGGCCAGTTCTTTTTCAGCCGGCATGCGTTGCAATTTTGCCTCTTCGAGGAGCCAATACTCGATATCAAACGCCTCCTGCTGCGGCAGCGAGATATATTTGTCGATCGTTTCAGCCCCGCGCATGACCTCTACCGCGCAGTTGTAAAATTCCGCCGTCACGCGCGACTCGCTCTTGTCTTTGCCCCATGCAATCATTCCCAAACCGGGAATCAGAATCACCGTTGGGTTCGGGTCGCGCATGGCCGGAGAATTCGGCCGCTTGCAACGATTGTAATATTCCGCGTAATCCGTCCGGTACTTTACGAGACCACTCGTGAGTTTTTCTTTCAACTGGCCAACGAATCTCTCGATGTCGACCTCATCGCCAAGGGCTGGCGCATTGGCGTCGAGCTTCACGTAAAGCGGTTTAATTTTCGTTCGCAAAAAATGGTCAGGACAGGAGGTCCCGAGTTCCGCCAAGCGCTCCGCATCCTTCGAATTCACGAAACGCAGAATTGCTTCGTCATCCTGGACTGTCCCGATAAAACGTTTCTGCTGGCTGACTTGACCGCGCAGCCAGGGAAGCAGCCGCGCAAACACCTTCTGTCTTATTTCCTGGGGCAAACTCTTATGCAATTGCCCGCCAAAGACGGTCGTGTCGCCGCCTTTTTCCGCGTATTTGTTCTCGATGAACTGCGCGGCGCGCTCGATCAAATCAAGTGTCCGAAAATAGCACTCCTTGTCGTCGTTCGCCCAATTGATCAGCCCGTGCTGGCCCATCATGATGGCCTTTGCGTTTGGATTCGCCTTGCAGATCTTCTGCATTTCCAAGCCGAGTTCGAATCCCGGCCGCAACCACGGCGTGTGCACCACGTCATCGCCATAAATCTCTTTGGTTAGCCGCACCGAATTCTGCGAGGCCGCGACCGCAATGGCCGCGTTCGGATGGGTGTGGTCCACATGCTTAAACGGAACGAACGAATGCAACGGCGTGTCAATCGAGCTCGCGCGTGGATTCAAATTGAATGTGCAGTGGTTGTACATTGCCACCATCTCGTCCTCGGCGGGAGATTTTGGCCCTTTGTTCGCCGCTTTCGCGTAAACATTCTGCAACCCAATCAGCTTATCCTGGTAGAGGGAGGAAAAATTCTCTTTCTTCGACGTGCGCAAATCTCCACCCGATCCTTTCACCCACAGCACTTCTACCTCGTCGCTCGTCAAGGGATCCTTCTCCGGCAGCTTGGACGAAGTATTGCCCCCGCCTGTGTTCGTAATCCGCTGATCTTCACCGAGCTTGTTCGAGCGATAAATCAGCCGCTCCGCCGGATCCAGTTTGCCGACTTCAGCATCATTCCAAAGATTGCGAACGTACTTGTAATTCTTCTCCTGCATAAAAAGG
>Ga0136846_1210950_pt1 | contig 11045 bp, 6 predicted proteins | sample HopSoiMetagenom2_FD_96841 | JGI IMG/M metagenome (GOLD analysis project Ga0136846, IMG submission 96841) | Grasslands soil microbial communities from Hopland, California, USA - 2 Assembly 2016 (version 4) | ecosystem: Environmental > Terrestrial > Soil > Grasslands | place: USA: Hopland... | reverse complement strand
TCGAGTTTTCCTTCTTGCCTACTTCCTCTGTTATCTCTGTTACGTCCTGTTCATTCTGTATTGATGCCCGCTCCTGTCCCAACATCAAAAATTATCGTCCTCGCCGACGACCTCAGCGGCGCGGCCGAGCTGGCCGGGATTGCCTTCGCTCACGGCCTCCCCGCCGAAGTTCAGCGCCAATTCGAGCCGGCGACTGGTGCGCAGCTCATCGCCATCGACACCGACTCGCGTCACTTGTCAGTAGCTGCAGCCGCCGATCGCGTGCGAAGTATCACCGCGCAGGTCCTGACCACTGAGCCTGCGTGGATCTTCAAAAAGGTCGATTCCGTCCTCCGCGGCAACGTGCGAGCAGAGATCGAAGCCATCCTTGAGACTACGGGCCAATCCCGGGCTCTCTTGATCCCGGCCAATCCGTCGCGCGGCCGCGTCATTCGAGGAGGCCACTACTTCATCGACGGCATACCGCTCGGTGAAACGCACTTTGCTCAAGATCCTGAACATCCACGACGATCATCGGATGTACTCGCACTCTTGGGGCCAAAAAGCGTTGGCGCAGCGGACGTCATGGTTCCGGATGTCGAAACTCAATCGCAACTCGAAGAACTCGCCGCTCAGTGTGATCCAACCACGCTTGCCGCCGGCGGCGCGGACTTCTTTTCGGCATTGCTCGAACGCCGGGCGGCGCAACCGATAAGGGGTCGGGAGTCTTTGTCGGGTGCCAGCCTTCTATCAGCAACGTCAACCACCGACAAAGACTCCCGACCCCTTTTTGCCAAACTCACCATTCCCGCTCTGCTCGTCTGCGGCAGCCGGGCAGCTTGGCCGTCGCGCCGCAAGCAGTGCGAAGCAGTCGGAATTCCAATTCTGGCAATAGCAAGCGGGTTTGGAACCGGCCCCAGCGACTTTCAGAGGCTACTCATTGGAATCGACGAATCAGAACGTGCAGATTCCCGCTTACTTCTGACTCTTCTCGCCCGCCTCACAAGCTATCTCATCGAAAACTTCTCACCTGCAGCGCTACTTGCCGAAGGCGGGGCAACCGCCGCCGCCATTGCCAACGAAATGGATTGGCTGCGTTTCGAAATCGTCGCCATTGCCCCTGCCGGCGTCGGCGTCCTTCAGCCGCTGGCAACTGACGCTCCGCTCTTTCTCATCAAACCCGGCAGCTATCCCTGGCCGGCCCAAATTTGGCAGCAATTCTGCGTCGGCAATGATCATCGCGGAGGACGCTGAGAGCGCAGAGGACTCAGTTACTCTATGGCCGCGATGCACGAGTCGTCTTTAATCTGAATTTCCTCTGCGATCCTCTGCGCACTCCGCCGTGACTTCGCTGGCTCTCCGTTGCCCGATAGCCCGGCGTTATCGCCCCAGCTAAATTGGTAATCCTGTCTTTCCGTTTTCAGGAGCCCGCCGTGCACGAAGACGCCCTCAGTCTCCTGCCGAAAACCGATTTTTCCCGCCGCGGATTTGTCGTAACGACGCTCGCCTCCGGCTTTGCCCTGGCGGTCCAGCCAATCTCGGCTCAGACCATCACCACCGACACGAGCGGCCTGGAAGCCGGCGAAGTCAAAATTCCGACGAGCGAAGGCCAGATGCCGGCTTATCGCGCGATGCCCGCCACCGGCAGCAACTTTCCGACGATCCTCGTCGTGCAAGAGATTTTCGGCGTCCACGAGCACATCAAGGATATTTGCCGCCGCCTGGCCAAGCTCGGCTACTTCGCCGTCGCGCCGGAGTTGTATGCCCGCCAGGGCGATGTGTCGGGGATGTCGAACATTCAAGACATCATTGCGAAGGTCGTCTCGAAAGTTCCCGACGCGCAAGTCATGTCCGACCTCGACGCCACCACCGCGTGGGCCAAAAAAACCGGCAAGGCGAATACGGCGAAGCTCGGCGTCACCGGCTTCTGCTGGGGTGGCCGAATTGTTTGGCTTTATTCAGCCCATAACCCCGATCTCAAAGCTGGCGTCGCCTGGTATGGCCGCCTCGTCGGCCAGCCCGACGATCTGCACCCCAAAAACCCGATCGATCTGGTCAGCCAGCTCAAGGCCCCCGTCCTTGGCCTTTACGGCGCTGCCGACACCGGCATTCCCGTCGAGAGCGTCGAGCAGATGAAAAAAGCGCTTAAAGAAGCCAACAAGCCGTGCGAGATTGTGCTCTATCCCGACACGCCACACGCTTTTTACGCCGACTATCGCCCCTCTTATCGGAAAGAAGCAGCCGACGACGGCTGGAAGCGACTCCAAGCCTGGTTCAAGGATCATGGCGTTGCATAACGTGCCTCCGCCTCGGCAGCCAAACAAACGTACAGATTCGCGCATCTATGCTTAGACCCTGGACGCCACATGTCAGTCTCGCTGCCATCCCCCCGGTTAGGGCCTGCTCAGCGCTTTTCGGCCGAAGGTCACCCGAGAAGGTCGGCTGCCTGCCTCGCAGCGACCAGGTGCTCTGCGCACTTGCCGACGATCCCCCGATTAGGGACTTCTCACCTGATTTCAGACTCCCGCCAATTTGACGTCGCAATTGCCGTAGATTAAAGGATTTAAGTCAATAACTCACCCCGCAATCGCCAGTTGCAAACACCTGCTCACTTATGCACTCACTGCTCCATTCCTCCTGCCATCGCAACCGCCTTTCTATTTCCTCCCCTCATCCCATGCGCCACTTCAAACCCCTGCTCACCGCCTATCTTCTGGTCTTCGTCGCGACCTTTCTGCCGGCTCAAGACAAGCCCACCAAAAACCCACCCGGTTACCCCGGCCCGACCGACGCCGGCTACGTTCTGCCGAATGGCTGGCGGCTGACGCCGGCCGGCCAGCAGATCATCCTCACCGATCTGCCGCTGAATATCCGCACGACGCCCAATGGCAAATACGCCCTCGTGGCCACCAGCGGCTACAACGCCCACGAGCTGACCGTCATTGATCTCGCGACGCAGCAGAAGGTCTCAGCCGAGACGGTCCCGCAAAGCTGGTTCGGTCTCGCGGCGGATGAAAAAACCACGCGCCTGTGGTGGTCCGGCGGCGGCGAAGCCACGATTCGGTCGTTCGCCTTCAGCGGCGGCAAGCTGGAGCCGCGAGACACGCTCCCGCTGGCCGACAACTTACGGGAAGGTGAAACGGACAGCCTGAAAACCGGTTTTCGGACCGGTGTTTATTTTGATGCCAAGACCGAATGCCTCTATTCGCTGACGGCTATTCCCAAAGGCGGCAACAAATCGTTTGCCTGGGGCGATCCTTCGACCGATAACCGTGCGGGCGGCGCGATCACGCGCATCGCGCTCGGCCCATCAGTAGTAGGCACACTCCGTGTGCCGTCGTCTGGCAACGGCACAGGAACTGTGCCTACTACTGACTTCTCTTTTCGCTGCGGCCAGCGGCCCTATGACATCGTCAAAGGCGCAAGCGGCCTGCTCTATGTGAGCGACTGGGCCGACCGTTGCATTCTAACCGTCGATCCCGAGACATTGCGGACCGTCGGCCGAATTCCTGTCGGTGAGCATCCCAACCAAATAGTGCTGCATCCCAAGGATGGTCGCCTGTTCGTTGCCTGTGCTTCCAGCAACGCCGTGTATGTGATTGACACGAAGATTGGCACGGTTCAGGAGATCATTCACACGGCTCTCTTCCCCAATTCGCCCGAAGGATCGACACCCGACGCGCTCGCGATCGACTCCGACGGCGAAAAGCTCTACGTCGCCAACGCCGATAATAACTGCGTCGCGGTAATCGACGTCGAAGTCCCGCGTAAGAGTCTCGTGAAGGGATTCATTCCGACCGGGTGGTATCCCACCGCGCTAGCCGTCACGCCCGACGAGAAAAAGCTCCTCATCGGCGTCGGCAAGGGCAACGTCACGCATCCCAACCGTGTCAGCGACAACCGCATCAATGAAGCCCGCCAAGGGCCGCCCGGCATTGGCGGCTACGTGAAAATTCCTTTCCCACACGTCGGCATGACGCTCTCCGGCGCGCTCTCCATTGTCGATGTACCGGGCGAAAAAGAGCTCATCAAATACACCGACCAGGTCTATAAGAATTGCCCCTACTCCGACAAGCTGCTCACCGCCGCGCCCTACGAACGCAAGACGGCGATTCCGACCAAGGTCGGTGACCCATCGCCGATCAAGCACGTCATCTACATCATCAAAGAGAACCGCACCTACGATCAGGTTTTTAGCGACATTCCCCGCGGCAATCGCGACCCAAGCTTGCTGATGTTCGGTGAAGAAATCACACCGAACCATCACAAGCTGGCCAACGAATTCGTGCTGCTCGACAATCTCTACTGCAATGGCCACGTCTCGGCTGACGGTCATCCCTGGTCCACGATGGCCTACAACACCGACTACATCGCCCGCAACTGGGCCCTGACCTACTCGAAGCGCGCCGGCATCGACGACGACGATGACGGCGACCTGACTCGCGCTCCCAGCGGCTACATCTGGGACATGTGCAAGCGACACGGCCTGTCGTACCGCAACTACGGCGAGTACGGCGGCCGCGTCAGTCAACCCGACGGCACGTTCAAGATGGACGGCCGCGTCCCGAGCCTGATTGGCCACGTCTGCCCAGAGTACGATCTTCGCGTTGAAGGCAAGCCGCGGATGCGCGACACCGAAAACGTCGCGGTATTTTTGAAAGAGTTTTATGACTTCGTCGAGAAAGGCACGCTGCCGCGACTGATGGTCATGAGCCTGGGCGAGGACCATACCAAAGGCACCTCACCCGGCGAAAACACGCCGCAGGCCTGCGTCGCCAGCAATGACCTGGCCCTCGGCCGCCTCGTGGAAGCAATTAGCAAAAGCAAAGTCTGGAAAGAAACGGCCATTTTCGTCATCGAGGATGACGCACAAAACGGCGCGGACCATGTCGATGCTCACCGCACGATCGGTCTGGTCATCAGCCCCTTTGTCCGCCGTCACACGCTCGACAGCACGCAGTACGGCACGGTCAGCATGCTGCGAACCATGGAGCTGATTTTGGGCTTGCCGCCGCTGAGTCAGTTCGACGCCGCTGCCACGCCGATGTTCGAATCGTTTGGCGATAAGCCTGATCTCACGCCCTACGAGCATTTGCCCGCGCGGATTGACGTGGAGGCGAAGAATACTCGCCTCGCGTACGGCGCGGAACGCTCCAGCAAAATGGACTTCAGCGAGTATGACAAGATCGACGATTTTGAGCTCAACGAAATCCTGTGGCGCGCCATCAAAGGCATCGATGCCCCGCTCCCGCCCGCCGTCCGCCGCGCAATCGCTTATCGCGACATCGAATTGCCGACACCGCCCACCGAGAAAAAATAGCCGGAAGCAACTTGAACGAGACGAAACAGAGGCAACCGAGGGAGCAAAAACAGAAGCAAGCCAAGGCAGCAAAGCAGACATGGAAGTGAATGAATTCTTTGCTTCCTTTGCTACCTTCTGTTGGTCCTTCTCCGTTTCCTCTGTTGTCTCCTGTTCATGTCTTCTTTGTTTGGATTGCGAGATCGCCTCCTCGAGCCTGAAGATATGGATGACCCGGCGCTCGCCACCGAGCGCCTGCATGGGGCGTTGAGTGGCCTGACCCGACTGAACTTTGTCAGCAACAGCGCGCGCATTGTCTGGCGACCGATTCGTCAGTTAGCGCGCGAACTGAAAACGAGCCAATTGCGTATCCTCGATATCGCCACCGGCGCCGGGGACGTGCCGATTGCCTTGTTGAAGCGCGCCCAACGATCTGGCCTGTCGCTCGACATTCACGGCATCGACTTCAGTCCGCGGAGCATTGAGTTCGCTCGCCACCGCGCCGAACAAGCCAAGATACGGCTGACCTTTGAATGTCGAAATGCTCTCGCCGACGATTTGCCATCTGACTTTGACGTCGTGATGTGTTCGCTATTCCTGCACCATTTGACCAGCGAGGATGCGCTCAAGCTGCTGCGGCGCATGGCCGCGGCCGCGCGTCATCTCGTGCTGATCAACGATTTGCGGCGCAGCCCATATGGTCTCGCCTTGGCGTATCTAGCCAGCCGAGTACTTACAAGCTGCGACGTCGTTCATGTCGATGCGGTGCGCAGCGTCCGCGCCGCCTTTACGGCCGATGAGCTGAGGCAAATGGCGGACGAAGCGGGCCTCGCCGGCGCAACGATCGCTCGCCGGTGGCCGGCAAGAATGCTGCTTGAGTGGGGCAGGCATCTTGCCTGCCGCGATTAACCGGCAGGCTGGAAGCCTGCCCCACTAAGCAAAGAGTGCCGCTTCGGCAAACAAGCCAGGCCCAAAGCCGAGTGCGACGCAGGGCCGCGGAGCATCTTGCTGGCGCAGCCGATTGAAAATGAACAGCACGGTGGGCGAGGACATGTTGCCGAATTGAGAGAGGATTTCGCGTGAAACGGCCGTTTGGGATTCCGACAAGCCCAAGCTTTTTTCGATCGCCGCCAGAATTCGCGGCCCGCCCGGATGAACAGCCCAAGAGCCGATTGCCTCGATGGTCAGGCCGTAACTATGCAGCCATTCGATCAACCAGGGTCGCAAGTGCGCCTCGATCAGCTCCGGAACGCACGCATCAAGCGACATTTCAAACCCGTGATCGCCAATTCGCCAGCTCATCGCCGCTTGCGAATCGGGAATCAAGCACGAGCCGGTCGCCTTCAGTCGCCACGCCTCAGTCGTTGCCTCATCTCCGCCGACGATAACCGCCGCCGCGCCATCTGCAAACAGCGCATTGGCCACCAGCCGCTCCGGCTCCCAGGCGAAGCGATAGTGCAGACTGCATAGCTCCGTGGCGCACAGCAGCACGCGAGCCTTCGCATCCGCGGCAGCGATCGCCAGCGCTGCCCGCAATCCATTAATGGCACCATGGCAGCCCATGAAACCAATCTGCAATCGCTGCGTCGTCGGCTTGAGTCCCAAATGGCCAATCAAGGCCACATCGAGGCCTGGCGCTTCGAAGCCGGTGCAGCTAACCGTGACCAAATGGGTGATTTCCGCCGGATCTACGCCTCCGTCGGCGAGGGCTGCCTCGGCTGCCTGCTTGGCCAGCGGCGGTGCGTGTTCGGCAAAGTACTTCATTCGCACGCTGGTCGTGGGACCGAGCGTCGCGGGACGGTCGGCCTGCTTTCCGGTCGGCGAATCGGGCAGCCACTGAAGTGCGGTCGTGTACGGCAGCACGGAGTGCCGGTTCTCGATGCCGGCCTTCCGATAGAGTGCCGTCAGCAACCGCTGCTGTTGCTCGGTGCGACAAATCACGGTGCTGGCGAGCTCCGCCGCCTGCTCCTGCGACATCGTGTGCGGCGGCACGGCCAGCCCGATGCCGCGAATCATCATGCTCATCCTTGGTAACACTCCGCTGCCCGATGAGAAACGTCCGTAACAACCAGATGCGACTTGCCACTGAGCCGCGCGCCGAATGTCACCAGCGCCGGAAACGCACGCAGCGCGGGACCAGTCGCGTACACCAGCCACGGCCGCGATGCCCATTGGGCGATCGCCGCGGCGGCGTAAATTCGCGGCGCGAATGCTCGTCGCCAGGCAGCCGCATAACTGCGGGCAATCCTCTCGCGGACCAGCGTCCGATGAACGTCGCGCCGCAGCGGTATCAATCTCTCCGCCAGCAGCCACGCCGATTGCATCGCCATGCTAATTCCTTCCGCGACGACGGGATGCGCTTCGCCGGCCGCGTTGCCAACAATAAAAGCGCCGCTGCGATAGCGGGGGCGAATTCCCGGCTGAATCGCGCCGGCCGCCAGCCACGCGCCGTCCAGAGAGGCTCCTTCGAGTACCGGCCGCAGCACGGGACACGATTCCAAGATATGTGTCAACACCGTTTCGCCTGCCGATTCGCCCGCGGGCCGCACCAGTCGCTCCAATTGCCGTCGGCGAATGCAGCACGACAAACTGGCACGTCCTTCGCCGACATGCACCATTCCTCCGTAACCGCCGCGAAAGCACAGCAACGGCATCAGCGCCTCCGGCAGCTTCGACGTGCGAAAATGAGCCTTGAACGCGAGCCAGTCGTCTTGACGCGGCACATTCACCTGCCGCTGTGTCGCCAAACTTCCGATTTCCCACGAACCATGTGCCGCGATTACGACGGGCGCGGAAATCAGCAGTGGCGAAGCCGAGTTGCGTTCAATCGTCGCAATGCTGACTTCGCCGCGCGAGCGAAGATCGCTGCAACGTGCCGGCTGAAAGATCGTGGCCCCCAATTTTGTCGCCCGCTCGACGAGCAATGTATCGAGATGCTCGCGGGGCAGCGCCCGACCCCACGGCATTCCTTCGGCGGGCTGCGGCAAAGATGCGGCATACCGCGATCTGCCGACGAAAACTGCCGTCTCGCGAACGGGCGGACCGGCCATGGCGGCAAACGATTCGCCAATGCCCAGCCGCGACAGCAGCGACCAATTCGTAGCCGAAAGATACTCGCCACAAACTTTGCGTCGGGGAAACGGCCTTCGTTCGACGAGCGCCACCGACCAGCCGGCCTCCACCAGCAAAATCGCTGCGGTGGCCCCCGCTGGTCCTCCGCCAATGACAACTGCGTCGAATTGGTCCACGCATTCCTCCGCGATCATTCGGACCGCTGTATTACTATCTGCCTTAGAGCGCGTTTGCAGATGCCGCTTGCCATTATTTGTAACAAATGCTCGACTGAACCATCAAAACTGATCACTGACAACGGATGTCAGCATGTTCCATTACGATCGCGGCCTGCGAATCACCAGCATCGACTTAGGCGTGGATATGCGCCGGCGGCAGCCGCGGGGGTTCATCTCGCATGCCCACACCGATCACATGGCGCGGCACGAGCTGGCCTATTGCACGCCAGCCACTGCCGAGCTTTACCAGCATCGTTTTGGACCTCGCGCGACGCATGTAATGCGCTTCGGCGAGCCGCTTACCTGGGGCGACTGTATTTTGACGACGCATCCGGCCGGCCATGTTTTTGGCTCCGCCATGCTCGCCGTTGCCAGCAGTGAAGGAACGGTGCTGTACACGGGCGACTTCAAACTGGGGCCCTCCGCCACTGCCGAGCCGGCCGCTCCGCCGCGGGCCGACATACTGATCATGGAAAGCACCTACGGCGATCCGCGATATCGGCTGCCGCCGCGCGAGGAATCGATCGCCCAGCTCATTGCGATCGTTACCCGCGTGCTAGCTGCTGGTCGCACGCCGGTCGTGCATGCTTATGTTCTCGGCAAGGCTCAGGAAGTCACGCGAATCCTAACGCGCGCCGGCCTCCGCGTCGTGCAGCACCCGCTCGTGTATGCCGTCAGCCTGATCTATGAGCGCTGCGGCTGTGAGCTGGGCCCCCTGGAGCGATGTGACAGCAATCCGCCGGCCGATGCCGTCGTGGTGGCGCCCCCACGGCGGCAAAAGGCGGCGGCATTAACGGGTTTGCGGCGGCCCGTGTCGATCGGCGTCACCGGCTGGGCCATCGATCCGTCCTGTCGCTGGAGGCTAGGGGTCGATTACGCGGTTCCCCTTTCCGATCATGCCGACTTTGACGAGCTTGTCGAATGTATCGAGCGGGTTGAGCCGGCCGCTGTTTACTGCACGCACGGTCCGGCAGAGTTTGTCACGCTATTGCGCAAACAGGGCTACAATGCCCACGCCCTGGAAGACTGCAGTGCTGGTCGTCCGTTCCAATTAATCCGGCGGTAATGCCTCGCGCTGCCGGCTGGCGGGATTGTGCGGCTCATAGCGATTGAACGCCTTCTGCCGCCAGTGCCGGCGATGGCGATTGTCTGCGGCCTAACGACAAAAGCGGACGATCCTTAAATGCGAGCGCGACCAGCGCCATACGTCGCTTCCGCTTGATCCACGGATGGTTCATGTCCGCCGTTATTCGAATTCGGCTGGGGCTGCTGCTCGCCGCGGGTGTCCTATTCGCCGGCTGTGGACGAGGCACGCCTTCATCACTTGGCGCGACAAAGTCGCAAGCCCCGCGGCGCATCCAACTGCCGGCCAACATCCGCCCACTGGTGCCAGACCGGGCGGAGTCGCAAACGTACAGCGAGACCGGCTCAATTCCCGTTCAATATCAGCAGCCGCAGTCGTCGGCCGATTCGCGGGCGCCGTCCAACGTGGTTCTTTCCGCGGGACCGCAGACCACTGGTGTAGAGCCGGTTCGCGAGCCATCGTCTCCGCCAGCACTTGCCGCCAACGAAGCGCCAGCGGCTCCGCCGAACCGCAGCCAGTTCATTCCCATTTCCATGCCGCAGCCGAGCGCAGCGCCGGCAGCGCCACCTGTTCCTAGCCTACCTGAGTCGGCCAACTTTGTTGCAGCAGTACGAGCGGTTACCGCAGCATCACGAGGCGAGGGCCCACAACTGACAGGGCCAATCGCTCCTGCGCCTTCCTCGCCGGATGCCAGTCAGCCCGCGCCGCCGGCTGAAGCGACACAGCCACGGTCCGAGCGTTGGATGTCCGCGCCGGTTGCCGCGGCAGCACTTCCCGAATCGCGTGATCGGCCGGTTACCTCGCCTGCCTCAGCCAGCCAGGAGGTCGCCATCTATAGCGCGCCGCTGACCACTCCCCAAAGACCAATCACGGCGCAGCCGCTGCCGGTATCCAACGCCCTTCAAGCAGTGGCGCAGCGGGCATTGCAGATGTCCGATCATGCCTCGGCGACAGCTGAGCGCGGCATGTTTTTCTCGGCTCGCAGCGAGCTGCTTCAGTCGCTGCAGCTCATTGCCCAAGCACTCGACGTGCAAGAAGGCAATGCGCACCATGCGACCGCACTTGCGGCAGGTTTGACGGCTCTTGAAGAGGCTCGCGACTTTAACATCGGCAGCAACCGACCCGGCAACGCGGTGCAGGCCAATGCAATCGCGGCAAATCATCGCACGCTGCTATTGCGAGATATGGGAGCGGCGCCAATTTCTCCGGTCGTTGCGCAGCAACAGTATTTTGGTTATGCACAAAGCCAGTTCGTTCTGGCTTCGGGCGGTGTGCCCGCCGCGTCACAGATTCTTTATCGCCTCGGACGCTTGCAAACCGCGATGGCGGCGCACGATGCGGACCCGCTGGCGCTGCACGCGCCTCAATCGATCGTTTTTCATCAAGCGGCGTT
>Ga0136846_1210858_pt1 | contig 11047 bp, 6 predicted proteins | sample HopSoiMetagenom2_FD_96841 | JGI IMG/M metagenome (GOLD analysis project Ga0136846, IMG submission 96841) | Grasslands soil microbial communities from Hopland, California, USA - 2 Assembly 2016 (version 4) | ecosystem: Environmental > Terrestrial > Soil > Grasslands | place: USA: Hopland... | reverse complement strand
GCGCCGCTTTCGCTATAACGTCGGGCCTCGCCCGCCGCCAATAGCTGCGGCTGCGAATCCCGGGCGGCTTCTTTTGGCAATCGCTGCACTTCGCCCGCAAATACATGCACCTCTTCCTGCTCCGAGCTCACCTCGACCGCGTATTCGGTGCCAATATCGACGAGAATCGAGGACGGCGTGCTGAGCGTGAACGGAGCGCTGGCGTCGTCGGCCCGAAAGACAATCTTGCCGGCCAATAGCGTCGCGGCCGAACCGCTTTCCAGCCGCAACTGAGCTGGTCCCTCGACAATCAATTCGACGCCGCCATCGTAGGCCACCCGAGCGACCCCTTTGCGCAGCGAGAAATCGCCCGACAAAACCCGCGAGCCGACTCGATAGGCTTCGGTAGCATGCCCCCACTCGGCGTCGATTGCCTGCGACAGCGTCGCGACGTAGGCGTGCTGCAATGGCGGGGAATTTTGAATACCGGCCGGCCGCGGCTGCTTGAATAGCGCCATTTGGAAAAGGATTGTGGCGGCTAAGGTCGCAGCGGCGACGGCGGCGTACGAAAGAACCTGTAAGAAACGCTGTTTGCGCCGTTTGACGTGCGGCATGCGATCGCCGGCTTGCTGCGAGCGATTCAGTGCAGCTCGTGCTTCGTGGCCCATCAGACTCGCCAGCGCATCGACGCCCGGCAGATGGCTCTCGCCACCGACCGCCGGATGCGTGAGCAGGCGGGCGTGCATATCGGTGTATTGCAAATACAGTCGTCGCGCTTCTTCGTCGTCGAGCAGCTCTTCCAGGCGTGATTGGTCCGCCTCGGTGAGTTGCTCGTCGCACAAGGACGAGAGTAGTCTTAATAGCTCGGTCCGGTGTTCCATAATTACATCCCTTCAGGCGCAATAACTCCCGGTTTTCACCGGTGGAGTGCCAAGAGAGTCGTTTTTCGCTCGAATTTCCTTGGCACTACAGCGAAACATCGTGGGAATTCTCGAAATGGACGTGGCGACGTCATCGGCGGGACCTGCGCGGGTGGAGGGCGATAATGCGCGCGCCGAGCTTCTCGTCCGACTGCTTATCCGCCACCAGCAGGATCTGTTCCGCTACATCTTTTCGCTTCTGCCCAACCAGGAGGACGCCCGCGACGCACTGCAAGAAACGTCCGTCGCCATCTTCCGCAAGTCTGCCGATTACGACACGGCCAAACCGTTTCTTGCCTGGGCTTATGGCTTTGCTTACTTGGAAGTGCTCAAGGCGCGTGAGCGAGCATGCCGCAATGGGCGGCATTTGCGAGAAGACCTCTTCGAGCTGCTCGCCCGCGACCGCGAAAAACACCAGTCCGAGCTGCACTCGCGGCTGCAAGCCCTGGAAAGCTGCCTGCTCGACCTGCCCGCGGACGATCGGGAGCTGATTCATCAACGGTACACCATTGATTGCCCGATCGATGAGCTCGTCGAGCGCCTCGGCACCAGCCGCCGCACGCTCTTTCGCAACCTCGACCGCATCCGCCGCGCGCTGTTTGAATGCATTAGCCGGCGGCTGGCGGCGACTTAGTTTTGATCACGTACGGAGGATAGCGAAACCTCCCGGATTTTTTTTAGCTCCTCGGCGAACTCGCGGTCGTCAGGAAACTGCTTGACCAAGTCACTTAGTAGTCGAATCGCTTCCTGGCGATGTTCCGCAGCTTCCTTCTCGTGGCCCACGTCACGTTCTTGGGCAGCAAGCTCTCCCAGCGTGAGCGCCAAATCAAACTGGTTTTGATCGCCCTGGTATATTTTCGCGAGGCGGCGCATGACGTTCGTCGCCTGCTCTAAATGTTCTAGCGCCGCGTTTCCATCGCCTTCACCAGCCTCCATTTCGGCAAGCTGTCGAAGCGTGGTCGCTTCCATCAGAATGAATGGCTCTTGTGCGTACTGCGTCACGAGCTCTCGCACGATTCGCAGCTCTGCGCTCAACTCTCGCTTTGCCGATGCAACGTCTCCTGCCCCGTAATTCAGTTGCGCGAGCTCGCCAAGGGCGACGGCTAAATCGCGCTGGCAGCGGGCGACCGTTGGGAATTTTTCCACCAGCGGCGCCAGAATGTCACGCGATTTCTCCAGCGCGCTTTTGGCGGCGGACGAATTACCTGCTTTTGATTCCAGGTGGGACATCTCCATCAAGACGCCGGCCCACTCGATCGCATATTCCACAACCCGCGGATTCTGTTGTGCCAATGGCTCGGCGCGCTGCAGGGCCTTTTCATAACACTCCCTGGCGTTATCCACTTTAGATTTGCTCGCCAACACGCTCGCCAATCTTCGATACGAAACAGCGAGCTGCTTTTGAAACTCCAGATTCTTTGAGTCCGCAGCGGCTAATTCTTCGAAGACAGCGGCCGAGCTCTTGAAATGTTCTTCGGCACCTTCCACACCCTCGATCAAATCGAGATTCCCCAAATTGAAAAGTGCCATGCCGAAGTCGCGGCGAAGTCTTGTTGTTGCATCGTCGAACGCCGCGCTCTGTAAAAACTGTTTCCGAATGCCCTGCGCAAGCTCGAATTCCGCTCTTGCCTTCTTGTAGTCGCCGGCGAATTGGGCAATTAATCCGATGTTCATGTGCGTGTTGGCAAGCACCCGCTGATTTTCGGTCTTACCGGGATCGCCTGCCACGAGTTTTTCGCGAATGTTTACCGCCGTCTCAAACTCTTTGCGGGCGGCATCGAAGTCGCGCTGGCCGTTTCGAATTTTGCCGATGGCGTTGACGGTGTCGCCAAGAGCCTTGAGTCCTTCAAGGTCTTTTGGATGTCGCGCAACAAATCGATCCTGGATCTCACGAGCCTTCTGATAGGGCTTAACGGCGTCGTCAGGCGATTGCAGCATCGCAGCGATCTCGCCCAAGCGATAATAGGCTCCTGCCAACTCAACTTCGACTTTAGGATCACCGGCCCGCTGTTCGGAGAATCGCTCAAAGTAGTTCTTCGTTTTGGTTAAAAGCTTTTCTCGCAGCGGCTGTAGTCCCGGTTCATTCAGGAGCGTATCTTCGCTTACGGTCGTAAAAAACTCGTTGACGGCGGCAATTGCTTCGCGAAGACTCTGCTCCGAGCGAATGCTTTCACGCGACGCCTTGATGTAGAAAGCCGTCGAGACGCACGTCGCTGTAATTAGAATCAAAACGGCAAGCGCAATTGTCGATGCGGTTACCGGATACCGCTTGCACAGCCGCCAGAAGCGGGCGATTTGGGGGATGGGGCGGGCATGGATCGGCTCGCCGCGGAGGAAACGCTTCAGCTCATCGGCCAGCTCTTGGGCCGTAGCGTAGCGGTTGCTGCGGGCTTTCTGCAGGCACTTGAGGCAGATCGTCTCGAGATCTTTGGGAACGTTGGGGTTGAGCAGCCGAGGACTGGGCGGCTCGGTTTCGAGAACTTGGCGAATGGTTTCAAACGGCGATGCGGCACGGAATGGCGGGCGGCCGGTGAGCAGTTCGTAAAGAATCGCGCCGAGCGAATAGAGATCGCTCCAGGGACCGACCTCATCGAGCTTGCCAGCGGCTTGCTCCGGCGGCATGTAGCTCGGCGTACCGACGATCGAGCCGGCCATCGTCATCTGCGACGTGTTGCTGACTTGCTTGGCCAGGCCGAAGTCGGTGATCAGCGGACGCTGCCGCTTGTCGAGCAGCACGTTTGCCGGCTTCAAATCGCGATGCACGACGCCGCTCTCGTGAGCGAACTCCATCGTTTCGCTGATGGTGATCATCAGCTCTGCGGCCCGCCGCGGCGGCACGGGGTTTTGCTGAATCAGCCCCGAAAGACTTTGTCCCTCGATGAAATCCATCGAGAAGAAATGCTGTCCCGAGACTTCGCCGATCTCGTGGATCGCGACGATGTTCGGATGACTGAGCGCGGCCGCGGCCTCCGCCTCGGCATAAAAGCGATCGATATCTGACTGGTCGGCAAATTGTCCCGCCAGGATCATCTTGATCGCCACGATGCGGTTGAGATTCCGCTGCCGGGCCTTATAGACAATGCCCATGCCGCCTTTGGCGATCGGCTCGAGCAACTCATAGTGGCCGAAAGAGGCACCCTTCGTGAGCGGCTTGGGGGCTGACTCGAGCGCCCTTTGATGAAACGCCGCCGTCGCGCCATCGATTCCGCCGAGTGTGGCGTCGTGCGGATTGCCGTTGAGGGTTGCATCGGCGGCCGACGAGCCCAGGCTGCCCTCGAATGGCGGCGCGATGAGCGTGACGCCATCCGGACGTGCAGCAATCGTCACATCGGTAGGACCGGCGACGCCTTGCGTTTCGCTCGCCGTTACGGTCAACGTTGGCTCAATGTTGCCAGCCGCCGCTGGCGCTCGCTGCTCGATTGTCGCCTGCGCGGAAAGGGGTCGGGAGTCTTTCTCGGAAATAGCGGTGTCAGTTTGAGACATGTTCTCCGAGAAAGACTCCCGACCCCTTTGGTTCTCCATTGGCGGAACCTGTAAAGTCTGGTCGCCTGCGGGCAAATGTGTTTCACCCGCCGGAGGTGTAACAGGCGGATCGGGCATAACCGGTTTGAACGAGGGCAGCGTCTTGCTGTTCTGATCAATGGGCGGACCGGTTTTCACGCCGCGCGCAGCGCGGCTGCTGCTGGAAGTCGGTTTGACGGGAGGAGAAATCTCTTCAGGCATTCAGCCGTGGTGTTCTTCACGCGGAGGTCTTGGGACCAAGCCTCCATTGTAAGATACCGCGGCGAATATCGCTTCTATTTAGCCCTGCTTCTTGGCTATCCTAAAGCGCCGGCAAAGCCCATCTACTTCGTTTCTACCGCAAAAACCGGCTCAAACGGCGCGTCGGGGGTTGCTAGCCGCTGCTGGGCTCGCCCGAGGAGCCATTTGGTGGGACCATCAAAGTCGCCCAGCTCGTCGCCAATTGCCTGGCACGCCTGCTGGCATTCCTGCATTTTGTTCTGCTCATACAGGGCCAGCGCCGCCTCGTACCGCTGTTTTTGCAGAGGCCAGGTCGGCTGCTTGATCGCCGCCGAGATCTCGAACAGATCGACGGCTTCGGTCATTCCGGTGAGTCGCGCCTTGCAAATCCGGCGCACCGGAAAGTCCATCTTCAGTTGCTGCCGCGTGGCAGCGGTGAGCAGGCACGTGACGCCGAATACTTTGGTCGCCGCTTCCACGCGGCTGGTCAGGTTCACGGCGTGACCGCGCGGGCCATATTTCATGCGCCGCTTGCTGCCCGAATTGCCTACCTGCGCCAGCCCGGTATGGATTCCTATCCCCAGGCGAATAATCCCGCCAAGCCGCTCCGCCCACTGCGTATTGATCGCTGGCAGCTCGTTGATCATGGCCAACGCCGCCTCGACCGCATGATCGGCGTGCTGCTGCATATCGGTAGGTGCGTTCCACATTGCCGCCAGACCGTCGCCGTAGTAGTCGATCACCACACCGCCGTGATCCATCACTTGATTCGTGAGCTTGTCGAGAATGTCCGACAGCAGGTTATAGGTCTCACTCGCCCCGATTCGCTCGGAAATCTTTGAAAAGCCGCGCAGATCGGTGAACAGCAACGTCAGCTCGCGCTCTTTGGCCGCCAATACTCCCGTATCGCATTCCAGCGCTCGCGCCAGCTCAGGCGAAAAGAACTGCTCGAATTGAACGCGATTGCGGGCCGCCTCAGCCTCGCGCGACATCCGCACCAGGCCGGCGCTGACGGCCCCAGCCAGAAGCTGCACGAACTGCGCCTCTAGCGGCTCGATGCCTTGCTTGTTCTCGTCGGCCGTCCGCATGTCGCGCGAGCCATAGACAATGCCGATGACCGTTTCCTGCTCGTCGAAAATGGGTGAGGCGACCAGCGCTTCCAGGCCCATCAGGCTCTGGCCGGCGTTGTCGTTGTCAAACTTTTGGAAGAACGTTCGCTGCTCCGTCTGCACCTGCATCAGCACACGCATGCTGAACTGCCGATTGTCGCTGCCTTGGCGCGAATGACTCGCGACGACTTCCCAGGCGTTGTCGTGTCGCACGATTACCAGCCCGCGGTCGAGGCCGATCAGATCGACCACTGCCCGCGCGGTTTCGCTGTAAAAAGCACTGCTGCCAGCCGCAGCCCGTTGAACCGTAAGCAATGTCTCGAACCATTGGGCCAACGTCTCGGCACTAGGGACCCCGCCCAGCTTTGCGGTTGGCGTCTTGAGCCTGGAACTCTCGGATGCAACCGGTTTTTTGATGGTTCTGAGCGACGAGCTGACCGAATCGGCGTCCTCATTCGGAATCAGACCAATGTCCAGCGTCGATCGGCCAAAGACCACACGCAGCGGCGGCACGAGCTGCTTGCTGTTTCCCGCGGTAAGCTGCGTTCCGTCGGGCAACGTGATCGGCGAGCCGAGGTTGTGAACCCGCACCGTGCCGTCGGCCACTTCCTCGACGCGGAGCTGATCGCGCGACGTGTAAGGATCTTCGACCACGATCCGCGCGCACTGTCCCTGCTGCAAGCGACCGAATTCCATCGGCCCATCGCGGTGCTGATACTGCTTTTTTTGCCGCTCGTTGGCCAGCGTGAATAGAAGCACAGCAGAAAGGGTTCAGGGTTCAGGAGGAGACAGGGGACAGGAGACACGATACAGGGGAGCCGCGTTCAACCGGTCGCGGTCATATGCTTGCTTGCCGCGAAGCGGCAACCTACTCACAGCCCAGGGCAAGTGAGCGCAGCGAACGCCGTCCTGGGTTTGCGCGCCAAGAATCGATCGGTAGCCCTGAAGGGGCGAGCGAAAACATGCGTTATCCGGTGACCAACCTAAAAGGAGTTGCATAACGTTGTTCTGCCGGGGCAATTCAAAGCTTAATCCCCAGTATGACTCCGCCCAAGAAATAAGTGAACGCAGGAATCAGCACAACGGCCACCAGGTCAAGCAGAAATCCCGCCCGAACCATCTGGCCAAGTTTGATGTGCCCACTGCCAAACACAATGGCATTGGGCGGCGTTGCCACCGGCAGCATGAAGCCGCAGCTCGCGCCGACGACCGCGGGCACGCATAGCAGCAGCGGATCGAGCTTCAGTCCACGTGCGACTTCGAACAAAATCGGCAACAGCGCCACGACCGCCGCGAGATTGCTTGTCAGCTCGCCCGAAAAGACGATCAACGCCACGATCAGCGCGATCTGCCAGAATGTCGGCAAGCCCGCCAGCACGCCGACCTGCTGACCGATCCAGCGCGCCAGGCCGCTGTCAGTGAGCGCGCCCGCAAGGCTCAATCCTCCGCCGAACAATAGCAGCACGCCCCACGGCAGCTTCACCGCCGTCTTCCAATCCAACGCGAAGATGTGCCGCGCCGGATCGACCGGAATCAAAAACAGCGCGATTGCGCCCATCATGGCAATGACCGAGTCATCAACCGACTTGATAACGGGAATTGCTGGTGCCAACCCTTTCACCAGCGGCTCGCGAAACATCCATAACCCCGCCGTGCAGACAAAGACGCAGAGCACGGTCCATTCACCGCGCGAGACGGGCCCGAGCTTTCGATATTCGTCGGCGATTAACTCGCGGCCGCCGGGAATTTGCTTGAGTCGCACCGGGAACAACCAGTACGTAAGCAGCCACCAGGCAATCAGCAAATAAAGCCACGACAGCGGCGTTGCAAACAGCATCCAGCGCCCAAAATCGATGGGCAGCCCTTGATCGCGCATGTAGCCGGCGAAATAAATATTCGGCGGCGTGCCCACCAGGGTCGCAAATCCGCCCAAGCTGGCTGCATAAGCGATGGCCAGCAAGATCGACGTCGCCAAATTCGCCGCATCGCCTGCCCCGCCTCCGGTCTCTTCCTTCATTCGTTCGCCGAGCAGGCCGACCACGGCCATCCCGATCGGCAACATCATCACTGCGGTGGCGGTGTTACTGATCCACATGCTGATCAGGCCCGTCGCCAGCAGAAATCCTCCGACCAGCCTGCGCGGACTGGTGCCCACGGCCAACAGTGTGATCAGCGCGATTCGCCGGTGCAGTCCCCACCGCTCAATGGCCAGCGCGATCATGAACCCGCCGAGGAACAGAAAAATTGCCGGATCGGCGTACGGTGCGGCCGCTTTTTTGAAAGCGACGCCGCTTTCGTAAACGCCGCTCAGCGGCAATAGCACCAGCGGCAACAGTGCCGTCGCCTCCAGCGGCAGCGCCTCGGTCATCCACCACGCCGCCATCAGCGTCGCCACGCCGCCACAAGCCCGCGCTGCAAGTGAAAGCCCGCTCTCGCCGCCTGGGAGCAAAAAGAAAACTGCAACCGCTAACACCGGCCCGGCGAAAAAACCAATCCTCGCCGCCAGCGGTGGTGCTTCCACGCGCTGAACGGAGCTGCCGTCGTCGGTAGTCATGGCGACAGTCTAACGTGCGTTTAGCACTGCTGGGCAAGCCAGCAGTGCCACCCCATTCCGCAATCCGCGTTCTGCGATCCGCCCCCTGCCCCTCACGCCCTCTTCTTCTTCCGCACAATGCCCATCACGTCCTCCAGGTCCCTCCGCAGCACGGCCGTTTCATATTTCTCTTGCAGCCGCACGCGTAGCAGAGGCACGCCGGCGGCCGCCAAAGCCGTGTTGACGAATCGATCTCGCCGTCCGCGATCGGTGGGTTGCGAGGTGTCTTCCAGCTCAATTGCCAGCTTCACGTCGAGCGTCTCGATATCGCACAGCACAAAGTCGAGGTGCTTGCCTTGAATTCGATTGTTCCAGGACTGAAACTTGCGGGTCTTCGGGCGCACTTTGATGATGTCCGCCAGTCGCACCATCGAAAAAATCAGCCAATCCTCACGCACCGCAAGCTGCAGCGAGCGAAGAAAGCTGATCGCAGCGGGCGAAAGCAGCACGCCCCGCCGCTCATAGGGCAGCGGCCCATCGCGCAGCGATAGCAGCGCTACGATCATCAGCGTCAGCGTGATCGTAAGAAACAGCACGACCGGCCAGTTATGAAGTAGCAGCGGCAGCATGCTTATCGATGTCCAATTGCCGGGACCATACCTGGTCCGGGTCCGGCCGCGCCGACGTTCGGCGCGCACACCATCACTTCTACTTATCGGGCTAATTCCCACGCCGGCTCGAAGCTGCCACGGCTCCTTTTGCTGCTTCCTGGGTACTCATCAATGACGTACGGCAGGCCAGCGGTGCCGGTCGTGCGGGCTGGGCCGACGCTTCCGTGGGGGAAGTTCTTGCGGTGGGGCGCAAACCTCGACTCACCCATTGCGGGGTGTTTTGGCGACCTAGGTTTGTCTTGAACATGGCTTTTTTGCTGTCGAACCGCGTCCATCGCCCCTGTTGAGAGCCGCCCTTATGCCGGCCACCGTTGAAATTCGAAAGTTCGTCGCGCCGCAGCCCCTGCAGGTGGATAGCGGACCCGAGCTGACCCGTTGTTCGGCCGCCTTGCGCAGGGCGTTTGGAACTTCGTTCACGCTCTGGGACGGAAATTCCGGCGAGCTGCTGCACGCTTCGGTTCAGCAGCCGGGGAGCAACGACCTGTTCCGCGGCCAGCTTGCTCGCGCGATTCATGGCAACGAGCCGCAGTTCATCGCCGACGAAGATTGCCTGCTACTTCTGGCAGTACCGCTCGATGGACCGCACGGCCGCCCAATCGTCGCCACCGCCTCGTTCGTCGTGCGCGACGTTTCGCAAAAAGAATATCTCAACGGCGCTGCAACCCTGCTGGGTCTCGATCAGGCCCGCGCGATGGCCTGGATCATGCGCCAGCAGGTTTGGCCCGCCGACGCCCTGTTGCGTTTGGCCACTGCCGCTCAAGCCCAAATCAAAGCCGAAGCCCGCGCCAGCGATCTGCAGAAAGAAGTCGAAAAGCTCTCGGACAATCTCGCTTCCACCTACGAAGAAATCTGCCTGCTGCACAGCGTCACGCAGAATCTGCGCATCAGCAGCGACGAAGAGGAGCTCTGCTCGCTGGTGCTGCGCTGGCTCAAAGATTGTCTGCCTGCCCAGGCAGTCGCGATTCAGCTTCTGCCGGTCGCCAAGGAAGGCCATACGACGTACAAAGCCCGCACGCAGAGCGTCCTCTACGCGCTGGGAGATTGCCCGCTCGATAACGACGGTTTCACCACGCTGATCGAAACGCTGAACCTGGAAGCCGGCTGTGGCCCGCTCGTTGCCAATCGCGCCGTCACCGATGACGCCGGTTGGCCGCTGCCGAAGGTGCAGCAACTGATCGTGGTGCCGATGGCCGAAGGCGCTCGCGTCCTTGGCTGGCTCGCGGTCCTGAATCACCCCTGCGGCGGCGAGTTCGGCACGGTCGAGGCCAGCCTCGTCAACTCGATCGGCGCCATCCTTGGCATTCACAGCAGCAATCGCGATCTGTATCGGCAACAAGCCGAATTTCTGGCCAGCGTCGTGCGGGCGCTGACCAGCGCCATTGATGCGAAAGATCCCTACACTTGTGGTCATAGCGACCGCGTGGCGCGCATCGGCGTCCGCCTGGCAAAAGAGCTCGGCTGCGACCCCAAGATGCTGCACACCATGTACATGGCCGGCCTGCTGCACGACATCGGCAAGATCGGCATCGACGACGCGGTGCTTCGCAAGCCCGGCAAGCTCACCGAGGCCGAATTCAATCACATCAAGGAACACCCGGAGCTCGGCTACCGCATCCTGGCGGATCTCCATGAGCTGGCCGATGTTTTGCCGGCCGTTTTGCACCACCACGAGCAGTGGGACGGCAAGGGCTATCCGTTTAAGCTGGCCGGCGAGCAGATTCCCCTCATCGCTCGTATCCTCGCCGTCGCCGATGCCTACGACGCGATGTGCAGCGACCGCCCCTACCGCCGCGGCATGCCTGTCGAGCGCGTTGAGGAGCTGTTCCAGCAAGGCGCCGCCCAGCAGTGGGATGCGGAAGTCATCAGGGCCTATTTCGCCTGCAACTCCGATATCCGCAAGATCTCGCAGGAAGAGCGGGCCAATCTGACGCTCGACGTCCAGCAGTGGACGTAGCTACTTAGTTCAAGGTTCAATGTTCAAAGTTCAAAGTCGCCGATTTCCTTAACTTTGAACTTTGAACTCGGAACTTTGAACTCGCATGTCCCGCCGTGAATCCGATCGCGAAGACTTATTGCGCGAAGCCACCGCCCTGG
>Ga0136846_1227776_pt1 | contig 11048 bp, 9 predicted proteins | sample HopSoiMetagenom2_FD_96841 | JGI IMG/M metagenome (GOLD analysis project Ga0136846, IMG submission 96841) | Grasslands soil microbial communities from Hopland, California, USA - 2 Assembly 2016 (version 4) | ecosystem: Environmental > Terrestrial > Soil > Grasslands | place: USA: Hopland... | reverse complement strand
AGGTGGTCGGCGACCTGGTTCAGCGTCGTACCGACCGAGTCCTTGGTGACACCCTCCCACGAGGTGTGGAAGCCGACCTTCGGTCCGGGTGCGACGCCGAGGCGGACCTGGGCGGTGTTCATCGAGCTCTTGGTCCGGATCGCCATCCGGTTCAGGAGTTGTTTCAGCTCCTTGACGTCGGTCGACGGGAACCGTTCCTTGAACGTGTCGAGCTCGCCCTGGACCGCGCGGATGACGCGGGCCTCGAGCGACTCGCGGCGGCTGGCGTCCAGACGGATCGAGATCCAGCCCTGCCGGTCGGCGAGCGCCTTCGTCCGGCTCAGCTCCTGGCTGGTGCCCATGCCGGGCGGGCCGGTGAACAACACCGACGTACCCTTCGGCAGCCGCTGGTCGAGCGAGATCGGCCGGCCCTGCTCGTCCGTGCGGTCGACCTGGTGGACGAGCTCGCGCGCGGTCCCGAACACCCGGTTGACCAGCGCGCGTTCCCCGGTCGGGTGCGCCGGCGCGAGCCCGGCTCCTTTGCGCGCGGAGGACCGATCGATCGCCGTGGCGCGCAGCGGGGTCTGGCCGAGGTAGTCGTTCAGCCAGGTCTGGAAGGCTTTGTCGGGGATCGTGACGATCGGACCGTTCTCGCGCAGCAGCCCGCGGGCCACCAGTTGCTGACGGGCACGGTCGATCTCCTGCCACACTCCCGGGCCGGCGCCCTGGGTCTGCTCCGGCATGGACAGGCCGTGCGGACCCTGGGCCGCGACCTTGGCCAGTAAGTCCTTCTGCGCATGGGTAGTGCGCTTCTGATCCCAGATGCCCTGATAGAGCACGGCGGCCTCGGCGTTCACCTGGGCCGTCGCCGCGGCGGCGACGTCGGTCGTGATCCCGCGCTCCGTATCGCGCAACTGCACGGCGGCCTCGCCGAGGTCTCGGAGCCGGCTCGGGTCGCCGTTGGCAGTCTCGAGGAGCTCATCGACCGCCGCTGGGTCGTACCGGATCTGCGCCTGGTCGAGCGGCGTGGTCAGAGCCGGCCGGAGGTCCGCGTCCGACAGCGGGCCGAGCTCGCGGATGTCGAACTGGTTGGTGATCGTGGTGGCGATGCCCGACATCCGGCGGGAGGCTTCCATCAGCGCACTGGTGGACATCGAGCCGCCGGCCGCCACCAGCCAGACCGGACGGTTCAGCTGTTCGATGTGGATGGCGAGCTCGTTCAGGCCGGCGCGGTCGTACTCCGACGCGTGGTCGACGTTGTCCACCAGCAGCAGGATCGGCTTGCCGTCGATCTCGGTGAGCGTGCCGAGCTCGTCGGCGAAGTCGTTCAGCGTGGTGCCGAGGTTGTCGTACGCCGTGGTGTCCTTCTCGCGCTTCCCCACCAGCTCGACCGGCAGGATTCCGCCGCCGAGCCGGCCCTCGATGCCGACTCGGGTGTTGCGTCCGCTGCGGGTCAGGTCGCGGACCGTCCGGGTCAGCTTGCGCACCGGTCCACGCCCGAAGCGTTCGCGCAGGTCGTCGAGGCTGGTCCGGACTGCGCCCGTGAGCTGGTGCTCCAGCGGGATGTTCGCCGACGCGGTCAGCCGGATCGCGGTCCAGCCGTACCGCAGCGCGAGGTCCTCGGCCCGGTCGAGCTCCGAGGTCTTCCCCATTCCGGGCGGCCCGGTGAACAGGATCGCCTTGCTGTCCGGAAAGACCTCACCGAGCGAGATCGGGGTCCCGAGCCGGTCCCTGCGCGTGATCGAGTACGCCGGGTGCCGGACCGTACCGAAAACCTGGCTCATCCCGCCAGCGTGCGGACCGTAACGGTCGCCGACACAGGCTGTACATGGCCGGCCGGTTAACAGTCCCGTCCACGCAGTTGAACCGGTCTACTCGAGGCGGCCCAATCGCGCAGAATGCGCTGGCCGAGCATGACACCTCGTCAGAGGGCTGTCACGCTGCTCGCTATGAGGACCAGACGAGTGATGGCTGCGCTGCTCGCGGCGCCCGTGGTGTGGCTGGGGCTTGGCGTCGTACCGGCGGCCCAGGCGGCACCCGACCCGGCGCTCAAGATCTCGTCCGTCACGCTCGCCAAGACGGCTGTCACGGTCAGCGGCCTCAACACCGCGCCGGTCACCGTCACGGTCACCGGGTCGTACGACACCGGCACGCCGGAGGACGCGAGAACTCCGGTCAACGTGATCCTGGAGCGGACCGGCGGCAGCGGCCAGCAGTCCGTCCTGTTGTCCACGAACCTGCCGCGGCTGACGAACGGGACCTGGAGCGGGCCGCTGCAGGTGCCCTCGACGGCCAACGGCACCTTCACGGTGACCGGCGTGATCACCGGCCCGTTCTTCCCTGGCAGCGGCAGCATGACCGAACCGACGCCGTACAAGGGCCCGTCCATCGCGGTCACCGGGACCCACATCCCGCGGATCACCGCATCGGTGACGCCGAAGCTGGTGCCGTTCGGCTCCACGTACTCGATCCGCTGGGCGGTCACCGACTCGCAGACCGGCAAGCCGTACGGCAGCCGGTTGCGCGTCGTGCTCGGCAACGACAACACCTGCGCCGAGTACATGGGCCCGGGCTACACGAACCTCACCGACCTGAACGGCGTGGTGACCAAGTCCTACCCGGCCTCGTTCGCCGACTTCGTCAACTGCCTGCTGCTGCCCGGCAACCCGTCGTCGAACGGTGGCCTCGGGCTCGTCGTCGCGCGGCCCGGCATCGTGTCCGCGACACCGTCGAAGACCAGCGCCAAGGTCGGCACGATCGTGCCGGTGAACGGCTCGGTGATGGGCGCGCCGACCTCCTGCAAGGTCAACCTCCAGCGCTTGTACGGCGCCTCGCAGTGGCGGACGGTCGGCACCGCCGGGATCCGCTCGAGCGGTCGCTTCACGGTCAACGCGCAACCGGCGTACAAGGGTCTGATCCCGTACCGCGTCTGGTTCCCGAAGTGCTACAACTACCAGTCGGGACTCAGCAAGGTGTTCTACATCCGCGGACTGTGACCGACGCTGTGGGTGCGTCGGGTAGCCTGAGTTAGGTATCCCTAACTTCCGCTCGAGAGGACCATGGTCGCGTGACCAGCCCCGCACCCCGCCGTAACCGCGTCTGCAAGCGCGCCGTCGTCCGCCGGACCGAGCGGATCACTCCACACATGATCCGGGTCGTGCTGACGTCGGACGACTTTGTGGACAACGACTTCACCGACCACTACGTGAAGCTGCTGATCTGCAAGGACGGCGTCGAGTACCCGGAACCGCTCGACCTCGGCGTCGTCCGGGAGACGTACCCGGCCGAGCACTGGCCGACGATGCGGACCTACACCGTGCGCAGCTGGGACGCCGAGTCCCGCGAGCTGGCCATCGACTTCGTCCACCACGGCGACGAGGGCGTGGCCGGGCCGTGGGCGGCTGCGGCGCAGCCTGGTGACGTGCTCTGGTTCAACGGCCCGGGCGGTGGATACGCGCCGGACGAGGCGGCCGACTGGCACCTGCTGGTCGGCGACGAGAGCGCGCTGCCGGCGATCAGCTCAGCGGTCGAGCGGCTCGCACCGGGCGCGCGGGCGACCGTGCTGGTCGAGGTGGAGGACGCGACGGAGGAACAGAAGTTCGGCGGCTCGGGTGACCTCGACGTGACGTGGTTCCACCGGTCCGGCGCGCCCGGTCAGCCCGGTGAGCGCCGTGAGCGCGGTGACGATCTGGTGGCGGCGGTCGAGTCCCTCGACTTCCCCGACGGCACCCCGCACGTCTTCGTCCACGGCGAGGCCGGCTTCGTCTTCCGGATCCGCAAGAACCTCTTCCAGGACCGTGCCCTCCCTCGCGACCGCGTCTCCCTCTCCGGCTACTGGCGGCTCGGCAAGAACGAAGACGGCTGGCAGGCCGAAAAAGCCGAATCGCGCAAACAGTCCGAAGCAGCCGCGTCGTCCTGAATCCCCGCCGCGCGGCTATGCCGTGGGTTGGCGGGCGGTGAGTACGTCGATGAGCGTTGTGGACTGGTTGGTGGGGAGGACCCAGTCCTCCCCGTTGGCCTGGAGGATGACGGCTGGTCCCTCGCTGGGGACTGCGTGCGTGACGTGGATCGGGAACTTGAGGCGCTCCATCCCGGCCAGCGAGAACTCGTACAGTCCGGTGACCTGCGTCAGCGGATAAGTACGGAACTGCTGCTCGGAGCGCGGCACCGGGTGGGACTGGATGGTGACCGAGTCCGCCCCGACGAGCACAGCGGCCAGCGGGATGCCGCGGAGCCGGAAGACCAGTTCGTACGGCGTTCCCGCGAGCTCGGGCACGAACGGGACAAGCAGCACGCGATCGGCGTACCTCGCGAGCGCGAGCCCGCCGACGATGCCGAGGATGAGCGCCGGTAGCGCCAGGATCACCGGCCACCAGACGCCGGCCACCAGCGGGAAGAGCGTCACCATCAGCCCGGTCACGCCGCCGAACAGACCGCCGACGCCCACCCACCACCGCGGCTGGTACCGCTGCCGCCGACGCAGCACCCACCCGACCACCAGCATCGCCACCGGTACGACGCACCCGATCCACGCCACTGCGGGACCGGTAGACGCGATCAACGCGACCACAATCAGCAGCAGCACCGGGATCCCCAGGTACATCACCGCGACCACCCGTTGCACCCGCCGGTGCCTGCGCTCCACCTCGTTCACAGCAAAACCCAAGCACATCGGCGGCGAACCACCTACTGTGCCGAGGGTGATCGAGATTCCCGCGAAGCTCATCCGGAACCACAGCGAGAAGTCGCCCGAGTGGCTGGCGGGCCTACCGGCGGCCGTCGCGCAGTACGTCGGCCAGTGGCAGCTGACCGTCGCCGGCGAACCGCTGAGCGGCGAGGCCTCGCTGATTCTGCCCGTCGTACGGCGCGACGGCACCGAGGCGATGCTCAAGCTCCAATCGGTCAACGACGAGAGCGAGAGCGAAGCCGTGGCTCTCCGGACCTGGAACCACGATGACGTCGTCGAGGTCCTCGAGGACGACCCGGCGACCTCCACCCTGCTGCTCGAAAGGCTCGGTCCGCGGACCCTCGACGACCTGCCCGACCACATCGAGGCGACCCGCATCCTCGCCGTGCTGCTGACCCGGTTGAGCGCCGTACCCGCGCCGCCCGGCATCCGGCACCTCGCCGAGGTGGCCGCCGGCATGATCGACGTCGCGCCCGGCCTGATCCCCAAGCTGACCGACCCGGCCGAGCAGGTGCTGGTACGGCGGTTCGTCGCACAGGTGACCGAACTGCTGCCTGACTCCGGCGACCGCCTGCTGCACTGGGACCTGCATTACTACAACGTGATGGAAGGCAAGCGGCGGCCGTGGCTGGTCATCGACCCGAAACCGTTGGCCGGCGACCCGGCGTTCGAGGTCTTCCCCGTGCTGTGGAACCGATGGGACGACCTGGTCGCCACCGGCGACCTGGCGCGGGCGATCCGCGACCGCTTCGATCTGATGCTGGAGGTGACCGGCATCGATCGCGACCGGGCGCTCGGGTGGACGGCCGGCCGGATCCTGCAGAATGTGCTGTGGTTCGTCGAGGACGGCGACACGCGCATCGAGGCCGAGCTCAAGGCGATCGCGGATGCCCTGTTCGCGTGATTACATGATTACGTGACTACTCCGACGTTGTACGAGTGGGCCGGCGGGCAGGAGGCGCTGCGGCGGCTGACCGAGGTGTTCTACGACAAGGTGCTCGACGACCCGATCCTCGCACCGGTCTTCGCGCACATGAGCGAGAACCACCGCGAGCATGTGGCGATCTGGCTGGGCGAGGTGTTCCGCGGTCACAGCCGGTACACCGATGAGCTCGGCGGCTACCCGGCCATGCTGGCCCATCACCTCGACCTCGGGCTGACCGAGGAGCAGCGATCCCGGTGGGCTGCGCTGATCGCACAGAGCGCGGACCCGGCCGGTCTGCCGGACGATCCGGAGTTCCGTTCGGCGTTCGTCGCCTACATCGAGTGGGGCACCCGGATCGCGCTGGCCAACTCGCAACCCGGAGCGACACCCCCACCGAAGGCTCCGGTGCCACACTGGGGATGGGGCGAAGCGCCGCCGTACCAACCCTGACACCCGCGAGGAGGCCTGCGGACTGGGCGTTGGATACAGTCGCGTTTCACGTTGTATCGCCGGCGGGGATGCGAGGGTTTACCTGTGACCGCTCAGCTCGAGTATCCCGACGTACACGACGCCGACGCCCTGTTGTCAGTCCAGGGCCTGTGGAAGGTATTCGGTCCGAAGGCCCAGCGGGTCCCGCGTCGTCCCGAGCTCGCGGCCCTCGACCGGGCGGCGCTGTACGCGAAGACCGGGTGTACGGCGGCCGTTCGCGACCTGAGCTTCGACGTGGCACCCGGCGAGGTGTTCGTCGTGATGGGTCTGTCCGGCTCGGGCAAGTCGACGCTGGTCCGGTGCCTGACCCGGCTGATCGAGCCGACCGCCGGCAGTCTGATCTTCGAGGGCGAGGACCTGCGCGCGGCCGACGAGAAGCGACTGCGCGCGCTGCGCCGGAGCAAGTTCTCGATGGTGTTCCAGCACTTCGGTCTGCTGCCGCACCGCAAGGTGATCGACAACGTCTCGTACGGTCTGGAGGTCCGCGGCGAGAGCAAGTCGGAGCGGCGCCGTCGCGCCCACGAGGTGATCGACCTGGTCGGCCTGTCCGGCAACGAGAACCTGTACCCGGAGCAGTTGTCCGGTGGCATGCAGCAGCGGGTCGGGCTGGCCCGGGCGCTCGCCAACGATCCCGACGTACTGCTGTTCGACGAGCCGTTCTCCGCGCTGGACCCGCTGATCCGGCGTGAGATGCAGACCGAGGTGGTGCGGTTGCACCGCGAGGTCGGCAAGACGATGGTCTTCATCACGCACGACTTGTCCGAGGCCCTGAAGGTCGGTGACCGGGTCCTGCTGATGCGTGACGGTGCCGCGGTCCAGCTCGGCACCGGGGACGAGTTGGTCGGTGCACCGGCCGACGACTATGTGCGCGAGTTCGTCCGGGACGTGTCGCGGGCCGACGTACTGACGCTGCGCTGGATCGTCCGCGACGCGCGGCCGGACGAGCCGCTCGACGGGCCGGAGCTCGGCCCGGACGTGCTGGTACGCGAGGCGACCCGGCTCGTGCTCGAGTCCGACCGCCCGGTGAAGGTCGTCGACGGCGGCACCCTGCTCGGCGTGATCGGCGACCAGGAGATCCTCGCCGTGGTCGCCGACCGTGCCGATCCACCCGCGGCTTCCTGATGGCAGCCATCACCAGTGACGTCGACGTCGAGATCCGGCGCCCTCGCCGCAGCGTGCTCGTCGGGATCCTGCTCGTCGTCTGGCTCGCGGCGTACTTCGTGCTGCGCGGGATCGACACGCTCGTGCTCGGCGGCCAGGAGACGACCGCCCCGCACCGCTGGCTGACCGAGCACCGCGACGACGTCGGCCGGGGCAACGCGGTCTTCGACGCGATCCGGGTCGGCGTCGAGCACTTCGCCGTACTCCTGCAGAACCTGATCTCACAGCCGTCGTTCGACCGCCCGGTGCCGGTGATCGGGTGGCTCGGTGTGGTCGCGATCTCGGCGTACTGCGCCTGGGCGTTCGGCAACTGGAAGGTCGCGGTGCTGACCGCGGCCGGGCTCGGGTTCGTCGGGCTGCAGGGATTGTGGCAGGAAAGCATGGACACGCTCGCTCTCACGATCGCGGCGGTCCTGCTGTCCCTGTTGATCGCGATCCCGCTGGGGATCTGGGCCGGTCTGTCGAATCGCGCGTTCCGGGTCGCGACGCTCGTACTGGATCTGATGCAGACGTTGCCGACGTTCGTGTACCTTGCGCCGCTGACCTTGTTCTTCGCGATCGGGCCGGCCGCGGCGACGATCGCCACAGTGATCTATGCGGCCCCGCCGGCGGTTCGGCTGACTGCGCACGCGATCCGGTCGGTGCCGCCGGAGAGTGTCGAAGCGGCCCGGTCGATGGGCTCCACGAGCGGTCAGACACTGACCAAGGTGCTGCTGCCGCTGTCGCGGTCGACTGTTGTCGTCGGCATCAACCAGACGATCATGGCGGCGCTGTCGATGGTGACCGTTGCCGCGCTCATCGACGCGCCCGGCCTCGGGCAGACCGTGCTGAAGGCGTTGCAGACGCTGGATGTCGGCGTCGCGTTCAACGCCGGCCTCGCGATCGTGGTGCTCGCCATCGTGCTCGACCGGGTGACGACCGCGGCCGGCGACCGTCCCTGGCGTACGGCGAACCGCCGCCGGCGTCTGCTGCTCGCGGCCGGAGCCGTTGGAGTGCTGGTGGCAGTCTGGTTCTCGCGAACCTATGTGTGGGCGGCCGAGTTCCCGTCCCAGGTGGGCATCGGTTCGTGGATCGCTGCCGTCGCGTCGGACGTGACCACTTGGATCCAGGATGTCTTCGGCGGCTTCACGTACGGCGTGCGGGACGCCGTCACGAACGGTCTGCTCAACCCGCTCGAGGCGCTGCTCACCGGCTCGCCGTGGTGGCTCGTGACCGTGGTCGTCGTCGCGCTGGCCGCCGTCCTCGGTGGCTGGCGGGGTGCAGTGCCGGCGGCGGTGTGCTGCGGGTTGCTGGTTGCGACCGGCGTGTGGCACGACAGCATGGTCACCTTGGCGTCGACGTTGCTCGCGACGGTCGTGGTGGTCGCGGTCGGGCTCGTGCTCGGCGTGTGGGCCGGCCGGAACCGGCGGATCGACACCTGGATCCGGCCGGTGCTGGACGCGGGGCAGACGATGCCGCCGTTCGTGTACCTGGTGCCGTTCCTGGCGCTGTTCGGGACGAGCCGGTTCACCGCGATCGCGGCCGCCGTGGTGTTCGCGGTACCGGTCACCACGAAGATCGTTGCCGATGGCATCAGGGCGGTCCCGCTCGCGACCGTCGAGGCGGCGAACTCGGTCGGCTCGAGTGCTTGGCAGGTGATCAGCAAGGTGCAGCTGCCGGTGGCGCGGCGGGCGATCACGCTCGCGGTAAACCAGGGACTGATCTACGTGCTCTCGATGGTGGTCGTCGGCGGGCTCGTCGGCGCAGGTGCTTTGGGTTACGACGTGGCCGCTGGGTTCGCGCAGAGCGAGTTGTACGGCAAGGGGCTGGCCGCCGGGCTGGCGATCGTGCTGCTGGGGGTCCTGCTCGACCGGGTGACGCAGGCGGCGGCTCGCCGTACCCAGAATTTCGATGGAAGAGGAGACAAGCGGTGAAGAGACTCCGGTACGCCGGTGTGCTGACAGCGGTCGCACTTGCGCTGAGCGGATGCGGTGGCGCCAAGGTCGGCGAGGACAAACCGGTCGCCGGTGGCAAGGACTGTGGCACCTTCAACCTGACCGTCAGTCCATGGGTCGGGTACGAGGCGAACGCGGCCGTGGTGGCGTACGTGGCGACCAAGGACCTCGGCTGCAAGGTGGTGAAGAAGAACCTGAAGGAAGAGATCGCCTGGCAGGGCTTCTCCACCGGCGAGGTCGACGTGAACCTGGAGAACTGGGGCCACGAGGACCTGAAGAAGAAGTACATCACCGACGACAAGGTCGCGGTCGAGGCCGGGTCGACCGGCGTCAAGGGCGTGATCGGGTGGTACGTGCCGCCGTGGATGGCTTCGAAGTACCCGGACATCACCCAGTGGAAGAGCCTCAACAAGTACGCCGCGCTCTTCAAGACGTCGGAGTCCGGCGGCAAGGGGCAGCTGCTCGACGGCGACCCGTCGTACGTGACGAACGACGAGGCGCTGGTGAAGAACCTGTCGCTGAACTACAAGGTCGTGCAGAGCGGTAGCGAGACCGCGCTGATCCAGGCGTTCCGGGACGCGGAGAAGAACAAGAAGCCGCTGCTCGCGTACTTCTACGAGCCGCAGTGGTTCTTCAACGAGGTCAAGCTGGTGAAGGTCAACCTGCCCGCGTACAAGGCCGGCTGCGACACCGACCCGGCGAAGGTCGCCTGCGACTACCCGCCGTACGACCTGGACAAGATCGTCTCCAAGAAGTTCGCCGACTCCGGCAGCCCGGCGTACGACCTGGTCAAGAACTTCAGGTGGACCAACGAGGACCAGAACGCAGTCGCCCGCATGATCGCCGTCGACAAGCTGACTCCCGACCAGGCCGCCGAGAAGTGGATCACCCAGAACCAGTCCAAGGTCGACGCCTGGCTGGGTAAGTAGGCTGAAGTTCGCTTGAGCTCGGGTCGTGGGCCGGGGGCAACTATCACGATGGTGGTGAGCAACGCCGACGACACGCCGGAAATCGGACAAAACCCGGTAAGTTCATTTCATGATCATCGTGACAGCTGCACTGAAGGGCGGGGTCGGTAAGACAACCACGTCGGTGTACTTGGCCGCGCTGGCATCTTCCAACCGTCGCATGTCCACTCTGATCGACGCCGATCCGCAGGGAAGTGCGGCGGACTGGATCACGGAGTCCGACGACAGCAACCTGAGCAGGATCGAGATCGCGGAGGCGCCGACCGAGCGGCTGCTGAACAAAGCGCTGGACAAGGTGCCGCCGGAGGGCATCGGCATCGTCGACATGCCGCCGTCCCACGAGCGGCTGCTCAACAAGGCGCTCGAACGGGCCCGGATCGTGGTCATCCCGACCCGGGTCGGCGGCGTCGAGACGCCCCGGGTCAAGGCAGTGCTGGAACTTGTGCCGGACGGCGTACCGGCGGGCCTGGTGATCTGCTCGGCCCGCACGTACACGCGCAGCTACCAGGAAGCGATGCAGCAGTACGCGCAGGAGAACATCCCGGTCTGGGGCACCATCCCGGAGCGGGTGTCGATCACGGCCGGCCCGACCGGTCCGCTCGCCGCGGACGGACTGGAGTCGTACAAGAAGGTCTGGCGCAAGATCCTCGCCGCCGCCCGAAGCTGACGTCCCCCTGGCCCGATCCGCAACCCGGCGCACGCGATCATCAGCACGCGAGCGGATATCCCCGCGACTGTTGCCTTCTCCCCTTGCATACCAGGGGTGAAGGCACAACCGGCGGGGTTCTCCCCTCGTGTGCGCCCGCTGGCGTCGAGGTCGCAGCCGCTGCGCGTCGAGGTCGGAGCCGCTCCGCGTCGCATCCGCTCCCCGTCGAGGTCGCGGCGGCTCCGCGGCGGCGTCGCGT
>Ga0136846_1226038_pt1 | contig 11050 bp, 12 predicted proteins | sample HopSoiMetagenom2_FD_96841 | JGI IMG/M metagenome (GOLD analysis project Ga0136846, IMG submission 96841) | Grasslands soil microbial communities from Hopland, California, USA - 2 Assembly 2016 (version 4) | ecosystem: Environmental > Terrestrial > Soil > Grasslands | place: USA: Hopland... | reverse complement strand
TCCTGGTTGTCGAACGACCCGAAGGCGCCCTGACAGTCGGACAGGACCGCGATCTTGATCGTCGAGGCACTGCTGCGAGCGGTCGCCGTGGCAGTCGCGAGCGCGGCGGCCGCAACCACCAGTGCTCCGAGCGTGACGAGCTTCCACTTGCCCTTGAGAGCATTCATTCGGATGCCCTCCTCCTTTCGAACCGTTGGGATACGTGCTGGGGGGTCAAGACTTGGGGACGTGCGACGGCGGGTCTCACGGCCTCCTTTCAGATGCTGGGCTCGACCTGGCCGACCTCGATCGGATTGCGATCGGAGGGGCCTCCGCCTCGCCCGGACGAGAAGGTGACGACGCGTTCCCAGAGACCGACGAGCCCTCCGGGCGAGAGCAGCACGATGATCAGGAAGATCGCCCCGATCAGCGTGTGGAAACGCGGCCCGATGAAGCTGATCTGCTGCGAGTAGTTGTTGACGATCACGAAGAAGAGCGCTCCCACCCACGCGCCTTCGATGCGGTAGAGACCGCCGACGACGGCAATCACGAGCACGTCGATCGTCGCTCCGAGATCGATCGACGCCGGGTCGATGTGACCGTTCCACCAGACGAACAGAACGCCGCCGACGGCCGCGACGAACGATGCGAACGCGAAGGCGGCCGTGCGGTGCAGCACGACGTTGTAGCCGAGCGACGCCATCCGCACGGGGTCGTCGCGGACGCCCTGGAGCGTCAGGCCGAACGGCGTCCGCGCCACGTAGCGCAGCAGAAGGTAGATCGCCAGGGCCACGCCGAGTGAGACGTAGTAGAGGCGGTTCTGATGGGCGTCGACGGGACCCACTCCCCGCGGGGCGCTGATTCCGCTGATGCCGCCGAATCCCGACACGTCGGTCACCTGGGCGAAGGTGAGGTTCGCGATCACCGAGTACGTCAGCGTGATCATCAGGAAGTAGATCCCGACGCTCCGGCTGGCGAGCGCACCGAAGAGCAGGCCGACACCGACGGCGACCACGATGCCCGCCACGACTCCCCACCACGGGTTCCAGCCGAGGTTCAGGCCCTTCGTGTTGTTCGTCGTGGCATTCCCGACGACGAAGCCCGCGATGCCGTAGATCGCGACCTGCGCGAGCGAGACCATGCCGCCGTACGCCGACAGGAAGATCAAGCTGGCGGCGACGATGCCGAGGAAGAGCATCTGCGTGAGCAGCGTCCCGACCCAGTACGGCGAGACGTAGAGCGGCGCCGTCAGTGCCAGCACGAGCGCGAGCACGCCGACGACCCGGTCCGGGTTGACCACTCTCACGCCGGCCGCCCGAAGAGCCCGAGCGGGCGGACCGCGAGCACGATCGCCACGAGCACGAACGTGAAGATGATCGAGTAGTACGTGTAGCTCGACGGCAGATACGCCGCCGAGAAGTTCGTCGTCAGGCCGAGAAGGAGCGACCCGATCGCGGCGCCGCCGAGCGACCCCATGCCGCCGATGATCACGACGACGAGCGAATACAGCAACCAGTTCGCGTCGACGCCCGGAGCGAGACTCGCGAACGAGCCGCCGATCACGCCTCCGAGGCCCGCGAGCCCCGACCCGACGGCGAACGCGATCGCGAACGTGAGCTGGATGTTGATCCCGAGCGCCGAGACCATCGCGCGGTCGTCGACACCCGCCCGGATGACCATCCCGGTTCGCGTCCGCTTCAGCCACAGCCAGAGCAGAAGGCCGATCGCGAGGGCGATCGTGAGGATCACCAGGCGCGTCTCCGTGTACTGGATCCCCTCGACGCGCAGGTTGACGAACTTGTCGAAGTTCCGCGGCCAGGCGATGTCCTCGGCCACACCGCCGAAGTGAGCGAGCATCTGGTCGGCGAGGATGATGGAGATCGCGATCGTGATCAGCGCCTGGCGCAGCTCCTGGCCCTGGTTCCAACGCAGGAAGATCTGCTGCATGGCAACTCCGAGCGCCGCGATCGCGAGCGTCGCGACGACCGCCGGGATCAACCAGTGCGTCAGGTTCACCTGCGCGCTCGTCAACCCGAAGCCCGCCCCCTGGCCGACGAGCTCGCGCTGCAGCCTCAGTGCGATGTAGCCCCCGAGGAGGAAGAACGCGCCGTGCGCCATGTTCACGACGCGCATCAGCCCGAAGATCAGCGTGAAGCCGCTCGCGACGACGAAATAGAGCGCCGCGGCGGTGATGCCGTTGATCGCCGTGATCAGGAAGTCCTTCGGGTCGTGTACGGCGGAGCCGAACGCCGTCGCCCACTTGCCGGTCGTCGGCGCGAGGAACAGCACCCACAGGGCAGGCGCGACGACCAGAACCGCGAGCAGCGCCCAACCGATGACCCGGAGCGTGCGGGTCCGGAGTGCCAGCGTCCGCGCACGCCGGCTCGCGGTCCCGAGCGACGGCGCGCTGACCGTCACGCGACGCTCTCGTCGAGGAACAGCACCGCGCGCTCCGATTCGGACGTCTGCGGGACGTAGTCCGCGAGCCGGCGCAGCTCCGGGTAGCGGGAGCGGTCGAGGGAGTCGACGTCCGGCCAGTCCAGCTCGACGAGATTTCCCGCCGGGTCGCGGAAGTACAGCTGCACCTGCCCCGAGGGGAGCTCGACGAGCCGGGAGCCCCACTCGTCCGAGGTGCGCGCGCGAAGCGCGTCGTAGGCGCCGGAGAAGTCGTCGATCGTCAGCCCGATGTGGTGACGGGTCGGCGCCTGACCGCTTTCGTCGAGGAACAGGTGGAGTTGCAAGTCACCGACCCGAAGCCATTGCACGGGCGTCTCGAAAATGGGGGTCGCCACGCGTTCCATGCCGAACACCTCTTCGTAGAACCGCGTCGATGCTTCGAGATCGGTGGCCGAGATGCTCACGTGATTGATCCCGGTCGCCCGCACTGCTGCGAGTCTCACCGCTCTCCCGCGATAGGTCAAGCCCGCACGATGGCACTAGGCGCTATAGCTTCCACCTATGAACTTCCGCCAGCTCGAGTGCTTCGTAGCGGTGGTCGACGAGGGCTCCTTCACGCGCGCCGCGCGACGTGTGGGGATCACGCAACCGTCGCTGTCGCAGCACATGAAGGCGCTGGAGGCCGAGCTCGAGGGGGCGTTGCTCGACCGGTTGCCGCGCGGCGTCTCGCTCACCCCCGCGGGGCGAAGCCTCCTGCCCGAGGCGCGCACCGCCGTCCGGGCGCTGGAGCGTGGCCGCCAGGGCGCGCGGTCGGCGCTCGCGCTCGAACTGGGCGAGCTCGAGATTGCGACCGTGCTCTCGCTCGCCGTCGGCTACCTGCCGCAGCACATCGGCGTCTGGCACGGTCTGCACCCGAACGTCTCGATCCGGCTACACGAGTTTCGTCATCGCACGCTGCTCGAGGACGCCGTCGAGCAGGGCGTCGCGGACTTCGCCGTCGGCCCGCAACCGATCAGGTCGTGGGACGGCCCGCTCGAGAAGGTGACGTGGGAGGAGTTCGTGATCGTCGTCGCGCGGACCGACGAGCTGGCCGGCCGGCGCAGCGTCCGCCTCGAGGAGCTCAGCGAGCACGAGTGGGTTCTCTACCACCCCGATCATGGCCTCGCCGGAGTCGTGGACGAGGTCTGCGGGCATGCCGGGTTCCGGCCGCGGGGCGCGGTTCGCATCTCACAGGCGGAGGGCGCGGTTCGACTCGCTGCCGCCGGGCTCGGAGTCGCCCTCGTGCCGGACAACATCGTGCTTCCCGCCGTCGACTGCGCCGTGCTGCGCCTGGTGCCACGCCTGATCCGCGACATCGCCGTGTACGCGCGCACCGACTGGTCGCCGACGGCGGCGGCGTTCGTCGACGTCCTGCGCTCGGATGCTCGCCGGCGCCCGCCGAACGCGGTTGCGGTCCAGCTCTAGGCTCTACGATCGCGGCGTGCGCCTCGTCGCCCCGCTCGCGCTCGCGGCGCTCGTCCTCTCGGGCTGCGGCGGCTCCGCGAAGCCCGTCGACTTCACGAGGGCGCGCGCCAAGACGACCGGCGCGGAGACGGTGCGCGTCGCGCTCGACGTCACCGCCGACCTGGGCGGCACGAAGGCGCGTGCCGACGAGAACGGGACGGCGTCGTTCGTCCGCAGGCGCGCCCATCTCTACAAGCTCGTCGCGGGCGGCGGGCTTCCGCGCGAGGTCGTCGTGATCGGGCCGTTGACGTACAGCAACGCGAACGTCGAGGCGGCGTTGAACGACCCGAGCGTGAAGCCCTGGACAAAGCTCGACACGCGCCGCCTGAGCGCGCGGCAGCGGCGCGCCGAGGCGGACGAGCTGGCGCACGTGCTGGCGCCTGCGTATCTCGCCGACGGGGTGGCCGACCCGCAGCGCGAAGGCTCCGAGGAGGACGGCACGACGCGCTTCACCGGGCGCGTCGATCCGGCGCTACTCGCACGGCGGGTCCCCGCGCCGATCATGGCCGCGGTGCGCAACGACTACGCGAACCGGCCGTTCGACGCGACGTTCTGGCTCGACGGCCGGGGCCGCGTCCGCCGCGTGCGCGTCTCGTACGACACGCCGAAGGGCAGCACGATCACCGTCCGCGCGGCCTACTCCGACTTCGGCTCCGGCGTCGACCTGACGCTTCCCGCCCCGGACGAGATCGAAGACATCAGCCCGTAGCGGCGTCCTCCCAGGCCAGCGCCGCGCCCAGCACGATCTCGTCGCGCGGTGCGATCAACTGGAGGTCGCCGATCGCGATCGCGGACCAGCCGAGCACGTTGAACGGCCGCAGGAACGCCGTCGCCGGGATCCGCACGTCGAGCTCGTCGCAGTCGACCGGCGGTACCTCGACGCCGAGCACCGGCGCGACGTAGAGATCGACCTCGGGCTCGTACGTCCGCCACGCGACCACGGAGGCACGCGCGCGCTCGACCGCGCCGGGATCGACCGTCTGCGCGTGCTCGAGCTTCCCCCGCACGTTCTCGCCGTACTCGGAGGCGCGCGCCGGGAACGTGTCACGGTGCGCCTCGGCCGCCTCGTGGAAGAAGAGCGGCCACGTGTCCTCGGGCGGCTCCGGGATCGCCGTCTCGACGACCCGCGCGCCAAGCTCCTCCAGCCGTTCGACGTAGGCCTCGCCTGCGTGGTTGACCGCCGCCGCCGGCCCGCCGACCGACGGGGGCCGTGTGAGGAGACCGACCGTCAGCCCTTCGATGTGCGCGGCGGGGCGCGGCTCGCGCGTCAGCACCGACCACATCGTCGCCACCTCGGCGACGGTCCGCGCCATCGGCCCGACGGTGTCGAAGCTCCGGCAGAGCGGGAAGACGCCGTCGACCGGGACCCGCCCCCACGCCGGCTTCAGCCCCACCACGCCGCAGCAGGAAGCGGGCAGCCGGATCGAGCAGCCCGTGTCGGTGCCGAGCCCGAGGTCGCACAGACCCGCGGCCAGCGCGGCCGCGTTCCCCCCGGACGAGCCGCCCGGCGTCCGCCCGGGCAGGCGCGGGTTCTCGACCGTGCCGTACCAGGGGTTCTGGCTCGTCACGCCCCACGCGAACTCGTGCAGGTTCGCCTTGCCGACGACCACCGCGCCGGCCGCCACGAGCCGCTCGACCGCGACCGCCGTTCGTGTCGGCACGTGGTCGGCGTAGATCTTCGAGCCGTACGTCGTGCGGATCCCCGCCGTGTCGATCAGGTCCTTCACGAGCAGCCGGCGCCCGTGCAGCGGCCCGGGCCTCGCGGGCGCAGGCTCGACCTCCGTGATCACCGCGTTGTAGGGGTCGCTCAAGGACAGAGCGCGACCGCTTCGACCTCGATCAGCGCGCCGGGCACGGCGAGGCGGCTCACCTCGACCAGGGTGCTCGCAGGGCGCGTCGGCCCGAACGTCTCCTGCCGCACGGTGTTCACAGCCTCCCGGTCGTCGACGTCGACGAGAAAGACCGTCACCTTCACCACGTCGGCAAAGCCTGCGCCGGCGGCCTCGAGCACGGCGCCGACGTTGGCGAACACCTGGCGCGCCTGCGCCACGACGTCCCCGGGTACGAGCGCCCCGCTGCCGTCGACCGGCACGCACCCGGAGACGAAGAGCAGGTCGCCCGCGCGCACGGCATCCGTGTAGTGGCTGATCGGCTCGGCGAGCGCCGGAACGCGGATCTCGACGCGACGCATCACGAGGCCGCCGCGCGGATCGCGCTCAGCGTCGTGCGGTGCGTGATCGCCTCGGGATCGACGCGCAGCGAGACGAGCGCCGGGCCGCCCGCCGCGAGGGCGCGCTCGAGCGCAGCCGGGAAGTCCTCGGTCCTCTCGACGTTCTCGCCGTGCGCGCCGAACGAACGGGCGTAGGCCGCGAAGTCGGGGTTCACGAGGTCGGTTCCGACCACACGCCCCGGGAACTGCCGTTCCTGGTGCATACGGATCGTCCCGTACATGCCGTTGTCGACGACGAGGACGACGACCGGCAGCTCGTGCTGCACGGCGGTCGCAAGCTCCTGGCCCGACATCAGGAAGTCGCCGTCGCCCGAGAAGCACACGACGGTTCGCTCGGGATGCAGCGCCTTCGCCGCGAGGGCGGCCGGGAGGCCGTAGCCCATCGCGCCGCTCGTCGGCGCGAGCTGCGTCGGATAGTCGTGGAAGCGCCAGAAGCGGTGAATCCAGGCTGTGTGGTTGCCGGCGCCGTTGCAGACCACGGCGTCCGGAACGCGCTCGCGCAGGTGCGCGATGCAGTCGCCGAGGTCGAGCGTCCCCGGCATCGGGTCGTGACGCTGCCAGGCCTCGAAATCGGCGCGGGCCGTCTCCGCCCAGTCGCGCCAGCGCGGCTCGAGCCGCACCTCCCGCACCGCCGTGGCGAACGCCTCCATGCCCGAGAGGAGCGGCAGATCCGCCTGGTAGACGCGGCCCAGCTCCTCCGGCCCCGGGTGCACGTGCACCAGCGTCTGGCGCGGGTGCGGCACCTCGAGCAGCGTGTACCCGGACGTCGTCATCTCGCCGAGCCGCGGCCCGACGACGAGCAGCAGATCGGCATCGCGCACGTGTTGTGCGAGGGCAGGGCTGATCGCGATCCCGAGGTCGCCAACGTAGCTCGGCGAGTCGTTGTCGAGCGCGTCTTGCCGCCGGAACGCCGCTGCGGCCGGCAGCGCGTTCGACTCGAGGAACGCGCGCAGGTCTCGCGATGCCGCCGGAGTCCACCCGGCGCCGCCGACGATTGCGAGTGGCCGCTCCGCTCGCGCGAGCTCCCCGTGGAGCGAGGCGATCCCCTCCGCGCTCGGGCTCGGCTGGATCACGCGGTAGCGCGGCGCATCGCCGGCATCGCTCTCGGCGGCGAGCATGTCCTCGGGCAACGCGAGCACGACCGGTCCCGGCCGCCCCGCGCACGCGTTCGTGAACGCGCGCGCGACGAGCTCCGGAATGCGGTCGGCGCGATCGACCTGCGCGACCCACTTGGTGAGCGGCCCGAACATGCGCCGGTAGTCGACCTCCTGGAACGCCTCGCGCTCCTCCTGGTCGGAGGCGACCTGCCCCACCAGCAGGATCAGCGGCGTCGAGTCCTGGAATGCCGTGTGGACGCCGACGGAAGCCTGCGTCGCGCCGGGCCCGCGCGTCACCATGCAGACGCCGGGCCGCCCGGTCAGCTTGCCGTAGGCCTCCGCCATGTTCGCTGCGGCCGCCTCGTGGCGGCAGGTGATGAGCCGGATCGGCGAGTCGTAGAGGCCGTCGAGGAGGCCGATGTAGCTCTCCCCGGGCACGCAGAACGCGATCTCCGTGCCGTGCACGGCGAGCTGGTCGGCGAGGAGCTGGCCGCCGCGTCGGGTCACAGCCGCTGCTCGAAGTAGACGCGCGCCCGTTGCAGCTTCGGCTTCTCCTCGTCGGCCGGGTCCACGTAGCGAATCGTCCGCTTCCCCTCCCACTCCTGCGGCAGCACGAGCACGCGCACGAACGCCGTGTCCTCCTCGTCGGACGCCGCGGCGAAGACGGGATCCGGCCCCGTCTCGTACCACCACTCGAACGGGCCGTACTCGTGGGAGGCTCCCTGCGTCTCGATCCGGATGCGGCCCTTGAGCAGCACGCGCAGCCCGGGGCCAGGGTGTGTGTGCCGATACGCCACGCCGCCGGGCGGGAAGTCGACCCGGTCACAGCGGAGCAGCCACGGGCCTGCCGGCCGCTCCGTCAACTCCCACACGAGTGCGTGTCCGTCGACGCGTGCAGCGCCGAAGGTCGCTTCGTCCGCGGCGACGTCGTACACGACGTGATCTCCCGGGCCCGTCTCGACGCCCGCGGGATGGTCCTTCAACCGCAGGATCAATGGAAGGTCTGGCCTCCGTCGATCACGATCGCCTGGCCGGTGATGAAGTCGGAGCCCGGGCCGCAGAGGAACACGACCGCGCCGACGACGTCTTCGGGAACCTGGTCGCGCTGGATCGTCCGCGCCGACACGGAGACGTCGCGCAGCTTGTCGATCACCTCCGGGTGCGCCTGGACACCGGCCGACATCGTGAAGCCGGGCGCAACGCAGTTCACGAGCACGTTGTCCTTCCCGAGCTCCTTGGCGAGCGCACGCGTGAAGGCGAGGATGGCGCCCTTGGACGTCACGTAGTGGAGCAGGAACGGGACGCCGCGGAAGGGCGTGCCCGACGAGATGTTCACGATCTTGCCACCGCCGTGCTCGCGCATGACGGGGACGACCGCACGGCACATCAGGAACATCGAGGCGACGTTCACGTCCATCACCGTTCGCCACTCCTCCAGCGGGATCTGCTCGAACGGGCGCATCTCCAGCGACGCGTACAGACCGGCGTTGTTGACGAGGATGTCGATCCGGCCGCAGCGATCGACGACCTCATCCACGAGGCGCCGCACGTCCTCCTCGTTCGCGACGTCGGCGGTCACGCCGACGCCGTCGGGGAACGAGCCGGCGGCAGCGTCGGCACCCCGCACGTCTGCGACGACGATGCGGGCCCCGGCCGCGGCGAGCCCCTCGGCGATCGCGCGCCCGATGCCCTGGGCCGCACCGGTGACGACCGCGACCTTGGCGTCCATCAGCGGATCGGCGAGAACGCGGTCGGGACGAGGATCCGGTTCTGCTGCGTGTGCAACAGCGGCTGCAGGCGCGCAAGGAAGTCCTTCCACCGTTCGTCGGCCTGCAGCTGCGCGCGCCGCTCTTCACGCTCGGCGTAGCTGTCGTAGCCCCACAGCGACGTGTAGGTCGAGAGCGCGCCGATGTCAGTGGTGAAGACACCGAGGAGGTTGCCGAGATACTCCTGCTGCAGCTCGATCCCCTCGGTCTCGTACAGGCGTACGACGTCGTTCAGCTTGCCGGTGAAGACGTGGTAGTCGCGCTGCTCGACGATCACGCGTCGACGCCTGCCATGCAGAGGTACTTGATCTCGAGCCACTCGTCGATCCCGTGCCTCGACCCCTCGCGGCCGATGCCGGATTCCTTGACCCCGCCGAACGGCGCGACCTCGGTCGAGATGAAGCCCGTGTTGATCCCGACGATCCCGTACTCGAGGGCCTCGGAGACGCGCCAGATGCGCCCGACGTCGCGGCTGTAGAAGTACGCGGCGAGCCCGTACGGCGTGTCGTTGGCCTGCCCGACCGCCTCCGACTCGGTCGTGAATCGCGCGATGCCGGCGACCGGGCCGAACGTCTCCTCCGACGCCATCGCGGCCTCGGGCGGGACGCCCGCGATCACGGTCGGCCCGTAGAAGAGCCCGCCCAGAGCCTCGCCGCCCGTCAGCAGCTCGCCGCCGCGCTCGAGCGCGTCGGCGACGTGGCGCTCGACCTTGTCGAGTGCCTGCTGCTCGATCAGCGGACCGATGCGCGTGTTCGGATCGAAGCCGGAGCCGACGGGAAGCGCCGCTGCAGCCTCGGTGAGGCGCTGAACGAACTCGTCGTAGACCGGCGCGTGCACGAGGATGCGGTTCGCCGAGATGCACGTCTGCCCCGAGTTGCGGTACTTGCACATCAGCGCGCCGGCGACTGCCTCGTCGAGATCCGCGTCGTCGAAGACGACGAATGGCGCGTTGCCGCCGAGCTCCAGGGACACCTTCTTGACCCGGCCTGCGCACTGCGCCATCAGAAGCTTCCCCACCTCCGTCGAGCCGGTGAACCCGAGCTTGCGGACAACCCGGCTCTCTGTCATCGCACGGCCGATCTCCGGCGCGTCCTCGGCGCTGCCGGTGACGATGCCGAGCACGCCCCGGGGAAGTCCCGCCTCCTCGGCGAGCTTCGCGATCGCGAGCGCCGAGAGCGGCGTCTGCTCGGCCGGCTTCAGCACCATCGTGCAACCCGCCGCGAGGGCGGGTGCAGCCTTGCGGGTCACCATCGCCGCGGGGAAGTTCCACGGTGTGATGCCCGCAGTGACCCCCACGGCGTGCCTGGTGACGACGATGCGGCGATCGCCCATGTACGTCGGGATCGTCTCGCCGTAGACGCGCTTCGCCTCCTCGCCGAACCACTCGAGGAACGACGCGGCGTAGTCGATCTCCGCGAGCGACTCCGCGAGCGGCTTTCCCTGCTCCGTCGTGAGCAGACGGGCGAGCGCCTCGCGGCTCTCCAGCATCGAGTCGCACCAGCGGCGCATGATCCGTGCACGCTCCTTGGCGAGCAGCCCGCGCCACGCGGGCAGCGCCTCCTCGGCGGCCCGCAGCGCACGCACCGTCTCGGCCGCGCCCATGCGGGGCACCTCGCGGATCGTCTCGCCGGTCGCCGGGTCGTCGACCGGGAAGGCGCCACCCGAGTCGGATTCGAGCTCGAGCAGCGGCAGGTCGGCGACCGAGGTCACCGCCGGATCATAAGTTCACGCCCCGAGGGCGGCGGCGATCTCGGCGCACGTGCCGACGCTCGCCACGTTCTGCATCGCGTAGCTGAGCGCCGCGTTCTGCCACTCCGCGTCCACGGTCGACGTGCCGTCGGAGGGGACGATCGCGCGATAGCCGGCATCGGCGGCGTGCCGCGCCGTGTGCTCGATCGACATGTTCGTCCAGGCGCCCGAGACGATCAGGGTCTCCACGCCAAGACCTCGCAGCAGGATGTCGAGCCGCGTCTCGTAGAACCCGTTCATCCGCATCTTCTCGACGACGTGATCGCCGTGTTGCGGCTCCAGGCCTTCGGCGGGCGCCGCGCCCCACGACCCGCGCACGAGCGCATTCG
>Ga0136846_1228724_pt1 | contig 11051 bp, 5 predicted proteins | sample HopSoiMetagenom2_FD_96841 | JGI IMG/M metagenome (GOLD analysis project Ga0136846, IMG submission 96841) | Grasslands soil microbial communities from Hopland, California, USA - 2 Assembly 2016 (version 4) | ecosystem: Environmental > Terrestrial > Soil > Grasslands | place: USA: Hopland... | reverse complement strand
GGCCAGTACATCGACGCCCTCGTCCTTCGCGTCTTCCGCCACGACACCGTCGAAGCGGTCGCCAAGGCTTCTTGCATCCCAATCGTCAACGGCCTCTCCGACTGGTCGCATCCGTGCCAGGCCCTGGCCGATTTACTCACGATCCAGGAACTGTTCGGCTCGATCGAGGGGCGCACAGTCGTGTTCGTCGGCGACGGCAATAACGTGGCGCGGTCGCTGGCCGTCGGTTGCGGCCGCTTCGGCGCCCGCTTCGTCCTCGCCTGTCCCAAAGGCTACGGCTTCGACGAGGTCTTCAAGAAGCAATACCGCGAACGCGTGGCGGCCGATGTTCCGCCGGAAATGAATGATGCGGCGGCCGCCGTTCGCGGCGCCGACGTCATCTACTCGGACGTGTGGACCAGCATGGGACAGGAAGCCGAACGCGAGGAACGTTTAAAGCGTTTCCAATCGTTCCAGGTGAACGCCGCTCTGCTGGCAAAGGCGTCGCCCGCGTGCAAGGTGCTGCATTGCCTGCCGGCCCACCGCGGCGAAGAGATCACCGACGACGTGATGGATGGCCCCGCCAGCGCCGTCTTCCAGCAAGCCGGCAACCGGCTGCACACGCAGAAGGCCGTGCTGGAATGGCTGACGAAGTGATTACTTCTCAATGATCGACGCCACGCTTGGGCCGCTCGCCTATCGTATGTGCGTGGCGACCATCCTGGCAATCGCCATGAGATCGGGACGTGGCGATCTCCGAATCGCATCACCGACGTACACATCGGAATGGCACACGTTCGGTTGCCCGCTCACTCCTTGATGATCTCCGCCACGCTTTTGCCGCTCGGGATCATCGGCAAGACGTGCTCCTGATGCGGCACATGCACATTCAACACGTAGGGTCCTTCGCTCTCAATCATTTCGACGAGCGCGGCATCCAGCTCGTCTTTCTCGACGATGCTGCGGGCCTTCACGCCGAAGCCCTTGGCGACGGTGACGAAATCCGGATACGGGGCCTGATCGGCGCCGGCGCCGAGGTACGTGTGGGCGCGGTTGCCGCCGTGGAAGCGGTCCTCACACTGCACCACCATGCCGAGATGCTGATTGTTGAGCAGCAGCACCTTGGCCGGAATCTTCTCGGCATACGCGGTGGCGAGTTCCTGCACGTTCATGAGGAAGCTGCCGTCGCCGTCGATGTCGATAACGAGGTGGTCGGGATGGGCGACTTTGGCGCCGAGCGCGGCGGGGTAGCCGAAACCCATGGTGCCGAGGCCGCCGCTGGTGATCCATTTCCGGGGCTTGTTGAACCGGAAATACTGGGCGGCCCACATTTGATGCTGGCCGACGCCAGTGCTCACGATGGTTTTGTCGAGTTGCCCGCGCTGCTGGAGGATCTCGTACAGGCGGCGAATGGCGTGTTGCGGCAAGATGGCGTCCGGCTCATCGGCGAACTTGAGCGGTTCCGTCTCGCGCCAGTGGTCGATCTGCCGCATCCAGTCCGTGTAGCGTCCGCCGCCGACCAGGTCGGCGTTCACGTCCTCGCGGAGCAGGGCGTTCAATTGTTTCAAAGCATCGCGGAGATCGCCGTGCACGGGCAGGTGCGCGAACTTGTTCTTGTGAATCTCGGAGGCATCGACGTCGATATGGACGATCTTGCCATGCTTGGCGAACTCGGAGAGCTTGCCGGTCACGCGATCGTCGAAGCGGACGCCGAAGGCGAGCAGGAGGTCGGCATCGTTGACGGCGTAATTCGAGTAGACGGTGCCGTGCATGCCGAGCATGTGGAGGCAAAGGTAATGGTCGGCGGGGAAGTTGCCGATGCCGTGGAGCGTGAGGCCGACGGGGATTCCGGTGAGTTCGGCGAACTCTTTAAGTTCGGCCGCGGCGCCGGAATGGGTCACGCCGCCGCCCGCATAAATGAAAGGCTTCTTACTCGCCCGGATCGCCGCGAGGATCGGTTCGAGTTCGGTTCGTTTGGGCCGGCGCGGCGGCTTGTAACCCGGCAAGTCCATGGCGGCATCCCAGTTCGGCGCCGTCGCCTTCAATTGAATGTCCTTGGGGATGTCCACGATCACCGGGCCCGGGCGGCCTGTCGTCGCAATGTGAAACGCTTCTTTCATCACCCGCGGCAAGTCTTCTATCCGCGTCACGAGATAATGATGCTTGGTGATGCCGCGGCAAATTTCGATGATCGGCGTTTCCTGGAACGCGTCGGTGCCGATCACCGGCGTGCTGACCTGCCCGGTGATGGCGATGATCGGCGTCGAGTCCATCTTGGCGTCGGCGAGGCAGGTCACGAAATTCGTTGCTCCGGGGCCGCTGGTGGCAATGCAGACGCCGACCTTGCCGGTGGTGCGGGCATAGCCGTGGGCCATGAACCCGCCGCCCTGTTCATGCCGCGGCAGGATGGTTCGCAGCCGATCCGTTACCTTCGTCAGCGACTGGTGAATGGGCATGGAGGCGCCGCCGGGGTAGGCGAACACGACCTCCACCCCGTTGCGAATGAGGCTTTCGACGAGGATATCGGCCCCGGTCATCTCAGTTGGCTTCATGACTCGACTCATTCCGGTACGGAAAACGCTCGCGCGAAGGATGGAATAGTATAGCGGATTCGGGAAGCAGCGGGAATTCGCAGTGGCAGGCCGCGTCCGTTTCCGCCACAATAACGGGACTGCCAACTCTCCCCCTCTGGAATCGCGATCATGACCTCGCGCCGAACGTTCCTGGCGGCCTCCGCGGCGACGGCTGCCACTTCCATTCTTCCGGCGGCGTATGCCGCGGGCGGCGACACGCTTCGCGTCGGGCTCGTGGGCTGCGGCGGCCGCGGCACCGGCGCCGCCAAGCAGGCCCTCCGTGCCGATTCCAACGTTCGGCTCGTCGCCCTGTGCGATGCCTTCATGGATCGGCTTGAAGGCAGCCTGTCCGAGCTTCGCAATATCAAGGACATCGCGGGCAAGATCGACGTGGCCCCGGAACGCTGCTTCGACGGCTTCGATGGTTTCAACAAACTGCTCGGTTGCGGTGTCGACGTGGTGCTGCTGTGCACGCCGCCGGGTTTCCGGCCGCCGCATTTGAAGGCGGCCATCGAGGCCGGCAAACACGTCTTCTGCGAGAAGCCGGTGGCCGTCGATGCCACCGGCGTTCGTTCGGTGATCGAAACCGCGAAGCTCGCCAAGGAGCGAAACCTGTCGCTCTGTTCCGGTTTCTGTTACCGCTACGATCTCGGCAAACGCGAGACGGTCAAGCGCATTCACAGCGGCATGATCGGCGACGTCACCGCGATGCACATCACCTATCTCACCAGCCCGCTCTGGTACCGCGGCCACAAGCCGGAATGGACGGCGATGGAGCAGCAAATGCGGAACTGGTACTACTACCCGTGGCTGTCGGGGGATTTCATCGTCGAGCAGCATTGCCACAACTTCGACAAGGCGAGCTGGGTGCTGAAGGGCGAGATGCCGATCGCGTGCACGGGGGTCGGCGGCCGGCAGGTGCGCACCGATCCGAAGTGGGGCCATATCTACGATCACTTTTCGGTGGCATTCGAATACAAGAACGGCGCCCGGCTCTTCTCGACTTGCCGGCAGATGGCGTCGTGCACCGGCGACGTCAACGATTACGTGATGGGGACCAAGGGGACGGCCCAATTGATGAAGCACACGGTGACGCCAGCCGCCGGCGCCGAATGGGAACTCGGCGATGAGCCCTATAAAGACATGTACCAGGTCGAACACGATGAACTGTTCGCCGGCATTCGCGCCGGCAAGCTGATCAACGACGGCGAATCCGCGGCCTACAGCACGCTCATGGCGCTGATGGCCCGCGAAGCGGCTTACAGCGGCAAGCGGCTGACGTGGAAAGAGATGCTCGCGTCGAAGCAGAACCTGGCTCCGGCGAAGTACGACATGGCCGCCCCGCCGCCGGAATTCAAGACCCCGATGCCGGGGAACTATCAGTTCGTTTAAGCCAGTTGGCTGATAGACAAGCCGAGTGGGACAGATGAGACTGTTAGGACGAGTGCGTCCTACGCTCTCATCTGTCCTTTTCGCTTTGAGGTTGCCATGCGTGTGCCTGCCCTGATCGTGTTGTGTTTGCTCGCCCCTCTCTCTTCGGCGGCCGATGTGCAGAAGCGGCCGGCCGGCACACCGAAGTTGCCGCCGGGGTTCGACATCGAAAAGATGAGCGATCCCAAAGAGGCCGCCAAGGCCGCGGACTGGATCGAAAAGGAATATGCGGGCAAGCCGACCGAATCGGCGAAGATGCTCATCGCCATCCTTCGGGGCTTGAAAGCGGATGGTTCCAACGGTTGGTTCGGGCCGGCGGAGTCGCGTTATACCTGGGCCTGGCTGACGAAGCGCTGCGGGCTCGACGCCAAGGCCGCGGCGATCAGCAAGGAACAGTTCCAAGGCTCGGCGAAGGCCTTTGAACAACTGGATCGCGACGGCGACGGCCGCATCACGCCCGGCGATCTCGACTGGTCCGACCGCAATCCGTACGTGCAGCAAGCCGCACTGATCACGCGCCTGTTCCGCCGCATGGATGGCAACACGGACGGCGAGCTGAGCCGCGAGGAATTGGACGCGTTTTTCAAACGCGTTTCCGGCGGCAAGGACTTTGCCACCGCCGAGGACCTGCGCAATGCCCTCATTCCCCGCGGCGTCGGCGGTTTCGCCCCCGGCGACGCACCCTCCACCAAAGTGCTGCTCAAGGGCTTTTTCGCCAGCGAAGTCGGTTCCCTGCAAGATGGCCCGAAGGTCGGCGACGCGGCGCCCAACTTCCATCTCGGCACGGTCGACCGCAAGGAGGAAGTCGAATTCGCATCTCTGATGGGAAAGAAACCGGTGGTGCTCGTCCTCGGCAACTTCACCTGCGGGCCGTTCCGAGCACTGTACCCGGACATCGAATCGATCCATCGGCGCCACAAGAAAGACGCCGAATTCCTGATGGTATACGTTCGCGAGGCCCATCCCGTGGACGGCTGGAAGATGGAACAGAATGAACGGCTGGGCGTGTCGGTGAAGCAGCCGTTGACGCTGGGCGAGCGAACGAAGGTGGCCGGCCAGTTCTGTACGAAGCTCAAGCCGGCGATGCGCGTGTTCGTCGACGAACTCGACGATCGCGTCGGCAATCTTTACAGCGGCATGCCGGGACGGCTTTACGTGATCGATGCGAACGGGAAGGTGGCTTACCAGAGCGGCCGCGGGCCTTTCGGGTTCCGTGCCGGCGAGATGGAACAGGCACTTGTCCTGTCGTTGCTGGAAGCGGAAACCAAATGAGGCCATCTCAGTCGGCATTTTCGCGGACTTTGTTTTTGTAATTGTTTCAATCCGCGGTGGCGACGGGCCGTGGAACCTATCGGTAATCGGACCAACAGCGCGCCTCCCCTCATCGCGCAGAATCGGCAGAGCTATCGAGACAGTGTCAACCCGCAGAACAGCACGCGGGGCGCGGCATTTTCCCTCCTCACTTGCCCCGTTTGCTTTCCCATTTCGTTTTGGTGCGTCATGGTTGTCGCAAGCACTACGGGGCCGACCGCCGTTGTCAGCGGCGAACGGAACGGTCGCGACGGCGGCGGACGCAGTGCTCGAGGTCCGGAACGAGGTGAGGGATTCCATGAGCATCCTTCGTATTAAGATGTGTTTGCTGACGGCCGTGTGTCTCGGCCTCGTCGGCCTGACGGCGCCGGGCGCAGCGGCGTTCGGCGGCAAGCTTTTCAACCGCGGCGGCAACGACTGCGGCAACCCGTGCGGCGCTGCCGCCGGCTGCGGCAGCGGGGCCGGATGCGGCCCAGCCGTTGAATACGTGCCGACGTGGGTCGAAGAGACCGTCAAGGTCATGAAGCCCACCCAGGTCACCGAGACGTACACTGCCTATCGGTATGAGTGCGTCCCCGAGACCGTTACCAAGCAGGTAACGGTCAACAAGCGAATCACCGAGAACGTTACCGTCAACAAGATGGTGACCGAGCGCGTTCCGGTGCAGAAGACCGTGACGGTCAACGAGCGGGTTCCCGTTCAGAAGACCGTGACCGTGAACGAAACGCGCTGGAAGACAGTGCAAGTCACGGAAATGCAAACCAAGACGGTTCACAAGACCGTTCAGGTGCAGGAGTGCGTGGAAGACCGCGGCGGTCTGTTCGGCTCGGGCATCGGCGCCAATCGCGGCAACCGCTCCGGCGGCGGCCTCCTCGGCGGCCTCTGCCACAAGAAGAACGCCTGCAACGATCCGTGCGCCGATCCCTGTGCCAACGCCTGTGCCAGCAACTCCTGCAGCGCGCCGTGCCCGAAGACGAAGACGGTGTGCAAGACCAAGCGCGTCTGCGAGACCGTGTGCTGCCCGGTGACCGTGTGCAAGAAGGTCGCGGAGTGCGTGCCGTTGACCAAGACGATCTGCACCTACGAGTGCCGCCCGGTTCAGAAGACCGTGTGCAGCTACGAGTGCGTGACCAAGTGCGTGCCGACGACCTGCTGCGTGACCAAGTGCGTGCCGGTGTGCGAGACGGTGACCTGCACCGTGAACACCCGCAAGTGCGTGCCGTATCAGGCCACCCGCACGGTGTGCAAGAACGTCTGCGTCGAGGAGAAGGTCAAGGTTTGCAAGATGGTGGCCAAGCCCTGTGCTCCGGCGGCCCCCGCGGCCCCGGCGAACTGCGGCAACAACTGCGGCCCGACCTGTGGCGGCTGTGACTCGGCCAGCGCCTGCTGCCCGCGCACCAGCATGCTCGACAAACTGAAGTGCCGCTGCAGCGGCCTGAAGGACCGCATGGGCGGCCTGAAGTGCAAGCTGCACAGCAAGAAGTCGAGCTGCTGCGATACGGGTTGCGGCTCGGCGGCTTCCTGCGGCGCCGCGGCCTCGTGCTGCAAGTAAGTCGACAATCCAGTTGTCCGGGCCCCGTTCGCCCGGCCAGCACCTCTCGGCCCAGGCCCCTCACCTGGGCCGAGTTTTTTGGATGGACGCTTCCGAACGGCCTGTCAACGATTTGCTCCTTACCGGCTCATAGAATCGCTTCGTAGGCACGGAGCGATTCATGCCGTCGACCGAGAGATCCCCCGCCCGGCGCTCGCTCGCCTTCGCTTCGCTGCCCGAAGTCACGACCGATGTCCACAGTTTGTTGGCCCGGCACGTTCCTCTGGGACAGTGGTCGCTCGCACAAATCTGTCATCATTTGGAAGTGACCATACGACTCTCGATGGACGGCGTACCGGAGAAGTTCTCGTGGCCCGTGCGCCGGTTCTTCGGTCCCGTCGCTCGGCGTTTATCGTTTCGATTGTCCTGGATTCCGGAAGGCGTTCGGGTGCCGGCCATCTATCTGCCGCCGTTAACCGAGCTGGACGCCTCCGAGCACGCGTTGCGGCTGGGAACCACCATCGAGCGATTCGTGCGTCACACCGGTCCCTGGGATGAACATCCACTTCTTGGGCGTCTGACTCCCGTTCAATGGGAGCGCTTTCACCGTCTTCACTGCGCCCATCATCTGAGCTTCGTACGGCCTGTTGCATGCGCCCGTGCGAATGGATAAAAGCAGCAGAGGGTGCGCCATGGCGAGGGACGCGATTCGATTGACGAAATTGGCCAAGCGGGCGGGGTGTGCGGCCAAGCATCCGCCGGGGTTTCTTTTGCCGTTGTTGGGGATGTTGCCGCCGATCACCGATCCGCGGGTGCTGGTGGGCTCGGCCACCGCCGATGACGCCGCCATTGTGAAGCTGAGCGATGACCTGGCGCTGGTGCTGACCACGGATTTCTTCACGCCGATCGTCGATGATCCGCGGGACTTCGGTCGAGTGGCGGCGGCCAATGCGCTTTCCGATGTCTATGCGATGGGGGGCGCTCCGCTCGCCGCGCTGAGCCTGGTCGGCTTCCCCGAGTCGCTGGAAGCGTCCATTCTGGGCGACATCCTCGCCGGGGCCAATGAAATCGCGGCCGAGGCCGGCATTGCGATTATTGGCGGCCACACCATCAAGAGCGAGGAACCGATCTTCGGTCTGGCCGTCACAGGCACCGTGCATCCGACCAAGGTCGTTACCAACGCCGGGGCCAGGCCGGGCGATGTCTTGCTGCTCACCAAACCCATCGGCCTTGGCATAATTACCACGGCGGCCAAGAACGATCAGGACGAACTGGGCGCAATCGGTGAGGCCATTCGGGTCATGACCACGTTGAACCGAGCGGCGGCCGAGGTGTTGGCGAAGCGTGAAGTGCATGCTCTGACGGACGTTACCGGGTTCGGCCTCCTGGGTCATTTGCGGAATATGACGGCGGCCAGCGGCGTGACGGCGGAAGTGTGGTTCGACCAGGTTCCGATCTTGACTGCCGCGAGGACCTACGTCGGCGCCGGCATTGCACCGGGGGGAACCCGTGCCAACGCCAAGTTCCTCGCCGACTGGGTCAGTTATGCCGAGGACGTGACGCCGGACGAGCGTCTGTTGCTGTGCGACGCCCAGACTTCGGGTGGGTTGCTGGCTGCCGTTCCTGAGTCCGAAGTTGAGTCGATTATGAGAGAATGGACGGATTTATCCAATCCGCCGCGGGTCGTGGGTCGTCTCTTGGAAGCGGGTAATGGAGGAATCCGGGTCATTCGGTCGAGGGTTGGATTGTGACGGTCGCGCCGCCCGCGCGAGACTGTCGGAAATCTCGTAGTGCCCGCCGCCGAGAACCCATTCTTCCTATCTTTTCATGTTGCTCGACATGAACGATCCCGTTAAGGTTTTTTTACTCGCAATTTTTTCGCGCAGGAACTTCGGGGGTGGATTTCGCTCCGGCTCGGAAGCTATTACTGCGGTTGGGACTTTGAAAACGCCGACCAGCCGTGCCCAGGGGCGTTCATAGATTGACGGTGCTCGTTTCCCCCCGATTCACGCCGAAGGTTCACAGGTGTTGCCCCATGTCCGCCAACAGCCTTTTTCGCCGCCTGATGGTTCGTGCCTTTGCGAGCCGCCCATCGGGCTCCATTCGCAAGCCCTCGCGGCTGCTCGGACGGCTCGAACATCTTGAAGAGCGGTGGGTGCCGACGGTCGGGCCGAACATCAACATTACCCACACCGCGGGCATTGCCGAAGCCGAGACCACAATTTCGATGAACCCGGTGAACAGTCTGCAGCTCTATGTGGACGACACCGTCACGGATCGGGGCCGCTACAGCACGGACGGCGGCTTGACCTGGAATGTCAGCAACAAGTCGGGATTCAGCGACACCCTGGGCGACACGCAGACCGCCTGGGATCAATTCGGCAATCTCTTCTTGACTCAATTCGGCGCCAATCAGGACATCGAAGTGGGAGTGAGCACCGACGGGGGGGCGAACTTCTCGAAAGTCTTTGCGATTCCGAACAGCGATGGCGCGGATCAACCCTCGATTGCCGTGGGTCCGGGCGGTTCGACCGCGCCGGGCTCTGTTTGGGTGTCATTCACGGACGGCAATGCGAATATCGTCGCCGCCGGGGCATCGGTGACCGGGCTCGGGCAAGTGGGTAATTTCATGTCGCCCGAGACGGCCCCGGGCTCAACGAATGGAGATTTCGGAAGCGTTGCCGTCGGTCCAAACGGACAGGTCATGGTGACGTATCAGTTCGGACTCGGCAGCGATGAAGGTCCTGACCAGATTGCCACCAATCTTGATCCGGACGGTTTAGGGTCAGCGGGATTCAATTCCGTGGTCGTTGCCCATAGCACGAATGTCGGTGGTTTGGTCGATGTTCCGATTCAACCGGGGCCCTTTAACCAGGGGGGCCGGACGATTGATGCCGAAGCGAATCTGGCCTGGGATCAATCCGGCGGCACGCATAACGGCCGCGCCTATATCGCCTATCTTGATCGATCGAGCGGCGCCGGCAATTACAACACCGACGTATTCGTTGTTCACTCCGATGATAACGGTACGAGTTGGAGCCAGCCGGTACGCGCCAATGATGACCCTTCGTCCGGAGCCGTCGGCGCCACCCAGTACCTCCCGGCCATTGCACTCGATCAATCGTCGGGAAATCTGGCGGTCAGCTGGCTCGACACGCGAAACGCGCCCTCCGGTGTCACTCTGCGCGATACCTACGCCAGCGTCAGTCTCGACGGCGGCGCCACCTTCCAAAGCAATCTTCGCCTCAGCGCGGCATCCTCCAACCCCACGGTTTCGGCCGTCGGCATCTTCAATTCCGGCGACTATGACCAGATGACCTTCGCCAACGGGAGCTTCTACCGTTCCTGGGCGGACAATTCCAACAGCACCGGCGACAACCCCGATGGCTCGCTCAAGGAATTCGACATTTACACGGCCCAAGTAACGATCACACAGCCGGGGATCACGGTGACGCCGACCTCGGGCCTGGTGACCACGGAGGCCGGCGGCAAGGCCACCTTCAAAGTCGTCCTGGACTCCAAGCCTTCGGCCAACGTCTCGATCGGGCTCTCGAGCAGCAAGACGACGGAGGGAACCGTGTCGCCGGGCACGTTGACCTTCACACCGGCCAACTGGAACGTAGCGCAAACCGTTACGGTCACCGGTGTCGATGACTTCGTGGTCGATCCGGATCAGCCGTACACGATCATCACAGCGGCGGCAGTCAGCACCGACAGCAGTTACTCGGGGATCGACCCGCCCGACGTGAGCGTGGTGAACAAGAACATTGAATTCAACGGCTTCTCATTTACGCCGGCGGCCGGCCTCGTGACGACGGAAGCCGGCGGCCAGGCGACCTTCACCGTGGTTCTCATCACGAAGCCGACCGCCGACGTGAAGTTGCCGCTCTCCTCTAGCAATACGGCTGAGGGCACTTTGTCCGCGTCGTTGCTGACGTTCACGAAGACGAACTGGAATGTGCCGCAAACGGTAACTGTGACGGGTGTCGACGACCCCGTGGTGGATGCGGACACTGGTTATTCGATTGTCACGGGAGCGGCGATCAGCACCGACCTTGGCTATTCCGGCCTGAACCCGGCCGACATCCCGGTAACCAATCTCAACAACGACACGGCCATCGGCGTGACCGATGTCGGTTCGAACCACCATTACGGCCAACCGGTAACTCTCCGGGCGACTTTGAGCGGTCTTAATGGGCATCCGACGACAGGGCTGGTCGACTTCC
>Ga0136846_1214374_pt1 | contig 11051 bp, 12 predicted proteins | sample HopSoiMetagenom2_FD_96841 | JGI IMG/M metagenome (GOLD analysis project Ga0136846, IMG submission 96841) | Grasslands soil microbial communities from Hopland, California, USA - 2 Assembly 2016 (version 4) | ecosystem: Environmental > Terrestrial > Soil > Grasslands | place: USA: Hopland... | reverse complement strand
TCATCATCAGCGTCCGGCGCCGGAGGGCACTGCAGTAGCTGTGGTCCCCACGGTGTCGCCCGCTATTGAGTGGCCAGCGCCCACTGCCCGGTGCTGGCCATCCCGCTTCCCTCCCTAGCCCAAGACGCAGGCTATGGCCTTCGCGGCTGGGCGTTCCGGCACCCGCGGGATCCGGGCAACGGCGTGAACCGTGCCAAGAAATCGCCGCGTTGGGTGTCGCCTCCTGTCGGCAACAACTATCATATGCGGAGATCAGCGTCCGGCTCGGCATACCGGTCGGCAGCATCGGCCCGAATCGCAGCCGCTGCCTGGCCAAGATGCGCCGCCATCCCGCCATCACGGCGCTGATCGGAGATGCCAGTATCCAGTTGACGGTTGGTGGATAAGCTGACCTGGTTGACCTTGTAGATGCTCGCTGTGAGTACAGCAGGGGAAGATGGCTGACATGGATATCGCTGGCATGTGGCAGCGCCTGCGCGCCGGTCGCGCCGACACCCCGCGCCCTGGCGCGCACCAGGCTACGGCCGGGCCCGGAATCACTATCGACATCACACAGCAGTGTCAGGTAGCGCTGCCGGTGTCGGCCTTTTCTCCCGATGAGGTCACAGTGACCGTCACCTCGCATCGTCCCGGGGTGGCCGGGCAGGTGACCATCGGCGCCAATCTGAACAGCCCGGACGGCAGCTATCAAGGCCCGACGACGACGGTCGGGACGGGCCAGTTCACCGCCACCAGCTCGCAGGTGCAGGCTGGTTTTGTCGTCCTGCCCGCCGCCGGGTGGCCCGTCCTGGGCGTTGGCGCGGAGGCCACATGGGAAGATGGGGCTCCTCAGAGTTTTGCCTTGAACTACTGGCAGTTGGAGTGCGACCCCTTGGTGTGGTGGCAGTGGCTGATCCGGATTCTTGCCATTGTGACCCGCCCGTTCTCGGCCAGAACCAGCCGGATACCGCATCGCGACACGTGAAGCCAGTTGATGCCTTGTCCACCAGTGAGGATGGCCGGTGACCTGCGACTTTACTGGTGGCCGGTGCGGCTGGCGGGAATTGCTGGCCCGCAGTTCCCCAGCTCTCAGGTTCGGGGGATCGCACTGGCAGGTGATCGAGGGAGTACTTGCTGGATCTCCGGCGGATCTCGGCGGTCAGGCTTGCAAGCTGAGGAGCTCGCCCGGGGTACAGCCCAGCGCGTCGCAGATGGCGGTGAGTGTGTTGAAGCGGATCGCCCGAGCGTGGCCGTTCTTGAGAATGGACAGGTTCACGACGGTGACCCCGACGCGGGAGGACAGTTCGACCAGAGTCATCCCTTTCACTTGGAGAAGCTCGTCCAGGTGCACCGAGATCCGGTGCTCGGGGGGCTCGGTCATCAGATGACGGTGTCGAGTTCGGCCCGCATGGTCACACCCCGGTCGAGGATCTGCCCGAAGGCGACGAAGATTAGTCCCACGGCGAGCCACCCGAGCGGTGTTTGATGAGGCCTGAACGTCACCGGGGAGCTCAGCATCGTCCAGGACAGCACCCCCTGTGCGATCTGGCTGAGGATCCAAGCGCCCAGCCCGGCGAACGCGGTGATCTTGCCGACGGCTACCAGCGCCCGGGCGGTGTCCGCGGTGAACGGATCACTGGCCTGCGCTCCGCGCAGGAGGTTGGCCATCCGGCGGGCGATCTCAGCGACCAGGACTAGGCCGGGCAGCACGGTCAGCAGGCCGAGCAGCCGCTGTGCCAGTGAAGGGTCGTGGATCGTGAACGGGATCCACCCGGAAGGATTGACCGCGACGCCGGTCGTGACGCCGCCCACGCGGTCGAGTCCGGTCAGCGCCGCGGCTGGGAGCTCCTGGGTCACGGGCGACCCGGGGATGAGGGCGATGACCAGCATCGCCACCGCGAGGCAGAGAGCGGCGATGAAGACGAACGTTGCCGTGATGCGCAGCCAGCGCAGCCACGTGCCGAGACGGTTCCCAAGCATGAAGACTCTCCGACATATCGAAAGACAATATGGATATCGAGAAACGATATGCCGCGGGGTCGAGGCTGTCAACCCCTCCCCGACCTGTGGAGCTCCTGGGCGGGCGGGCGCGCCTCGAGATCGACGCCAGGGAGCCGCCGCCGCTGCCCTCGGCCGAACCAGGGGCCAGCCCCGGCAGGCGAGGTAAGGCAGTGCCGCGGCGGGCGTGGCCTGGATGGGCAGATCCGTAGGAGCTGACATCACCGCCATGGGCACCCACTGCTGCCAAGACTGCTGCCATGACCATGGCCAGCTACCGACAAAAGACGACGGCCTGGAACATCGCCCCAGGGGACAGCCACCCCTGGACAGGTCTGGACGATGTGCCCAGTTCTACGGGTTAGAAGGTGGCTTCTCCGCTGCCTCGGATATGTCGAGCAGCGCGGTGCATACGTCGGTGATGTCGACGATGCCGGTCAGGCCGGCGTCTCCGGTGACCGGCAAGTGCCGGAAGCGTCCGCTCGTCATGATCCTGGCCGCGTCGCGGATGCTTGCCGTGGTGCTGACGACGGTCGGGTCAGCCGTCATCAGCTGATAGATCCGGACGTCGTTCGGGTTCTTCCCGTCCGCGACCGCGTGCGAGATGTCGGCCTCGGTGATGATGCCGACGGGCTCGCCGGTCTGCCCCTGGGTGACGATCAGGGCGGTCGCGTCTGCGCGCTTCATCAGGTAGGCGGCCGCGGCCACGTGGTCGTTCTGGTTAACCGTCGTTAGCGGTGGACGCATGACGTCCGCGACCGTAGCCGGGTGCTGGGCCGGGGCGTCTGTCATGATCTGCTCCCTCGGAGATCCGATCGCGCTGTTAGGTATTCGATCACATCGCCGGGCCCGGGGCAGCGGGCGCTGGGGTGGCAGTCGCCGCGGTCGCTTCGCGAGCCTTGACACAGCGGCCGCGGCCCGGGGGATCGCCGCTATCGAGGAGGACGGGCAGGAGCAGGGCACGGCGATCAGCACAGGCCGGATCACGGTTCGCCGGGCCAGTCGTCCGCGAGCCAGTCGAGGGTGGCGAACATGCCGTCCACTATATAGCACAGTGTAGCAACCGGTGCTACTTTAGACCTATGAGCAGTCAGCCCGAAATCACCCAGCGAGATCTGAGGATGGGATCCAAGGAGATCATGGATGCGGTCGAGCACGGTCAAGCCTTCTCAGTGACCCGGGACGGCCGTAGCATCGGTGAATTGGTGCCACTACGTCAGCGCCGCCGTTTCGTGTCACGGGCCGAGTTCGTCGCTATGTCGCGCACTGCGCCAGCGATCGACACGGACGCGTTCCGGGCGGACCAGGAAGCCACCGCCGATCAGGCCAGAGGTGCTTATGACCAGTGAGGTGCCCCGACGAGGCCTGCTGGACACCAACATCATGATCCTGCGGAGCCGGATTGCTCCCGAGGATCTTCCCGATGAGATGGCGATTAGCGCCGTCACGCTGGCCGAGCTTTCCGCTGGACCGCATGAGGTGCGCTCCGACACCGAGCAGGATGTTTACTTCGAGGCTACCGAGCGGGCTCGTCGGCTGGATGTTCTGCAGCGGGCTGAGCACGAGTTCGACCCGATCCCCTTCGACGCAGATGCCGCCCGGGCCTATGGCCGGGTGACGGCAGCTGTGATCGCCGCGGGCCGGAAGCCTCGCCGCAGAGCAGTGGATCTCATGATCGCCGCGACGGCGATCGTTGCCGAGCTCCCGCTGTACACGACAAATCCTGACGATTTCGTCGGCCTAGATCACCTCGTGACGGTGATCCCTGTAACCAGGCCGGAAGTCCTGGACGAACGCCATTCTGGCCGGTAAGCGCGCGACGCAAATGAGCTGCAGCGAACCTTCCAAGCGCAGGGTATGAACTCGGTACGGCACGCCGCCGAATTGCCTTAATACTTATCAAGCGGCGCCGCTGCGCGGCGCCGGGTCCGGCGCTCCCCGCGCCGGGCTCTGCCTTGGCGGCCCGCCCGGCGCGCCCGCGCCGTCCCAGCCCTGCTGGCGCCATTGGTCTATATGTTCTGCACCCTTCGGGCCAGAAGCCAGGCCAGGCCGTATGAGGCCGCCGCGAGGCCCAGCATTGCCCGGGGGTGGGCGCTGGCCCATAGACCACCCCGAAGGGATCGGCGCAGCACCTTGGCTACCCAGGCCCGGTCCGGGGGACCTGCGGCGTCGCTCCAGTCGAACGAGCGGAACTGGCCGAGGAAACCCTGCCAGACGCAGCCTTCCAGGCTGTGGATCAGGATCTGATCGCACCAGCAGGCGGCCAGCCGCAAGTCCCGCTCCAGCTCGCTCCAGCTCAGCGACGGCATCTGCGGCGAACCTGGAATGTCCGGGCCGCCGCCGGTGGTACCCACGCCGATGGCCGACGCCTCGGGTCCGTAGCTCCAGATCAGCCCCGGGCCTAGTGCCCGCATGAACGATGAGTAGATCATCCAGACCTCACGGTCTGTTCTCACATCGACCAGCGCGAGACGCTGCAAGACGGTCGAGCCTGCCCGCCGCTCATCTGCGATCAACGGGAACTGGTAGTTCTCCACCGTCCATCCGTCAGCGCGGATCTGGCCGACCAGCTCGCGGTAGGCGGCCCGCGACCGTCTCGGACGCTCCCGGTCGAGCAACCGGGGCACCAGCATGGGGACAAGGCCCCAGGGATTGTCGATAATCTGCTGGTAGATGCGCGCATCTGGCTCGATGTCAAGGCCCACGCCGTCCCATGCCAGCTCGTGCCTGCGCGTCCACTCCTGCCATTCCTGATAACGCCGGGCGGCCAGGGATGCATTGTCTGCGGTGAAGTAGTAGCCCTGAGCCCGCGGCAGCAGCGGGATGCCCACCACCGGGATGCCAGCAGCGTTCAGCTGCCGGACCACCTCAGCCCGTTCGTCGCTGAAGTCCGACAGCATCAGCGCGACCCGCGCCCCCAGCACAAGCAGGTCTTCGCTCACCGAGGGATCGGCGAACAAGCCCGTTAGTCGGGCAGGATCCAGCTCGCACGCGAACGTCAGCCGAGGCGGCAAAGAAGGCAACTACGCTCCTAACGTCGTTGTTCGATCAGACGGATGAGGGTGCGGGTGATACAGCCTCAAGGTAGCGGTCGCCTTCGGCCTGGGCGATCTCATCGGCCTGCTCGGCCTGGTTTCCGGCGCCGCTGTCCCCTCTCCGGGTTCCGCGGTCGGCCCGGGTTGCTCCTCAGGCTGCGTGTTTGGCTGCTCGGTCATGACGCTCTGCCTTCACTGGTCGGATTCTGTCAACGGTGCCGCTACCCGATACATCGCCACCGAACACACCGAAGGTGGTCTATGGGTGGCGATGACCGCATGCCAGGCTACGGTTAAGGCGAGGTCCGCCTGCGCTCGCACCGGATCGGGACGCTGAGCGCCGCCGACAGCGCCGGTTTCTGGGGCTACCTGGATGAAGCCGGGGCTCAGGGGAGGCGGGTCGCGGTCATGGGGCTAGGCAACCAGGACACCAGCGGCGCCTGGGCGCTGCGTATCTACCTGCCGCATCCCCGGCCCGGACAGGCCGGCCCGCTGGCCCCTAACCTAGGCCTCGGCTAAATCCTGGGCTGGTGAACGGCCAGCCTCGGCCGGCGACGTCACGCGGGTCTGGGTAGGGTCGATGAACACGTTGGGTTTCATCGGGAGCTTTTCCGATAGCCTGCGGTCGATTTCGTCGGCGAGGTCTTCGGCCTGGTCGGCTCTTATCTCGTCGCTGAGGGCGACACGGGCGGCGACGATGATGTCGTCCGGTCCCATGTGCATGGTGCGCAATTCCAGCAGGGCGTCCACGCCGGGCCGGGACTCGATTTCCTCACGTATCAGCTTCTGCACCTCCGGATCGGCCGCCCGGCCGATGAGGAGTTCCCTGCTGTCCATGCCGAGCTTGACCGCCACCACGATGAGCAGCACGCCGATAGCGATGGAGGCCGCGCCATCCCAGATGTGTGAGCCGGTCAACTGGTCGAGCCCGACGCCCAGGCCGGCGAGTATCAGGCCGACCACCGCGGCGCTGTCCTCGAACAGGTTCACCTTGACGGTGATGTCGGGACTGGATTCCACGTGGCGGAGTGTTTTCTCGCGGCTGCCGTGGGCTTCGCCGCGCACCTGCCAGAAGGCACGGGCGAACGAGGTACCTTCGGCGACGAACGCGACCGCCAATGTCACGTAGGCGGCCAGCGGACTCTCGCTGTGGCTTCGGGTCAGGGACAGCAGGCCTTCGAAGATCGAAAACCCGGCTCCGGCGATGAAAATGCCGAACGCCGCCAGCAACGACCAGAAGTATCGTTCCTGACCATGACCGAACGGGTGGGCATCATCAGCCGGGCGGTCCGCCTGGCGCAGTGAGGTCAGCAGAAACACCTGGTTGAGAGTGTCCGCGGCGGAGTGGGCGGCCTCGGCGAGCATGGCGCTGGACCCGCTGATGATCCCGGCCGCCAGCTTCGCCAGGCCGACCACAATGTTCGCCACGCCCGCGATGATCACGGTGCGACGAGTTTCTCTGTGCCCATCCTGGCTCTTCACCGGACTACCACTTGCCCGGCCCGGCGGCGCCAAACCGCCTTGGTCAGCCGGTCTGATTCCCGTGCTGGCGCCAGCGCTCCTCCAGCAGCCGGGTCAATCGCGCGCGGCTACGCCGTCGCCTTCCCGGATGAGGCCGAGCAAGATGTGCTCACCGCCGATATACGAGTCGCCGAGACCGTTGGATTCCCGCAGCGACAGCTCCAGCGCCGTTTTCGCCCGTGGGGTGAACCGGATGTGCCCGGAAGGCGCTTGCCCGCCCCGGTCGACGGATTCCTCCACCCGCCGCCGTATCGCGTCCAGGGGATCCCCGGCGAGCGGGATCCCCCATCCCGCTGCCTGTTAAGCGCAGGTCGCCCTTAGCGAACGTCAACCCCGGCTACAGCCAGCGAGACCTACCGTGGATGGCATGACCCAGGCCCGGTACGACGACGTGGCGGACTTCTATACCAGCGGGTTCGATTCCACCGGCGACCCGGCAACCCAGGGCCTGCTGGATCTGCTGGGCCCGGTCGCTGGCCTGCGCGTCCTGGACGTCGCCTGCGGCCATGGCCGTATTACCCGCGAGCTGGCGCGGCGCGGGGCGCTGGCGGTGGGCATCGATATCTCCGGCCAGCTGATCAGGAAGGCCAGGCAAAACGAGCAGAATGAGCCGCTGGGCCTGCGCTATCTCCACGCTGATATTGCCGCGCCGGGAGTCCTCGGCGACGACGATTTCGACGTTGCGACCTGTAATTTCGGCCTGTCCGATATCGACGACCTCGACGCCGCGATTACCGCCGTCAGCGCCGCGCTGCGTCCCCGCGGCTGCTTCGTCTTCTCGATCCTGCATCCGTGCTTCGCCGGCGGAAAGGACATCTCAGGCGCCTGGCCCGCTGACGGCAGCTATTACGGGGAAGGCCACTGGACGGCGGGGGAAGCCAAATCCGCGCTACGCCGCCAGGTCGGCGCCAACCACCGGATGCTGTCGACCTATCTCAGCACGCTGCGGCGTCACGGCCTGTGGCTGGACCAGGTCACCGAACCGCTTCCGGAGCCCGACTGGGACCAGGCCCACGATGCTGACCGCAAGCCTGTCTTCCTGGTGGCCAGGCTGGTCAAGCTGCCGCCGGGCTGACGACGGCGGCCGCCGGGCATGACGACGCCCGAACCTGAGGTTCGGCTAGCACGGTCATGGCCGTCCGGTACCGGGCACCGAGACCGGCAGGATCAGGATCTTCCCGGTGCGCGGCCCATCGGTCAGCCGCCCGAGGTTCTCGGTCACGCCGTCGGCGGCCCGCCATTCGGCGGTCATGATGAACAGGGTCCGCCGGTCCGGGCCGCCGAGCATCAACGCGAACGGGGCCCGGTTCTCGGGCAGTTCGACGCGCTGCCGGACGTCGCCGCCGGGGGCGACGCGGACCACTGAGGACCCGCCGGCGGAGACCCAGACCGCGCCCTCGGCGTCGAGGCAGATGCCATCCGGGCCGAGTCCTTCGGCGAAGACCCGGCGGCGGGACAGCCCTCCGTCCGGGTCGATGTCGAACGCGGTGAGCCGCCCGGCGAACGACTCGGAGATGATCAGCGTCCGGTTGCCGGGCGTGATGACCATGCCGTTGGGAAACTCCAGGTCACCGGCGACCTGACGCAGCTGGCCGTCGGGCGTGACCAGCTTGATGTAGCCGGGCTCGGGCGGCGCTCCGGCGGTGAAGTTGAAGTCCGCGCCGTTGAGGTAGATGCGGCCGCGGCCATCCACCACGATCTCGTTCGCGTGCTGCTCGGCGAGGACGGTCATCGACCCGTCGGGCTCCTGGCGCCGCAGCTTGTCCCCGGTAGTCAGCAGCCTGCCGTCGGGCAGCCAGTCGATGGAATAGCCCATCGGGTGGCTGCCGGGGTCCCGGGTGGCCATGATCTCAGCCTTGCCGTCCAGGTCGACGGCCATGACCTGGCGCTCGATCCAGTTGCAGAACCACAGCCGGCCTTCGTGCCACCGGGGTGACTCGGGAATTCCCAGGCCAGCTAGCAGGACCTCGGGCTCGGACATCGACCTCTCCTTACTTCGCCGGCCGGCGGCCGGGTGGCGGCCGGGTGGAGCCGGCCGCAGGCCGGCTTCTCTGCACCGCCTACACGATCGACACGGCACCCGATCGACACGGCCGTCAGCGAAGCTCCATCGGATCTCAAGAGCCAAGAGCAGCGGGTGACCTCGCGGTTCCTCCTTGACCTGGTGCTGCGAAGGCCGGTCCGCTAGTGCTGCCAAAGCCGGCCCCGGACCGCTGACTGCCCGCAAAAGCAGTACACTCCCGCTCTTGTGAATGCTTCTGACGGAATCTTGGTGACCGGCGGCGCCGGTTTCGTGGGCGCCACGCTGGTCCGGCGGCTGGTAGCGAGCGGTTACCGGGTCCGGGTGCTCGACAACCTCAGCACCGGGGACCCCGCGCACCTCGCCGGAGTGGACGCCGAACTAGTCAAGGGTGACATTCGCGACGCGGCCGCGCTGGACGACGCGATCGAGGGCCTCGGGGCGGTCATCCATCTCGCCGCGGCCGGCTCGGTGATCGGTTCGGTGCAGGATCCGGTGATGAATTTCGAAGTCAACGCGCTCGGGACGTTCCGCGTGCTGGACGCCGCACGGCGGGCGGGCATCGAGCGCGTGGTGCTGGCGTCGACCGGCGGGGCGCTGATCGGAGACGCCACGCCCCCCGTCGACGAGCAGTCGCTGCCCAAGCCGATCTCCCCGTACGGGGCGAGCAAGCTGGCCGGCGAGGGGTACGCGCACGCCTTCGCCAAGACCTACGGGGTCCGCACCGTCGCCATCCGGTTCGGCAATGTGTACGGGCCCTGGTGCGCCCGTAAGCGCGGTGTGCTCAATGTCTTCTTCGAGTCGATCCACTCCGGCGTGCCGCTGGTCATCTACGGCGACGGGTCGTCGTCCCGCGACTACGTGCACGTGGACGACATCTCCAGCGCCCTCCAGCTCGGGCTGGAGAAAGACGTCCCGGGCGGCACCGTGCTGCACGCCGCGTCCGGCGTCGAGACCACGGCCAGGGAACTGGCCGACCTGTGCCGCCAGGCGGCCGGGGTCCCCGACCACCCGGTCGAGTACCGGCCCAAGCGGGCCGGCGAGGTGGGCCGCAACTTCGCCTCCTATGACCGGGCGAACCAGGTGCTCGGCTACGCCCCGTCGGTCACCCGCGAGGTCGGAATCCCCCGGACCTGGGCGTGGTTCCAGCAGGAAGTGTTCCGGGACTAGAACGGGTCCTGTGGATCATGAAACGGCCTCAGCGTCCCGCCCGCACGGTGTTGAAGCCGCCGCCTTAACCTCACCGGCCTCCAGTGCACCATCTCGATTCAATGGTTGTGGCGTCCTATCGGATAGAGAGGGTAGGGCGCCACAACCACTGAATTTCTGAGATGCCGGAAGGGGCGTTCCGGAATACGTACGAGCAGGAAAGGCTGCCCGGTGCGGCCAGGCCGCCGCCCTGGCGCCGGAACCCGGCCGCTACAGGAAATTGTTGGGCCAGATCATTGTCCGCCACATGTGCGCCACCGGTGACCCGTCGAAGCCGAGCCCCTCCGCCGGCTGGCGGAATTGACGCCCCGCGATGTCCTCGAAGTCGTCGAATTCCACCGTGACGTTCGGGTCGAACGAGTAGATGTCGTTGATGGTCAGCAGCCGCGACGTCATGTACCAGCGGTGCTGCCGGGCCGCCGCGGCCTCCCGCCGGATGTACTCCGGCGGGTCGTAGTCCGGCCCGAAGTAGTCGATGTACGCCTCCGGGTAGGTGTACCCGGCCGCCTCGTCGGGGAAGTAGCGCAGCGCCTCGTGCTTCTCGATGGCCCAGGCGACCTCCTCGTCGACGTACGGCGCGACCAGCTGGGCGCCCCAGTAGCCGTGGTTGGCCGACAGCAGCCCGGCGATGGCGATGTCGTGCAGCAGGCACGCCATGATCACCTTCTCGCCGAGCCCGTTCTCGCGGGCCACCCGGGCGCTCTGCAGCAGGTGCATGCGGGGGACCGGGTCGAACCGGAGCAGGTAGAAGTCCCGCAGGGTGGGCTGCGGAGGCATCACGGGCAGGGCCGGGTTGTCGCCCATCATGAACAGCGTGTCGGGGTGCCGCGTCTCGGCCAGCAGCGCGCGCTGGTGGCCGCGGGCCGGGGTGCCCAGGACCGCCGCGGCCGGGGGCATGATGATGCGCCGCCGCCGGTCCACCGCGTCGTCCAGCGGCTCGCGGATCCAGTTGTCGAGCCCGGCCTCCCGCAGCGAGGCCGGCAGTTCGTGCGGAAGCACTCTCGTCGAAGGCTCCTGCGCCATGCCGTCACGTCCTTTCGCCGCGGGACCGCCCCTTGTGACTCTAAGACAAAGAGTTACTCTTTTTACACCGCGCCAAAAAAGACCCGGGAAGGAACCGCATGCCGCTCAAGATCATGCCGCACGGCCGTCTGCAGGAGTGGGTCGCCGAGGAGAAGGGCTTCTTCGCCGCCGAAGGCCTGGAGTACGCGTTCGTGACCGACAGCGGGGATTACGGCATCCACCGGGCCGGGCGTGACGAAAAAGGCGAGATCAAGACGGGTGCGTTC
>Ga0136846_1243501_pt1 | contig 11053 bp, 10 predicted proteins | sample HopSoiMetagenom2_FD_96841 | JGI IMG/M metagenome (GOLD analysis project Ga0136846, IMG submission 96841) | Grasslands soil microbial communities from Hopland, California, USA - 2 Assembly 2016 (version 4) | ecosystem: Environmental > Terrestrial > Soil > Grasslands | place: USA: Hopland... | reverse complement strand
GGAGCAACTGCGCGCCGAGCAGCGCGCGCCAGCCGACCAGCGCAGTCCAGCCGGTCAGAAAAAAGGTGACGGTGGCACCACGGGAGAGATTGGGGCCGACCTTCAGCAGGAAGGCCAGCGTGACAAGCATGAGAAAGACTGCGATCCATGCCAGCGTGAGTTCACGGCACTGAACAACGGGCCGCATCAGTTGTCTCACGGAATAGTTGCCGCGGTAAGTCAGAAAGATCGAGAGATAGAAAGATACGGCGCAGGCAAGGCCAATGAAGGTCGTGATATCTCCGACCTCCTGCAGCATGATGCGATGATAGCCGACAGCAGAGACCACACTCGAAAGGACCAACAGACAAAGATCGGCGAAAAATACCGCAGGACCAACCGAGTAGCCGGGGATGCCAAGCCGCACGCCCAAAACCCTGGCCGCGCTCCCTGCTTCTCGGGACGGCCGATAGTGGGTGATGTCAGCCACAATAATGACTCAGCTGTAACCGAATTAAGGAAAAATTAAGCGTGCCTTATAGAGGCAACTGCAACGTTTGGCGAGTCATTTGCGGTGATGCGGTATCGCCCCTGCTTCCGACCGGCCACGGTCGAAAGTGCGACCGGCAAGAATGCAACACTCTATCGCCAAAATTTCCGCAGAACTCATCGAGACTTGAATGGGAAAATCATTCGTTGGATTGATGGGAGACGATCGGCGGAAAGGGCGCAACGCTCGAATAGAGAACAGCTACATGCGCTCGGTGATCTCGGTTGTCCAACGGAAAGGCGGAGTGGGCAAGACGACCATTGCGATAAGCTTGGCGGGCGATTTGTACCAACGTGGCATTTTGGTGGATGTGATTGATGCCGATCCACAGCGATCTGCCGCGGAATGGGCTGCGCCTGGACGGCTTCCCTTTCGAGTCTCCGAGGTGCCGCTGCATTATGGTGAGGCAGCCCGCTGGGCGAGGCTCGTCGGCTCATCGCCGGGGAGCGTCACCATTATCGACACCCCGCCGCACGAATACGCGGTTGGCGCTGCGGTTGCCGTGGCTGACATTGTCGTTCTGCCCTGTACAGCTTCGGGGCTCGACTTGAGCGCTACTGAGGAGACGATTTCGGCCATCGCCTTCGCGCGCAGCAAGCGGGACGCCGACGTCCCGACCTTTCTCGTCCCAAATCGGGTCGATCTCCGAACGCTGGAAGGCCAGCAAATCGTAGAGGCGCTCGGCGAAATGGGAGAGATTGTCTGCGGCCCGATCGCTTCACGGCTCGCCTATGTCCGCGCCTTCTCGGCTGGGATACTTCCTCGAGGTTACGCCATCTCGACGGAGCTTGCCGGACTGAGCGAGCCCGTGCTTCAAGCAGTCCGACAGGCGATGGACGCCTCCCGGCTGCCGGCGACCTGATTATTTTGCCGCTGCAGATAGACGACCTTTAGCACCAGCTTTAAACGTGCCAGTGAACTCACAAATACTCGCTTGGATAGCCGGAGCAAAGCCATTTCCCATCGTGATCGATAGCAACAAGCGCGCAGAACACCCGCACGCGCGAACGACAGCACAAGCCCCCCGCTGTTCGATCGAGCCTTGCTCGTCTGAGCGGCGCGCCAGCTAGCGACTATTGGAGATATTTCGACCTAGGCAAACCCGAGGCTTGATTGCCTTCGAGCTGCGCCGCCTGATCGCGGGCACGCGCGGCTTGGGCCTGATCTCCAACATGTTTGATGTAGGGCTGCAAAAGCTCTCGCGCATTCGCTATGCCGGCGCGGGCATCGTTGACGTCGATCCCTCTTGGCAGGGGCGTCGCCGTCAGCTGTCTATCCATCGCCTCGATCAGCTTGGCGCAGTCGTCGCGATGCTCTCCGGCAACCAGTTCGGCCGCGAGCAGCCGGATGAGGTTCAACAATGCCAAGGTAGTCACATTGGGCAAATCACTCAACGCCGAACCTTTCGCCTCGTTGCCTGCCCATGCCAATCGCTAGCAAAATCCTAGCGTAGTGTGATTTCAATTGTGGGCAGTTTGTGGTCGATGTCCTTTGCCGATCTATTCGCATTTTGGCCGAGCAAAATATAAAGTCTATTTATCTTAAAATTAAATCACAATAAATGATTAAAGCAAGCTCCAAATTATATCGCTGTGCCCTTGCGGGCGTCCAGAAGCGCTTGCAGCTGGTTTCGGAATTTGAAATCGATAGATTCGTGGTCGGGACTTTCCACGGAAAAATATGCGCAGGTCGCGAATTCCGCGGCTTCGGACCGACTGACGTTCGGCCCCCATCCAGGCCCGTGGCAAACCAGCCGCGTGTCACGCAGCGCTGGGACCTCAGACGACAACGTCGGCCGCTTCAATCAGCCGGCTGAACTTTCGAGGCTCGATTAGTATGCGCGGCGGAGGACAGGGCCTACAGGCTCGCAAACGCGATCCCAGTACCAACCATACGGTGTCTCGACGCGGACCTGCGGACAGCGGCGCGATGGCACGTAGCGATAGGGGTAAGACTGTGCCCAGAAGGTCACCGGTGTTGCCTGGCCTTCACCGGTCAGCAGAGCTGCGCTCGCAGGCATCTGCATAGCAGCGCTTGCGCCGCTGGCCGCACAAAACGATGCAGCCAAGCTCAGAAGACCCACCCGCGCGAACGTCTGCAACATTCGTAAAGCTCCTTGCCCCAACCCAATTCACCGATAGCCCGCTAGATTGTCGAAACGAACGGACCCAGCGGCGACCGAGCTCCGTGACCCACCCAGCAATCCGGCTCACATAGCCAAGGCAGATTATCAACCCATCGGGTCATTAAGCAACCGGGGCACCAGACGAAATCGCCCCCTGAGGCGAAATAGCCCGGAACTGTGGCATGTCCGACCTAGTTCTTGCCCCTCCCGGTCCGCGATGTGGCAAGATCCGGCGGGCGACGATAGACGTCCCGCAACAGCTGATAGTTGACCAATTGGGCAAGGGGCACCTCTTCCTCCCCAAGCTTGGCAAAAAGGAGAATGTCACGAAGAGTTCTCCAGCGGCTTTCGTCATAGTCGGCGATCCGCCCACCTGTCGGCAGAATCAGGTCCCGCTGTTGCTGCAGCTCAAATCTGACACGGTCTGGGTCCAGCCTCTCCGGGTCGAATCCGACAAGCACAGGAACGCTCTGTGCATAGTCCGTATAGACGAAATGCCAACCTCGGATCAGACCTTGGAGCACTTCCGTGACCAGGGAGGGCTGGTCACGAATGAGATCATTGCTGGCGAAATAGACCAGCCCCGGAACGTGAATCCCGTAATCCTGTGGTTTGATGACATTTAGCCGGACATCGCCATTCGTAACAGACGGACTTGGCTGATCATCGACGAGGGCGATGATGGCTTCCACCTCGTGGGCTCGAAGCGCGTCGAAAGTGTCGCGATCGGCGACCTTGGTAATCTGACTCCGCGGCAGGCCGAGTTGCGCGATCATGGCATCAAAGATGACGTCGCCCTCGGTGGCTCGGCGGTAGCCGACGCGCTTACCGACCAGATCAGCCGGCCGCCGCAAGCCAGAGCTTTCGAGCGTGAAAATCGCAACAGAGGTATCAAGGAAGCTTGCGGCGAAGGCGGTAACTGGAACGCCGCGCCAAGCCGCCAAGAGGAACTTGTGGCCGCTCGTCACGCCAATCGCATGTTGACGCGCAACTGCCGCGACAAAATCGGGATTGTTCGGATCGGTCCGCACCGTGACGTCCGGAGCGAAGTATTCTCGCTTGCCGGCGGTCATTTCTCCGGCGAACCGCGCTCCGAAGGGACCATCCAGCAGCAGACTAAGTTGCGTGGCCCCTTCCAGGCGTTTCGTCACCGGCAACGGCTCCCGCGTGAGCGCCAGGATCATCGCGCCAGCAACAGCCGTCCCGACCAGAATAAACAGCGTGAACCGCTTGTATTCGCCGCTCACCGTTCCTCGCGATCGTGCCCGAGCCATTGGCAGGTTCTTGTGGTGAGCGCTTCGCCCATCAAGTCTGGCAGGCGAAGCAATGTCAAGAAATCACCTGTTTCTCTGATCATTTGCATCACGATCGTGTTCGAGAGCTCATTCCGACATTGTGATTTCGATTGTGGTCCCGCGCTTCTGCGCAATCCATTCTCGTAAGCTTGCCGCATGACGACGTGGTCACCGGCAGCGCTTACGAATACGTCGGTCTGCCGGAGCAACGTAGCGCAATCAGACGGCACCTCTGATTGATCATCGCCCCGAAGTGATCCAAACAAGAGACCAAATCCGCTTGCAGGTAACTACCTTTGCAAAAGGACATACTTGAAGTTTTTTATTCCGCTCATCGTTCCAAGAATGGTGTCGACTCGCTTATACGAGGCGACATCAAAAGCGTTACATTTGTCCGAGTTCACATAGCAAACCTTGACGCTTATCGAACGTGGGCAGCTGTTCTTTACGCTGACAACGTGGTCGACTAGGGTCGGGTTGATGACGTGGGCGCGAGCCGCAGCTTCGACGTCCAGGCAAGGTCGTCCCAATGCGTCGCGGAGCACCGGCTGGTAAGACTGTTCTGCCGGCCCCTGTATCGTAAGCCGAGAGGGGCTCCGGCTAATCGCTTGCGCATGGGCGCCAAATATCGGCAGAAAAGCGAAATAGACGGCGGCAGCACGAATCGATCGGGAAGAAGTTTTGATGATCACCGCCACAACCTCTCATCAATCTCAACGCCCGGAACTCTGACCTTCAAACCATCTCCGACCAGTTTTTTTGCGAGCGACTTACGCTGAATGATATCCACGTGCTCCAAGCTCGCGAGGAGGCGGTCCCGACGGAGCCAACCCACCGTCTTCAAATTGATCGCAGCATCGTCGATGAAATCGCCCTCAACCATCCCAGCGAACTCCTGCGTTGCCTTTGCCTGTACTGCTTCGCTAAGGTTCGGAAAGATCGCGAGCGCCAACCGGTTGCGGCGGAGTGCAACCCAAGCTTCCCGCGGCGCCATGGCATAGGATTGATCGAGATAGCTGACGTTGCTGGGATCGAAACCGTTGCGCATTGTCTCGACCGAATAGAGCATCAGCCAAAGAAAGGAATCAGTGGGATTTAATGAAAGGGAGGACCTGACCTTTTCCAAGGTCAAGGCCACCTCGCGGTCAGCGTCCTCCGAACTTGCCCGCGCGACGGCCTCCTCGGCGACACGAAGCCGTACCAGCGCTTCCGCTCGCGCAAGCTCATGAGGCAGAAGGAGCGGAGCAGACTGCCGCTCGATCCGTGCTACCACCTTGCTCAGTACGCCGGGTTTAAAGCGGTCATCCAGCAGAATTCGCGTCGAAAGCTCACGGGCCGGCATCACTCGCCAGAACGACGGCAGCACGGCCGACGACCAGAGCACGCCAAGCACGCCAAGCAGCAGCATCGGCGCCCGCTTGCACGCTTGCCGCGCGATGCGGCCGCTATTCCACATAGCCATAACGGGCGTAGTACTTCTGATAGTAATAGCGGCCGTGGTATGATTCATAGCGCGCCAGCAACTTAGTGTCCGCCTTGTTCAGAACGACCCCGAGCAGCTTGTCCTGGATCTCCGGCGCACCACGCAAATTGTGCTTGACGACGTCCATCTTGGTCTTCCCCCACTCGATCACGAAGACGTAGGAATCGACAAACGAAGAGGTGACCCGCACGTCCACCACAGGTGCCATCGGGGGCATGTCGAGCACAACATAATCGTATTTCGAGCGGAGCCGCGCCACTAGGTCGCGCATCGGCTGGGAGGCGAGGATCTCGTTGGTGTGCAGCAGTTTCGAGGTCTTGCCAGCGGACAGGATCGACAGCTTGGTTTCCGGATCGACTATGAGCGCGTCTTCCAACTGCACCTTCTGCGCGATGACATCGACTAGCCCGGTCTCTGCGTGCGGTGCCAGCGCGCGCGATAGCGAGGGATTGCGCAAATCGGCATCTACCAGGATGACACGAGCACCACTATGCGCCATCAGCTGCGCGAGATTGCTTGAGAGTGTACTCTTGCCCTCACTCGGCAACGTTGAGGTCACTGCCAGAACCCGGTTCTCCCGAACGATGGAATTGAGATCCACTGCCACCTTCAGCGAACGCACGGCCTCCGCAAAGCGAGAGAGCGGAACGTTGACGACATAGCGCAGGAGATTGGGCTGCGGGTTGTCGGATTTCTTGCCGAGCTTGCCGGGGACGGGGAATGACGCGGCAGCCTCGTCCAGCGTCGGCAGAATCGCGATGCAGCTGGCACCCAGCACCTCTTCCACTTGCGCCGTGGTCCGGAACACCTTGTCGGTGAGCTCCCGCGCCATTGCCGCGCCAAAGCTCAGCATCAGGCCGCCAAGCAACGCTGCACCCAGTATGACCATGCTCTTGGGGGAACTCTTCACCAGAGGCGTGGTAGCCGCGCTGATCACGCGCGCCTCGGTGATCGGGAACGACTGTTGCTGCACGCTTTCCATGTAGCGCTGCAGGAAATTGTCGTACATCGCCTGGTAGCTCTGCGCGGTGCTCTCGAGCTCGCGGAGCTGGATCTGCGCCTGGTTGGTGAGCTGCGATTCCGAGACAACGTTGGCGAGGCTCGACTTGATCGCCTCCTCGCGGGTCTGGGCGATGTCGTAGTCGCTCTTGTAAGATTCCTGGATGCGCCTCAGCTCGTCGATGATGTTCTTCTTGATCTCGGCCATCTGGCGACGGAGGTTGACCGCGGCCAGATGGTCCGAGCCGTATTTCATCGCCCAGATCGATTCCTTCGAGGCCATGTCGACATATTGGCCGCGCAGCTTGACGATCGTGTCGTTCTTCAGCGCGTCGGCGACGTTGGCATCCGGAATCTCCTGCTTGAGGATGTCGTTGATGCGGTCCATCCGCGCCTTGGCCTCGGCGGTGCCTGCATGCGCCATCACCAGCTGGCTGTTCACCTCGGCGAGCTGCTGCTCGTTCATCAGCCGGCCGCCGGTGTCGACGATGTTGTTGACTTGCTTGAAATCCACGACGGCCCTTTGCGCCGTCGAAGCCTGAGTCCGCAGCTCCTTGATACGGTCCTGCAGCCAGACGCTCGCCCGGCGCGTCGCTTGGTATTTTGCTTCAAGCTGATCAACGATATAAGCGTCCGCAATCGCATTGGCGATCCGGGCGGACTTGGCAGGATCCCGCGAGGTGAAGCCGATCTCCATGACATAGGTGAGGCCCAAGCGCTTGACTGTCCGGCTATGCTCGAAGCGTTGCAGCGACTTCCGTGTCAACTCGAATTCGGAAGAGGTACGGCCACTCGAAAACAGCCCTGTGAGCGAGCCGATCATCGCACCAAGAAGGCCACCCCCGCTGCCCGTGAATTCCGGGTCGTCGATCAGATGCAAATCCCGGATGACGGCGAGGCTGATATTCTCGGACTTAAGGATTTCCACCTGCGTTTCGACGGTCGCCGAATCGACCGCGATGTCGCCGAGCACGGACTGCTGCTGGAATAGCTGCACCTTGCGGGTGTCGATCACCATCGAGGCACTCGAGGTGAACTGCGGCGCCGCTGTAAAGAGATACAGCAACGCCAACAACAAGCAGGCGGACACGATTGCGATTATAGTCGGAAACTGGCGCCGGACGATCTCGACGTAGGAGGTTAGCGTTTGCGGCGGGGAGCCGTCGGCCTCGGCGAAATCGCGATTGATCTCGGAGGACCGCTTGTTCACCTGCAACATCTATCGGTTCCTGAAATGGATCGATTATCTCTGGATTGAAAATCTGCCAACAGCGCCGAGACATCCGAGGCGAAGCCGATCCGTAAGCCCAAGCCATGCGGCAGCCTAGCACAAGACCGGCTACAATTGAACGTTGTTGATGCAGCGCACCGCGCCGGCGGCCCGGGACTTATCGAGAAGCTTAACAGCTGCAAAGCAAAGCGGCGCTCGATGGCGCCGCTCGACTGCAATTGAAATGAGGGGGCTACCCGCTGATCTTAGCGCGGGCTCACGTTGCCGCCAGCGTTGGTCGTGCCGGTTACGCCATTCGAGGCGTTCGGGGTAACAGTCGTCGCATAGTGCAGACCACCAAACGTCGGCGCGCCATTGTTGGCACCGCCGCTGGATGCGCCTGCGCCCGTCGGCCCACCTGCGCCGGAGCCGCCGCCGCCGCCGCCGGTCGCGGCGATCCCGACGTCGCCGATTTCGCGTTGATAGGCGGCGATCACGTCCGCGTTGCCGGTGTTGGCAATCGCGGTCTGGATCTCATTGGCGAAGGCCGCATCGCTCTGCGCGGCCATGCGGGCGACCTGGGCGAGACCGACGACGATGGCGCGCTGCTGCTCCTTTGTCGTCGCGGGAGCCGTCAACAGCGCGATGAGAGCGTTAAGCGTCGTGGGATCGGAGGCGCCGAGATCGCGCACGCGCGAGATCAGCTGCGGGCCGCCGATCGGATATTGCTGCAACAGGCTGTTCGGCGAAGCCTTGAAGTCGGAAATGACCGTGGCCGGCAGCTGGCGCTGCGGCGGGTAAATGGCGGCGCTTGCGGCCGTGGTGATCGTCACGGCCAGAGCCGCAGCAGCAGCCATCCGAAGCGCAATCCAGATAACGCTCATAAAACAAACCTCCAAAAATCAGCTGCCCCGAATTCGCATCCTCGCCTCGGGCAAATGGCTGTGCAGTGCAGGAACCTAGCCGAAGAGAAAACGGCTGTCCATTTATTCTAAAGAGTTCGTAAACGGCGCAACTGCTTCAAATCTAGACACTTTTGTGAAGCTGGGGCACCCGGCGTGGGGCGGCGTTCGCGGTTGAGGTGCGGCCCTCGCCTCGCCGGCTGGTGGCGCCCGCCTCGACCATCGGGCGGCCCTCCTTGGTGCGGAAGGACTGCGAAAGGCCGGCGCCGAAAAGCGCAAAGAATGGAATGCTGTAGCCGGGCACCTGCAGCGTGAAGTCGAGGCACGAATGCAGCAGCGACAGCGTCGCGGTCGCCGCCGCCGCCAGCGGGATGATGGCATCGCGCCTTCGTCCGAACACGCCCCTCGCCAGCACCAGCAGCATGATCGCCCAGGCAGCAGCGATCAGGAGCGTCATCGGAATGCCCACTTCGGAAGCAAGCTCCAGCGGCGTGGAATGCGCGGCGTCCCAGATTCCGCGAATCGAGATGTTGGGGCTGCGGTAGGGCGGGAAGGCCCATTGGAAGGTGCCCATGCCGGTGCCGAACCAGGGATTGTCGCCGATGATCTTGAGCGTGGATTTCCAGGCCTCGATGCGGCCCTCGTCGACCAAGCCCTGGGTGTCGAAGCGGGAGGAGACGCGGCCGCCGAGCAGCTGCAGGAGACCGAGCGCGACAGCGATGCCGGAGCCGAGCGAGATCCAGATGCCGGTGCGCGGCGGCAGGTCTTTCCTTAGGAACAGCGTGAACGCCACGATCATCGCGAGCAGCGACAGGCCGACGCCGGCGCGCGAGCCGGTCATGAACATCGCCATCAGGCAGACCAGCAGGCTGCCAAGATGCGGCAGGATCTGTTTCGGCGGGATCCTGCGCAGATCGAGCGACAGACGCCGCCATTCGACGTGCCGCTCGGGCAAGCGGCGGCGGACATCCTCGAGGATCAAGAGCATCCAGATCACCGCGCAGGAGCCGAAATAGGCCGCCGCCGTGTTGCGGTTGATGAAGGTGGCGGTGACGCTGCCCATATAGGCCGTCTTGTCCCGCCACAGGATCATGGTGGGCTCGATCAGGAACGATAGCACGCCGTAGAGCGCGTAAGCCGCGCCCGAGATCGCGATCACCCAGAGCATGCGGCGCGCGCGGTCGCGGTTCGCGCCGACGGTGAGGCCGAGGATGATCGCAAAAATGTTGGCGAGCGGCGCGCCGAGCGCGAAGAACGCCTCGTTCTTCACGATCGACGCGGACGGGGCGATCGGCACGCCGAGGAGTTCCGAGGCCTGCTTCCAGATCGGCTGGAACGGCGCAATCCAAGGATGATCGGAGAGGTGCTCATGCAGCACGAAGGCGTAAGCGGCGACGATCACGCCGATGCCCGCGAGCAGCCACAGGTGCGGCCGGCGTAGCTCGCGCGTCGGCGCGAAGATCACCGCGATCCCGAGGCAGAGACACCAGAACGCGATTGACAGATCATTGGTCGAGCCGAACGGAAACGGCGCGCCGGCCACCACGAAGAACAGGATGAAGGTCGCGGGCATGCTCCATGACCAACGAATCCTGAACCAGTCGATGTTGGGAGGCCGAAGGCGCATCGTGATGTCTTGCGAGCTTTGCTCGAGCCTAGAGGAAGCAATCGATCGGATAGATCTTCAGATCGACGTTGAGGCGGCTGTTCCGGGTCTGGGCCCGAAACGCATAGAATAGCCCAAAGCTGTCACTTCCCGGATCGAGTTTTATTCCAGGGGTCAATTCGTCGGGCGGGACCAGGACGCCGATGCGCCGGTTGATGGCGGAAATCTCGATCCGCCCCTCCCCCTCGCCAAAATGGCCGCGGAGCTGCGTCACCGTCACCTTCGGCAGGCCGCGGCGCTGATGACAGACCTCCTCGTCCCAGAGCTTGATCTGCTGGACCAGCGGTTTGCCCGCGTCATTGGGGACAACGATATCCGGAAATGACGGACGCAACATCCCGAAGAACTTGTTCTCCTTGGAGTTCGCCGACAGCCGGACCGTGAACGACAGCTCCCCCTTCGCCCCGCGCAGGCGCGACAAGATCGGAGCATCGGTCTCCGCAGAGACCATCACATCGATCCGGTGGCGGACGCCCAGCTCAGCGCCAAGAGCCTTCCCAAGCGGTGCCGACCCGAAGATGACTGGGACGAGAACCAGAAGAGGCCCAAATGTTCGAAAGCGCATGAAGCCCCTTGCAACACTGCGGGGTGACCGATGACCGCGCGCCGTGCTCAGTGGCGCCTTGATCCAGATCTCAGACTCGTGGCCGCGTCGATTGCTAAACGAAAATGGCACCGGGACAAAGCCCGGTGCCATCGTTTGCTGGATCAAGTCGGCTTCTTACGGCGCCAGCTTGACGTTGTTGCGGAAGATCAGGGCGTCGTTGGAAAGATTCACCGCATCCGAGCCGGTGGCCATGATCACGCGCAGGAACTGCAGGAATTTCGTAACTTCGACGTTGCG
>Ga0136846_1239375_pt1 | contig 11053 bp, 9 predicted proteins | sample HopSoiMetagenom2_FD_96841 | JGI IMG/M metagenome (GOLD analysis project Ga0136846, IMG submission 96841) | Grasslands soil microbial communities from Hopland, California, USA - 2 Assembly 2016 (version 4) | ecosystem: Environmental > Terrestrial > Soil > Grasslands | place: USA: Hopland... | reverse complement strand
GGCCGCTCGAAGAGGGCCTCAAGACGTCGAGGGCACGGTATCAGGCATACACCAGCAGCCCAGCGGCGTCCTACCCATGGTTCCCGCGCGCGCCGAAATGAAAGTGCTACACTCGCTAAGCTCAGCAGTAATCTCGCGTCGCCACCGAGTTTCTCTTCCCGCCGAGCGGTGGTGCCGCGACGACAGTCGCTCCCGAACGGATGGACATGCCTCACACGATTCTCGTGGTCGACGATGAGCCTGACCTCGAACTGCTCATCAACCAGCGGTTCAGGCGCGAAATACGCGACCGCACCATGCGGTTCGTCTTCGCGAGTAACGGCCAGGACGCGCTCCGGCAACTCGACGCACAGGGCGACGCGGATGTCGTGCTCACCGACATCAACATGCCGGTGATGGACGGGCTGACACTCCTGGCGAACCTGAACGAGCGCTATCCGCTGTTGAAGTCCGTGATCGTCTCCGCCTATGGCGACATGGCGAACATCCGCGCCGCGCTCAATCGGGGGGCGTTCGACTTCGTCACCAAGCCGATCGATTTTCAGGACCTCGCGCTGACGCTGACCAGGAGCATCCAGGAAGCCCGCACGAAGCGGCAGGCCGCCAGCGATCATGAGCGGCTCGTGGCACTGGCGCGCGAGCTCGACGTGGCCAGGCGGATCCAGCAGTCGATCGTTCCGACGCGTTTCCCGCCCTTTCCGCATCGAACCGACGTGGCCATCCACGCCAGCATGCAGCCGGCGCGCTCGGTGGGCGGCGACTTCTACGATTACTTCTTCATCGACGAGCACCGCCTGGCGTTTGCGATTGGCGATGTCACCGGCAAGGGCGTGCCCGCGGCGCTGTTCATGGCGGTGAGCCGCACGCTGCTGCGATCGACGGCGGCTCGCGGCTCTTCGCCGGGTGAGTGCCTCGCCTCGGTCAGCACGTCGCTCTGCGCCGAAGACGTCGGCGGGATGTTCGTCACCTGCTTCTACGGCGTCCTCGACACGCGGACAGGCCGAATCGAGATGTGCAATGCGGGCCACAACCCGCCGTACATCCTGCGCGCCGATGGATCGCTCGAGCGCACGCCGCAGGCCGGCGGCTTCATGCTCGGCATGTTTGCCGACGCCTCGTACGACTCTGCCACGATCGACCTTCGGCCCGGTGATTCGCTCGTGCTGTTCACCGACGGAGTGACCGAGGCCGCCAATACCGGCGACGAGCAGTTCGAGGAAGAGCGCCTCGAGGCGACGCTGCAGCGTCTGGCAGCCGCGGGGGGCCAGGTCACGGCCGAGCAGATCGTCGCAGGCGTGATGGCGGACGTCGAGCAGTTCGCAAGCGGCGCGCCGCAGGCCGACGACATCACGATGCTGGTCCTGACCTGGGCCGCCCAGGGCAGCGTCGTGGCGGCGTGACGTGCGTTCACCCGGCATTCGAATAACCCCATGACGACAACCGCACGGCTCACGCTCGCGCTCGGCCTCGCCGCAGCCGTTCCCCGAGTTCTGCTCGCGGCCTCGCCGGCGCCCCCTGCCGCAATCGCAGCGAGCCCCGTGGGCGCTCCCGCGACGCGCGGTGAGCTCGGCCGACCGTTCCTGAACTGCATCGGCTCCCGCGATTACGGAGCCACGTCGCAGAACTGGGTGTTCGCCGAGGACAACCGCGGACTGATATACGTCGGCAACAACCTGGGCACGCTCGAGTACGACGGGTCGTCGTGGCGATTGATCGAGACGGCGAACCGCTCCGTGGTGCGGTCAATCACCAAGGACACCCACGGCCGTCTCTACGTCGGTGGTACCAGCGAAATTGGATATCTCGCCCCCGACGCAAACGGTCTGATGCAGTACGTGTCGCTGCTGCAATACGTGCCGCAGAAGGACCGCGACTTCAACGACGTGTGGACGGCCCACGTGACGCCGCAGGGCATCTACTTTCAGTCGCGGGAGATTCTCATCCGGTTGACTCCCCCGGCGGACCCGCAAAGCACCACGGGCTGGACCGAGCGCAGCTGGAGGCCGACCGGACGGTTTTTGTACGGGTTCTGGATCGGCGGCGTCTACTACGTGCATCACCAGGGCGTCGGGTTGCAGCGCATGGTGGGTGACGAGCTCGAAACCATTCCGGGAAGCGAGCAGTTCGCGGGAGAGCGGCTGCAGGTGCTGCTGCCGTTGACCAGTGGAGGCCACTCGGACCTGCTGGTGGGCACGTTCAATCGGGGCCTCTTCCGATACGACGGGCAGTCGTTTCGGCCGTTCGTGACTGATGCCGACCAGTACTTCCGTACGCGCACAGTCTACAAGGGCGCGCTACTGCCGGACGGCACCATCGGGCTGACCACGATCAGCGGCGGCGTGGTCATCATGGACGTGACCGGTCACGCGCTGCGCTACATCAACCAGGAAACCGGGCTGCCGAACGACAACGGGCTCTCGATGTTCGTGGACCACGGCGGGACGCTCTGGGTCGCGCCGGAAGGCGCCGTGTGCCAGGTCGAAATCCCCTCGCCGCTCTCGCGCTTCGACATCAAGGTCGGCCTGTCTGGCAGCGTCGCCGACGTGGTGCGCCACAAGGGCGTCCTCTATGTCGCCACCGGTGTCGGCGTGTTCTACCTCGACGCCGCCACCTCCACGTTCAAGCAGGTCAGCGGGTTCCGCGAAGGCAACTCGCAGGCGACCGGATTGGCGTCCAACGGCGACGTGTTGATGGTGGGCTACGGGTCGGGCCTGCATCAGATCGACGGCGCGGTGGCCCACGTCATCAAGCCGAACATCGGCGCGTCGTTTTCATGCGGCGCCATCCGGTTTTCCCGCCAGGATCGGAAACGCCTCTGGGTGGCGCTCGAAGACGGCCTCGCCACGATGCACCTCGACGACCACGATCGCTGGGTGGACGACGGGCGAATTCCGGGCGTACGGGAAACCCTGAACGTCCTCGCCGAGCCCGCGCCCGGAGTCCTGTGGCTCGGGACCGGCGCGCAGGGCACGCTTCGCGTTCAGTTCCCGGACGGCTCCTTCGAGCATCCCAGGATCGAGCGCTATGGCAAGGCCGCCGGTCTCGCGGGTGACAACGGCGTGTCAGCCTACTCGGTGGACGGACGGCCGGTGTTCGTGATGAAGCAGGGCGTCTTCCGGTTCGACGACCAGCACCAGCGCTTCCTGCCTGACGACCGCTTCAAGGGCATCGCCGTGGGCGGCACTCAGGACGAGTCCGCGATCGTCGAGGACGCGGCAGGCAACGTGTGGGCGAACTTCGGAAAAGAGACGGCCGAGTTCCGGCGGCAGGCCGACGGCTCGTACACCGCCGAGAAGACCGCGCTGCTTCGTTTCTCGGATCTCGCCGTGTCGAAGATCTTCGCCGAGCCCGATGGTGTGGTCTGGTTTGCACGAGACGACGGGCTCGTCCGCTACGACCCGTCGGTCCAGAAAAATTACGCGGCTGACTACCCCGCCTTGATACGGCGGGTCAGCGTGGGCGAAGGCCGGATGCTGTTCGGCGGCACGCTCCTGCCCGGGGCGGCGTCACCCGCCCTAACGGCTGGCGAGAACACGCTGCGGTTCGAATTCACGGCCGCCAGCTACGACGACGTGCGGACGACGCAGTATCAGACCATGCTCGAGGGCTTCGACTCGCACTGGTCCGGGTGGACGTCCGAGTCGAAGCGCGATTACACCAACCTCCCGTCGGGGTCGTTCAGGTTCCGTGTCAAGGCGCGCAACCTGTACCAGCACGAAAGCGCCGAGACCGAATACGCCTTCACGATCACGCCGCCCTGGTACGCCACCTGGTGGGCCTACGCGCTGGATGTCCTGCTGGCCGGCGGTGCCGTCTTCGGGTTCGTCGCTGTCCGCACCCGCGGGCTGCGCGTGGAAGGGCGGCGCCTCGAAGGGGTCGTGGCGGACCGCACCCGCGAGATCCGGGAGCGCGAAGTGGAAGTCCGCACCCAGGCGGAGGAACTGCGCACGATCGACGATATCGTCAAGGTCATCAACCGCGAGGAGGGGCTGCGCAACGTGCTGCACGCGCTGCTCGAGCAGGGCATGAAACTGGTGCCGCAGGCGCAGAAGGCCGCGTTCCTCGTGCGCGATCTCGACACCGATGCGTTCGTCTTCGCGAGTCACCTTGGCTATCCCCCGGAGCAGTTCAAGGGAGTGTCGCTGACCGAGGCCGAGGTCACGCAGCGGTATGCCGAAGGCACCGAGCGCGTCGACAAAGGTGTCTACATCGTGCGGCCTGTCGAGCAGAACGGCCGCGCACCCATCGGCGGTGTCGCAACGCCGAAGGCGATGGTGGCGATGACCGTGGCGCTCCACGGCCGCCTCGAAGGGCTGCTCGTCTTCGACAACATGGACGATCCGAATGCCTTCAACCATTCGGACCTCCAGCGCCTGACGCGGCTTCGCGAGCATGCGATGGCGGCGGTCGCGAAGGCGAGAACGCTGGTCACCCTGCAGGAAAAGACGACGGCCCTGCAACACCAGAAGGAGCAGGTCGAGAAGTCGTACGACAACGTCGAGCTGCTCAGCCGCATCGGCCGCGACATCACCGCGAAGCTCTCGAGCGAGGAGATCATCAGCACCGTCTACCAGAACGTGAACTCGCTGATGGATGCGGCCGTCTTCGGCATTGGGCTGGTGAACGAGGCCGAGCAGCGGCTCGAGTTCCCGGCGACGAAGGAGAACGGCGTCCAGCTGCCGCCGTTTACCTATCGGCTGGACGACGAATCACGGCTCGCGGTGGTGTGCTACACGCGCCGGCAGGAAATCGTGATCGAGGACATGCCGCGCGAGCACTCGCGATACATCAAGAACTACAAGCCGCCGATTGCCGGCAACCCGGTGGCCTCGCTGCTCTACCTGCCGCTCGTGTACAAGGACCGGGCGATTGGCGTCATCACGGCGCAGAGCTTCCGCACGCACGCGTACACGGACTACCACCTCAACATCCTGCGCAACCTGGCGACCTACGCCACCATCGCGCTCGAAAACGCAGACGCCTACCGGCAATTGAACGGCACGCTCGACCGCCTCAAGTCCACGCAGGAGCAACTGGTCGTGCAGGAAAAGCTCGCCTCGCTCGGCGCGCTGACGGCCGGCATCGCCCACGAGATCAAGAACCCGCTGAACTTCGTCAACAACTTCGCCGAGCTCTCGAGCGAGCTGGCCGAGGAGCTGCGGCAGGAGATCGAGCGTCTGAAGGACCGGCTCGAGCCCGCCGAGTTCGATCTGTTGCTCTCACTGGTCGGCGACCTTCAGATGAACGCACGGAAGATCAACGACCACGGCCGCCGTGCCGACAGCATCGTCCGTGGGATGCTTCTGCACTCCCGCGGCCAGTCCGGCGAGCGGCAGGATACCGACGTAAACGCGCTGCTCGAGGAGTACGTCAACCTGTCGTACCACGGGGTGCGCGCGCAGGATTCCTCGTTCAATCTCACGGTCGAGCGCGATTACGATCCTACCGTCGGGACGATCCTCGCCGTCCCCCAGGACCTCAGCCGCGTCTTCCTGAACATCGTGAACAACGCCTGCTATGCGGCACACGAGAAGAAGAAGGCCTGCGATCAGGCGGGGCGGCGCGACTACATGCCGACGTTGTCCGTGTCCACCAGGAATGCCGGCGACACCGTCGAGATTCGCGTGCGCGACAACGGCGAGGGCATCCCGCAGGAGATCCGCGATCGGATCTTCAACCCGTTCTTCACCACCAAGCCGACGGGCCAGGGCACGGGGCTCGGCCTCTCAATCAGCCACGATATCGTCGTGCAGCAGCACCATGGCGCCCTCGAGGTCGACTCGGCGCCAGGGCAGTACACGGAGTTCGTGATTCGCCTGCCACGGGCGATCGAGGCGGCGCTGGACGGCGGCCAGGCGGCGCTCGCCTGAGCCGCAACAATCGAAGGACGACGGGGCCGATATGAACATCGTGATTGTCGACGACGAGCGGGACGTGCAGGCGCTGTTCGAGCAGCGCTTCAGGCGCGAGGTCCGCGAAGGGCTGCTGCACCTGCACTTCGCGTTCTCCGGCGAGGAGGCTCTGGCGTTGCTCGAGCAGCGCGGCATCGCCGACATCGTGCTCATCCTGTCGGACATCAACATGCCGGGCATGAACGGGCTCGAGCTGCTGAAGGCCGTCAAGGAGCGATACCCGCAGCTGAAGGTCTACATGATCACGGCGTACGGGGACGCGGAGAGCCACGACCGCGCCGTCGAGTACGGGTGCGACGATTACCTCACGAAGCCCATCGACTTCAATGTCCTCAGGAGCCGCATCGGCCTGAAATCAGCGGCCGGATAGCGCTCTCGTCACCGCTTCGGCGACGATCGCTGACCACGCTTCCTCGCGGTCTTTCGACCGCCGCCGGGAATGTTCTTCGAACGCTCCGGCTCCGGGATGTCCTTCCCCGGACGCTCGCGTCCTGCGACTTTGTACTGGCCGGGATTGACGTTGATGTTTTTGCTCATACGTTTCCTAAAGTTTGAAGCGCAGAGAGGCACCGACGCCGCCAAACGGCTCCAGCAGCGCCGGATCTTCGATGAACCGGAGCGACGCGCCGGTCTGGCGCGCCTTGGTCACGAGATCGTCGGCGGCGCGTTCGGCAGGCGATCGTTCCGCAGCCGGGGCGTCTGGCGCTGCGGGCTGGTCAGCGCCTTCGAGGGCCGCCGGCTGCGCGGTGATTAACAGCTCGTCCACTTGACCGAGCTCGAGCGCCTGCGTCACGCGCTCGACTCCAAGCGTCGCCAGCCCTCCCGCGCGGTATGCATCGACCAGCGCCGAGACACGCTCGCGGTCGGTCTCCACCTCCTGCCTCCGCACCAGCTCGAGAACGCGATCGAGCACCGTCCGCTCCGGTGCACGGATGTCCATCGGCACGACGTCGATCACGCGCTCGGCGACATCCTTGGGCATCTCCTCCTTCAGAAGCGGCGTGATCACTTCGTCACCACCGATGATGATCCCGCGGATCTCCTCGTTGCGGACAGTCTGCGTGAGCACGTCAACCACTTCTTTCGCGTGCTGCGCGCGGAACTGATCCACGTGGCGCTGGAAGCGCGTCTGCGACCAGCCGCCCGCTTTGTGCCGCTTCGTCTTCGGGCCATCCACGTCGGTGCTGTGCTCGACCGTGTTGCCGCTGATGACGAGCAGCCGCGCGGTCTGCGTGTCCGCAATGAGGACGGCATAGCGCGGATACTGATCGAGCAGGTGCGCCAGGGGATACACGTGCGGCTGATCCGAAATGTGCAGCAGATGCTCGGCAATGGGCGCGGCGAGCGGCATGGCCTCGAAGAGTCCCGCTCCGGATGAGGCGAATATCGCGAGACCCTTCGCTGCCGGATCGACCGATCCAAGGTAATCGCGAATGGCGTCCGCGTCCTTCTCCAGGCTGGCACGCTCCGGTGCATCCGCGGGATACGTGGCGATTCGATCCGGAAGTGCATTACGGACAAACGGATCGAAGTGATGGTGTCCTTGTTGGTCGGGTTGCAGATTGAGGTACAGGCTGATGACGGGGTATGGACTTGGGTCGAGGGCGACGAGCCGGTCCAACTGGGTCGCAAGCTGATCCGAGGTGATCATGGTGGCTCTCGTCGCAATGGTCATGCCGGGATCGTTCTCGAGGGGCGCGTTCACCCGCTTCGGGTCGGAACGTCAGTTGCACGGGCGGCTGGCGGAGGACATATGGCTGAACCAAAGTCGATTCCCTCGTCGCTCGATCTCGATGACGATGCCACGGCGGCCCAAACCGGGCGTCAGCAGCTCAAGCGCCAGAAGGACGAGCACACGGAGAGCAGCCCGGAAATCGCCGGCGGAGACGTCGACGCAGACTGGCAATCGGCGGCGTTGACGGGCGACGAAGCGCCAGGCGGCGACAATCCCACACCCGATCAAAGCGTCACCGACGACATCGGCCGCGCGGTCGGGCTCGAGTATCAGGACACCGAGGAGCTGCGTGGCGCGGACAAGGTCGCCGCACGCGATCGGCACCGCTGGGAACTCGACCCCGCCTCGTCGGAGGACTACCAGGAACGCGAGCGCGAGAAGTGAGCGGCGGCAATTGACTGCCGCATAAGTCCGGGCAACGGACGTGTTCGGTCGCGCCACGTCATCCGGTCCATTAAGATGTAGGTCCGGTTGAAGCACCCGAACACGAGGAGGCCGATGGCTGCCAGGAAATCACGCCCCGGGACAACGTCCGCTCGCCCGACGACTGTGGCCGCCTACCTGGGCTCGCTCACTCCGGAAAAGCGTGCGGTGATCGAAGAGGCGCGCGCCCTCGTCCGCAGGCACATCCCCAAGGGGTACGCCGAGTTCATGAACTGGGGCGTGATCAATTGGGGGATCCCCCTCGACAAGTTCTCCGACACGCACAACGGTCAGCCGCTCTGCTACGTGGGCCTCGGCGCGAAGAAGAGCTACAACTCGCTGTACTTGATGGGCGTGTACGACAGCTCGAACGGCAAGTACACGGCGCCGTTCTCGCAGAAACTCCTCGCCGACGCGTTCAAGAAAGCCGGGAAGCGGCTCGACATGGGGAACTGTTGTCTCCATTTCAAGCAGCTCGACGATCTCGAGCTCACCTCCGTCGCGAAGGTCATCGCGATGTCGACGCCGAAGGAGTACATCGCGTACTACAAGCGCATGAGAGGGCTCGAATAGCGCGGTGCGCCAACCAGAGGAAGGACATGGAATGGCCACGCTTGTGTTCGGCATGAACCAGTCCCTGGACGGCTACGTGGACCACATGGCGTTTGCGCCTGCCCCCACGCTCTTCCGCCACTTCATCGAGGAGGCTCAGCGGCAGGCGGGCAGCGTCTACGGTCGCCGCACGTATGAGGTCATGCGCTACTGGGACGACGATCATCCTGAATGGGATGCAGAGGAACACGCGTTCGCGGCGGCGTGGCGGAAACAGCCGAAATGGGTCGTCTCCCGCTCATTGAAGTCGGTCGGCCCCAACGCGACGCTTGTTGCGGATGATCTGGAGGGCACGATTCGCGGGCTCAAAGCCGGGCGCGATGGAGAGATCGAAGTGGCTGGCCCGGCCCTGGCGCACAGCCTGACCGAACTCGGTCTCATCGATGAATATCGAATCTACCTGCATCCCGTGGTGCTTGGGCACGGCAAGCCATACTTCGCCGGGCCGCGGCCGCCGCTGCGCCTGATGGCCACTGATCGGATTGCCGAGGACGTGATCAGGTTGGCCTACGTGCCTGCGTGACCTCCTTTCCTGAGCCCAATTTCACCTACCGCTCGAATGGCAGCACGGCCGAAGGGTCGGGAAGTACAGCGCCACGGGATCGTCCAGGAATGATGACGGATGCGCGCAATGTGGCGATCAGCCTTTGGGCTTGGCCATCCCGTGCATCGTCAGCCAGCTCACGAAAGCATCGAACCAGCCCGTGCTGGTCGTTTCCTTGGGGTACATGCCGAAGCCGTGGCCGCCCTGCTCATAGAGATGGAACTCCGCGGGCTTCTTCGCCGCACGCCAACTCTCGATCAGCCCGAAACCGCCATTGGCAAAGAACGGATCGTCGGCGGCGAGCGCGACGAACAGCGGCGGAGCGTCGGCCGGAACGGTCACCGTGGCGAGCGGACCATAGATGATGCCGATGAACGCCGGCTTGGCGTCCTGCCCGGCCAGCTCGGTCAGCAGGGTCAGCATGGCGCCGGCAGAAAAACCCACCATGCCGATGCGGTCCCGATCGATCTTCCACTCCGCGGCGCGGCGCCGGATCAGCGTGAAGGCGGCGCGGGCATCCTCGAGCTGCGGCGCGAGGCCAGCAGCCGCCTGCTGTGGATCGAGCGGCGAACCAGGGGTCGGACGCGGGCGCGCGGCGGTGCTCGAGAACATCTCCTTCATCGAGCGTTCGAATCCGGGCATGTCCGCCGGGGTCTGGTTCAGGCGGTACTTGAGGACGAATGCCGCCACGCCGCGCTCGGCCAGCGCGCGAGCGACATTCCAGCCTTCGTTCTCCATGGACAGGGTCCTGAAACCGCCGCCCGGAGCCACGACGACGGCGGCGCCGCTGGCCTTCGCCGCGTCCGGCAGGAACGGCGTGATCGTCGCCACGGTGACGTTCCGAGCGAACTTGCTTCCGTATTGCGAGTGCCACGATTCCTGAGCCTTCGCGTCGGGGAGCGGCGCGGTGCCAATTTCGATCGCATTCGGCTGATCGGGAGTGGCGATCGGCGTCATCGTGTCGTTCAGCTGCGCGAAGGCGGGCGCCGCGAATGACCATGCCGCGAGCAGAATGGCCGCCCGGAACACGCCCCGCCGCGCGGAAACGATTGTCGAATGCATCACCATGGCTGTTGGGTCTCTCCTGAGGAATCGTGGTTCGTTCCGGAAGTCCGCTGCCAATTCTCACACACGAGGACAACGCCGCAGAGCCGGAGAGCACCGTCAACCGAATGCGGCCAGCTGTCGTCGACGTCCTGGTCCACTGAAGCAACGTCGGGGACAGCGGTCGTCTGCGCATTCACGTCGGCCGCGAGCCCGCCAGCCGGAGCAGGGCGATTGAGGCTGGGCAGACGGGAAGATGGCGGCAGCGCCAACACTGAAGGCTGAGCGCAGGAGCGGATGATCGACGGCCGCCAGAGCCATCGCATCAAGCTGATGGTTGCGACTGGAGTGTCCCTTGCATTGTAGGACGCCCGAGAGCAGTGCGTACTTGGATGCGGCGGCCGTTTGCGTATGCGCTGGTGTTCGCGGCGCTATTGCTGAGCGGGTGTGAGGACACCAAGGTCAAGGTCGACCAGTTTGCCCTCGAGGGCGTGAAATCGATTGACGAGCGAGCGCTTCGAGAAGTCCTCGCCACTCAACAGCCAGGCTGGCTGCCATTCTCCAAGAAGCCGCCGTTCAGTCAGCAGGCATTCGACGCGGACCTCAAGCGCATCGTCGCCTTCTACTCAGATCACGGGTATCCCGATGCGAAAGTGGCATCCGTCGATGTCCGGTTCAACGCCAAGAAAGACGCCGTCAAGCTGATCGTTCACGTCGTCGAGGGCGAGCCGCTGCGTATCGCTGCGGTCCAGCTTCGTGGCTTTGACATGCTGCCCAGGCCCG
>Ga0136846_1233965_pt1 | contig 11053 bp, 10 predicted proteins | sample HopSoiMetagenom2_FD_96841 | JGI IMG/M metagenome (GOLD analysis project Ga0136846, IMG submission 96841) | Grasslands soil microbial communities from Hopland, California, USA - 2 Assembly 2016 (version 4) | ecosystem: Environmental > Terrestrial > Soil > Grasslands | place: USA: Hopland... | reverse complement strand
GTATTTGGGTTCTGCCCAGGATTTTGCCCAAAACCCGGGTTCTGCCCGAAGCCCGAATTCTGCTGATTCTGCCCCGATCCAGTCTGATTACCCTGTTGGCCGTTCTGCTGATTTTGCACCGCGCCTTGTAACGGCGGCTGGTTCGGGGTCATCAGCAGCCCACCGCGATCGGTGCTCGGGTCGTAAATAAACTGCCACTGGTTGTAGTGGTCTTTTTTGTTGAACTCGCGAATCGTCTTGCCTTTATTGAGGCTGGCCACACCGATGATGGCGCCTCCCCCAAAAGTCTGCGGACCACCAGATGTGCCTTGCCCACCAAGAGGCTGCGGCGATGGCCCCTGTCCACCCGGTCCGTTCGCCTGTGGCGCCGCGGAAGCAGACTGATTCGCTCCATCAGGATTTCCACCCGCTTGCCCTCCGGCAGCTGGAGCCGATGGAATCGAACTGGGTCCCACGCCCGCAGGCGCATTCGCCGACGGATCGAGCGCACCGGGCGCGCCCGGGTTCTGCGCCGAAATATTTGCGTCCGGGCCGGGGGCCATGCCACTGGCCGCTCCGGGGCTGAATGAGACTTGAACATCGGTCAGGTGAAGCGGTTTGAAATCCCGTTCTTTTCCGGTAGCGGGATCGCGATTAAGCGGATCTTTGTACCGCTTGCGCAGAAACCGGATATGGTTCGTATTTTCCAGGTCCTCGATGCGCGTGGGATAGCGGCCAAACTTTTTAAAATAACGGCGCATGGCCCGCGAATACTGTACTCCGCGATGAATCAGTTCCTCTTCGCGGTCGCGCTTGATCTGGAAGTCAACCTTCTCCACCCACGCCATGGCGCCAATCGCCAGTATCGCGACAAACAACATCAGCGTGAGCAGGATGTAGCCACGGTCACGGCGTTTGGGAGACGAGCTCTTCATAAAAATTGAATCATTGAATGATCGGGGGATTGAATCATTAAAAACATACACATTGAATCATTGAATCATCGGGGGATTGAATCATTAAGAATCTAAATCGCGGATTTTCATTTGAGAGGATCATCAACGGTTTGGCCTTTGCTTTTCAATGATTCAATCCCCCGATGATTCAATGATTCAATCTTTCTCACCCTTGCGTCAGCGGAATACTCTGCCGGTTGTTACTGAGAACATCGAGAATGTCGACGGCATTCGGTGAAATGCGCACGACTTTATAACGCCGGTCCACAATGTCACCTTCCTTGGCGATAAACACATCTTCGCCTTGCGCCAGGAAAATGCGTTTGGTGCCGCCGGTCGGGGTGGCAAATCCGTAAAACTTCAGGTTGATCGGTGGCGGCGGAGGTGGTGGCGCAGGGCCTTGCTCTGCAACCGTGGTCTGAGTGACTGGCGCGATGACCCGTGGCGGCGGTTCCACAAAAACTCGAAAAATATTCCGTCCTGTGCCCTGATATTTTGTGTCTTCGCTGGTGCGGAGCAGGTCGTAATGCAACGTCGGATCCAGCGATTGTCCGGCGCTCTGTTTCTTTTCGCCCGCGCGATATTTGGTGGAACGCGCAGCCCGCACCGGTTGATTCGAGAGCTCAGCCGGGCTCGGCATGGTTGAAGTTGAGGGGGACGTGGAAGCCGAGGTCGCGGCGCCTCCGCCAAAAAAGCCGCCCAGCGTGCTGGCCAGCGCGATCAAAGCGATAACACCGAGAGCAATGGCTGCGATCACCTTCGTCCGGTTTTCAGCTCCAATCTTCACTACGAAGTCCTCAAATAGGTTTCCAGCTTGATTTGTAGTTTCACCACGCCGCTCTGCTCGTTGCCCAGTTCAAGTTCGTCCACAATAAAAAACAATTTGTTGCGTTCGAGCGCATTCACGAACCGCACGAGTTGCAGGTAGTCGCCGGAAACGTCGGCGGCGATTTCCACCCGCTCCAAGCCGGCTACATCGGTTTCCTTCTGCAAATATTTTTCCGAGGACAAGCGCACACCCGCGCTGGACGCCACGCTGCCCAGGTCAGTCGAAATCGCCGAATACCCGGATGGCAGGCGGTCGCGATAGAACGCATCAATCTCGTCTTTCGCTTTCGGAACTTTTTTGTCGAGCCCGCGCCAGGGCGCCGACTCCCGCGATTTCAGGTTCGACCAAAGCTGACGCAATTCAGTCTGGCGCGACTCCGCCGATCCCGCCAGCGGCGTAACCAGCACGGCCACAAAAGCGATATCGAGCAGCACCAATGCTGCAATCGCGATCTTGAGGTGGTTGCGAGTCTGTTTCAGGTCGGGCATTAGTGCATGCCTCCGCTGGCTTCCAGCCCCTGATCTGACTGGACATACACAGCCACGATATTGAACTGCACCCGGTCGCCCTCGGCCGACTGCACCGATTCCGTTCTGTCGGATTCGATGTGGGTCTGGCGGAACCGATTGGAGCCTTCCATCTTGCGCACCAGATCGAGCGCCTGTTCCCGCGTTTCTCCGCCGACAACAAGTTTCAATTCCAGGTTGTTGTCCGCCGACATGTCCGGGTGGATCGAGACCACGTGCAGGTGCGCCGGCATTACACGCTCAAGATCTTCAAAAACCCGCGTCCACGAAAACGCCTTGCGCAGGAAAAGGGAATTCAAAAATCGCGAGCGGTCGCGAATCACGCGGTTCTGTGGCTGGTTAAGCAAAGCCTCGGCCCGGCCTTTTTCCTGATCGTAAGCCGCCAGCTGAGTTTCGAGTTTGGATATCTGCTGGCGATCGCGACTGCCATTGATAAATCCCGTAATCGCCAGAAATCCCAGAAGAATGGTTGCCGCACCGAGCAGGCCCAGCCCCGTTCCCCAGTAGACCCAGAACCGCCGGGCATCTTCGTAGGGCTGCGACGCGAGATTGATGTCAATTCTCATGCGTAAACCAGACTCAGGCGAGCAGCGCGCCAACCACTCCGGCCATCCTCCATTTTGGAATCGAGCCGCCACCCAGGCCAAGCTGCGAAGCCTTCACCAGTTCGCGAACTTCGGCGCCGGTCTGCGAGTGGAGTGCCGGAGCCGCTCCCGCCATATCCGAAACTCCGGCAACCAGAATCTGACCAATGTTGGTGCCGTAGGTGTCCTGGAAAAACACCACCGACGGATAAACGTCTTCGGCTAACTGCTCGCCGCTGATGGTCACGCCGCGCGTGTTCTCGACGGTGCGGAACAGTAGTAGCTGCTGCTTGTCGAGAATGGCAATGCTGGTCGTGCGCGCATCCACCTTCAGCACCAGAGTGCCGATGTCGCCCGGCGCTCCGCCCAGGGCAGCAAGCATTGAAGGAAGCACCACCCCCGGATTGAACCCCGCCTCGCGAAATGCAGACTCATAATCCGCGATCACACTATTGAGCGCGACCGCCGCTACCACCCGCATTCCCGAACTCGATGACTGCGCGTGATACGAAACTGTGGCCTTATCCACATCGAAGGGAAGCGACTTGCGCAGGCGAAAGCGCACTACGCTCTCTGCCTCTGCACGATTCGCAGGCAAAGTTTCAAAATCGAGAAGTACCACACGGATCGCCGCATCGGGCAACACCGCAACCACATCGCGGCCGCGCCCGGCCACGCTGCCCAGGGTTTCACGCAGTGCGCTGACCACGGAGTTGCGTTCAAGCAGATTGTTTTCGGTGAGGTCAGCAACCACGCACCCCGGCGAAAGTTCGGCCGTCGAGCAAAGCTCGAGCACCTGCCCCGAATCCGCCGCTCGTCCGGCGATGACCCGGTCGGGAGCGATTTCGCAAGCTAGTCTGGGGCGGGATGAGTGATAAGAACTCATAAAGTCGGGCTTCAGGCGTCAAGCACTGGGTTTCACAACCCTATCGGCTGACGATTACAGGTTGAGTTGTAGTTTGATTTCCTCTTCAAATTCTATCGAATCCGGCAGCGCCACGCCGAAAAATGAAGCCACAAGATCGACCAAAGGTACCAACTAAGTCCCCATCAAAAGCAGCTCGCGAATCTGAGCTCCAAAGCCCAAAGCCTACCCTCTACCGCATCGCTTCAATAAACGTGACTTTGTTGATTTCCTTGAGCGTAGTCACTCCCGTGCGGACTTTATCCAGCGCAGATTCCCGAAGGAACCGCATACCTTCTTCACGCGCGGCACGCCTGATCTCTGACGTCGGCTTGCGCGCCAGGATCATCTCGCGAATCCGGTCGCTCAAATCGAGCAGTTCGTGGATGGCGGTTCGCCCGCGGAACCCTGTGCCGGCGCACTCGATGCATCCCTGGCCCTCATAAAACGAAACCTTCGACCACTGCTCGGGATCAAGGCCGCTCGCCTCCAGCACATCCGCCGGATACTTCACCACGCTACGGCACGAATTGCAGATCAGCCGCACCAGTCGCTGCGCCAGAATGCAATTCAGCGCGGAAACGAAGTTGTAAGGCTCGACGCCCATGTTCAAAAAGCGTCCCAGCACATCCACGACATTGTTGGCGTGCACCGTGGTGAAGACCAGATGACCGGTCAGCGCCGATTGAATCGCGATCTGCGCGGTTTCGGTGTCGCGGATTTCGCCGACCATAATCTTGTCCGGATCGTGGCGCAAGATCGAGCGCAACCCGCGTGCAAACGTCAGGCCCTTTTTCTCGTTGACGGGAATCTGCGTGATCCCGCGAATCTGATATTCCACCGGGTCTTCAATGGTGATGATCTTGTCTTCTTCGGTCTTGATCTCGTTGACTGCGGCATAAAGCGTCGTAGTCTTGCCACTGCCCGTCGGCCCAGTCACCAAAACCATGCCGTAGGGCTCGGCAATGTAGCGGCGGAATTTCCTCAGATCGTCTTCATCGAAGCCCACCACTTCCAGCGTCAGCGAATGAAACTTCTCGCTCATCGATTCTTTATCTAGCACGCGAAGCACCGCGTCTTCGCCGTGGATCGACGGCATGATGGACACGCGGAAATCAATCGGCCGCTCCGGTTGGCCATACTTCACGCGAAAACGCCCGTCCTGCGGCACGCGCCGCTCCGAGATATCGAGCTCGCTCATGACCTTGATGCGCGAGATGATCGTGGAATGATGTTCCTTCGCAATCGGCGGCATGGCCTGGGTCAGCACGCCGTCAATGCGGAATTTAATGGAAACCGAATCGTCACGCGTCTCGATATGGATATCGCTGGCCCGCCGCTGCAGCGCGGTGAAAATCGTGGTATCGACCAGGCGAATGATCGGGCTCATGTCGCCTTGCGCGGTCAGCTTGTCGATCGAGATGCTCTCGTCGCCGCCTTCTTCCTCGCGCACCACGGCCAGGGTGAAGCCTTCGCTGGCATCTTCCAGCACGCGCTCGGATTGCTCGGTCTTCTTCAGGATTTCGGTGATCTGCGCCAGCGTCGCAACTTTGGTGACGATGCGCTTGCCCAGCAGCAGGCTGATTTCGTCGATCATCATCAACTGGCTGGGATCGGCGATCGCAATGGCCAGCCGGCCATCGCGCGTTTCTTCGAGCGGCACGAAGTTGTAGCTGAACATCAGCCGCGGCGGAATCTTGGTGAACAGTTCGTGATGAAGCTGAAAGTCGTGCAGATCGATAAAGTCGCAACGGTAGCGCCTCGCCACGTCTTTGGCGCGCTCCAGTTCCGACGCGTGCGTGCCGGTGCCGCCCTGGCCGTTGCCGCCGACGAATACCGATTTCTTTTCGACTTTTTCTGCCTTCTCTACTTTTTCTGCCATGCTTCCCATTTTCCGGCCTGCCCCTGATGCTTTAGTGGATACTCGATCCCAGCGTGAATATCGGCAAATAAAGCGAAATCAGGATGCCCCCGACAAACACCGCCATAATCACCAGAATTAACGGCTCAATCAGCGACATGGCCGCCGCCAGCGCCGTTTGCACGTCCTCTTCGTAGAACTCGGCCACCGAATTCAACATCGCCGGCAAGGCCCCGGTGGATTCGCCCACCTCAATCATCTCAACCGAGAGATCGGGAAAAATCTTCTGCTCTTCCAGACTGCGCGCCAGCGATTGCCCTTCGCGCACCCGCACCGACGCGCTTTGAATGCCAGTCAAGATCCTGCGGCTGGACATCGACGCTCCCGCCGTCTCCAGCGATGGAACCAGCGGCATGCCTCCGGTCAGAAGCGTCGAAAGCATTCGCGAAAAAGTTGAAACGTGATACTTCAGCCAGATGTCCCCAATCACCGGAAGATTGTGGGTCGCGCGGTCGATTGCCGCCGCACCCCGGTCCGTCGCCTTCCAGCGCCACAGCAGGAACACAACTGCCGCCAATGCAATCGCGATGATCGGTGCGTACTGCTGTGCATGCGTACCAATGTTCATCATCAATAAGGTGATGGATGGAAGCTGCGCATTCAAATCCGAGTAAAGCTTGGCAAACTGCGGCACAACATAGGTCACCAGAAACACCAGCATCACAATTACTACAGACACCAGCAGGCTGGGATAAACCAGCGACACCGCCAATTTTTTCTTGAATGTAAGCGTCATGCGCTGAAAATTGACGTAGCGTGTCAGAACCTCGTCCATGTTGCCGCTCTTTTCACCGGCCATCAGCGTAGTGGTGTAAATTTTCGGAAAAACGTTCTGCGCCGAGAATGCCTCCGACAACAACTCTCCGCCCTTGACCCGCTCGCGCACGTTAGCCAGCAGGGTCCGGAAGTATGGATCCCGCTGCCGTTTAATCAGCAGATCCAGCGACCCCAGCACCGGAAGCCCGGCTTTCAGCAAGGTAAGTAGCTGCTGGTTAAACACGAGGAAAGTGGCGGGCTTAACTCGCCGCCGGCGCCGCACCCTCCCGCCCGACAGCACGCTTTTTGGCTTGACCCAATAAACCAGGAAGCCCTGCTGCGAAAAGCGTTCGCGGACCTCAGCCTCCGAGTAGCCGTTCTCCACCTGTTGCGTCAGGTGGCCCCGCTCGTCGGCGATTTTGACCAGAAACTCAGCCATTACATCCTCAAAAACCCAGCTCTCCCACCTCAGTCTAGCATCTAAAACTGCCGCTTTTACAGGTACTTAGGACTCAAGTGTACCGGGAGTAACGTTCACATTCCCGCTAATTCCCCGACGCTTCCTCCACCACTTCTGCCCCTCCAGGAACGCTGAATCGAAACTGCCGGTCCTGCACCGCAACATTCTCCTTTAAGTTGCTGAAACGGTACTCGGTAATCGACTCGTCGACCCCGTAAATCAGAATTCGGGCGATCCAGTGTTCCGGCGTTATTTCCAACAAGACTTGCCGGACCCGGTCTTCCAGTCCCTTCGGCACCCCACGCAAGACCGAGTCGCCCTCTCTCCACGGCTGCACGTCCGGCGCAAACGACAGCCCATCTAACTCCTTCTCCAGCTTCGCCTTGCCCAGCAGGAATGCAAGCGGAGAGCGAAGGTCGTCCAGCTTCTTCATCGAAGATTTGTGCACCTGCTTCTCGGCCGGAAGGTACAGCCATGCATCCTTGCCGTCCCCGACAAACAGCTTCTCCTCAGGGGAACGATACTCCCAGCGCATCTTGCCAGGTTTTTTCAGCCACAGCGTTCCGGATTCGGTCCGCTCAATTCCCGATCCCTGGTAAATCTCAGTGAAATCCGCCTGCAACGTTTGCAGATGGTTATAGCGATCATCGACGGCAGCGGCTAACCCATGGACATTGGGAAGCGCCTCCAGCCGGGCAACACTGGCCAGCAGCAATGTTCCGATAGACAAAGCGGCACGAATACGAAGCCAGCGGAGGAGGTTCATTTTCAGGATTAACTGCCTCACGAAATTTCGGGGAAGAGATTCAGCTCCACAATAAACTTGGATGCCGCAAGAATGTTATCCGCTACACCGCATTCACGCTTGCAACTTTGTGCCACGAAACACCAGGTACTGATGCGTTCCACCCCAACGCTCCAGCCATCTGCAACCCTGGAACACCCCCGCTAACACCGGATTCGCATACACCACTAACACTTCGCGCGGGTGTTCACGAACCGAGCGTTCCAAATTGGCGAGCGTAGCCTTCAGTTCCGCTTCAGGCAGCGGATTGAAAAAGAAAACCAGCAGCGGTTCATTGGGGAAGCTGCAATCAACCGCATTTCCGCAGACGGTTTCAATGTTACTCTGCGCTGCGTTACTCAGCGCTGCCGGGGTCTGAGCGATCTTTGCAATATTCTGCCGGGCAATCAAATCCAGCTCGGGCAGCAACTCGATTCCAATGATCCGGCGAAAAGGATACTCGGCAGCCAGCAGCAGCGCACGCCCTTTCCCCGATCCAATATCGATAAAGGTGAATTGCGAAAAATCAATCGCCAGCGTGCCCATGATTTCGCGGAACAATTCCGGTTCGACCGGCTGATAACCGGAGTGCAGCAGCCCCAACAATCTGGTACGCCAACTAACCGTCGCTGCCGTAGTGTCAACCCGCCGCTCCCAGTCGAAGTCAACATCTCCGTATCGTTGCCGCCTCCGGTCGGGCATCGATTCGCGGACGAACTCCCACGCCAGCCCGGCAAGGCGACCCGCGGCCTGTGACCGCGAACGCACACTTCGTTCCCGCACCCACCACTGCCGTAAGGATTTAGAAATAGGCTCCGAGATAATAGGTTCAGCATACATGCCGCCAGATTTTGCCGGATATGAATGTCACAGAGTTACGTTAACCGCAGCGATGACAAAACGGCCATGTCGATCACAGCCATGCTAACCACAGCCATGTCGACCACTGCTATGTTGACCACAGCTATGTCAACCACGCCATGTCAACCACGCCATGTCAACCACAGCCATGTAAACCACACATCGCGGTCACCAGGCCCGGAGGGCCGACATACGTTAGCCCAGGACGTAAGTCCTGGGTAGAGACGTAGATTGACAGAGTCCCGAAGGGACGGCACCACCGGCGGCACGTTTAACGAAGAGAAAGGGCCCCTAATCGCTGGGCGGAATTTTTGGCACGGCAGGCGCAACGTATCCGGCAGGCAATCCCTTTTGCGTGAAGGGAAATGAATCAGGGTCGCTCAACGTCACATGTCCATCGCTCATGCGATACGGGTTCCCCAACGGATCAACCGGCACCCCGCGCAAATACCCGGCGCGAATCATGTCAACAAATCCGGACGGCGCGCGCCCCGCACCTTGCCGGTAACGCTCAACCAGTTCCTCGATCTGTGTAACGTCCTGGTCCACTTGCAATGCGCGCAAGTGCGCTGCCGCATTCGCGCGAATCATCTTGTCGCGCGTGGTCTGATAAGTAGCGCTCCACATCATCTGCGCCGTCTTCGCGTCTCCGCCATGCTCCGCCATCTGCGCCGCAAGAATCTTCAGGAAAGGATGGGCGTTTGGCACCCCGGAGCCGCGGAGAAACGCATCCGCCGCAGCCGCATAATTTTTCAAGTCGTAATGGATGAAGCCCAGGTCGTAGTAGAGATGCCAGTCATCGGGATTATTACGGATTCCATATTCCACCAACTCGATGGCTTTCTCCGGTGTACCCGCGCCGTTTGGCGGCTTCGCCGATAAAAACGTGCTGCCAAATTCGTACGCCGGAACCAGATGGGGATCGAGCTGCGTGGTGATGTTCAGCAACGGCCAGAGCAAGCGATAGGTACCGCCACCGGTGTGGTGCATCCCGCCAAAGTATTGCACCGCGCGAGTCCAGTAGATGTCCGCCAGCAGCCCGTCAAATCCCAGGCTGGCCCGCTTCAGAAATTTGGGAGATGAAACATACAGCACTTCTTCCAGCGTGGCATTGGTGCGCAGACGGTCAATCTGCCGGACCAGAAGCACTGATCCCGTGAGGAATGAAATCAGAATCAGCGTGGCCGTGAACTGGACCCGTGACCGTTGCATTATTTTAAATTCCGAAGCTCAAAAATAAGTACGGTGGCGCTCAGCACCGCGGTGGCGTAGATCAATGCGTAAGCCGTGTTGTAAGCCACAAGCTGCGGAGCGACTGCCTGATCGTGCGCCACCAGGCTGATCACGTTCAGTGCGGAAAAATTCGGCACGAGATAGGCGGCCCCTATGGCCAGCCAGCGCATTACCCCGTGAGTGACCAGCGAAAATCCGCGCAGGTCTTCGGCAAAGCTGCCAATCACGAAAAGCGCAAACGCGAATACCGCGGAAAGCAGCGGAGAAGAGAACGATGAAAAAAACAAAGCCAGCGCGGTGATGATTACAAATTGCAGCACGATGAAGTACAGTGCCACCAGAATGCCGCTGTCAGAGCGCTGAAAGTGATGCGAGACATACAGTAGCGCCGCGAACACACCCAGCGCCATGAAGAACGTGTTGACTACCAACGTTCCCGCCAGGCCGAAAAACTTTCCCGCAATAAACTCCCAACGTCTGACGGGACGCGAAAGCACGGTATACAAGGTCCGCTTATCGATCTCTTTCGATACCAGCCCGATTCCGATGAATATCGCGATCACAAGCCCGAAGAGCGTAACCGCGGTCAAGCCCAGATTGATCACCACCAGTCGCTCGATGTTGACGGAAATCTGTCCTACCAGCACAGCGCACCCGGTCATCAGCAAAGCGAAGCCGATCAGGTTATAGAGCACGCGATCGCGTACCGCCTCGCGGAACGTGTTCGTCGAAATGTGCAGTATGCGTGAGTTCATTTCGAAGATCCTGCATTCCCCATCGCCGCCACCGATGCTCCCGAAGACTTCGGCGTGAGTTGGTCCAGGAAGTAATCTTCCACCGACAATCTCACCGGAGTCACCGAAACCAGATGCAGCCGTTCCCGCCGCAGCAGTTCAAGCACAGCCTCCTGATTTTCTTCCGGAACTACAACCCGCGTGGTCTCGCCGGCAACGTGGCATTCAGCTGCCAATGCCTTCATGCCGGCAGGAGCCGCGCCGCGCCACACAATTTCAACCTTGCCGTGTACATTCGCCGTCAAATCCGCAACCGCTCCCACATTCCGCAAATGCCCCTGATGGATGATCGCCACGCGATCGCACAGCGCCTCGGCGTCGGCAAGAATATGGGTCGAAAAAAATACTGTTTTTCCCTCAGTCTTCAGTTGTTCGATCAGACTGCGAACTTCGCGCCTGCCCATCGGATCGAGTCCCGACATCGGCTCATCCAGAAACACTACTTTCGGATCATGCAAAATCGCC
>Ga0136846_1215003_pt1 | contig 11053 bp, 14 predicted proteins | sample HopSoiMetagenom2_FD_96841 | JGI IMG/M metagenome (GOLD analysis project Ga0136846, IMG submission 96841) | Grasslands soil microbial communities from Hopland, California, USA - 2 Assembly 2016 (version 4) | ecosystem: Environmental > Terrestrial > Soil > Grasslands | place: USA: Hopland... | reverse complement strand
TATTAAAGGATTGTTTGCTTTAGCCTATTAAGAGGATTAAAATGTTTTCTTAAGTGAATGGATGCACAACATCAAAGCCTTGTCGTACAAATCATGTATGATAAGGTTTTTTTCTTATTGACGCTACCATTTTATCGTGGTAATATAGATTTCTTTTGGCATATTTTATATTCATCTGAATCTAGAAATAGATCTTGGCAGGTGGAACTGTTTTGAACATTCAATAAAGAATAGGAGCGCACTATATGTCCGCACAACAACGAAAAAAGTTAATTGTTTTGATGATTAATATGTTTATTGCCATTGGAAGTTTTGGTATTATCATCCCCATTTTACCCGCTTATTTAGAGTCAATTCATCAAGGAGGGACGGCGGCAGGTTTAATGATTGCGATCTTTGCCGGAGCACAGCTTGTTTTTTCTCCTATTGCTGGAAAATGGACCGATCAATATGGTCGTAGAAAAATGATTATATATGGACTCATAGGATTAACGCTTTCTATGTTTGTTTTTTATGCCGTTGATTCGATTTGGTGGCTTTATGCTTCTCGTATTATAGGGGGGATTGGATGTGCGTTACTCGTTCCCGCTATTTTTGCCTATGTAGCAGATATTACCACGATGAGTCAAAGGGCAAAGGGAAATAGCTTAGTTTCGGCTGCTATGTCACTGGGAATCGTAGTTGGACCAGGAATTGGCGGATTTTTAGCCGATTTTGGATTGAAAGTACCCTTCTTATTCTCAGCCATTGTATCACTCGTAGCCGTCATATTTTCATTGATTGTTCTTGAAGAAAGTCAAACGGAGCAGCCGTCGGCAGTCTTAGATTTTCCCGAAGAAGAATCTATGGCAAAGAAAATGGTGCGATCCATTAAAATGCCTTACTTTATTCCGCTTATCATTACTCTTTCGATGAGTTTTGGTTTAATGGCCTATGAATCCATACTTGGCCTCTTTGTTGATAACCAATTTGGGGCTACGCCTCAGGAAATTGCCGTTATGATTACATCCACCGGAATCGTGAGTGTGATTGTTCAGCTCTTTATGGTTGATCGCATGGTTAGTCGTTTTGGTGAAGTGACTGTATTAAATATTTTCTTAGGAGTAGCAACAGCCGGATTTATTCTTACATTATTCGCTTCGAGCTATATGTTGTTCTTTGGAATTACCCTTTTAATCTTCCTTGCCACTTCCATCCTTCGTCCCGTTTTAAATACACTCATTTCGAAGATGGCTGGTAATGAACAAGGCTTCGCCATGGGCATGAATAATGCCTATATGAGTGTCGGAAATGTCTTGGGACCAATGCTTGCTGGGATGCTGTATGATGTTAAACTTATTTATCCATTTGTTTTGGGACTTGTACTCTTAGTGTTGACGTTGTTCACAACAATTGTTTGGCAAAAACGTTCAATTCATATAAAGCTTGAGAAAGTATAAAGAAGACTAACCATCAGTGGGGGGTTCCTCATCCCCCACTGATGGTTAGTCACGCTACGCCTGATTGACTTTTCTAAGAGCTAAAGCTCTAAGAAAAGATCTTGTCGGATCTTAACGGGCAGTAAAACGGGACAAAGTTTTCATTTAACATGATTAAAAAGTAGTAGCGCTTGATCTATGTGTAGAATATTACTTCTACATAAATAGTCATGCGCTATTTTTTATTTTTTCGTTTATACGGGCATGAACAAAAATAGTAGTAAAATATAATAAGTAATAACTCACTTTCTTTTGAATGGAGGTCGTGTTAATGAGTATAAGTATTGCTGTAAATCAGGTTAGTAAAAGTTTTGGTAAAAAGATGGTTTTAAATAAAATTGATTTAAATATCGAGGAAGGTCAAATTTATGGATTTATTGGTCCTTCAGGTGCAGGGAAGACGACATTAGTCAAAATGATTGTTGGAATGGATAGACCTGATGCAGGAACAATTCATGTTTTAAATAAGCAAATACCTAATCTAGAGTTGTTACAAGAAATTGGGTACATGTCTCAATCTGACGCTCTCTATATGGAATTAACAGGTGAAGAAAATCTTAAATTCTTTGCTGCTCTCTATAAGTTGAGCAAAACAGAACAAAAAAAACGTATTACTTATTCTGCTGATTTAGTGAACTTAACAAATGAATTAAAAATGAGAGTGTCAACGTATTCAGGTGGAATGAAACGTCGGTTATCTCTTGCGATTGCTTTGATTCAGAACCCTAAAATTCTTATATTGGATGAACCTACTGTAGGGATTGATCCTGAATTAAGATTAGGCATTTGGAATGAATTATTACGCTTAAAAAAGGAAGAAGGCAAAACAATTATCGTGACAACGCATGTTATGGATGAAGCTGAAAAATGTGATTATATTGCAATGGTAAGAGATGGATCGATATTAACCAGAGGTACTCCAAAAGAGTTAAAGGATTTATTTAACGCAGAAAATCTTGATGAAGTATTCTTAAAAGCAGGGAGGGGAAACGAGTGAGAACCTTGGCTTTAATCAAAAGAATATGTCTAGAAATGGTGCGTGATAAACGAACATTAGCCTTATTGTTTATTGCACCATTATTAATTTTGTCCCTTATGTATTTATTATTTAATGGAGAGTCTGCTGATCCTAAATTAGGTGTAGTGAATGTTGATTCTGATTTGGTGGGAAAATTAGAACAGGGAAATATAAATGTAAAACAGTATGAGAAAGCCACCAATGAAACCATTGTTGAAGAAAGCCTTGATGGTTTGTTGATAATGGAAGATGAAAGTTTTGAGTTAACACTACAAAATAGTGACCCATCTATAGCTAAATCATTACAGATGAAGGTAAACCAAGTGATAGCATCACATGTCCCATTAAAACGAATGGGAAATCCTACTGCGCCAGTAGACTTTTCGAATAATAGCATGGAAACAAATTATGTGTATGGAAGTAGTGAAACCGTATTTTTTGATGTATTAAGCCCTATTTTAATTGGTTTCTTTGTCTTCTTTTTTGTATTTCTTATTTCAGGAATTGGTTTGTTGAAAGAGCGCACATCTGGTACTTTGGAAAGGTTAATGTCCACGCCCATTCGTAGGGGAGAGATCGTAACTGCCTACCTAGTCGGATACGGAATATTTGCCGTCATTCAAACTGTGATTGTCGTAGTGTATTCAATAAGTGCTTTAGATATCGTACTTGTAGGTTCTTTGTGGAATGTAATTTTCATTAATTTATTGCTTGCTCTAGTTGCATTATCTTTAGGAACTTTATTATCGACTTTTGCTGCTTCTGAATTTCAAATGGTTCAATTTATCCCGATCGTGGTTATTCCTCAAATATTTTTTGCGGGGATTATTCCGCTTGAAGGTATGGCTGGTTGGCTACAAGCAATTGGGAAAATTATGCCTGTATACTATGCAACCGACGCGTTAAAGGGGGTTATGTATAAAGGGCTTAGTTTGAGTGATATTAGTAGTGATATCCTTGCATTGATCGTGTTCGCATTAGTGTTCATTGCACTAAATCTATTTGCTTTGAAAAAATATCGTAAACTATAGGGGACCTAGATAATGATAGCAGTAGTAATTTAGATAGATATAAACAAGACTATGTTAAGTTTTTGTGTTGATTTTGGACTGTCTTAACTGTAAGGCAATGAAGGGTTGGAGCAAATTTGTTTTCTCCAACCCTTTCATAATAGACCTTTTCAGTGGCTTCGCTAAGTCCAGTCGTTTTTTTGTAGATTCAAAGTTGTTATTAAAGTAGTTAACCAGCGGGGGATGAGACAGACTAAAAAGTAACGTCTGCACCAGAACATTTTCGTGCGTCGAAAAATCGCCACTGATGGAAGTCTTATTTATCGCTATGGTATAATGATGTCAAAGGGTGTTCTGAAAATGATTACTATCTGTATAAACAAAGATAAGGGGCTGAGTGCGTGATGAGTAATGTAATTGTATCGCCAATTGAAATATTACTGAAAGAAAAGAAAACAATGATAAAAGGGCAAGTAATGAGGGCTGTTTTATTCTCACGCTTTAAAATGATTGAAATAATAACATCGATGAACGAAAGCTATTATCTCATTTACTATAAAAATTCTCTTATTTATGGAGAGTTATTAGAAAATATCCAAGAAGGATCCTTTATCGATAAGGCCAGCCGTGAAGGAATCATTTTACAGTCTGATCATCCATTTCTGCAAGTATTAATCCCCGATGAAACCATTATCATTCCGAATAAAAATAAGATATTCTCTCATCTTCAAAATCAATATTCACTTCAGGAAGTTGCCTATATTGCCACAACTCTCGATTCGTTTTTTACAAAAGAACAGTTAATTAAGATCATAGATAAAATTTTTTTCCACTATCGCAGAAATGGAAACTTTTATAAAGCTTTTCAAATTATTCATATTATAAAAGACTTTTCTCCAGAGTTAAGTTTAGCTGGAGACAGTATGAATTCACAGGATTTTCATACTTACGATGACTTCTACAATTCCTCTCCGCTTCCTCTCATTTATCAAAAGGATCCTCTTTTTGCCGAGCTGCACTGGTTCAAAAATCGAATGAGTTCAGATGAATCTAATACCCTAGAAGAACTATTAAGAAATCAAGGCTGTTATTTGGAGCTACTACTACTTTGGATGGAAAAGGTTGAAAAACTTCATAAAATGCATTCCGTTGAAAAGTACTCAAGTTTAGGATTGCAGTTTGTTACGATGGAGCGGTGGATACTTACTCTGTGCTATTTGAAAATCAATCCATTTCGGGAGTTAGCGAGTACAAAAGCAGTAATGGATCAGTTGGTTCGTGAGGGCGAATATGAAAAAGCAGCCTCATATTTATTGAATTTTATTGATGACCTTCCCGTTCTGTATAACGATACCTTGAAAGCTGTCTGGGAAAATATAGATGCTGGGTTTATTGTCACCCATATGGATGCATTTATCATTGGAATTCAACAATTAGCTCAAGAAAATGGGCAAAAACAATCTGAACAAAAGCTATCACACCTTGTGGCGAAATTGCTTGAAAACTATGATCTTAAAACCGTTTATGAAAAACTTCAACCTATTCAAGAATTATTTCCACATTCACCTGTCATTCAGAAGGTTCAACGAATGACCGAATTAATAGAAGACCCTGACCATATGATGGAATTAGGTCAATATTATGCTGAATTTAAACAATACGATGAAGCGATTGAATGTTTCTCTTGGGAAATGGAGCTCCATCCAGCTGATACTTTACCAGTAAGGCAATTAAGTAAAATGTATCAAAATAAGGGGATGGTCGAAGAGGCCACCGCTTATCAACAGGTTTACAATCAATTAGTGAGAAATCAGGAAATTGGATAAAAGCGATCCTCCTCCTTCCATTCAAAAATGAACGTAATCGAACGCATATCGAAAGGACTCTCCTACCATGAGAGTCCTTTTTTACGTGCACAGGATGTGCTGACATCGACATTCGCCGCAGGACGTGGTGGTTTTTAGTTGATGATCCTCGATAGGAGAATCTGTCTGGATGAGAAAAATACATCTAAATATTTTAATCGAGTAAGAACGTATATTCGCCTAAAATAGTGAATATAATGATATAGAACTAATGTTCTAATTCGATTTGTGAAGGATGCGGTTCGGATGATGGATTATAGCAAGATGCCGCAACAACAAATATTATGTATTGATATGAAAAGCTTTTACGCGAGCTGTTCGGCTGTGATCGAGGGATTAGACCCGCTCGATTGTTATTTAGTAGTAGTGGGTGATACAGAACGAGAAGGAAGTATTGTTCTCGCTGCTTCCCCACGAATGAAAAGGGAGTTTGGAATTAAAACAGGGGCGCGTAAATTTGAGATTCCAGATGATCCAAGGATTCATGTAGTGGAACCCAAAATGGGCACTTATGTCAGAATTTCGATGGAGATTCTTCGTGTTTTTAATCGTTATGTACCCAAAGAAGCGATTCACGCCTACAGTGTGGATGAAAGCTTTTTGAAGGTGGACGGAGCGGCCAAATTGTGGGGAGATGCCACCTGCATTGCGGAAAAAATCAAGGATGATCTTGAACGGGAATTTCAGCTTCCATGTGCAGTCGGTATCGGTCCGAATATGTTGATGGCGAAGCTGTGCTTAGATTTAGATGCAAAGAAACAAGGAATTTCTGTGTGGACGTATGAAGATATTTCGAAAAAGCTTTGGCCAATTTCTCCACTTCGGGATATGTGGGGAATTGGGCGTAGAATGGAAAAAAAATTGAATGGAATGGGAATTTTCACGGTCGGCCAACTTGCCCATTACGATTTAATAAAACTCGAGAAGAAATTTGGCGTTATGGGCAATCAACTTTACCATCATGCGTGGGGGATTGATCTGTCCGAAATGGGTGCTCCGATTATGGACGGGCAAATTAGTTTTGGTAAAGGTCAAGTGTTAATGCGTGATTATAAAGAAGTGGAGGAAATCAAGCATGTGATTCTTGAAATGTGCGAGGAGGTAGCAAGAAGAACACGAACTCATCACAAAGCTGGCAGAACAATTAGCTTTGGTGTTAGCTACAGTCAAGACGAATGTGGGGGAGGTTTTTACCGTTCCAAAACCATTGAGCATCCAACGAATGTAACCATAGACTTATATCGTGTGTGTCTTGAGATTTTTCATAAACATTACGAAGGGAAAACAGTGCGGAAAATTTCCATGTCTCTTAGCCATATTGTGGACGACGCTGATTTTCAATTAAATCTATTTGATCCAAACGGATGGAAGAAACATGAACTAGGTTACACGGTTGATAAGATTCGCAATCGATATGGTTCCGATGCGCTTTTACGTGCGGTATCTTATACATCTGCTGGGACTGCTAGGCATAGGGCAAAACTTATTGGAGGACATAAAAGGTAAGATTTGAATATGGCTATAGGAATAAATCAATGTAGATTAGATGTAAAAAGAAGAACGGGGGATGATGATGATACATGATCGTGGGCGTATAAAATGGGTGTCAATGATGTTACCTGAACATGTCCGAATTTTAAGGGAATGGGCACAAGAAGATCGATACGAAACAAGAAAAGAGCTAGATGAACAACAGCTAGAGTTATTAGATGAAATCATTTCTCAAGCAATGGAATTTGATCGAGCTGTGTCGATCATTCATTATCGCCACAAACAATACGCATTGTTTGTGGGGCATATTCATCGTTGTGATCCTCTAAACGGTCAACTTTATGTAGTTGATCACACTAGGGAAGCACATCAAATAGATCTTCAAAGTATAAGAGACATCAGATGGAGTGATGATTAACTTTTAGAAATGCACTAAAGGCATTTCTAAAAGGGAATTCTAGAAGAAGCATATGCTACAATGATCATATGCTTCTTCTAGAAAGGGAGTCTTATTCAAATGAAGATTACGATAACAGACCATGCAGCTGAGAAAATAAATCAGTACAGAATAGGAAAAGATGGGTGGCTAAAGCTTAAATATGATACAGAAGAGTGTGGGTGTGTGATGTGTGGGGTTACTAATTTATGGCTTGTGAATGAGTTGGAAGAAGATGACTATGAAATCCAAACGAATCATGGGGGCATTTACATTGAAAAATCAAAAGAGGTTTTTCTGGATGACGTAATGACTATAGACTTTAATCGGGCTTCCCATTGTTTTCAATTAAAAAGTCCAAACGAGTATCTGAATCCAAGAATGAGTCTGTTGGATAAAACATCGCAAAAATAGTAACAATAGCCATTAGACAATTTTATGCTTTACAAAAATAAAAAGCATCCGATTATTCGGATGCATATTTAATAATCCCATGTAAATAAACGGAGGACTCCCGTTGTAAACACTCTCTTAATTTAATTTTCCCATCTCTAACTAATTCCTCAATGGCTTTTTCATCTCCTTTTATCAATTTTCGATATAAAAGAAGGGAATTTACATATTAAATGTGTTAAAAGCGTTATTCTTTTGACAATTCTTCTTCAAAGAAAAAAGTATTTGGAAATTCATTAACGAGATACGAGTATCTTTTCATGTTTTTAACATACTGATGTTTAAAGATGGTTACAGATTCACCGGAAACTTTGATTTTTACTGTTTCACCATTAGTAAATAGACTTTTTTTCATACACTCACCTTTTCCATAAAAATAAACTATTGACACAGAAATTACAAACTGGGTGCATCCTGTTGTTCATGTTCATTAAAAACAAAATCCAACAAAAATTCGTCCAGGACGGCTTCATACTCTTTTTTGTTTTCGTTTAATGACTGGGCATGCCCACCATTTTCAGCAAGGAACAACTTTTTAGGACCTTTTTTTCTTTCATATAAAGCTTCTGTCATAGAAGGCAAAATATAAGTGTCCTTTTTACTATGAATAAAAAGAATAGGTTTTTTAATCTGATGAATAACAGAAATAGGGGAAATGTCACGAAGCGAATATTTTTCTCGCATACGTAAGAATAAGTCAGCAATAGGCAATAAAGGTTTTGAAGGCAGTTTCATATCCGTTTGAAGTAAATGGGTAAGCTGAGCTTTGAAATCAGAAAACGAACAATCGGAAATATAAAAATCAGCACCATCTTCTACCATGCCTGCGTATAAGAGCATCGTTGCAGCTCCCATTGATTCACCATGAATGCCGAGAAGCAAATCGGGTCTCTTTTCTGCTTTTATCCAGTGAACAATTGTTTTTAAGTCAAACTTTTCATAATAGCCATAACTAGTTGTCTTTCCCCCGGATTCACCATGACGACGATGGTCATATATAATTGCATTAAAGCCTCTTTGAAGAAAAAGGTTCATGTACTTAATGGAATTGATTTTATTTTCTGTTACACCATGAGAAAAGATGATATAGTGATTCGCATGGTTCGGTTCGACAAGAATTATTTTTAATTCGTATCCGAATGGGGAGAGAATAGTTACTTCTCTTTTAGTCAAAGAATCAAAATTGTCCGGATTAAAACGACCTGCTTCTTTTTCACGGGTAAGGATTGATTGATGGTCTTTTTTCTTTATATACATAATTCGGTTTGTAAAATAAAGGCCAAAGGATGATAGAAACAATAGGACTGATAGGAGTAATCGAAACAACTTTCTGATCCATTTCATTTCAGTTCCTCAAAATAGATCTACGTTTTTTTTTTTTGTGAAATATGCACTTGTATTTTACCATTCACTAGGCCATAAAACAAAAAAACCGCTTAAAAGCGGCTTATTGCGGAGAGTTTTGCCCTTTTGTTGGATGGATGGCTCTTTCGAGATCTTCAGCAGCAATGGTTTGTTTAACTGTATCCGCTGTTGGTTTCCCTTTTTGACTGTATCCTTTATCACGCTTCTGACTCATATGTTCATCTCCTATCTGATTGATTACACATCTATTAAGATGAGGCAGACTGCTTAAAATTATACAAGAAAAGGAGCAAAGTCATGAGTGGTTGCATCGATCATAAAGGCTTTTCCCGTTTTTTCTGAATCAAGAAATGATATAATAGTTTCATCATCTAAAAAAAGAGGGATTTTTTATGAAAAAGAGACAAAACAAACCAGTCAAAGACATACAAGAAAGACCTGCTACCCTCGGTGATCTTCTGGATGCTAAACTTGTTCATGAGCTGAAAGAAAAGAAAAAAGAGCTACAAAATCAGGATGATCAAAAGCGGCTAGCAGAAGAAGAAAGAAAAAGGGAAGAGCGTAGATTAAAAGAGAAAAATAAATCATTTGAAGAACTGTTAAATGAAAGCAATTTTAACTGGAAAGAGTTTAAATAGAATTCGATAGTGAATAAAAAGGGTAGACCTTCCAGAGGTTTATCCCTTTTCATATTTAATAAATAATTTATTCCTAATTAACGATGCTCAGAATAAACATTTTCCTTTGTACAAGAACCAATGAAGTTCACTTCATCATCTGTTAGTTTTCTACTGTTAGCAGCACGTAAATTTTCTTTAAGTTGTTCCACTGAACTAGCACCTACGATGACTGAAGCTATAGTAGGATGGGCGAGGTTATATTGAAGAGCAACTTCACTCATTGGACGATCAAAATGAGCCTTTAATTCTGTTAATACATTCGCTAATTCAGTAAAGGAATAATCCAAATATCCTTTTTCCCTAGTGGCTGTAGAAGCTTTTTCTAACATTTTATCGATTAGGAGTCCTTTTGCAAGTGAACCGCGAGTGACCACGCTGATGCCATGTACGTCCAAAAGAGGAATGATCACTTCTTCAGGTCTCCTGTCCAGTATATTATATTGCATCATTACGGATGCGATATCGGCTTTTGACGTATACTCACGAATGACATTCGGGCGTATGGAAGAGATTCCATAATAACGGATCACCCCTTCTGTTTTTAATTCTTCAAACGCATCAATTGTTTCATCAAGGGGATCCTCGATCGTACCACCGTGAAGTTGATAGACATCGATGTAATCCGTATTCAATCTTTTTAAACTTGCCTTAACGGCTGCTTTTATATAGGTTTTTGATGGATCCCAGTGCCAACCATTCTTTTGTTCGTCCCAATGGTTGCCAACCTTTGTAGCAAGTATCACTTTATCTCGATTCTGTTTGAATGTAGTCCCAATGATTTTTTCGTTCTCACCATGATCATATAAATCCGCAGTGTCAAAATAATTAATACCTTCATCCAAAGCAGCATGAAGAATACTTTCTGCCTTTTTTGGATCCAATCCTAAAGACATACAACCCAATCCAAGCTCTGAAACATATAAATCAGAAGATCCTAATTTTCTTTTCTGCAAATAAAAACACCTCCTAACCTATTTATACTACTAAACCGGTGTCAGGTACCATAAAAAGACACTTTCATTGTAAAGGTCCTTGTGGAAAGGACAGAAAAATCATCTTTTTCTTTCAAAATTGATCAAAGATTTGTTATAAGGTTTTGAAGTATGATTTTGCTTATTATTCTCCACCCAATCTGAAACAAGTTGATGGCTTTTTCCGTATTCCTTTAGCTTTTGCACAATTTCCCAAGCCTTTCCAGATAAGATAACCCCGTTATCATGCACATAAATTTTCATTTTTATTTCCCCCAATTAGAGT
>Ga0136846_1214233_pt1 | contig 11053 bp, 11 predicted proteins | sample HopSoiMetagenom2_FD_96841 | JGI IMG/M metagenome (GOLD analysis project Ga0136846, IMG submission 96841) | Grasslands soil microbial communities from Hopland, California, USA - 2 Assembly 2016 (version 4) | ecosystem: Environmental > Terrestrial > Soil > Grasslands | place: USA: Hopland... | reverse complement strand
TGTGGTGGCTGCGCCAGTACGGGGGCGGCCTGCTGCTGCCGCTGCGCGACGGCACCGCCGGCCAGACCAGCTACGGCGGCGGCCGGTACGCGCTGGACACCGCCAAGAGCGCCGATCTCGGCGGCCGGGACGGGCACCTGGTCGTCGACCTGAACTTCCTGTACCACCCGTCCTGCCGGTACAACGACGCGTGGCAGTGCCCGCTGGCCCCGCCGGGGAACACCATCAGCGCGCCGGTCAGCGGCGGTGAGCGACTCAGCTAGCCGGGTGGCGCGCGGTGACGCCATGCCCCGGGCCTGGCCAGTTGTGCTCGCGGCGCCCGGCGCAAGGATAATGGTGCAGGCCCGCTCGGCCGCAGGAGGTGATGGCCCGTATGACCAGCCGCCAGGTCTTCACGTCCAGGCTCAGAGGCCGTCCGCTGCTGGACAGCGACGGCCTGACCATCGGCCGGGTCCGGGACGTCGTCATCCTGCCCGCCTCCGGGCACGAGCCGCCGCGCGCGCTGGGGCTGGTCGTGACGCTGCAGCGGCGCCGCATCTTCGTCAACCTCAACGGGATCGCGGAGATATCCATCGACGGCGCCCATCTCAGCGGCGGCAACGTCGACCTGGACCGGTTCACCCGGCGGGCCGGGGAGATGCTGGCGTCGGAGCTGTACGGCAAGCAGACCGAGGGCGGGACCGTCGCCGACGTCGCCATCGTCCCCGGCGAGCAGCGCCGGGTCGGCTGGGAGGTCAGCGCGCTGGCCGTCGCGCACGGCCACGGCCTGCGCCACCGGCGCACGACGGTCGTGCCGTGGGACAAGCACCCCGAGCTGTTCCGGGGCGGGCCGCAGGCCGACCAGCTGACCAGCCTGCGCGAACTGCAGCCGGCCGACCTCGCCGCCGCCGTCGAGGGCATGTCGCCCAGCCGGCGCAGCCAGCTCGCGGCCGCCCTGGACGACGAGGAACTGGCCGACCTGCTCGAGGAGATGCCCGAACAGGACCAGATCCGGCTGCTGGACGGCCTCGAGCTCGAGCGCAGCGCCGACGTGGTCGAGGAGATGCAGCCCGACGACGCCGCGGACCTGCTCGCGGAGATGCCGACCGAGCAGCGTGAGCGGCTGCTGACCGCGATGGAGGCCGTCCCGGCCGCGGACCTGCGGCGGCTGCTGCTCTACGACGCCACGACGGCGGGCGGCCTGATGACCTCCCAGCCCCTGATCGTGACCCCGGACGTGTCGGTCGCGGAGGTGCTGGCCCGGGTCAGGGACCCGGACATGCCCGTCACCTCAGCCGTGCAGGTCTACGTGTGCGAGCCGCCGATCATCACGCCCACCGGCCGTTACCTTGGCATCGTGGGCTTCCAGCGGCTGCTGCGCCGGGCGCCCGCCACCAAGGTCGGCGACTGCGTCCAGTCGAGCGTCTTCGTCCGGCCCGACTTGAAGGAACACGAGCTGGCGGCCCGGCTGGCCGCCTACAACCTGGTCAGCGTGGCCGTGTGCGACGATGACGGCCGCCTGCTCGGCGCGGTTACCGTCGACGACGTACTGGACCACCTGCTGCCGCCGGGCTGGCGGAGGACGGGAGGCTGAGATGGCACGTTTGTCCGCCCGCCTCAATGAGCGGGCCGACCTGTCCGTGCCGCGCGGCGCCACCCCGCGGATGGGCGCGCGCTACGACGCGGACGCGTTCGGCCGTTTCTCCGAGGCGATCGCGCGGTTTCTGGGCACCGGCCGTTTCCTGGTCGGCCAGACGATACTGGTCCTCGGCTGGATCGTGCTCAACACCGTCGGCCTCATCAAGCACTGGGACCCGTACCCGTTCATCCTGCTCAACCTGGCCTTCTCGACCCAGGCGGCCTACGCCGCGCCGCTCATCCTGCTGGCGCAGAACCGGCAGGACGACCGGGACCGGGCCAACATCGAGCGCGACCGCGAGGTGGCGGCCCGGACCCAGGCCGACACCGAGTTCCTCGCCCGCGAGATCGCCTCGGTCCGGCTGGCGCTGGAGAAGATGGTAACCACGCAGGACCTCGAGGACTCGCTGGACAGAATGGCCAAGCTGATCACCGACCAGCTCGGCGAGAACCAGGGGCCGGCGGAGGAAGTGGCGGATTCAGGGCCGTCCGGCGACGGGCGGGTGCCGGGCAATGCGCTCGGCCCGCAGCGCTGAGCGACGGACCTTGCCCGCGTCGTCGCGCAGCGGTGTGGCCGCGCGCTCGATCACGCGGGGCAGCTTGTACGGGGCGAGCCGCTGGCGCAGGTGAGCCAGCAGGTCCTCGTCCGTGGCGGGCTGGGAGAGCTCGACGATGGCGCAAGGCTTACTGCCCAGGTCCTCGTCGGGCAGGCCGAACACGCAGCAGGACCGGACGGCCGGGTGCTCGTCCAGGGCGGCCTCGATCTCGGCCGGGTACACATTGGCCCCGCCGACCAGGATCATGTCCGCGAGGCGGTCGGTGATGTAGACGTAGCCGTCCGCGTCGACCCTGCCGATGTCGCCGAGGGACTCCCAGCCGTCGGGGGCGCTGCGCGCGGTGGCGCCGATGTAGCGGTACGGCGACGAGACCTGCGGGCCCCGGCGCATCCAGAGCTCGCCTTCCTCGCCGACCGGGACCGGGTGCCCGTCAGGGTCGCGTATCTCGATCTCGCCGAGCACCGTCCGGCCGACGGAACCGCGGTGCTCGAGCCACTCGGTCCCACTGAGGACCGTCACGGCCTGGAGCTCGGTGCCGCCGTAAAGCTCGATGATCTTCTCCGGGCCGAGCCAGTCGATCCAGGCTTGCTTGAGCCAGGCCGGGCACGGCGCGGCCAGGTGGAACGCCACCTCCAGCGAGGACACGTCGGCGGCCAGCCGGACTTCCTGGGGCAGCCGCCAGATCCGCAGCATCATCGTCGGCACCAGGAACAGGTAGGTCACCCGGTGCTTTTCTACTAGGTGCAGCGTCTGCGCCGGGTCGAACCTGGGCATCAGCACGACGTGATTGCCGAGCAGCAGGCCGGTCGTGGCGACCGCGAACGGCCCGTTGTGGGCGAGCGGCCCGGTCATCAGGACGCAGCCGTCCGGGCGCATGCGGACCAGGGTGCCGGCCGGAGCCGCCACCTCGAACACGGCAGGCTGGCTGGCCGCGATCAGCTTCGGCCGGCCGGTGCTCCCGCCGCTGGTCATGAGCTTCCACTCCGGCGAGACGCCCGGCGTGAACTCCCCCGCCGGGAGCTGCGCGGGCACGGCTTCCAGGACCGGCCGCGATCCGCTCTCCGCGGACGGCACCCCGACCACCAGGGCCGGGTCGGCCAGGTCGACGATGGCGGCGCGCTCCAGCGGCGGGAGACGGTCGGAGATCGGGTTCGGCACCGCGCCCAGGGCCCACGTCGCGAACATGGCCAGCACGAACCCGACCGAGTTCGGCAGGCCGATGGTGACCGTCGAGCCCTGCGCCACGCCGCGTTCCGCGAACAGCGCGGCCAGTCCCTCGACCCGCTGGACGAGCTCGGCCCGGGTCAGCGTCTCGTCCCGCCAGGTCAGCGCCGGGCGCCCCGGATCGGCGGCGGCGAGCTGACGCAGGACGGTAAGGAAAGTAGTCCCCTGCTCCACGTACCGAACGTACACCGGGCCGCGGGCTACCGCCCGGCGCCGGGCAGCTCGACCGAGATCGTGGTGCCCAATCCCCGGCGGCTGCCGTAGTGTACTCGCCTCAGCACGAGCCGCAGGTGTATCAAGGATGCGGCGGCACATCTCCGATTCATTGAAGAAACGTCGGGCATACGCGCCGGGCCAAGCGGTTACTAATCCTGGAGGAGTCATATGACGGCAGGTACGCAGACGGACTCGGACTTCGCGTTCGCAGGGCTCGCCACGCCTGAGGTAGAGCCGGCGGAGCACATCCAGGCGCTTGCGGCGGGACCTGATCCGCTCGGGGCCCTGGCAGGCCTGCTGGGCACCTGGAAAGGGCACGGCTTCAACGCCATCTGGAGGCCGCACCACCCGGCTGACCAGCAGGACCGCTTTCTCGAGCTGAACATGACCAACGAGACGCTGGCGTTCACCCGGATCAACGGGCCGATCCCCAACCGCGGGCTGGCGATGGCGGACATCAACATGTTCGGCCTGACCTACATGCAGCAGATCAGCGAGGCGAGCACCGGCGCGGGTCTCCACATCGAGCCGGGCATCTGGGCCGCGGTGCCCCCGACGGCCGATCCCAAGGAGCCGGCCTCGGTGGTCCGCATGGCGTCGATCCCGCACGGCACGACCATCCTGGCCCAGGGCGTCGCCCAGGTGATCCAGGGAGGCCCCCAGAACATCCCGAACAACAACATCCTGCCGTTCTTCACCGGCACCCCGGCGCCCGCGAACGGCGACTTCAACTCCGTGGCGCAGACGTTCACCGAGCTGAACCTGTCGCAGCCGACCCAGTTCCGCTTCGTAGCTCCGGGGGTGACGCAGAACATCGTCAAGAACCCCAACAGCGTGCTGCAGAACGCGCTCAAGTCCTCGCTGCAAGGCACGACCATGAAGAGCCGGACGTTCCTGCACGTGGCGACTGATCACAGCTCCATCAACGCCGGCGGCGGCACCGCCAACACGGCGTTCCTGGCCGCCAGCGGCAATCCTCCCGGCGGCAACGCCAAGGCCACGCAGGTCCAGGCGACGTTCTGGATCGAGACGATCGCCGGCACCGGGGGCCAGCCGGACAAGCACCAGCTGCAGTACACGCAGCTGGTGATGCTCGACTTCAACGGCATCCACTGGCCCCACGTCACCGTCGGCACGCTGGTCAAGCAGTAGGCCGGCGGCGCATCAGCGCCGGTCCGGCGAGCGTGGCCCGCCGGACCGGCGCTGATGACTATCGTGGTTGCCCCGGGCTAGAAGAAGGTGTGCACGATGTCGGTGATGCGGTCCTGCTCGTCGAGGACCGGGATCAGCCGCCACTTGTCCAGGGTGGTGCAGGGGTGGGAGATGCCGAGGCCGATCAGGTCGCCGGGCGCCAGCAGGATATCCGGGTCTAGCCGCAGGTAGGCGTGCTGGTCGTTGAGCTCGGTGACCTCGCCGGTCAGGTCAGCCGCTCCCCCGTTACGGCGCAGCGCCCGCAGCGGCACCGGCAGGCCGGCGTCGAAGCCGGCGTCGCGGCGGCCCGCGCTGAGCAGGGCCAGACCGGGCTCGGGGCGGGACAGGACCTGCGCCCACAGTTCCAGGGCCGGCTGGAGCGCGGGGGCTCCGGCCACGCCGCGGGCGGCGGGCGTGGCGGCCCGGTAGAGCCCGTGATCGTGGAAGAGGTAGCCGCCGCTGCGCAGGACCACGGTCATCCCGGCCGAGCTGGCCGCGGCCAGTTCGCGGGCCACGACGTCGAAATACACGCTGCCGCCGGCCGTCACGATGAACCCGTCACTCGCGCCAGCCAGGTTCGCGACCTGGCCCGATAGGGCCGCCAGGCGCTGGCAGAACGAGGCGACCAGGTCGTCGGTCTGCGGTTGGCTGTCCCCGTGGATACTGCCCTCGTAGCCGGCCACCCCCGCGACCGTCAGGGTGCTGGTGGCGGCGGCCGCCTTGGCTACCGCGAGGGCCTGCTCGTCGGTCCGGCAGCCGGTGCGTGCCGCGCCGATCTCCACCAGGACCGGGAACCTGCGCCCGGCCGGGCGGTCCGTCAGGACCCGGTCCAGGATGGCCACGCCGTCGGTGCTGTCGACGTAGCAGTAAGCCTCGAATCCGGGGTCGGCGGCGAGCTCACCCGCGAGCCAGGCGATGCCCGCCTCGTCCACCAGCTCGTTCGCCATCAGCAGGCGGGGGAAACCGAACGCGCGATAGGCCCGCAGCTGGCCGATGGCGGCCACGGTGATCCCCCAGGCGCCGCTGGCGAGCTGGCGGGCGGCGAGCTCGGGCGACATGGACGTCTTGCCGTGCGGGGCCAGCTCCACCCCGGCCCGGGCGCAGAAGCCGGCCATCGACTCGAGGTTGCTGGCGAGCGCGGACTCCCGCAGCGTCAGCACCGGGTAGCTGAGGCCCGCCGCTGGCAGGGCCGGCCGCGCTGCGGCCAGGCTCGCGGGCGTCGGCGCGCTCGTCCCGGACGCCAGCAGGCCAAGCCCCTTGTCGGATGGCTCGACGGGGCGCTCGCGCAGCGCCCGCAGTCGCTCTTCGACCAGCGGCGGCAGCGAATGGGGCACGGGACGTCCTGGCCGGCTGGGGGTCACTCCTCTATTATGAACAAAACAACCGTTTGATAGGACTGTGCACCTAGTAGAGCGGAGAGGACATCGCATGACCGGCTACGACGTCGTAGTGATCGGGGCCGGGGCGGCTGGCCTTTCCGCCGGAGCGCTGCTGGCCACCGAGGGCAAGCGGGTCCTGGTGGCCGACCGCAGCCCGGTGCTGGGCGGCCGGCCATGGCGGTGCCGGACGAGGCTTCAAGGTCAACGTCGGCGGCCATCTCATCGAAGATCCCGGATCCGGCCTGACCAAGGTCATCAAGGCCCTCATCGAGACCCCGTACTCCGAGCTCGACCGCTGGGACGACAAGAACCTGCGGCAGTGGCTGCACCAGTACACCGACGACCAGGGCGTTATCGACCTGTTCGAGTTCATCACCGTGCTGGAGTGCATGACCGACCAGTGGTGGGACCACTCGGCCAGCGACAACCTCTACGTCCGCAAGATGCACTTCTCCGAGCGGGGCACCGCCGCCTACTCCTGCTGGCCGGGGCAGGGCTGGGACGGGATGTGGGCCGACCTGTCCGACGCGATCACCTCCCACGGCGGCGAGCTGCGGCTCGGCACCGCAGTGGAGCGCGTCGTTATCGAGAACCACGAGGTCAAGGGCGTCGCGGTAGCGCGCCAACCACGGGTGCTGCCGAACGAGTTCTTCGAAGAGGAGATCATCGAGGCGCCATGCGTGATCTCCACGCTGCCGGTGTGGCACGTGCTCAAGGTGGTACCCGAGGACGAGCTACCCGACTGGTACGCCGGCCAGATCAAGTACCTGGCCCAGGACCGCTTCCGGATCGCCTGGCTGGGCCTGTGGAACATCACCGCGTTCGGCGATCCCGCGCTGGCCCGGTACTCCTTCGGCGCGATGAGGCAACTGCGCGAGGAGCTGAACCGATGACCGATCCCGTCAGCGCCTACTTCGACGCGATCAACGCCGAGGACTGGGACACGCTGGCCGGGCTGTGGGAGCCGGACGCGGAGCTGTATCCCGCCGGAGGCCGGCCCCGGCACGGCCGCGACGCGATCGGAGCCTACTACCCGCGCCTGCTGGCCGGGTGGGCCGAGCATGTCGACCGGCCCGGACGGCGGATCACCGAGGCAGAGACGGTGGTGGTGGAAATCAGGTTCACCGGCACGACGGCCCGGGGCCGGCCGGTCGCCTTCGACGCGGTGGACCTGTTCGACCTGGCCGGCCCGCGGATCAGGCGGCTGTCGATCTGGTACGACACCGCGGCGGTGCTGCGCCAGGTCCAGGGTGGCTGACCAGGTCGCGATCACGCTGCCGGTCGCGACCAAATCCGGATATGTGAATGTGGCACGCCGAGAGGGGAGCGGCGTTTCCTCCCCAGCCTGAAGACCAGGTTCCCGCGCCGCAGAAAACGAAGAGCTTCCGGATGGCGGTGGGCCCGGCGCACGAGGAGGAGCTGCGCTGCATCCGCCGGTTCGGGCGCGACGTTGTCCCGGCGTTCAGCTGAGGTGAGCGGCTACCTGAAGCTCTGCACGCTGGCGACCTCCTGGTGCGGGGCAGCGAGCACCATCCGGAGCGGAAAGCGCTGGTGCTGCCGGGGGTCCGGCGGAGCTATCGGGGGCTGACCGACCGGGCCACCCAGATGGCCAGGTCGCTGACCGTGACCGAGGTGACCTGCGGCGACCGCGTCGGTCTTTTCATGCCGAACGGGCCCGAGTTCATCGAGATCTGTTCGGTATCTTGTTCACCGGGGCGGTCGCCGTCCTGGTCAACGCCCGGTTCACCGCCCGCGAACTCGGGCACGTGGCCCGGGTCAGGACCGGGGGTCGCCACCCGGTTCCGGCTCGGCTACGCCCACGGGGACCGGGTGTTCGCGCCCTGCCCGATGTTCCACATCGCGTCGATTCAGCGGATGGCGGCCACGCTGCATGCCTGCGGCACGTTCGTGTCGATGGCCCACTTCGAGCCAGCGCTGGCCCTCAAGCTGATCGAGGCCGAGCGGATGACGCAGCTGTTCCCGGCCTTCCCGCCGCTCACGCCGGGCCTGCTGAACTACCCGGACTACCCGACGGACAGCTTCGGCTCGGTGGTGATGGTCGACCCGGCCGACGACGATGCCGCGCGGCTGGCCACCCAGGGCCCGCCGTTCCCCGGCCTGGAGATCGGCATCAGGGGCGAGTCCGGTCAGGCGGTGCCGCCCGGCGGCCACGGCGAGATCGCCATCCGCGGGCCGTCGAGATCGCCTCGCACCTGCAGGCCCGTCATCGCGCACTGCCGGGCCGGGCTGGCCAGCTTCAAGGTGCCGCGGCACGTGCGGTTCGTCACCGAGTGGCCGATGTCCTCCGCCAAGGTGCGACGTTCCGGCTCCGCGAGCAGCTCGAGGCCGAACTGGAGACCCGCCGGATGCCATGATGGTAGCCATGGTGCCGGTTACCCGTTTGTTCGCCGATGGCGACGGTCATGCCCGGTTCGAGGACATCGAGATCCCGCTGGCTCCCGGCGACCCGCCGCCGGACGTGATGAGCGTGTCCCGGCCCTTCCAGGCCTCCGCGGTGCTCTTCGGCCGCGGCCCGGCGGGCGGGAGCCACCCCGAGCAGCCCGAGCACGCGCGCCAGCTCGTCGTCGGCATATCCGGCCGGGTCGAGGTGACCGCGAGCGGGGAAACCCGTACGTTCGGGCCGGGTGACGTGCTGCTCGTCGAGGACACCGAGGGCCTCGGGCACTCCAGCCGGTCAGCCGAGGGCTTCCTGGCCGCGTTCGTCGTGCTGAAGGGATGAGCGGTGCGCTTCAACCATCTCGGGCTGCCAGTGCGGGACTACCGGCGCAGCCTGGAGTTTTATTCGGCCTACTTCGGCTTCGACCCGGCCAGCGCCCAGGAGTACCCGGACGGCACCGTCATCGTCCGCGACGCGAACGGGTTCGACCTGGCGCTTCACCCGGTCGGGCAGGTCGGAGAGCAGCCCGCATTCCTGCACGCCGGCTTCCGGGCCGCCGAGCCAGCCGAGGTGCGCACGCTGCTGGCCCGCCTGCAAGCCGACGGCGTCCCGATCGTGGAGCAGGACGACGAGGACGCGCTGATGGCGTTCAAGTGCCTCGACCCGGACGGCCACCGGGTCGAGGTGTACTGGGAACCACTAGTCACCGGAGGTGCATGAGGCATGGCTATCGTCCACGACACCACGATGAGCCCGGGCAAGCTGGACCTCCTGGCGGCCTGGCTGCCCGCCCAGCCGTGGTACTCCGGTAACGGGCGCGAGCCGCAGCTGGCCAAGGCCGGCGGTTTCCGGCTCGACGACCCGCAAGGCGAAATCGGCATCGAGTTCATGCTGGTGGCCGACGGGCCGGCCGTCTACCAGGTGCCGATGACCTATCACGGACGGGAGCTCGCCGGCGCCGACGGCCGCCTGATCGGGACGTCCGAGCACGGCGTGCTCGGACACCGCTGGATCTACGACGGCATCCGCGATCCAGTCCTCGTGACCCAGCTGGTCGCCCTCATCCAGGGAGACGTCGAGGCTCAGGCGCAGGGCGTCAGCAGTACGCCGGATCCCACCGTGACGGGCCAGCCGGTGGCCGCCGATTCCCTCGCCGCGATCAGCTCGGTGGTCAGCGGCGACGGCCCGGCCGGCACCGAGCTCCTGGTCGATACCGTCGGCCCGGACGGCAGGGCTTCCGGCCAGCTCACCCTCCGGATCAGGAGAATCCTCCAGGAGGACGCCAGCGGCGCCCCGCCCGGTGACGCGGGCCAGGCCGGTGACGAGACCGATCTTCCGTGCCTTTCCGGCCTATGGCGGCGGCCCGACGGCGCCGAGGTCCGCGGGGTGCTCGCCACCGCGCGGTGGGCCCCGCTGCCGCTCGCGCAGCCCTAGCGACCCTTACCGGACCGGGGCCGCTGACCTGCCACCATTCCTGCGGATCGACTGGTGTTCCCAGTTCGGTTCAGGACGGAATGATGGCCTCGGTGCCGTCGTCCCAGCGCCACGGGACGTGGTGGCCCTGCAGGTGCACCCCGCCGATCCACCGGTCGATGCCGTTGAGGGTGATCTGGTCGGCCTGGCCGGCCAACACCCGCGCTCCGGTCCCGGTCAGACGCACGCCCGTGGCCCGCGCCACGGGGCGGCCGGGCGGGTCGAGACGGAGCAGCGGGTCCGGCCCTTTCGCCAGCCGGTCCATCCGGGCAAAGCACGTGGTGTCTCCTGCGTACGGCCGCGTCTCCCGCGCCTGGGACCGCACGAAAGCCGTCCCGGCTTGGGATGCGCCGTCGGCGATGGCGGCCAGCACTCGCCGCTCGGTCAGCGACAGGCCGTCCCTGGTTGCCGGGTACTCCCGGCTGAGCCGGTCGAACGCCTCGCCCAGGAACCGCAGCTCGCCCAGCCGCGCGGCGGCAATGGAGCCCAGATCCCCGGGGTCGGGCGCCCGGAAGGCCGCCCACGCGCGGGTGGCCAGCTCGAGCGCCGCCGGGGTCAGCCGCGCGCATGCGTTCGTGTACGGCAGCTCGCGCAGCTGCCCGGCGGTCAGCTCTCCGAGGCCGCCGAAGCGGGCGATGCCCGCGTGTTCCCCGATGCAGATCAAGGTGATGCGCCCGGCGGAAACGCCCAGGGCCGCCAGGCGGGCCAGGATCTCGGTGATCTGCAGCTGGTCGTACAGGTCCGCCTCGAACCACAGCACGTACTCGCCGTCGCGGTTGTCCTCCAGGGCCTGATCCCGCTCGGCGAGCTGACTGATCGTCGCGGCATGATCGACGCCTTCATAACCGGCGAGGTACTCGGCCCTGATCCGGCGCAGCTCGGCCGGCGCGGCCGCGGGCACCGGTCCCTCGTGCAGGATGTCGCGCCAGTAGATCACGCGCCGCGCAAACCCGGTCCCCGGTACGTCGGTGGCGTCGCCGTTGCTGATGTGGAGCGCC
>Ga0136846_1225270_pt1 | contig 11055 bp, 10 predicted proteins | sample HopSoiMetagenom2_FD_96841 | JGI IMG/M metagenome (GOLD analysis project Ga0136846, IMG submission 96841) | Grasslands soil microbial communities from Hopland, California, USA - 2 Assembly 2016 (version 4) | ecosystem: Environmental > Terrestrial > Soil > Grasslands | place: USA: Hopland... | reverse complement strand
CTGCGACTACTCGTACCTGGCGAACACGACGCAGGCGTTGTGCCCGCCGAACCCGAAGGAGTTGTTGATCGCCACGCGCACGTCGGCCTCACGCGCCTCGTTGGGGATGTAGTCGAGGTCGCATTCGGGATCGGGCTCCTCGTAGTTGATCGTCGGCGGCATGATGCCGCGGTTCACGGCGAGGATGGTGAAGATCGCCTCGATCGCGCCCGCGGCCCCGAGGCAGTGCCCGGTGGCGCCCTTCGTCGACGAGACGCCGACCTTGCGGGCGTTCTCCTCGCCGAGGGCGAGCTTGATCACGCGCGTCTCGGCGGCGTCGCCGAGCGGCGTCGATGTGCCGTGGGCGTTGATGTACGCGACCTCGCCCGGGTCCGTGCCCGCGTCGCCGAGCGCCATCGTCATGGCGCGGGCGGGATTGGCGCCCGTCGGGTCCGGCTCCGTGACGTGCTTCGCGTCCGAGGACAGGCCGTACCCGAGCACCTCGGCGTACACCTTCGCGCCGCGCGCCTTCGCGTGCTCGAGCTCCTCGAGGACGACGACCGCGCCGGCCTCGCCCATCACGAAGCCGTCGCGTCCGGCGTCGAAGGGACGGCTCGCCTTCTCCGGTGCGTCGTTCCGGCGCGAGAGCGCGCGCATCGCGCTGAAGCCGGCGATGCCGACCTTGGTGATCCCGGCCTCGGTGCCGCCGCAGAACATCACGTCCGCGCGGCCGAGCCGGATCGAGTCCATCCCGTCGCCGATCGACATGTTCGAGGCGGCGCACGCTGTGCACTGCGACGACAACGGGCCCCGCGTGCCGAGCTCCATCGAGACCCAGGCGGCGCCCATGTTGGGGATGATCTGCGGGATCGAGAACGGATTGACCCGGTCGGGGCCGCGCTCGATGAGCTGGTCGTAGCAGTCCTGGAATGCCTTCAGGCCGCCGATCCCGGTCGCAATCGCCGCGCCGACCCGGTCGGCTTCGGGCTTGACCTCCAGACCGGAGTCCGCCTCGGCCTGGCGCGCAGCCGCGGTGATCATCTGCGCGAAGCGGTCCATACGGCGCGCCTGCTTGTGCTCGATCCAGTCGGAGGGGACGAAGTCCTTCAGCTCGCAGGCGAAGTGGACTGCGTACTCGCTCGCGTCGAACTGCAGGATCGGCCCGGCGCCGCTCTTGCCGGCGATCAGGTTCGCCCAGGTCGTCTCGATGTCGTTGCCGAGCGGCGTCACCCCGCCGAGGCCGGTGACGACGACCCGTCTCCTCCCGTTCGTGCTCATACGCTCTCTCCTACATTCCGAGGCCCCCATCAACGAGCAAGACCTCGCCCGTGATGAAGGCAGCCTCGTCCGAGGCGAGGAAGCGTACCGCGCCGGCCACATCGCCCGGATCGCCGAGCCGCCCGAGCGGCGTGTTGTCCAGCATCGCCTGCTTGAGCTCATCGGGGAGCACGTCGGTGAGCCGCGTCGAGATGTAGCCGGGCGCGATCACGTTGGCCCGCACGGTGCGCGACCCCAGCTCGCGCGCGAGCGCCTTCGTGAATCCGATGATCCCGGCCTTGGCGGCCGAGTAGTTCGTCTGCCCGGGGTTGCCATGCACGCCGACGATGCTGGAGATGTTCACGATCGAGCCCGAGCGCTTCCGCATCATCCCCCGCGCCGCCGCGCGGCACGTGTAGAAGACGCGGCCGAGGTTGGTGTCGATGACCTCGCGCCAGTCCTCGTCGGGCATGCGCGCGATCAGCCCGTCGCGCGTGAGGCCGGCGTTGTTGACGAGCACGTCGAGGTCGCCCGCCTCCTCGACCAGGCGCCTGGCCTGCTCGGCGTCGGAGACATCGGCCTGGACGGCACGGCCGCCGATCGCCGTCGCGACCTCCTCGGCCTCGTCCGCGCCTGACCGGTAGCCGATCACCACCGACGCGCCCGCGCGGGCCAGCTCCTCTGCGATCGCCCTCCCGATCCCACGTGATGCGCCCGTGACAAGAGCTGTTTTGCCCTCGAGGGAGGCGAACGTCAACCGGCCCTAGCCCTTCTCGCTAGCGAGAAAGGCATCAGCTCTTCGACAGGCTCTCTTCGAGCTGGTGCAGCGCCGCGACGCTGTTGATCGAGACGGTCTTCACGCTGCGATCGATGCGCTTGACGAGGCCGGACAGAACGTTGCCGGGGCCGACCTCGACGAACGTCTTCACGCCCTCGCCGATGAGGCCGCCGGCAGACTGGGTGAAGCGCACCGGCGCCGTCAGCTGGTCGACGAGGAGCGTCCCGAGCTTCGTCGCCGGCTCGACCTTCGCGGTCACCGTCGACATGAACGGGTGCGTCGTCTCCCGGAACGGCACGCGCTCGATCGCCGGGCGCAGCCGCTTGGCGGCGCTGGCGACCAGCGGGCTGTGGAAGGCGCCCGACACCTTCAGCTTGATCGCTCGTCGCGCGCCGAGGCTCTGGGCCTCGGCGCTCAGCTCCTCCACTGCCCCGTCCTCGCCGGAGACGACGATCTGGCCGGGGCAGTTGTAGTTCGCGGGCCACACGCCGAGGATCTTCCGGCAGAGGTTCTCGACCACCTCGTCCTCGAGCCCGAGCACTGCGGCCATCGACCCGGGGCGCTCACGCGCCGCCTCGGCCATCGCAAGGCCGCGCTCGCGGACGAGCTCCATCGCCTCCTCGAGCGTCATCGCGTCGACGGCCGCGAGCGCCGCGAACTCGCCGACGGAATGGCCGACAACGAAGTCCGGCTCGATGCCCTGCTCACGGATCGCCGCGAGGATCGCCAGGCTCGTCGCCACGAGTGCGGGCTGCTGCACCTCGGTCTCGGTCAGCTCCTCGACGGGCGCCTCGAAGCAGAGGTGGCGCAGGTCGAGGCCGGACGCCTCACTCGCCCGCTCGAAGACCTCCATCGCAGCCGGGACTGCCTCGGCCACGTCCCGGCCCATGCCGGACTCGACGGAACCCTGTCCGGGGAAACAAAACGCAATCTTGCTCATGAGCCTCCGTTCAAGGTCCAGGTCATCAGCGCCGAGCCCCAGGTGAGGCCGGCGCCCATACCGGTCATCAATACGAGCTCGCCGGGCCGTAGCCTGCCATCCGCGTCGGCGTCCGCGATGGCGAGCGGGATCGAGCCGGACGACGTGTTTCCGTAGCGGTCAGCGTTCACGACGACGCGATTCTGCGGGATTCCGAGCTTCTTCGCTGCGTAATCGATGATGCGAACGTTCGCCTGGTGCGGGATGTAGACGTCGACGTCGTCGATCGTGACCCCGCATTCGTCGAGAATGTCGTGCGCCGACGACACGAGGATGCGCGTCGCGAACTTGAACACTTCGCGGCCGTTCATCTGCACGAAATGGTCGCCGGCGGCAAGTGATTCGGCCGTCGTCGCCTCGCGCGAGCCGCCCGCGGGCAGGGACAGGTGGATGCCGCCGGCGCCTTCCGCGCCCAGCTCGAACCCGAGGAAGCCCCCCTCGTCGACGTGCTCGAGCACCACCGCGCCGGCACCGTCGCCGAAGAGCACGCAGGTGCCGCGATCGTTCCAGTCGACGATGCGCGAGAGCACGTCCCCGCCCACCACGAGCGCGCGCTCGGAGAGGCCGCCGGCGATCATGCCGTAGCCCTGCGCGAGCGCGTACATGAACCCCGTGCAGCCGGCGGACAGGTCGTACGCTGCCGCATCGGGCGACCCGATCGCGTCGGCGAGCAGCGCGCCGGTGGAGGGGAGAAGCATGTCGGGCGTGACGGTCGCGACGATGATCAGGTCGATGTCCTTCGCGGCGACGCCGGCCTGCTCGAGCGCCCGGTCGATGGCCGGCAGGCAGATGTCCGAGAGCGCCTGCTCGGGCGCGGCCACGCGCCGCTCCCGGATGCCGGTCCGCTCGATGATCCACTCGTCCGTCGTGTCGACCATGGTCGAGAGCTCGTCGTTCGTCAGCACACGCTCCGGCGCATAGGCGCCGAAGCCGGTGATCGAGATGGGCCGCTGCCCGTTCGCCTTGGCAATCACGCTTGTTCCACCGCGAAGGTCAGGGTGCCACGCGCGGCCAGCTTGCCGCCGACCTTGGCCGTCGCCCGCCCGCGGCCGATCGGGCCGCGGATGCGCTCCAGGGTGCACTCCAGCTCGAGCTCGTCGCCCGGCTCGACGATGCGCTTGAAGCGCACGTCGTCGATGCCGGCGAAGAAGGCGATGCGGCCACGGTTCTGCTCCTCGCTCAGCACGGCGACGGCCCCGGTCTGCGCCATCGCCTCGACGATGAGCACGCCCGGCATCACCGGCCGGCCGGGGAAGTGCCCGGCCGTCCAGAACTCGTCGTCGCGGACATGCTTGCGCGCCACCACACGGCTCCCCGGCTCGAGCTCGACGACCTCGTCGATGAGGAGGAAGGGGGGTCGGTGGGGCAGGATCGCCTCGATCTCGCTACGTCCCAGGCCCACGAGGCGCCTAGTGTAGACCGATGGGCGACCTCGACCCGGAGGCGGTCGTCCCGCGGCTGCGCGGGCGATTCGGCCGGCCGTACACCTTCGTCGTGACGACCGAGTCGACGCAGCTGCTGGTGCCCTTGGACGCCGCGGAGGGCACCGTCGTCGTCGCCGATGTCCAGACGGCCGGGCGCGGCCGGCTCGGGCGGCGCTGGGAAGCGGCGGCCGGGACGAGCCTGCTCTTCTCGCTCGCACTCGTCCCGGAGGTGGCCCCCGCCCGACTGCCTGGGCTGACGCTCGTCGCGGCAGGCGCGGTCGTGGACTCGCTTGGCGTCGAGGCGACCATCAAGCACCCGAACGACGTGCTCGTGGGCGGCCGCAAGATCGCAGGCGCGCTCGGGGAGGCGCGCGCCGACCGGGTCGTCCTGGGGATCGGCGTGAACGTCAACGTGCCGGCGGATGCTCTGCCGGTCGAGACGGTCCTCCCGCCCACGTCGCTCCTCGTCGAAACCGGGGCGCTGCACGACCGCGGCGCGCTGCTCGCCGAGATCCTCGTTGCGCTCGAGCGGCGGTACGACGACTGGCTAGCGGAGGGCTAGCTGCGCGCTGCGGTTGCCCGCCGCGTCGGTCGCCACGACGACCAGCGGCGCTCCCTGGACGCTCACGCTCCGCGTCACCCCGGCCCGCACCCGTGCGGTCACCGTCCGCCCGGGCGCCGTGAACGTCAGCGCCGCGTCCTCGCCCGAGCGGATGCGCAGGGGGCTGCGGCTCACGAGCTGCAGCACGGGTGCGACCGTATCGACGATCACCGGGGCGCTCTGCGTGACGGTGCCGACACCGTTCGTCGCGCGGACGGCGAGCGTGTAGGTCCCGTCCGGCACGGGCGTGCCGTCGGCGTCGGTGCCTCCCCACGTGGCGGCGGTCACGCCGGCGGAGAGCGAGCCCGCGGCGACGGTAACCGGCTGGCCGCCGGTACGGGTCGCGGTGACGACGACGTCGGCAGGTGTCGTCAGCGAGTACGAGTAGCCCAGCCCATCGGCGACGCCGTCGCCGTTGGGCGAGATCGCCGCGGGCAGCACGGCGAGCCGGGCGAGCGTGCGGTTGACCGACACGGCGACCGTGGCCGTCGTATGGCCGGCACCGGCCGCGGCGGCGAGAACGACCGAGTAGGCGCCGTCCGCGAGCGCATCCGCGGGCCACGTCAGCGTGTGCGTGCCGGCCGCCTGCCGGCCCTGCGGGAGGGTGAACATGACGTCACCGAACGGGTCGATAACGGTCGCGGTCACGGTGGAGGCGCGGCCGAGGCGGTAGGTGACGAGCCCGGTGTCGGCGTGGCCGTCGCCGTCAGGGGAGACGACGGCGGGCGAGGCGGCCGCAGTCATCGCCACCGTCGCGGTGCCGCCTGCGAACGAGCCGGACGCGGGTCGTACGTTCGGGCCCCCGATCGTCCAGTGGTACGTGCCGGCGGGCACGCGGGTGGCGTCCCATGTCCAGTCGATCGCCGTGCCGAAGCCGGACCCGCTCGCGACCGCGAACCCCTCGGCGTCGGCCATGTCGACACGCCACGCAAGCGGGCCGGACAGCCGGCCGGTGAAGTGGACGAGCCCGCCCGGCTTCCCCGCGACGAGCGGTGCGTACAGCTTCGGCAGCCCGGTCTTCGCCACCGCTGCGGCAATGCTCGGGAGGAGGGCGTACGCCTTGTTGCCCGGGCAGGTGGTGTAGCCGGTGTCGCGGTGGCCCGAGATCGCGCGCAGCGTTACGCGCCTGCCCGCGCGGTACTCGGGGTTCCCGCCGGATGCGAACGTCACGCGCGAGAGCGGGTCGACGTGGGCGATGTCGAGCCGCCAGGCGAGCAGGCGGACCAGCGCAGCCCGGGCGGCCGCCGAGGGCGACGCCGAGCTGTACGTCCCGATCAGGGCAATGCCGACCGAGCCGTCGTTGAAGCCTTCCGCATGCGCGCCGATCACGGGCCGGTCGATGCCGCCGTAGCGGCCCTCGAAGATCTGGCCGAACCGGTCGACGAGGAAGTTGTAACCGATGTCGTCCCAGCCGTTCGAGTACACGTGGTACACGGCGATCGCGCGCACCATGGCCGCCGATTGGGCCGGCGTCGCCGGGCTCGCCCCCGCCGTGTGGTGGACAACGGCGAAGCGGACCGCGTCCGCGTAGCGCGCCGGCACCTTGCGCCGGTAGCCCCTGTCCGTCCCCGCCCAGGCGCGGCGCGGGATGATGTCCGGCGCGCCCGCGTAGCCGAGCCGCCGCACCGGCGCCAGGGGCCGTGACGGGCTCGACACGAACGTTGTCCGCAAACGCGTGACGCGGCCGTGCAGGCGGTACTGGATCGCGCGCGCCTGACCGGTCCACCAGGGGCTCCCGGTCTTCCAGGGACGCACCCCGTCAGGGCCGTCCTCGGGCTCGGGGCGGGCGTTGTGCCACACACTCCACCGTCCTGCGGAGCGGACGCGAAACTCGACTGTCCCCGGTCCGCGCGAGCTCACGCCGACGAGCTCGAAGCGGAGCGGCGCACGCCGGGTGAGCACGGCCCGATCACCCGGCACGAGCTCGCGCGTGGCCGCGTGCACGCCGGCCGCCCGGGCAACGGCGGGAACAACGAGGAGTGCGGCGATGGCGAGGACAAGGACCCGCATGGCGGCGAGCGCCTACCGTGCCAGCACGACCCGCCGGAGACAAGGTCGCGGCTAGAATCTTTACAGCGGTGAAAAGCCGGTTTGTGCGGGCAGTTCTCGTCTCGCTCGTGATCGTCGGAGCGGTGACTGCGAACGCCTTCGCGGCCGCGCCCCGCGTCCTCGCGGTCGAGTTCAAGAACGACGTCAATCCGGTCACGGCCGACTACCTGACGTCGCAGATCGACCGCGCGAACAGGGATCACTACTCCGCGATCGTGATCCAGCTGGACACGCCGGGCGGCCTCTCCGATGCGATGCGCGACATCTACCAGGCCGAGCTCCGCTCGAAGGTGCCGGTCATCGTCTACGTGTCGCCTGCGGGAGCCCGCGCCGCCTCGGCGGGCGTCTGGATCGGGCAAGCGGCCGATGTCCTCGCGATGGCGCCGCAGACGAACATCGGCTCGTCGACGCCCATCGACGTCGGCGGCGGGAACATCCAGTCCGACCTGCGGCGGAAGATCATCAACGACGCCGCGGCGTCATTGCAGACGCTCGCGAAAAACCACGGCCGCAACGCGCAGTGGGCCAGGCTCGCGGTGACGAGGGCGTCGAACCTAACCGAGTACCAGGCGCTGCAGCGCCACGTCGTCGACGTCGTCGCGCCGTCGCTGACCGCGCTGCTGACAAAGCTCGACGGCCGCAAGACGGTACCCAAGGGCCTCGTGCTGCACACCGCGGGCGCAGAGGTCACGCAGGTGCACATGTCGCTCTGGAAGCGGATCCTCGACACACTCATCGATCCCAACCTGATCGTCCTGATGCTGTCGCTCGGCGTCCTCGGCATCACGATCGAGATCCTGCACCCGGGCCTGATCTTCCCCGGCACACTCGGCGCCATCTCGCTGATCACGGCGATGTTCGGGCTCCAGGTGCTGCCCATCAGCTGGAGCGGCGCGCTGCTGATGCTCCTCGCGGCCGGGTTCTTGCTCGCCGACCTGTACCTGCCGACGCACGGCGCGCTGACGCTCGCCGGCCTGGCGAGCTTCACCGTCGGGGCATTGATGCTCTTCGACCCGGCTGGGTCCGCCTACAGCACGTCGTTGTGTGTCGTGCTCGCGATCGGCGGGACGATCGCCGTCCTCTTCGCGTTCGTGATCACGAAGGTCATCCAGGCGCGCAGGGCGAAACCGCAGACCGGGGTGGAAGAGCTGCGCGGCGAGATCGGTGTGGTGCGCCGCTCGCTCGACCCCGAGGGCATCGTCTTCGTGCACGGCGAGCTGTGGCGGGCGCGCTCGGCCAACGGGCCGATCGGCGCCGGCGAGCAGGTTCGCGTCGAGCGCATCGGCAGCGACCTGCGGCTGGACGTCGTACCGGCGTAGTGTTCACGCCGTGATCGCCGCACTGATCGTCGTCGCCGTCGTCGTCCTCTTCCTGCTGTTCATCCTGAGCGCAGCGGTCAAGGTGGCGCGCGAGTACGAGCGTGGCGTGATCTTCCGGCTCGGGCGGCTGAAGTCGCCGCCGAAGGGTCCCGGGCTCTTCCTGCTCATCCCGATCGTGGACAAGATGGTCAAGGTCGACCTGCGCACGGTCACGCTGAACGTGCCGCCGCAGGAGGTGATCACGAAGGACAACGTGCCCACCCGCGTCAACGCCGTCGCGTACTTCCGGATCATCGACCCGGAGAAGTCGGTCGTGCAGATCGAGAACTTCATGAACGCGACGTCGCAGATCGCGCAGACGACGCTGCGGTCGGTCCTCGGCCAGCACGTGCTCGACGAGCTCCTGTCGGAGCGCGAGAAAATCAACGAGATCCTCCAGCGGATCATCGACGAGGCGACCGCGCCCTGGGGCATCAAGGTCTCGATCGTCGAGGTGAAGGACGTCGAGATCCCCTCGAACATGCAGCGGGCGATGGCGCGCCAGGCGGAGGCCGAGCGCGAGCGGCGCGCGAAGGTGATCGCGGCCGAGGGCGAGTTCCAGGCCTCCCAGCGGCTGCGCGAGGCGGCCGAGGTCATGTCCCACGAGCCGATCTCGCTCCAGCTGCGCTACCTGCAGACGCTGCTCGACATCTCGGGCTCGGCGTCGACGACGATCGTCTTCCCGGCACCGATCGATCTGATCGAGCCGTTCATCAAGAAGCAGAGCGGCTCCGGCTCGTGATCCCCGAGCTCCGCCGCGATCCGCTCTCGGGGCGGTGGGTGGCGCTTGCGCCGTGGCGGACGCAGCGGCCTGGCGCGACGCAGCAGCGGCTCGAGCCGGAGACGCAGGAGGAGCTCGACACCTGCCCGTTCTGCGCGGGCCGCGAGGACCAGACGCCGCCCGAGACCTTCGCGCTCGGCCCGCCCACACGCGAGCCGAACACGCCCGGGTGGACGGTGCGGGTCGTCCCGAACAAGTACCCGGCCTTCGAGCACCACGAGGTCGTGATCCACAGCCCCCGGCACGTGCGCATGTTCGGCGAGCTGACGGCGACCGAGGTCGATGACGTCGCGGCGGCGTGGCAGGCGCGCGCCGAGGCGGCGCGGGCCGCAGGGTTCGCCTACCTGCAGGCGGTCCTGAACGAGGGCCGGGCCGCCGGCGGCAGCCTCGCGCACACGCATTCGCAGCTGGTCTGGCTGCCGGAGCCGCCGCCGCTCGTGCGCGAGGAGGCGAGCGGGGACTGCCCCGTCTGCTCGCTGCTCGCAACGAGCGAGCGAATCGCCGAGCGTGACGGCGTGCTGCTGGTCGCCCCGTTCGCGGCGCGCGGCGCCTACGAGCTGCTGATCACACCGGAGGAGCACACCGGCGATGCCTTCGCAGCCCCGCGGCTGCTGACCGCCGCGCTCGGGCTCCTGGCGAGCGGCGAGCAGCGGATCGCGGCGGTCGAGGGCCAGCTCCCCACGAACGCCTGGCTGCACACGGCGCCATTCGGCGACAAGGGGCACTGGCACCTGGAAGTGCTGCCGCGGGTGTCGGCGATCGCCGGCCTCGAGCTAGGCGCAGGGATCTGGATCAACTCGCTCGCGCCGGAAGTCGCGGCCGAGCGATTGCGCGACGCCGGCTAGAGCTCTTCGTCCGGCTCGGGCACGTCGCCGGGCTCGGCCTCGAGCTCGAGGTCGGCCTCGTCCTCTGCGACCTCGGCGACGACCTCGGGCGCTCCGCCGTTGGTCGATACCTCGGCGATCGCGAGGTCCTCGTCCTCGTCGGACTCGGCGACCGGGGCGAGCGTGGAGACCCGCTCGTCTTCGCCGCGCAGGCGCATGACGATGACGCCCTGGGTGGAGCGGCCGGCACGACGGATGCCCTCGACGGGCATACGGATGACGGTGCCGTACGTCGAGATGAGCATCACCGCGTAGCCATCCCGGACGGCGAGCGCGCCGGCGAGGCGGCCCTTCCGGTCGGTGAGCTGAACGGTCTTGACGCCCATCCCGCCACGGCCCTTCACGGGGTAGTCGCGGATCGGCGTGCGCTTGCCGTAGCCGTTCTCGGTCACGACGAGCAGATCCATGTCCTCGCGCGCGATCTCGCAGGCGATGACCTCGTCGCCGGCGCGGAGCTTCATGCCGGTGACACCGGCGGCCGGGCGGCCCATCGAGCGGACCGCAGTCTCGTGGAAGCGGATCGCCTGGCCCATGCGCGAGACCATGAGGATGTCGTCGTCGCCCGTCGACAGGCGGACGTCGACCAGTTCGTCGTCCTCGTCGCGCATGGAGAGCGCGATGATCCCGTCGGCCTTCAGCGGCGTGTTGTAGTCGAGGAAGCGCGTCTTCTTGACGATGCCGTTCTTCGTCGCGAAGACGAGGTACTCGGCCTCCTTGAACTCGCGCGTCGCGATGACCGCACGCACCTTCTCCTCCTGGCGGAAGGGCAGGAGGTTGACGATCGCGCGGCCCTTCGACTGGCGGGAGCCGAGCGGCAGCTCGTGCACCTTGAGGCGGTAGACCTTGCCGACCGAGGTGAAGAAGAGCAGGTAGTCGTGCGTCGAGGCGACGAAGAGGTGCTCGATGTAGTCCTCGTCCTTCAGGTCCATGCCCATGACGCCGATGCCGCCGCGGCGCTGCTCGCG
>Ga0136846_1236251_pt1 | contig 11056 bp, 7 predicted proteins | sample HopSoiMetagenom2_FD_96841 | JGI IMG/M metagenome (GOLD analysis project Ga0136846, IMG submission 96841) | Grasslands soil microbial communities from Hopland, California, USA - 2 Assembly 2016 (version 4) | ecosystem: Environmental > Terrestrial > Soil > Grasslands | place: USA: Hopland... | reverse complement strand
TGGGAACGCGGCGTTCCGGACGGTTCCACAGCATGAGCAGCACGCTGGTGCCGATGTTCTGCACGGAAATGGATGGTTTGGATCCGTTGCAAAATGTGGTGGTGATCCTGGCATCGAATCGCGCGGATTTGATCGATCCGGCTATTCTCCGTCCCGGCCGGATTGACCGAAAGATTCGGGTGAAGCGTCCGACTGAAGAGGGCGCAAAGAAAATTTTTGAGATTTATCTGAGCGACAATCTGCCGCTAGGGGAAGCGAAGGGCGAATTGGTGGAGACGGTCGTTAAGGCGCAATATGCGCATACGCCGGAGAACGCTTTTCTTGAAGTCACATATCGGAGCGGAAAGAAAGATACTTTGTACCGGGGTGACCTGGCGAGCGGCGCGATCATCGCGGCGGTGGTGCAACGGGCCAAAGGCCTCGCGATCAAGCGCTCGATCGAATCGCACCAGGAAACGGCGCTGACGCGCGAAGATCTCCTCACGGCTTTGCAGCAGGAGTACGCCGAAAATGATTTGTTCCCGGCGACGGACATCACGGAAGATTGGCTGAAGTTGACTGATTTCGATCCGGACAATGTGATTCGACTGGGCCCAGTCAAACCACGGAAACCTGACCTTGCTTCTTCCCGCATCGTCTAGAGTATTGAGCCGAACGAGTGAATCCCATCATCCAGTTCGGCCTTGAAACCGAAATCGGAATATCCCGCGATACGGTTGATGAGCTGGACGTGGTGTCGGAATCCATCGCGCTGGTGCGCAGCGCCACGGAACCGGGCGTGTGGATGTGTTGGGATTATGAGAGCGAAGATCCGCACGCGGACGTGCGCGGTTTTCGTGTTCCCGAACTGAGGCAGGACACCGATGAAGCGAATTATTTCGCGCAGGATGCCCAGCGCGAGCTGAGTTTCGTTGAGATCAAGAGCGACCTGGTTCTGGGCAATGGGGCGCGGTTCTACAACGATCACGCGCATCCGGAATATTGCACTCCGGAATGCAGCACGCTGGAAGAGTTGCTCGCTCACGATCGCGCGGGCGAACGAATTTTGATGCGGTGCGCGAGGCATCTCTCGAAGCAGCTTGGTTCAAAGGTTCGGCTTTACAAAAACAACACGGATTTCCTGGGCCATAGCTACGGCTGCCATGAGAATTACCTGCTGCCCCGTTCGCTGCCGTGGGACAATCTCACCAATGGGATTCAGGCGTTTCTGGTCACGCGCCAGATCATTGCCGGGGCGGGAAAGTTCGCGGTGGAAGCGGAAGATCGATTTATCTCGGCCGCCTTTCAAATATCGCAACGGAGCGATTTCTTCAGCGAACTGCAAAGTGTCGATACGATGCAGCGGCGGCCGATTATCAATACGCGCGACGAGCCGCATGCGAACCCGCAACGTTTTCGCCGATTCCATGTGATTTTGGGCGACGCGAATATGTCGCCTTTCGCCACGAGATTAAAAGTGGGCACAACGGCGCTCGTGCTCGAAGCGCTGGTGCGGGATCCAAAACGGGTGTATCCGCGCCTGGCGGATCCATTGAGGACATTGCCTGCGATCTCGCACGATCCAACCTTCCAGTGGTTTGTGGATTTGCAGGATTCAGCTCCGACGACAGCGCTCGACATCCAGCGGCATTATCTGCGAGCGGTGAAAGATCTGTGCAACCTGGAGTTGCCGGAACGGGCGGAAATTGTGCGGGATTGGGAAGGGATACTCAATGATTTGAGCAAAGATGTGATGCTTTGCCGCGATCGTCTCGACTGGGTGGCAAAACTCGGCATGGTTCGCGATTTCCAGAAGGCACAAAATATCTCGAATGACGATCCGTGGCTGCAAAGCCTGGACCTCGAGTACAGCCGGCTGGATCGCGAAGAAGGTTTGTACTACGGGCTAGAGCAATCGGGAGCGGTCGTGAAAGTTCTTAAAGATGATGTTGTGCAGCACGCGATCCGGAATCCTCCAGTCACGACGCGCGCTTACATTCGGGGCCGTTGCATCCAAAAATTTTGCTCGTCGGTTGTGGCGGCGCAGTGGGACCATATCACGTTGCAGGGCACGGAGGGTCCGATTAAAATTTCGTTGCTGGATTTATTCGCACCGCAAGAGCTTATGCATTATGCTAGAGCTGTGGATGCAGCGCAGACACCGGATGATCTCAAGGAGCTGGTGAATGTGCCGCGCTGAAAAGATGATTTATGCCTGATCAATCCCAAAAAACACGTCCCACCGGTCCAGCGCCCGGAGGCGGAGGCGATGGCCCCGGCTCTCCGAAAGTGGATAAACCCAACGTTGAAGAATTGTTGAAGCGCATGCGCAAGGTCGATCCTGACCAGGCGAAACGATATCGTCAACGCACTGGGCAATGATCGACTCGATCGCGGGGGATTTTCTTTCGCTTTTGGCCGCGCGTAAAGTTTCGGTGCTGAACACCGAACGGTCCGTCCATGCGCCGGTCGAAACGCAGGCCACAACCGTTTTCGCTTTTCATTACAAGGATGGCGTCCTCATGGGCGGCGACCGTCGCGCCACCGCCGGCAATGTCATCGTCACGGACCGCGTCGACAAAGTCATTGAGATCGACGCCAATTCCATGCTCGCTATCGCCGGTGTTCCCGCCACCGCTTTCGAAATGGCGCGGGTCATGCAAACCTCCTTCGAATATTACCGCCGCAGCCAGTTGCAACCCCTCAGCCTGCCCGCCAAGGTGCGTGCCCTGGCCCGTTTGCTTCGCGAAAATCTCCCCATGACCATGCAGGGCGTAGGTGTGGTCGTGCCGCTTTTCGCCGGCCTCGATAATTCAGTGAAGCCGGCCAAACCGCTCATCTTTTTTTACGATCCTCTCGGCGCGCAATTCCAGGCCGTCGGTTACGCCGCCTCCGGCTCCGGGTCCGGAACCATTCGAAGCATCGTCAGTTACCAGGAAAAATACGCCGACCCCAAACCGTCCGAAATGGATTTGAAACAGGCCGTTCAGTTCACGCTCCGCATTCTCATGACCGCTTCGGAATTTGATTCGGCCACCGGCGGCATTAATCCCGAGACCAATACTTTCGCGACCATCAAAATTCTCGATGCCGGCGGAGTGAGAACCGTCAACGCCGAAGAGCAGGCCAAATTTCTCCGCGGATAAATCAGCGAATATGATTGAGGAGCCCTACAGGTGGTTGGAAGCCGTCGAGAACCGCAAAGAATACGTTCGCGAGCAACTCAAAGGCGGTTCACCTGCGTTCGGCGCGAAGCTGAAGGACGGCATTCTTCTTCTGGGGATTGGCTCCGGGAATTCCAAGGTTTTTGAGCTTTTCGACCGGCACGCTCTGACCGCGCTTGGACATCCCGCCGACATTGAAAAAATCCGCCAGGCCGCCATCGACGCCGCCCACACGGAAGCCTTCACCCGCGCGCCTGAGGACGTCAGCTTGCGGCGGCTCGTGAGTTTCGGATTGAGCCCGCAGCTCAAAACCAATTTCGAACAGATCTTCAGCGCTCCATTTCTGATCGAAATGCTCCTCGCTGAAGTCCACAACAACATTGAAAACGATCTGTTGGTTCGGCTACACTTCGACGGCTCTTTTGAATTTGCTTCAACTCCGTTCATGGTGGTGAGCAGCAACCCTGAGCCCGAGAAAGCCGCCCAGAATTGGCTGAACAGCAATCTCACGTCGGATTCAGCCCGCGATGAAGTCGTCGAAAAACTGCTTCAGGCCTGGTGGGTGTTGCGCGAGAACAAATCGTTTACGGAACTGCCGAGTGAAGAAGAACGGCGCAACGGATGGCGCGCCGTTGTGAAAGACCGCACGATCGAACTCGGCTGGCTTGTCCGCGACTCGGCGCGGCAGGCGCGCTTCTCCTGGCTGGTATTGCCGGAACTGAAATAACAACAAGTTCTTCCTGACAATTGCATTTAGGCCACGATCTGGGCATAGTTTCAGAACAACCATGACTCTGGATTCGATCAAAGAGGCCCGTGATACATCGCCTTTCAAGCCATTCGTCATTCGGACGGCAGACGGACACGAATTCGAAGTGCCGAACCACGATTCACTCCTTTTTGCGGAGCAAGGCCGGACACTCATCGTTGTCACGGCCGACCAGAAATTCCATATCCTTGCGACAGATCTGGTTTCCAGCATAACTCGCTGAACCCGGACGCGCACGTCGGCCGCTAAAGCATCACGCAAGGCATCCTGCCCAATCTTGACCTTGCGCATCTGTTGGTTAGGAATTAACAGCAGAAATGCCGAATGCTGTCTTAAAACGACTTTTTGATTTGGGAGTTACGCTCCTGACGGCGTTGTTTTGGGGGCCGATCTTGTTGTTTCTCGCGGTTCTGGTGCGGGTGAAACTTGGAACACCGATCTTCTTCAAACAGACTCGCCCTGGATGGCGAGCCCAACCTTTCACGCTGTTGAAATTTCGGACGATGACCGATGCGCGCGATGAGAAGGGAGTGCTTCTCCCCGATGGTGAACGACTCACCGGATTTGGCAGGTGGCTTCGCTCCACATCAATGGACGAGCTGCCGGAATTGATCAACGTCCTCCGTGGCGAGATGAGCCTTGTCGGGCCGCGTCCGCTGCTGATGCAGTACCTCTCGCGCTATTCTCCGGAGCAGGCGCGGCGACACCATGTAAAACCCGGTTTGACCGGCTGGGCGCAAATTAACGGGCGCAACGCAATTTCGTGGGAAGAAAAATTCGAGCTGGATGTCTGGTACGTCGATCACCAATCCCTCTGGCTTGATCTAAAAATCCTGGTTCTCACTTTTCTGAAGGTTTTTTCGCGGGAAGGCGTCAATGCTCCCGGAGAACCGACCGTTTCCGAATTTATGGGCTCGCCTGCCGCCGGCCAAAAATAAAGTCATGTCGCAGAAACCAACGAAACGCATTTACCTCTCAGTGCCGCACATGGGAGGAGCCGAATTGACGTATGTGCAGGAAGCGTTTGCTTCCAATTGGCTTTCAACCGTGGGACCAAATCTAGACGCGCTCGAAACAAAGTTCAGCAACCTGGTAGGTCTCCCTTCTGTCGCGCTGGCTACAGGGACGGCCGGAATACACCTGGCCCTGAAACTTCTGGGAGTGAAGCAAGGCGATGAAGTCGTCACCCCGACGCTGACGTTTGCGGCGAGTTGCAATCCGATCCTGTACGAACGTGCGGTCCCTGTTTTTGTCGATAGCGAATACGCTTCCTGGAATCTTGACCCGAATCTCCTGGATGAATTTCTAAAGAAACGGGCGAAGGTGAACCGGCTGCCGAAGGCAGTCACGGTGGTGCACTTGTTCGGCCAGAGCGCCGATCTCGACGCAATTCTCGAAATCTGCCGAAGGTACGAATTGCCGTTGCTGGAGGATGCCGCGGAGGCTCTCGGATCACTCTATAAACGAAAAGTTCCCGGAACGCTCGGTGATATTGGTGTTTTTTCGTTTAATGGTAATAAGATCATCACAGGCACCTCCGGCGGGATGTTGGTGTCTCCGCGCAAAGAATGGGTGGACAAGGCGCGATATTGGAGCACGCAGGCGCGAGACACGGGAGTGAATTATCTCCATTCGGAACTCGGATACAATTACCGCCTCAGCAACGTGCTGGCCGGGATTGTTCGCGGACAACTCGAGGTCTTGCCGCAACGCGTCGAACAACGGCGCGCTATCGCGTTTCGCTATCGTGACGAGTTGCAGGATATCGGTTTCGCCCTCATGCCGCAGGCGCCCTACGGCTTGCATACAAACTGGCTCAGTTGCTTTTTGCTGGACGAAAAAAAGTTTGGTCTGTCCCAATTGGAGCTGATCAGACATCTCGAATCCTTCAATGTCGAGAGCCGCCCGGTGTGGAAGCCAATGCATACGCAGAAACTTTATGGAGGTTGTGAATGCATTGGAGGCCGTGTGGCGGAGGATCTGAACCTCCGCGGCATTTGCCTGCCCAGCTCGTCATCAATGACACCGGAAGAACAGAACTTTGTAATTCAAACGATCCGGACAGCACACACCTCGGCTACTCGCTAACTTGAGGAAAACCGCGCAATTGCTCGAAGGGCTTGGGGGCGTGCTCCTTTGCTCGCTTGCCGTGATGACTCCGTGGCTTTTTGGCACGACGGAAGATTGGTCGATCCGCGTAATGAACATCGGTTGTCTGGTGCTCGGCGCAATTTTTCTGTCTGTCTGGCTGTTCGAGAGATTCTCTGAAAACGACGGCGTGGAATGGAATTCCAGCGGTTTGTCGAAAGTCTCCGGAACAGCCTTTTTGATCATCAATTTACTGCTTCTGGCTTTCTGCGTGGTGGCGTATTTGAACGCGCGCGCCACGTTTTCGATGAACGACCAAACATTTAATTACTTTGAAGATTTTAAGCCGAACCTTCCGACGACTTACGATAAAGATTTAACAGAGCAGTCGCTGATCACTTATCTCGGTTTATTTGCAACGTTCTGGTCAGGGAGATACTGGCTGGCGCGCGGCTGGGAACGTGTGTTGCGACGAGGGCCTGAAAATCCGAGCGTGTACAACAATCGGCGATTTAGAGCACTTCTCTGGGTGCTGGTAATTAACGGGATTCTCCTCGCAATTCAGGCGATGCTCCAACGGCTCGGGCGGTCGGAAAAGCTCCTCTGGTGGCGCGATTCCTGGTGGAAAGATCCGGACGCGTGCTTTGGCCCCTTTTCGTATCGTGGAAATGCCGCCGATTATTTCAATCTGATTTGGCCTCTTGCGTTCGGTTTTTTCATCCTGGTCCTTAAATACCGCCGAACAGGCGATCATCCGACGAAGATGCGTAACTCAGACGGTCCGCAACTGTTGCTGATTCCGGGCCTTCTGATTCTGGCAATTGCGCCGATCTTTTCATTCAGCCGCGGCGGGACGGTGGTTGCTGCCGTCGGTTTCCTTGTTTTCATCGGCATGCTTTTTTTGCAACGATCCATTTCCAAAAAAGCAAAGCTCGGTTTTCTCTCGCTGCTGGCGATCCTTGCGATCGCCGGGTGGGGCCTGGCTGCCCCATATACTCGTGCGCGGCTTCAGTTTCTCAAAAACTCGGATTTCATGACTGGCCGAACTGAGATCTATGCCAACGCGCGCCAAATCACGCACGACTATCCATTGTTCGGCACCGGTCCGGGCACTTTTCGCTCTGTTTATCATTTGTATCGCACGGATGTTTCACAGGAGTGGCACGCGTTTGTGCATGACGATTGGCTGGAAACCCGCGCGACTTTTGGCTGGGTTGGTTTTTCGCTGGCAGTTCTTCAGCTCGCGACCTTGTTGCTTTGGATTTTGTCCCCGGGGCGAGCGCCAGTGCCGCAGATTTTTACGGCGTGTCTGCTGATCAGTTTGGGAGGGACGCTTCTACACGCCAAATTTGATTTTCCTTTCCAGACCTATTCAATTTTTTTCACGTTCGTGCTCATTAGCGCCATCGCCGTCTCAAGTTCCCCAATCCGCCGAGTTTAAAAGAGCTCTACAGTCTGACCAGCCGCTGCCGATAGAAGAACTAAGGGAAATTTCAATTTGTACGACTGTACACGTGAGCAGGTGCAGCTTGCGGCATCTGCCCGCCAAAAGCTCCTCCGCAATTTTGAGAAGAGCATTCCGCCGCGTGTTTTCCGGCCTACAGCGGCTTTCTTTGTCTACCGATACCTTTCTCAGAGTGCGTGGTACATCCGCTGCTTTTCAGGAAGCGATCGCGGCAATGAAAAAATTCCTGCCCTGCGCAACTGGGATCTCTCGGGTGGTTTTGCTTTTCAGCCTGGCGTGGTGCTGTGGTCATGAATCGTTTTCCTCGGATTCCAATTCCCTGGCCTCTCCTGCGGTTGGAGATCGGGAACTAAAAATTCTTACACCCACGCTCCTGGAACTGACGCTCGTTACGACCAAGCAGCCCGATCCAGAGCCGGTGACCACCTGGAATTTCGTCGGGCCGAATTTTACGCCCGCATTCCCCATTCTTTCCGAATTTGACGTCCGAATTGATGGCGCTCCGGTGGCCGTAGCGGAAGTTGGCTTCAAGAGGCGTCCGCTTTATGCTCCGCTGAAAGTTCGCGATCTCCGTATCGGTAACTGGATTTATCTTCGGCTCGGCGCGCCGATTTCGGAGGGGCAAACGGTGGTGGTTCAAAATGTATCGGGCAAGCTCTGGACGAATGGGCAATACTCCGCAGTGGCAAGTTCGGTCCGCCTGAATCCGGCAATTCACGTGAACCAGGTCGGCTATCTGCCTGGATTCGCTAAAAAGGCGATGATTGGATATTACCTCGGCAGCCTGGGCGAGATGCCCGTGAGTGCTTCGAGTTTCTCAATCATTAATGCCAACGGAGAAGTTGTATTTACCGGGGCGCTTTCACGCCGTGCTGACGTTGGGTTCAGTTACACCGATACTCCTTACCAGAATGTTTATGAAGCGGACTTTACCGCATTTCAAACTCCCGGGGAGTACCGCCTGCAGGTCCCCAGCATGGGTGTCTCTTATCCGTTTCTGATTCATGAAGGAACGGCCGCGACGTTCGCGCGCGCGCTGGCGCTGGGCCTCTATCACCAACGATGCGGGACGAGCAATTCGCTGCCGGAGACGCGCTTCGAACATGCGGCGTGCCATACAGCCGCCGCAGAGGTGCCGTCGATGGGCTTTGCCGCGGTGAACCGGGAGTTGGCGGCCATGTCCGCAGATTACGTGAAATTCCCGCTCCATACCGCTCCGCAACTGAAAGATGTGAATTCATCTTTATATCCGTTCGTCAACGCAGGTCCCGTGGACGTAAGCGGCGGCCACCATGACGCGGGTGATTACAGCAAATATACAATCAACAGCGCTGCGTTGGTGCATCATTTGCTTTTTGCGGCGGACTCATTTCCCGGTGCGGGCGAGCTGGATAATTTGGGCATCCCGGAAAGCGTCGACGGGCGATCCGACCTTTTGCAGGAAGCGAAATGGGAAGCGGACTTCCTGAGCAAAATGCAGGATGCGGATGGCGGATTTTATTTTCTCGTCTACCCGCGCGATCGCGAGTACGAAGATGACGTTCTGCCCGACAAAGGCGATCCACAGGTGGTCTTCCCAAAGACAACGGCTGTAACCGCGGCCGCGGTCGGAGCCCTGGCTGAAATGGCGTCCTCTCCGCGATTCAAGCAACTCTATCCGAACGAAGCAGCGAAGTATCTCGCGGAGGCGACTCTCGGTTGGAATTTTCTGATGAACGCGATCACGAAGTACGGCAAGAACGGCGCGTATCAAAAGATCACTCATTACGGGAATGAGTTCATGCATGACGACGAGCTGGCGTGGGGTGCCGCGGCGATGTTTGTGGCGACTGGCGACCAAAGCTATTTTGAGCAACTCCGCGCCTGGTATGATCCGTCCGATCCAAACACACGCCGCTGGACCTGGTGGCGCCTTTTCGAGGGGTACGGCTGTGCTGCTCGCGCCTATGCGTTTGCCGTCCGAAGTGGGCGGCTGTCCGCGAACCAATTGGATGCGAGCTATCTGGCGAAATGCGAAGCGGAAATCATTGCCACAGGGGACGACATCGCGCGTTTTGCTGAACAAACCGCTTACGGAACCAGTTTTCCCGATCCAAACAAATCTTTCCGCACCGCTGGTTGGTTTTTTTCGAGCGAGCGCGCCTTTGAGATGGCGGTCGCGCAGCAAATCGCGCCGAAAAAAAGATACATCGACGCCATCATCAGCAATATGAATTATGAAGGCGGCTGCAACCCCGTAAACGTCGTTTACATTACGGGCCTTGGGTGGAAACGCTGGCGCGACATTGTGCATCAATACGCGCAAAATGATTTTCGCGTTCTTCCTCCGACAGGTCTTCCGCTCGGCAATATCCAGGGCGGCTTCGCCTGGCTTGAGAATTATAAACAGGAACTCGGGGAACTTTGCTTTCCTCCCGACGGCGCATCGACGAATCCATATCCGTTTTATGACCGTTGGGGAGACAGTTTCAACACTACCACGGAATTCGTGGTTGTTGACCAGGCTCGTTCGCTGGCGACACTGGCTTTCCTGATGGCGCAAACCAGTTCCGCTGCCTCTCCAGGAAAGAATTCGATCGGAACGATAACCGGGCTCCCGCAAACGGTTCCGGCCAATCAAAGCATCACCGCAAGTTTTACTGTTGATGGAATTGACATGACGAATGCGCGGATTGTGTGGGAAGCGCGGGACCAGGAGCCGTTTATCGGAAACAGGTTCACCTTCGCGGCGAAGAATCCGGGTGATCAATGGGTCGAAGTGGAAGCGCAGCTCCCGGATGGGCGGCGGGTTTATGGCCGGATTAATTTCACGGCGAGCAGCGCCGCGAACTTGGACGCGAATTCGTGGCAATCAGCGCCGTTGCCGGCGTCGAATGATGTGCTTGCTCTTTTCCATTTGGATGCTGATCTCTCCGATGCGACCGGCAAGAACTCTTCTCTAGTTCTTTCAGGCAACGCCCGTCTCGATGGCATTAATCTTGGCTGGATGGCGAATCGCGGCGGCGCTGCCCTTCGTTTTGATAATCCAGGTGACAAAGCGAGCGTTTCGATTCCAGTTTCACTTTTGAAACAGGCTGGCACGGGAGAAATCACGCTTGAAGCGATGGTTTTTGTGAACAGCTACAAAGCCTATAACCAGGGAACCGCCCGCCTGCTTTCGCTGCAGAATCACTGGAACGCAAATATCGAATGGATGGAGGACACTTACACGGGTCCGCATATCCGGGGCGGAACGCAATTCGATCTGGCCGGCAATGCGTTGGGCAACAGTTTGACTCTTCAAAAATGGCATCATCTGAGCATCACCGTTTCAACCAACGGCTATTCCGCTCGGATTGATGGCCAGGGGGTAGGCGCCGTGGCCAGTGCTGAACGGGACAATTGGGACGGGGGGTCAGCGACGCTCGAAATTGGAAATTTCGATGGGTGGATAGACGAAGTGGCGATCCGCAACGCGCGCCCACAAAATACGCAAAAGGTCCTTTGCCGGATTACAAGCAACCAGGGGGCAGTCTCGTTGAATTGGAATTCAGAACCAGCAAAACTCTATAGGATATACGGGCTTTCGAATTTGACTACGCCGGGGAGCCG
>Ga0136846_1228080_pt1 | contig 11056 bp, 8 predicted proteins | sample HopSoiMetagenom2_FD_96841 | JGI IMG/M metagenome (GOLD analysis project Ga0136846, IMG submission 96841) | Grasslands soil microbial communities from Hopland, California, USA - 2 Assembly 2016 (version 4) | ecosystem: Environmental > Terrestrial > Soil > Grasslands | place: USA: Hopland... | reverse complement strand
GGGAAAGTAAAGTGGTTCAATGATGCCAAGGGGTATGGCTTCATCGAGCAGGAAGGGGGCGAGGATGTCTTCGTGCACTTCTCCGCGATCGCGATGGATGGATTCAAGACGCTCGCCGAGGGGCAGGAGGTCGAATTCGAGATCCAGACGGGTGCAAAGGGACTCCACGCCGCCAACGTGCAGCGCGTCTAAGCTCCTGCGGTTGTCTGTCGGATTTTCCTGCCGCCTGCCTCGCTCCGTGGCAGGCGGTGCTGTTTCCAGGAGCGACCCCGTCGGATGCGCACGGTCCATGCGGCCCGGGTGACAGGGTAGTTTGTTGGAGCGAAGCACTCTGGGTGCTTCCTAGCCATTCCTCTGCCGCTCCGTGACCGATCCGACTTTTTCGTCCACCCCCTCCGCGCCCCCGCCGGGGAAGCCGCGGTTCTTTCTCGTGGACGGCTATGCCCTCATCTATCGCGCCTTCTTCGCCCTGATCTCGCGCCCGCTCACGACGGCGCGCGGGGAGAACACGTCCGCGGCGTGGGGAGTCGTCAATTTCCTCCAGCGGCTACTCGCCAATCATCGTCCCGAGTATCTCGGCTGGGTACACGACTCCGGCCTCAGCTTTCGACACGAGCGCTATCCGGACTACAAGGCGACGCGTGAGAAGCTGACCGACGAGCTCCAATCCGATTTCGACACCGGAATGGAGCGCATCTGCCAGATCCTCGAGGCATACCGGATTCCGATCCTGACACTGCCAGGGTATGAAGCGGACGACGTCATCGGCACGCTCGCCCGGCAAGGGGTCGCGCAAGGCACCAACGTCGTGATCGTCTCGGGGGACAAGGACTTCCAGCAGCTCGTCCGCCCTGGAGTCTGGCTGCTCAACCCGGGCCGCGGCGGCCCGGCGAGTGTCGAAGAGCAGTGGGTGTCGGTGGAAAACGGCAGCGACCGTCTCGGCGTCGAGCCGAAACACGTGACCGACTATCTCGCTCTGGTGGGCGACAGCTCCGACAACGTGCCTGGTGTCAAAGGAATCGGCGACAAGACAGCGCGCGATCTGGTGCTCGAGTATGGCGATCTGGAAGCAATCCTCGCTGCCGCGCCGAGCCTGACCAAGAAGCGCCCTCGCGAAGCCCTCATGGAGCAGGGCGATCTCGCGCGGCTTTCCAAAGAATTGGTGACCATTCGCGAGGATCTTCCACTCGCGCTGGCATTGGACACCATGCGGGTGCGGGAGCCCGATTCCGCCCGTCTGCGGCAGTTGTTCGTGGAACTCGAATTCCACTCGCTGGCGCGCTCCATCGGCGATGTGGCGGCGGCCGCCGCTGTCGCGGCCGTGCCGCCACTCGGCGCACCGGAAGCGATAGCGGAGACGACGCGTCCGACGACGCACTACGCCACCGTCGACACGATTCCGGCGCTCGAGCGCATGGTCGCTCGTGCGCGAAAGGCACCCTACATCGCCGTCGATACGGAGACGGTGATCGAACCTGACAGTCCGCAGGAGGTCGATCCACTCCGCGCTGTGCTCGTCGCCATCTCCATCGCCGTCGGTCCAGGCGAGGCCTACTACCTGCCGCTGCGCCATCGCGTGCCGCAGTCCGTCCAGGGCGATCTGTTGCTCGATGGTGACGGTGGCGCGAGCTCCGATCCAGGAAGCGATGCAGACAAGGCCAACGAGGCAAAACCGAAACAACCGCGGACGAAGCGCGCCAGAAGTGAGCCGTCGAGCATTGCGGGACGCGTCCTCGCCGCGGGAGTTCCGCCGGTCAAGAATCTTCCATCGCTCGATGATCCCTCGATGGCGCCCCTGCGCGCGCTGCTCGAGGATCCGGCCGTGCCCAAAGTGGGACAGAACACGAAGTATGATCTTCTCGTGCTGCGTCGCGCGGGTCTCACGCTGAGCGGTCTGGTGTCGGACACGATGGTGGCGAGCTACGTCCTCGATCCGGGACGCCGATCGCATGGACTCGATCTACTCGCGCTCGAGTTCCTGGACCACACGATGACGAGCTACGCGGATCTCTGCGGCAAGGGAAAAGCAGAGTTGCCGTTCGACGTCGTCCCGATCGCCTGTGCACGAGACTACTCCTGCGAGGACGTAGATGTGACCTGGCAGCTCGAGCAGCGGTTCCGGCCCCAGCTCGAGGTGCAACAGATCTATGAGCTGTATCGTGACGTCGAGATCCCGCTCATCGGCGTACTCGCCGACATGGAATGGGCGGGCGTCGAGATCGACATCCCCTGGTTCGCGTCGCTGAAGCAGCGGTTCGCGCGTGAACGCCAGCGTGTCGAGCAGGAGATCTATACGTCGGCGGGAGGGGAGTTCAACATCAACTCCAACCCGCAGCTCCGCGAGGTACTGTTCGAGCGTCTCAAGCTCCCGATCCTCAAGAAGACGACGACGGGTCCTTCAACAGATGCGAGCGTACTCCAGGAGCTCGCCGAAGCGGGCCACGAGCTTCCCTCGCTGCTGATGGAGTATCGCGAGCTGGCGAAGTTGGAGAGCACGTACATCGACGCGCTTCCTCCCTTGGTGAATCCGCACACCGGGCGCCTCCACACGTCGTTCAATCAGACAGTCGCAGCAACGGGTCGCCTCTCTTCGAATGACCCGAACCTTCAAAACATCCCGATTCGCCGCGAGCTCGGGCAGGACATCCGACGCGGGTTCATACCGCGGAAAGGATGGGAGTTCCTGGCGGCTGACTACTCGCAGATCGAGCTGCGGTTGCTCGCACATCTGTCGGGAGACCCTGCGTTCGTCCATGCATTCCAGTCGGGCGGAGACATTCATCGGCAGACGGCCGCGCTGATCTTCGATGTCCCGCTCGAGGAGGTGACATCTGAAATGCGAGGGCGCGCGAAGACGATCAACTTCGCGACGATCTATGGGCAGGGCCCCCACGCGCTGTCGCGACAGCTCAAGATCTCACACGCCGAGGCGAAGGAGTTCATCGACCGCTACTTCGAGCGATTCCAGCGAGTGCGCGCATACCTGGACTCGATGGTGACCTACGCGCGCGAGCACGGTTACGTGGAAACCATCTTCAAGCGCCGGCGCTACGTGCCCGAGCTCCGGGATCGCAATTTCAACATCCGTGCGTTCGGTGAGCGCACGGCCGCGAACTCTCCCATTCAAGGCTCGGCGGCGGATCTGATCAAGATCGCGATGATCCGCATTCACGAGCGGCTTCAACGGGCGCGTCACAGCGCCCGGATGTTGTTACAGGTGCACGACGAGCTGGTCTTCGAAGTGCCGGGGCCCGAGCTGCAGGTCGTTTCGGACCTCGTGAGGGAGGAGATGGAGGGGGCTGCGCAGCTGTCCGTTCCCCTGGTCGTGGACGTTGGAACGGGCCGGAACTGGCTCGAGACGAAGCTGGGATAGCCGGACCTCAGGCTTGCAAAATGGCAAGGTTTGGCATTGCAGAGTGCGGTGGTTTTGGCAATTCGAGCCGCCTCATATCACTTTTGAACCACCGCGAAAAAAATTGCAAGCCGTTGCGGGGTAATTAGTTATGGCGCTGTGCCAGACCGGGCACCGCCCTTGCTTTGCCCTAGGGTGCAACTTGGCTCCGCTTGTACCCTCCCCTGCACTGGCTTTGTTGCGGCACCTTGCCGCCCTCTCGCCCTCCCCGCTCGCTTCAGGATCCCGCGATGCCGCGCACCAGAACCGGCTTCACTCTCATCGAACTCCTGATCGTGGTCGTGATCGTTGGCATTCTGGCCTCGATGGCGATCCCGAAGTTCCAGGCCACGAAGGGCAAGGCGAACGCGGCCGCGCTTCGCAGCGACCTGCGCAACTTGGCGGTTGCCCAGGAGGCCTACTTCTTCCAGTCGGCCTCGTACGCGAGTGACACGGCATCGCTCAACTTTCGCCCGTCTCCGGGAGTCATCCTGACCCTTTCGACGCCAGGCGTGGGCGAATGGGTGGCCACGGCGACCCACCCCCTTTCCTATCCGCTGCGGTGTGTGGTGTTCTATGGCGCTGTTTCGCCGACGCCGTCGCCTGCTTCGGTCGAAGGGGTGCCCGCCTGTCAGTAATGACGCACTGACTGGAGTTCGATGGACACTGCCGTCGCACTGAAGTGACACGTCCGGAGCCGCCCAGCGAGCCTGTCACAGGTCCAGAGTATCGAGAGTTTCGGTCCCGCCGAGCCGGGATGATTCACGCGATGGATGGCGGTTTGTGGCTGCACCGCCACGTCTGGAAAGGGCGCCAGATGGCGCACCTCGTCTCGACCGATCGTGAGCGATTGCTTCGATTCGGCGCGACGATCGGACTCGGGGAAGCCCGTCTCCAATTCAAACCGCTGAAAGATCCCCGCACGGGCGTTCGGCGCGATGCGTGGCATTGGGATCTCGGTGGTCCGCTACTCCCTCCCCCACCACGCCATCGCTGACAGTACGGCTCGCCCCTCGTCTACAGCCGTGCGGTCGCCGGCTGCAATAGCGCCGCTTCGAGGGAAACCGACTGCGTTACGAGCGCATCGAACTCCTCGATCAGCCGCTCTTGTAGCTCGCCATTGGCTCGGAGTGCCAGGAAAGTGCGAGCTCGGCGACGCGCGCGACGGAGCCGGCCCCCGCCGAGCCTCAGCACATGCGCCGACACGAAGAAGAGGAGGAGCCAGCCGATCGCATACGTCGGACCGAGTAGATGGTCGAGAAGAGCGAACAGGAAAACGTACCAGGCACCCAACGCCAGCAGGCCGAAAATGATCGTCCGCATCGCTGGTTGATCACGCGACGGATCGTTCCGAAGTGAGCGCAAGGCAATCGTCCGGGCCGACCGGATAGGAATCCAGTGGGCAACCCGACCAAGGACGAGCGGAAAAGCGAAGAGGAGAAGGATCAGCCCTTCACGAAGCAGGAAGCGCACACCGTCCTTCCAGGACGTGGAGATGCGAACGTCCTCGAGGGCGATTCCTCGTCGATCGAGCTCACGCTGCAGAGTATCGAGCCGAGCCGAGAGTACGTCCGCGGCTTCGATGGTCTCGGGAGGTGCGTCCGCCAGTGCGGTGGTGGCCCGGTCGATTCGGTGCGCCAGTGTAGCCTCTGCGTCGAGAGACCTCGGTTGGGCAACGGGCACCGGCTTCGTCGCCAGTGCGGAAAGGATGTGCGCCAACCGCACCGCGCGGACAGCTCGTTCTGCCGTGGCGAAATTGAGCGTGACGGCGCGTAGCTGGTCCTCGAGCGCTCGTGTCAGGCTGCTGGCGTCTTCCCCTTCGTGCGCCGCAAGCCAGGCATCGAGCATGACGGGCTCGCCGACGCGGACCAATACCTCGCTCTCGGGCCGCTCCTTTTCCTCGTAGATCAGACCGACGGCCAGCAACTGGATGCCGCGCACCCCCTCCGCATGCGCCTGAAGGACGATGCGGGCGGCACCAGAGCGGAGCGGGGCGATAGCCGGAGCGTCATGGCTGATCCCCTCCGGGAAGATCAGCACCGCTCCACCGTCGCGCAGTGCCCCGGTCACCGCACGGAATGCCTCGGCATTCCGACTTCGGCTGGACTCCCCCTGCCCACTTCCTTCCTCGTCCTTGGCGCGACGCAGGGGCACGACGCCAACCGCGTGCAACAACGCCGACAATGCCGCGTTCTCGAACAACGTCGCCTTGGCCGTGAGCAATACACGTCGCGGCAGCGTCGTGCCCACGAGCAGCGGATCGATGAGCGCGTTCGGATGGTTGGCGACGATGAGCAGTGGTCCGGCACGCGGAGCTCGCGCGGCTCCCTGCACCGAGATCTCTGCGTAGTACCATCTCAGGGCGATAGCAGCGATGACCCTGAGGATTCGATAGAGCATCGACGCTCAGGCTGCCTGCGTTCGGTGTGGAACGGATCGCAGGAACACGAGTGAGAGCGCGAACATCACGGCCACGCTCATGACGGCAGCACGATACGCCAGGCCGGTTCCGTATCCGGGCTCCAGTCCATCGACGGTGAGACCCCAGACCAGTGGGCCGGCAACGGCCGCAGCGCGCGCCGACAGCAGCATGAGACTGAAGTAGCGGCCCGCCTCCTCGGGTGGTACGAGGGCCAGAAGAAGGGGACGCTCGGCGGTCGGGACACCGCCGAAGATGAGTCCGATTCCAAGGCCGACGATCCAGAATCCCATCTGTGTCGGCACCGCCACCATGGCGATCAGCAGTGCGATCCACGCAACGATGATGGCCACGAGCGTGTGGCGCGCGCCGAAGCGATCGACGATGCGACCCACGATGTAACTGCCGAAAATCGCCGGAATCGTCAGGACGAGAAAGAGCGTGATCTCGCTGCCTCGCTGGAATCCCATGGCCTTCACCGCATAGATCGCCATGAACGACACGATGGTGCCGATCGCGTCCTGATAGAGAAACGAGGCGATGATGAACGCGAGGGCTCCAGGGTGTCGCTTGGCGTCGCGCAGCGTGTGGACGACGTCGGCGAAGGCAGCACGCCACGCGATCGGAACGCGCTCCGGCCGCGGATGATGATCCCGGCAGAAAAAGAAGAGGGGGAGCGAGAACACGAGGAAGAGCATCGCTGTCGGCACGAAAGTCGATACGCGGCCGGCGTGCGACGAAAAAGGAACGACAGCGTGCAGGAAGGAGATGCTGGCGGCCGGCAGAGCGCCGAGGAGTGGAAGAGCCCCGTTGAAGAATGGGGCGACCATGAGAAGTCCGACGATCGTGCCGACGTAGCCAACTGCCGTGCCGATCCCGGAGAGCCGCCCCCGCTCCTCCGGCGGCACGAGATCAGGGAGCATGGCGTTGTAGAACGGTTGCGCGGCCTGATACGCGTAGTTGGCGATCACGAACGCGACGAGCACCCAGCCAAAGGTCGAGAGGGTCGGGTGCCAGCCCGCCGGCAGCACTGTCCCACCGATCGTTTCCGCGCCGCTGATTGGCAGAGTCAGCTGGCCGAGGAGGCCGATGGCTGCGCAAGCCAGGCAGGAAACGATAGTGAATCCCACTACCCAGGGTTTGCGTCGTCGGCGCGCATCGGACACGGCGCCGAGCACAGGTACGGACAACACGACGAGCATGGACGAGATACCGTTCCCGACCGCATATACTGTGTTCGACGCGTGCAGGTCGGCGATCAACCAGACCGAGAAGTAGAGCGTCGCGACGTTCATCGAGAAGATTGTGTTCGCGAAGTCGTAAACCGCCCAGCTGGCGCGCGCCCGCACCGGGGCGCGCTCGGAGGTGGTACCGGATATCATCGATCGGCGGAGAAAGATCTGGCCATGGCCACCCCTGTTCGTGTTGACGCCCTGAATTGGCGGTCCAAATTACCTCCTATGCCCCTGCCCTGCCTCCACCTCGCTCAGACGCTGCGCCGCAGCGTCGGGCCGCTATGCGCAGGTCTTCTGATCATCGGGTGCAAGCAGGACGCGCCGCCGGTTCGGAGGGATACGAAGGTGGTGACGGGCAGCACGCACGTCGATTCCGCAGTGGCCGCCCCCGTCTCGAATGGTTGGAACGCGGTCGCGGGTCCGGTGCTGCTGGTGGCAGGAGCGTCTCCCGACGAAGCCATCGTCTTCTTCGGCGCATCCAACGGCGCTGCAGCAACTGTGGACACGGGGGCGGTCGACCAGGCCACGGCCACATTGTTCGGTCGCGATAGCTCGCGATTCACGGCGACTCTCGAGCTCCCAGCCGGGAACGACAACGCGGAGTGTCGGATCTGGCCGCTGCGCAACCTGCATGCGACGGCCGGCGCCGGGGCATGGTCAGTTGGCTTTCTCAGCTCGAGCGTGACGGCGATCCCACTCGATTCGGTGGACGCGCTCCCCGCGCGTGACAGCATGGCGCTCGCCGCCGAAGCGTCACGACTGGCCTCCGCAGTTACCGCGAACACATCTCCGTCTTTCCAGGGCCTGCGCTTCACGGCGCAGAACATCAGGCGCTTCGAAGCCGCGCCCGGTGTTCAAGCGCTGGCGGCGCAACTCATCCGGCGAGTCAACCAAGAGGCGGATCCGCAGGAGGAGCAGACCCTGGTGATCGCAGAGCGCGACAGCGGCGTCACGACGGGACGCTATCAGCTCGCATACGCCGAGCGTTCCTTCGGAAAAGAGGAAGAGGTGGTTTCGTCCGAGCTTGTAGCGGCAGTTCGCCTGGGCGCGAACGGTACTCCGTCGCTGGTGATCGCGCGGGACAGTGACGCCGGACTGGCCTACGCGTTGATCGAGCGCACGGGCCCTCGGCAGTGGGTCACGCGCTGGACGAGCGGTCTGGCGAAGTGCGCCGACTGACGGCGCTGCGCTGACCCGTCCCGGATCATCGGCGAGGCTCCAGCGCCTGGCCTAGCGAGGCAGGTGCGCGCGCGCGTCCTACCGCCCCCGCCAACGCGGCGAGCGACAGGAGATACGGTATGGCGAGAAAGACCTGATAGGGTGCGTTCCACCACATCGCCTGAAAGGCGAACTGCAATGCGCTCGCCGCGCCGAACAGCAGTGCCCCGCCGACCACTCCAGCTGGTGTCCACCGGCCGAGCGCCACGATGGCGATCGCGATGAAACCACGACCGGCGGACATTCCTTCGGCGAAGGTCCCAGCCTGAGCGAGGACGAGGGTTCCACCGGCGAGCCCGCCCAACGCTCCGCCACAGAGGACAGCCAGTGCCCGCACGCGGTCCACCGCGATGCCTGCAGCCTCCGCTGCGTCGGGCCGATCGCCGATGGCTCGTAGCGCGAGCCCTGCATGCGTGCGCGCCAGCCACCAGGCCAGCGCGGGAGCGAGGACATACACGAGGTAGGTAATCGGGGGCTGCGAGAACAGCGCGGTGCCGATGACTGGCAGGGCAGCCAGCCCGGGGATCGGAAGCGCGGCGCTGGTAGGGATGCTCAACGCCACCCCTGAACTGCCGTAGAGGGCCCGGTATAGCGTACCCGTCGCGCCCATGCTCAGCAGCGTCAGCGCGGTACCGGTGATGATCTGATCTGCGCGTGCCCAGACGACAAAGGCGACGAAGAGCAGTGCGACGATCAGCCCTGCGGCAATCGCGCTCGCAAACCCGAGTGCCACTCCGTGCGCCGACGCGCCAACGAGCGCACCGAATGCGCCGGCGAGGATCGCTCCCTCCAGGCCGATGTTGATCAATCCCGCACGTTCGACCAGCAGCTCGCCGAGCGCCGCGAGTGCGAGCGGCACCGCGGTCCGAATCGTTGCGGCAAAGAATGGCTCGACGACGTCCGTCATACAGCGATTGGCGTCGTGGCGGCGTCCGGCACTGCCGCGTGCCGGCGCAGCGCACCCACGGCGATCACGGCGAGGATGAGCGCTGCTTCGATCACCGTGACCAGTGTCGACGGTACCCCGGCATCGCGCTGCATGGCACCAGCCCCGGCCTCGAGACCGCCGAACAGCAAGGCGGTCGCCACCACGCGCCACGGGTCGAGCCTGGCCAGCAACGCGACCGCGATGGCCGTATATCCGTAGCCGGGCGAGATGTTCTCGTAGAGCGCGAAGGTGACGCCCAGGACCTCGACGCCACCCGCGAGGCCGGCGAGCGCGCCGCTCACCAGGAACGTGAGCGTGGTCGTGGCCATGACGTCGATCCGGCCGGCACTCGTTGCAGCACTCGGACTCTCGCCAGCCGCGATCAGACGGAATCCTGCCGCGGTACGCCGGAGCACCCAGCCGGCGACGACGCTGACGCCGAGGGCCAGCAGCAGCCCGCTGTGCAAGCGTCCAGCACCCACGATGCGTGGCAGATGGACGGCATCGCTGATCGTCGAGGATTGGGGATAGATGTGCGCCGGTTCCTGAAGGGGGCCACGAACGAGGTACGACACGCCGTGTAGCGCGACGAAGTTCAGCATGATCGTGCTGATGACTTCGAGCACGGCAAAGCGGGAGCGAAGGATGGCAGCGATCGACGCCCAAGCGGTGCCACCGATGGCGGATGCGATGAGCGCGAACAGCATCACGACGACTGCCGGCAAACCGTCGAGCGAAATCGCGATGGCCGCCGCGGCGGCGGCTCCGGCCAACAGCTGGCCTTCCGCGCCGATGTTCAGAACGCCCGCACGAAACGCGACCGCTACGGCGACGCCGGTGAGCATCAGTGGAATGGCGCGCACCAGTGTGGCGGAGGTGAAGGCATACCACGACCCCAAGGATCCGCGCCAGAGTGCCGCGAGCCCGCTGTCAACCGCGTATCCGCCCACCAACAGAAGGAGGGCCGTCGTGCCGACGATCGCGATCAACACGAGAATTGCCCCGATCAGCTCGCGGGCGATGGAGTCGCGCTGGAAAGCGCGTCCTCGCATTCCCCGCCTCACGCCGCGCCCACCATTGCCTGGCCGATCCGCTCACGGTCGAGCGGCAGTTCGCGTACGACACGCTCGAAGACGACGAAGACACGGGTCGCGAGGAGAAGTACCTCATCGATGTCGCTCGAATACAGCACGATGGCCGCGCCATCGCGCGCGGCGTTGCGGAGGCGCGCGTGTACCTCGGCCGTTGCCCGCACATCGAGCCCGCGAGTCGGGTTCTCTACGACGAGGGCGCGATTCGCTTCGGATTCGAGCTCCAGCTCACGAGCGAGTACGAGCTTCTGCTGATTTCCACCCGACAGCGTTCGAATTGGAATGTGCGCACCTTCGGCGCGCACGTCGTACGCCGTCATGAGTTGTTCAGTCTGTGCGCCCACCGCGTCCCAGTCGATCGTCCCGCGTCGAGCGCCTGCACCGCGAAGCGCCACGTTCTCCGCAAGACTGCGATTGAGCAGCACTGCATCGTGGTGGCGGTCCTCCGGCACGAAGCCCACGGTCGAGGGATGCTCGAGCGTTCCCGATGTTGGGGCGAGTCGGCCGGCGAGCGCGCGAAGCAGCTCGCGCTGACCGCTTCCTTCCACGGCGGCAATGCCGACGATCTCGCCTGCGTTGATCTCGAACGTCGCGTCGCGCACGCGCACGATGCCAGCCGCGTCGGACAACGTCAGCCCGTTGGCGCGGAACACGGGCCCCGATTGCGATCGAGGCCGCTGGCCCGCGCCGAACGATCTCGGTGTCGCGCCGGCCAACTCCTCGCCGATCATCGCGGAGGTCAGTGTATCGGGCGTTACGTCGTCCCGCGTGGCG
>Ga0136846_1224432_pt1 | contig 11061 bp, 10 predicted proteins | sample HopSoiMetagenom2_FD_96841 | JGI IMG/M metagenome (GOLD analysis project Ga0136846, IMG submission 96841) | Grasslands soil microbial communities from Hopland, California, USA - 2 Assembly 2016 (version 4) | ecosystem: Environmental > Terrestrial > Soil > Grasslands | place: USA: Hopland... | reverse complement strand
TCTGACACCTTTTGACGTCACGCATCACGCGCACGCTCGGTCTGGGGCTCCGCCTCCTACTCGCCGGGGCCGCGGGCGGGGCCGACGATCACGAACAGCGCGCACGGGCCGCTGCCGCCGGGGAGCGGCTTCGTCGCGACGCCGATCTGCTTGCCGAGGCGCGTCGCGAGCGCTTCGCAGCCTGGCGGGAAGTACACGGCCGTCTGCGGATAGTTGAAGCTGTCGGCGCGACCGACCTTCTTGATCTGGTACCCGAGTGACTGCACGCCGCTCGCCACCTGACGCGTGTAGTTGATGTCGCCGCTGCCGTTGAGGACGTTGACGTCGACGCGCCAGGGTGGGGGCAGGATCGCGGCCGTCGCCGCGGCCTTCCCGTGGCCGCCGCCGCCGGCATGCGGGACGAGCACGACTGCCCCGGCGATCGCGAGGGCGATCAGGATCGCGCCCAACACGATCAGCCGTGGTAGCGGATTCCGTTGCGCCGGCAGCGTGTCGACCGCGATCCCGGCGAGCTCCCGCGCCTCGCGGTTGTCGATCCCGAGCGCTGTTCCATAGAGCAGGGCCGCAAGCAGCGCATCGTCAGGCGCGGCAAATCGGTAGACGCGCCCTTCCTCGAGCCACTGCGCTTCCTCGACCGAGATCCCGGCGCGGCGCGCCGTCTCCTCGACCGTCAGCTGTCGCTGCAGCCGGGCACGTGCGAGCGGGGAATCCTCGCCGGTCGGCTCGAGCGGATGCACCAGCTCCATGCCGAATCCCATTCTGCTCTCGTACGTGGCCACCTTCTACGCTTCATCGGCAAAATCGACGTCTCCTGGAGCCGTCAAGTCGTCGCAGGGAACGAGCCGGGCCGGCACGTCCCGAAGCCCAGCGTCCGGGGTCTGACCCCAGACTCCGCGCGCGAGGACGAGGGGGTGGAGGCGGACGCCGGCATAGGTGGCAGCGACTCGCGCGTCGCCGCCCTCGCGCCAGGTCTCGACGACGCGATCGACTGCGCGCGGGTCGAGCTCCGGCCCGTCCGCGAGCACGACGACCGCCGCGTCCACATCGGCACCGAGCGCGGCGAGCCCGCACCTCAGCGAGGCGCCGGGCCCGCGCTCCCAGTCCGGGCAGTGCACCGTTCGTGCGTCCGTCTCGACCTCGTGCGCGCCGAGCACGACGACGATCTCGTCGACGGCGCTCTGGCGGAGGCGCTCGAGCACGCGCGGGAGCAGCACGCGCTGCTTCGGCGACCCGAATCGTTGCGACGCGCCGGCGGCGAGGACGACTGCCGCGACCACGCCGTGAACGCTACGGCGTCAGCGTCATGCGCCGGATGACGATGCGGCGGGTCGGCTGCTCCGACGCGTTTCCGAGACGGCCGATTCGCTCGACCACGTCGAGGCCCTCCGTCACCTTCCCGAGCAGCGCGTACTGGGGCGGGAGGCCCGCGTCCGCGCCGGTGACGACGAAGAACTGGCTCCCCGCGGTGCCTGCAGGCTCGGCGCCCGTCTTCGCCATCGCGACGACGCCGCGCGTATACGCAGCGTTGGCGGGCGGGGTGTCGACGACCGAATAGCCCGGGCCGCCGCTGCCGTTTCCGTTCGGGTCGCCCCCTTGGATGACGAAGCCGGGCACGATGCGGTGGAATGTCAGGCCGTTGAAGAACCCCTTGCGGACGAGCGACGCGAAGGATGAGGTCGTGCACGGCGAGTCCTTCACGTCGAGCGCGAAGGCGAACATGCCGAGGTTCGTCTGGACGGCGACGGTTCGCGGCGTCTTTGCATCGAGAATCGGAAACGAGACCTGCTTGCCCTGGACAGGGCAGCGGCTCGCCGCCGGCTTCGGCTTCGCGTGCGCGCCGCAGCCGCTCAGCGCCGCGACGGCCGCGAGCGTCAGCGACAGCCGCGGAATACGCCGCATGCGAAGGGCGCTTCCTACGGCGCCGTCTGGCCGGTGCTTGCGAGCGCGCGTCGAACGAGCGCGCGCGCGATCTCGACTTTGTACGCGGTACCGGGAAGCGGCGTCGCCTGGTCGAGCGCGTCGATCGAGGACAGCAGCCAGGGAACCGGAGCTACGCCTGCGAGCGCGATCCGAATCTCGCCCGCCGCGCGCGCGACGGCGACGCCGACGAGCGGGAACGCCCACTTCCGCCGATCCATCGCTTTCAGGTACACGGAGCTCTCCGGCCGCGGCACGTCGAGCTCGAGGATCAACTCGTTCGCGTCGAGCGTCGTGACGTTGCGGTTGTCGTCGGATGGGAGCCGGTACAGGTCGGCGATCGGAAGCTCGCGCTTCGTCGTGCGGAGCGTCGCGCCGAGCGCGAGCAGCGCTGCGGCGATGTCGGACGGATGCGCCGACGCGCAGCGCTCGTTCCCGAAGATCGCGTGCTCGCGGTGCGCGCCGGTCTTCGCATGGCAGCGATCGCCGCCGTGCAGCCAGCACGGGAACTGCAGTCGCCAGTACCAGCAGCGCGTCGCCTGCAGGAGGTTCCCGCCGATCGTGCCCATCGATCGCAGCTGCGGCGACGCCGCCTGGCGGGACGCCTCGCGCAGCGCGTCCGGGATTCCGGGATCGGCCTCGAGCTCGGCGAGCGTCGCGCCCGCGCCGATCCGCGTCCCGTCGATCCCTCGTGGGAGTAGCGGCGAGATGTGCACGAGCGTCTCGGCCGCGACGATCCCGTCGCGCAGCAGCGGGACGAGATCCGTGCCGCCGGCGAGCGCCTTGGTTCCGTTCCCGAGCGCGGCCGCGGCCGCCTCGGCCGACTCAGGCTGAACCAGCTGCAACTTTGTCGCGTTCCTTCGCGCGCTCCTCGGCTTCGCGCAGCGCGCGCAGCATTTCTTCCCTGGTGATCGGCAACGAGCGGATGTCGGCCCCGGTCGCGTCGCGGATCGCGTTCGCGATCGCCGCGGCGGTCGGGACGATCGGCGGCTCGCCGAGCCCCTTGGAGCCGAGGTTCGTGAGATGCGGGTCGGGGACGTCGACGAGGTCGGTGACGATCTCCGGCACGTCGGCGATTGTCGGCATCTTGTACGCGTCGAGCGTCCGCGTCAGCGGCGCGCCGGTGTGGGGGTCGGTGATCCGCTCCTCCGAGAGCGTGTGGCCGATGCCCTGGATGATCCCGCCCTCGACCTGGCTCGACGCGCCGAGCGTGTTGATCACGCGGCCGACGTCGTGGATCGCGACGACCTTGTCGACGCGCACCTCGCCCGTCCCCGTGTCGACCGCGACCTCGGCGACCTGGACGCCGAAGGTGAGGACGCGCATCCCGGTCGGGTTCGGGCCGCGTGCGCCCTTGCCGAGGATCTGGCCGTCCTCGAGCAGGCCGGTGATCTCGGTGAGCGGCCAAGAGCCGCCGTCGGCGGAGACGATCGCGCCGTCCTTGATATCGAGCACGCGCTCTTCGACGTGGTGGCGCTGCGCCGCGATCTCGATCAGTTGCCGTTTCGCGTCGGCTGCGGCCGCGCGCACCGCCGGGCCCATCGACGGAACGGTCGACGAGCCGGCCGAGATCGCCGCGTACGGACCGCGCGCGGAATCCCCGAGCGAGACCTGCACGTGCTCGACGGGAATGCCGAGCTCTTCGGCCGCGATCTGTGCCATCGCCGTCCGCGTGCCCGTGCCGATGTCCTGCATCGCGGTGACGACCTGCGCGCGCCCGTCTCCGCCGACGCGGATCCACGCATACGACGGAGGCCCGCCGCCGCCGTACCAGATCTGCGAGGCGAGGCCGATCCCGTGCTTCCATGGCCCGTCGGCGCGTGCGCGGATCTCGTCGCGCTTTGCCCAGTGCGGCTCCGCACGGCGGTAGCACTCGGCGAGGTTCTTCGACGAGAACGGACGGTCGTCGATGCGGTCGGAGTCCGCGTAATTGCGGCGGCGCAGCTCGAGCGGGTCGACGTCGAGCTTCGCCGCGAGCTCGTCGAGCAAGCACTCGAGGCCGAACGTCCCCTCGACGAAGCCGGGGGCGCGGAATGCTGCGTTCGGCGGCATGTTCAGCTTCACGCCGTACTGCGTCGTGCGCACGTTCTCGCACGAGTACAGCATCTGCATCGGGCCCTCGGTCGACGGGGACCAGCCCGCGAACCCGACGGCGTTGATGAACTCGCCGCCGAGCGCGGTCAGTGTTCCGTCTGCCGTCGCGGCTGCGGTCAGCCGCTGGATGGTCGCGTTCCGGTTGCCCGTCGCGATGTTCTCCTCGCGCCGCGTCAGCGCGCACTTCACGGGCCGGCCGGTGCGCTGCGCGAGCTCGGCCGCGATCGACGTGTAGTCGCCCGGCCCGTTCTTCGCGCCAAACCCCCCGCCCATCGCGTGGCAGACGACGCGCACCTTGTCCGGCGGAAGGTCGAGGCGCTGCGCCATCGCGTCGCGGATGCCCCAGATGTACTGCGTCGAGATGTAGATCGTGATGCCGTCCTCTTCCCAGTGGCAGACCGCCTGGTGGGTCTCGAGCGAGTTGTGGAGGACGACTTGCGTCCGGTACTCCGCTTCGACGACGACGTCCGCCTGCGCGACGGCGCGGTCGAAGTCGCCCCGCTCGTACGTTTCCGGGCCGTCGTTGACCCACGAGCTTCGGCGGACGCCTTCCTCCGGATCGAGCAGCGGCTCGAGCTCTTCCCACTCGGGCGCGAGCGCGTCGAGCGCCGCCTGCGCCTCGCCGAACGTCTCGGCGGCGACTGCCGCGACGGCATGGCCGACGTAGCCGGGCTCGTCCGTCAACTGCTCGAGCTCCTGCGGCCCGAGCACGCCGCGCACGCCGGGCTGCGAACGCGCGGCGTCGAGGTTCAAGCTTTTGACGCGCGCGCGCGCATGGGGAGAGCGCAGCACGGCCGTGTGCAACATCCCCGGCAGCTGGAGGTCGGCGGTGAACGGCGCCTGGCCACGTGCGCGCTGCGCGCCGTCGATGCGCGGGACGTCGCGGCCGACGTGCGTCAGCGGGCCTTCGGGCCATTGATCGAGTGCGTCCTCCTCGACGACGATCCACTGCTCGGTGTAGCGGCCTTCGACTTCCTTCTCGGTCCGGATCAGCCTTGCCAATTCGCGATTGCCTCCTCGATCTTCGGATACGTCCCACAGCGGCAGAGATTCCCTGACATCGCGTGCCGGATCTCGTCGCGATCCGGCGACGGCGACGCCGCGACGAGCGCCGATGCCGACACGATCTGGCCCGGCGTGCAGAAGCCGCATTGCACCGCGTCGGCGCGAACGAACGCGTCGACGAGCGGATGGTCGCGCAAGCCTTCGATGGTCGTGATCTCCGCGCCGTCGACGGTGTGCACGAGCGTGATGCACGAGAGCGTCGGCACGCCGTTGACGAGCACCGTGCACGCGCCGCAATGGCCCTCGTTGCACGCGACCTTCGTTCCGGTCAGCCCGAGCGTCTCGCGCAGCGTCTGCGCGAGAGAACGCCCGACGGGTGCGTCCACCTCGTGTCGCTCACCATTGATTGTCAGATCAGGCATGCGTCGTCACCGCCAGGATGTCCGCGAGGTGGATCAGACGAAACGTGGCACGCGCGTGCTGCATGCGATCACGGTCGTCTCCCTCCTCCGGAAGCGCGCGCCACATCTCCCTCGCCGTGAGCAGCAGCTCGCGGATCTGCTCGAGCTCGGCGCGGTGGCCGTTCGCGCGGTCGTTGCATGCGTTCAGCGCGAGGCCGAGCACGCCGATGTTGTCCTGCTGCCGCGTCCAGAGGAGAGGCGTCGCCATCGACAGGTACTGGTGGATGCGTGCGAGCGCCATCGGCTGCTGAAAGATGTCGACGCCCTTCGGGGCCGACGGCTCGCGCGGCGGCTCGCCGTCGGCGATGCGGTTCGCGTTTCCGGCGAGCACGTCGCGGACCTGCTGCTCGTCGAGCTGCGCGAGCCGCGCAGTCCGCAGCGCGATCAGGAGCGACGCCGGCTGTTGCCCGTACGGGTAATCCGACGCGTACACCACCTGCTCGGGCCCGACGAGCCGGTAGAGCCCGAGCAGGTCGAGCGGGCTCCACACCGACGTGTCGAAGAAGACACCGGCCTTGCCGCCGAGGCGGTCGGCCAGCGCGGCGAGATCGGCGATCCCGGCGTGTGCGACGATCAGCTGGGCGTCGGGGAAGCGGTCGACGCTGCGTGCGAGGTCGTCCGCGATCGGCGGCAGCCCGCGCCCGCCGTGGATCAGGATCGGCACCTTCCGGTCGGCGGCGAGCTCGAAGACAGGGGCAAGGCGCTCGTCGTTCAGCAGGAATTTCTGCGCGCGGGGATGCAGCTTGATCCCGCGTGCGCCGCGGTCGAGACAGCGCACCGCTTCCGCGATCGGATCCTCGGAGAGGTCGAGCCGGACGAACGGGATCAGCTTGCCGCCGCTGCGCTCGGCGTACGCGAGCGTGCGGTCGTTGCCGGCGCGGAACGCCGGATGCCGGTCCGGCTCGTCGAGGCAGAAGACGAAGCAGCGCGAGATCCCGTATTTCGCCATCCCGCGCTCGAGGTCGTCGTAGATCCCGACCATGCCGTCGATGTCGGTCCCCAGGTGTGTGTGCGCGTCGAAGATCTCGGCGCCCTCGGGCAGCTGGCCGCGAAGGTCGTCGTCCCACTGCGCCATCAACCGTTGCGCACGCTGCAGCGCCTCGTCCACGCTCGGAGTCTAGTGACGCGCGAGCGGCCCACGCCGTGACCGTCCGGGCCCCCGACGTGCCGGAACCGGGCCTTCGCACGGTTAGGATCCCGCGCGTGGCCGACCTCCTCATCTACGGCGACACCGTCCGCTCGCCGGAGCTCCGCCACGAGGTGCCGATCGTCGTCCCGGACGCATTTCTCTACCTCGAGCGCGACGGGCGCAGAGCGGTCGCGCTCCACTCGCTCGAGATCCCCCGTGTCCGCGCCGACGTTCCGGGCGTCGAGATCATCTCGCTCGAGCAGCTCGGCCAGGACGAGCTGTACGCGCAGGGGATGCAAGGCCCGGCCGTCTCGCTCGAGCTCGCGCTCCGCGCGGTGAAGGAGGTCGGCGTCGAGCGCGCGGCTGTGCCGGCGTCGTTCCCGCTCGAGCTCGCCGACCACCTCCGCGCCAACGGCGTGGAGGTGAGCGTCGACCGCGACCTGTTCGACGACCGGCGCCGCGCGAAGAACGAGATCGAGCTCCGCGGGATTCGCAACGCACAGAAGGCGTGCGAGGCAGCGCTCGACGAGGCGCGTGCGCTGCTTCGACGTGCGCAGCGCAACGGCGCCGGCCTCGAGGTGGACGGTCAGCCGCTGACGTCGGAGCGTCTCAAGCAGGCAATCGAGTCGGTGTTCTCCGACTTCGGCGTCGAGGGCGGCGACATGATCGTGTCGCACGGACCGCAGACGGCGGTCGGCCACGACGGCGGCTCGGGGCAGATCCAGGCAAACGAGCTCGTCGTCTTCGATCTGTTCCCGCGGGACAAGGAGACGGCGTGTTACGCGGACATGACGCGGACGTACTTCCTCGGCGACCCCCCGGACGAGGTGCGGGAGTGGCACCGGCTGGTGAAGGAAGCGCTCGACCGGTCGACGGCGGGGGTGAAGGCCGGCGCGAACGGCCGCAAGCTCTACGAGCTGGTCTGCGACATCTTCCAGACCGCCGGTTACAAGACCCAACTGAGCAAGGAGCCGGGCGAGGTGCTCGAGGACGGCTTCTTCCACGGGCTCGGCCACGGCGTCGGGCTCGAGGTCCACGAGGCACCGTCGATGTCGCGCACCGGGCACGACCTCGTCGCAGGGGACGTCGTCACGGTCGAGCCCGGCCTGTACAGGGCCGGCTTCGGCGGCCTCCGGCTCGAGGACCTGGTGCTCGTCACCGACGACGGGCACGAGGTGATCACGGACTACCCGTACGACCTCGAGCCGTAGCCGATCCGGTCACGTTTAGCCCGTCCCCCAGGCGCGTAAAATCGTAGCGCGATCTATCTGCCCGCCTGCTCCGCGCCGCCCAGGTTCGAGGGGCGGGCAATGAGGGAGGGATCATGGCTGTAGTTGCTGAACGGCCGGTCGCACCCGCTCTCTATGCAACGGCCGTGGCCGATCCGGCGCCCCTGGGGCTCGCCGCGTTCGCGCTCACGACGTTCCTGCTGAGCGGGCACAACGCGTCGTTCATCCCCGACGTCATCTGGCTCGGCGCCGCGCTCTTCTACGGCGGCCTGGCCCAGCTGCTGGCGGGCATGTGGGAGTTCCGGAACCGAAACGTCTTCGGGGCGACCGCGTTCTCCACGTACGGCGGGTTCTGGCTCGCCCTAGGGACGTTCGTCGTGCTCGCAGGGACGACGAAGCTCGGGGCCGGGCTGCACGGGACCGACGTTCCGAATGCACTCGCGTGGTTCGTGATGGGCTTCGCCTTCTTCAACCTCTACATGCTCCTCTGGAGCGCTCGGATCAACGTCGCCACGTTCCTCGTCTTCCTGACGCTGCAGATCACCGAGGTTCTCCTCGTGATCGGCTTCTTCAACGAGGCGCACGGCGGTTCGGCGTGGATCACGCACGCCGGCGGATGGGTCGGGATCATCACGGCGGCAGTCGCCTGGTACACGTCGGCGGCCGGCGTCGTGAACGGGATGTCGCCGGCACCCGTGCTTCCCGTGGGCGAGCCCGTGTGGGGTCGCTTGCCGATGTTCTCTAGGCTCGGCTCGCCGATGCCGCGACGAACGGAGGTATAGAGGGTGGCGACCGAGACGCAGCACGCGATCAACACGATGCTCCTCGAGGAGCGGCGGTATCCGCCGTCGGCAGAGTTCGCCCGCGAGGCGAACGCGAAGGCGGACATCTACGACCGTGACTGGCAGGAGCTCTGGGAGACGGAGGGCCGGGAGCGGGTGACGTGGTTCGAGCCGTTCTCGACCGTTTGCGAGTGGGAGCCGCCGTACGCGAAGTGGTACGTCGGCGGGAAGCTGAACGTCTGCTTCAACTGCGTCGACCGTCACGTCGACGCCGGCCTCGGCGACAAGGTGGCGTACCACTGGGAGGGCGAGCCCGAGGGCGACCGCCGCGACCTGACGTACGCGGACCTGCAGCGCGAGGTCACCCGCTTCGCCAACGTGCTCAAGGAACTCGGCGTCCGCAAGGGGACGCCCGTCGCCATCTACATGGGCATGGTTCCCGAGCTCCCGATCGCGATGCTCGCGTGCACGCGTCTCGGTGCGCCGCACACAGTCGTCTTCGGCGGGTTCTCCGCCGACTCGCTCTCCGGACGGATGAACGACATGGAGTGCGAGGTTCTGATCACGCAGGACGAGGCCTGGCGGCGCGGCACGACCGTCGCGCTCAAGCGCACCGCGGACGAGGCGATGGACGCCGCGCCCGGGGTCAAGCGGTGCCTCGTCGTGCAACGCACGGGCAACGACGTGCCGATGCGCGAAGGGCGCGACGCCTGGTACCACGACCTGGCCGCCGACGCATCGGACGACCCGCAAACGTGCCCGTGCGAGCCGATGGACGCCGAGGACCTGCTCTTTCTGATGTACACGAGCGGGACGACCGCGAAGCCGAAGGGCATCGTCCACACGACCGCCGGGTACCTCGTCGGCACCTCGTCGACGCACCGCTACATCTTCGACATCAAGCCGGAGTCGATCTATTGGTGCGCGGCCGACATCGGCTGGATCACCGGCCACAGCTACATCGTGTACGGGCCGCTCTGCAACGCGACGACGTCCGTGCTGTACGAAGGCACGCCGGACTTCCCGGACAAGGACCGCTGGTGGGCGATCATCGAGCGCTACAAGGTCGACATCCTCTACACGGCTCCGACCGCGATCCGCTCGCACATGAAGTGGGGGCCGGAGTACGCGCAGAAGCACGATCTGTCGTCGCTCCGGCTGCTCGGCTCGGTCGGGGAGCCGATCAACCCAGAGGCATGGATCTGGTACCGCGAGCACATCGGCGGCGATCGGACACCGGTCGTCGACACCTGGTGGCAGACCGAGACCGGGATGGTCCTGATCACGCCGCTCCCCGGCGTGACGACCACGAAGCCGGGCTCGGCGACGAAGCCGTTCCCGGGCGTCCTCGCAGCGGTGTACGACGAACAGGGTCACGACGTCGGCCCAGGCGGCGGAGGCTATCTCGTGCTCAAGCGTCCTTGGCCGGCCATGCTGCGCGGCATCTACAAGGACGATGAGCGCTACCGGTCGACGTACTGGTCGAAGTACGACGACGTCTACTTCGCCGGCGACGGCGCGCGGATCGACGAGGACGGAGACTTCTGGTTGCTCGGACGTGTCGACGACGTGATGAACGTCTCCGGCCACCGCATCTCGACGATCGAGGTCGAGTCCGCGCTCGTCGACCACCAGGAAGTCGCCGAGGCGGCGGTCTGCTCGCGCAAGGACTCGACGACCGGCGAAGCGATCGTGGCCTACGTCACGCTGAAGGGCGGCAACGAGGGCTCGGTCGAGAAGCTCGAGGAGCTGCGGAACCACGTCGGGAAGAAGATCGGCCCGATCGCGAAGCCGGCGAACATCGTCTTCACACCGGAGCTCCCGAAGACGCGGAGCGGGAAGATCATGCGCCGTCTACTCCGCGACGTCGCGGAAAACCGCGCGCTCGGCGACACGACCACGCTCGCCGACCCGACGGTCGTCGAAGAGATCAAAGACCGCGCGACGAGCGAGAAGTCGGAGGACTGAGTTTCAAAGGGGTCAGACCCTCCGGGTCTGACCCCTTTCTTCGGGAACCGCGGCGCCGTTCAAAAGGTGTCAGACCCGGAGGGTCTGACACTTGCCGTACGTCTGCCGCTAGAGCTGGTTCGCGCAGTCGGCGACGGCGTTCGTCATGAAGCGCTTGATCCGCGGCGGGATGCGCCCGTGCGACAGGCCGATCTCGGCGAAGTCGCGCGTGGACACGTTGTTGCTGAGCTTGTCGAGCGTGCAGGCGCAGTACCCGCGCTTCTTGCTGCCGCCTCCTGCAGCGCCGACGCAGCTCTTCATGTAGTTCCGGATCAGGACGGGCGGATAGTGGTACCGGCCGTGCGTCACGACGTTGTTGCCCGCGCCGGTCGCCGTCGTCGATGTGCTCACGCTGCTCGAACCGGCGCCGTGCGTCGTGTTCGCCGGTGCCGTGCTCGACGCCGGCGACGTCACCGCGGGGGTGTCCGAGTGCGCGC
>Ga0136846_1219895_pt1 | contig 11061 bp, 6 predicted proteins | sample HopSoiMetagenom2_FD_96841 | JGI IMG/M metagenome (GOLD analysis project Ga0136846, IMG submission 96841) | Grasslands soil microbial communities from Hopland, California, USA - 2 Assembly 2016 (version 4) | ecosystem: Environmental > Terrestrial > Soil > Grasslands | place: USA: Hopland... | reverse complement strand
CGCCGCCTCAGCTACGTGAATGTGCATCCCTATTACGTCTACATGCACGACATGGTGCCCGGCGTGGAGGATCTCCGCACACCGCTGGCCATGGCGCAGACGCTGGAGAAGCACGTGCGCGGCGCGACGGCCGGCTTCAATACACCGTCCTTCGTGCTCGACGCCCCCGGTGGCGGAGGCAAGCGCGACGTCCACAGCCCGGAGCTCTACGACCGCGAGACCGGCATCAGCGTCTTCACCAGCCCAAGCGTGAAGCCGGGAAAGAAATTCCTTTATTTCGATCCGCTCGACTCGCTCACGGAGGAACAGCGGCAGCGCTGGGCCATCCCGTGCGAACGCCGGGCCATGATCGCTTCTGCGCTGGGAGAAAACCACGCCCGCGTGTTAGCGTGAGCGGATGATCCGCTCCCCCCTGCGTCTCGCCATCGTCGCCCTCGCGTCAGTCTTTGTGGCGTCTGTCTCCGCGCTCAGCGCGGAGGCAGACTGGCCGCAGTTTCGCGGGCCTGGTGGCTTGGGCATTGGCGCGGGTAAGCCGCCCGTCGAGTTCGGGCCGGAAAAGAATCTCCTGTGGAAGATCGATGTGCCGCGCGGCCATTCGTCTCCCTGCATTCTTGGCCAGCAGGTCTTTCTTACCGGACTCGATGACGGGAAGCTCGTCACGTTCTGCGTGGATCGTAAAGACGGCCATGAGCTCTGGCGCGCCGCGGCTCCGGTGGAGAAGATCGAGCCGATGCATCGTCTTGCCAGCGCGGCCTCGCCCACGCCCTGCACCGACGGGAAGCGGGTCTATGTATACTTCGGCTCGTTAGGCCTGCTGGCTTACGATCTCGACGGGCATGAGCAATGGCGCGTGCCGTTGCCGACTCCGGTCGTCGAGTTTGGCACGGGTGCTTCGCCGTTGCTCGCCGATGGCAAGGTCGTCCTGGTGTGCGACCAGGACGTGGGCTCATATCTGCTCGCCGTCGATGCCGCCACGGGCAAGCAAGCCTGGCGCACCGAGCGCCCGGAGTTTCTCCGCAGCTTTTCGTCGCCGTTTCTGTGGAAGCACGACGGAATGGAGGAAATCGTGGTGGCGGGCTCGCTGTGGGTGAGAGGATATGACGTGAAGGATGGACACGAGCTCTGGTCCTGCCAGGGGACGGCCCGCGTGGCCAATGCCACGCCGGTGGCTGGCGATGGCATGCTGCTCGTCTCCAGTTGGAATGTCGGTGGTGACGACAGCGATCGCGTGACCATGGCGCCTTTTGAGGAGTTCCTCGCTGCGCACGATGAGAATCACGATGGCGTATTGACCAAGGATGAATTTCCGCCCGGTCCGGTGAGGGACCGCTTTTCCCAAATGGACGTGAACAAGGATGGCAAGGTGACGCGCGAGGAATACCTGCACATGCACGATATGTTTGCGCAAGCGGTGAACCAGATGTTTGCCATCCAGCCTGGCAGCCACGGCGACATCACAAAGACGAACGTGTTGTGGTCCGTGGCCAAATATCTGCCGTATGTGTCATCGCCGCTTTGCTACAATGGTCGCGTCTATGCGGTGAAGAGTGGCGGCCTGGCTTCGTGCTACGACGAGCACACGGGCAGGATCGTTTATCAGGCCGAACGTCTCGGCGCACCGGGGGATTACTACAGCTCCGCAGTTGCCGCGGATGGGCGCGTTTACGTGGCTTCGCAGAAAGGAACGGTGGTGGTCATCGATGCCGGCAAGGACGTCACGCAGCTAAAGGTGCTGGCCCGCAATGCGATGGGTGAGCAGGTCTTTGCCACGCCGGCGCTGGTCGATGGAAAGATCTTCCTGCGCACGGAGAAGCATCTCTTCGCCTTCGGAGAGAAATAGCGATCAGAATCACGGGCGATTTGCGAAGTCGCGACAGCGTTTTGGAGTGCGGCAGTGCTCTGCGGCTTTTGGAAATGATTTTGGGCTGGCCAACGCAACCGATCAGTCGAGCCGCATTCGAAAAGCGGCAGAGCACTGTCGCACTCCAAAATGCAAGCGCGGTCGGTGATCTCCCGACTAATTCGCCGGGACGTAAGGAATCGTCAGCGGCCCTTGTGGTAACACCGCGATGCGGCTTTGCGCCTGCAAACGCGCCCGCACGGCCGAGCCAATGTCGCGGCACGGAATGAGATGCGCGGCACGCACCGTGGCATCGTCGAGTGCGCTGTGCAATTGCACTTCCGCCCGGCGCTGGATCAACGCCTGGATCTGCCCCGCCCATTGCTCGGCAAAGCTGAACCCCGGCTCCGCCAGCTTGGCCAGCAGCGCTTCACCATCCGGCACGCTGCGCAGCAGGCGATCATGCGGGCTGCCTGCGGGGACGCCTTCGCTGCATTCCGCGGCCATGATGATGAGCCCGCCATCGCGCACGATGAGTTCCGCCGCGCGCATGCCTTTGCCCGCCTGGTAAACATTCATGTCGAGCGGGTAACCGCTGTTCGTCGTCACCACGATGTCGAAAAGCCCCGGCACCTTCTGCATCGCATTCACTCGCACGAATTCCGTGCCCACGCGGTGCGCTGCGATGAGGTCGCCGGCGAAAACAGCGGTGATCTCGCGCCGTTCGTTGAGCGCGACATTCAGCAGGAAGCTCGGCCCGATGCGGCAGGCGATGTCGCGCATTTCCTCCCAAATCGGGTTGCCTTCTGTGACACCGAAAGTCGCCCGCCGGTCGCCGATATTGTGCGCACCGTGATTGCTCTGCACTGTCTTCAGGGCGGCGACGCCGGGCATGATGCCCTTTGGCCCGCCGCTGAACCCCGCGAAGAAATGCGGCTCGATGAAGCCGGTGATGATCCGCACATCCGCCTCGACGAGGTGCCGATTGATCAGCGCAGGCACCCCGGTGCGCGTGACGCCAAAGGCCACGCAAGCGTCGTCGTTATGTGGCTCGTGGTTGACGCAGTGGTAGTTGGCGACCACCTCCGGCGTGAGCATCTGTTCCAGTTCCTCGCGCGTGTTGGGCCGATGCGTGCCGAGGGCATTGAGCAGCGTAATGTCCTCCCGCCGCACGCCGGCAGCCTCGAGGTACTGCAGCAGCCAGGGAATCACGCGTTCATTCGGCATGGGGCGCGTGATATCGCTGTGCACAATGGTCACGCGCTTGCCTTCGAAAGCGTGCTCGTGCAGCGGCGCCTCCTGCACCGGCGCATCGAGCGCAGCGAAGATCGCGGCGCGCTCATCGCTCAAGCCCCGCTGGTGCCGGGGTTCGATGACCGTGGTCCGGTCTTCAGGCAGGTCGATGTCGAGGGTGCCGCGTCCGTAAGCGAGGGGAATCTGCATCTGTCTAGACTGACAATCCTTTCGCCGCTGTCCAGCGCGCGTGCGCAACGCTACAGCCAGTGTTGGGACGGAGCAGCGCCCTCCAAGGGACACCTCTACTGCGCGTCCTTGGTCTTACCCGTGGCGAGGAATTCTACCACGTCGCGCAGGTCGTGCTTACCGAGTACTTCGCCCATGCCGGGCGGCATCGGGCTGGGCGCGTGGGTGCGTTCCTTGATGTCGCTGGTCTTGATCTTCTGCTGCTTGCCGTCGGTCACGTTGGTTACCGTGACTTCGTTGGCATCTTCCGCCTTGAGCACGCCGAGGATGATGTCGCCGTTGTTCAAGGTGAGCAGTACGCTGTCATAACCGGCGGCGATCTTTGCATTGGGATCGACGATGCTCTCGAGGATGTAGACGCGGTCCATGGCCTGGCTGATCTTGGCCAGATCGGGACCGACGTCGCCGCCTTCGCCTTTCCATTTGTGGCAGCGCATGCACGCCGCCTCGGCTTTCTCGGCAAAGACTTCGTGGCCGTGCTTCGCGCTGCCGCCTTCGAGGCAGTCGCGCCACCTGGCGAGCGAATCCTTGTCCTGCAGGAGCTTCGTTTCGCGTGCAGCGAGCCGCTTCTTGATTTCAGGATTGTCGCGTTGTGAAGCCGCCTCGATGAGGTCGAGCCACAGGGCCGGCGGCAGCGCGCCCGAGTCGAGTTTGTCGAGTTGCGCGAGAAGCACGGTGTCCGCCTCCGGCACGGGCAGCGAACCGATCGTGGTGAGCGCTCCCTGTTTCTCGCGGAGCGTGCCTTTCTCGAGCACGGGGGCATTGAGCTTCACTGCATCGGCGGGCGAAACCTTGGCAGCGAGTTGGCGTGCGGCTTCGAGCAGTGTCTTGTCCGTGTCGGCCACCGCCACCTTGATGCCTTCAGCCAGCTTCGTCGATTCCATCGTCCCCAAGGCTCGCAAAGCTGCGGCGCGCGTTTTGCCGCCGAGGCTCTTGTCGCCGACCACGGAGAGCAGCACGTTTTCGCTGGCGATCGCGTGCAGCCCGCCCGCCATGCTGGCTGCAGCTATACGCATCGTTTCGGCAGGCTCGCGCATGAGCGAGGGAAGAATCTTTGCCGCGGAAGCGACGGGCGCCTTGGCATTGCGCGACGCAGGCATGGTGTGCCAGAGGCCATTGACTCGGTCGCGATGAAACGGCTCGTTCCAAAGCGCGAGCGCGTCGAGCGCGTCGAGTCGCGCCGCGGAGGGCGCTTTGGCGTCGCCGGCGATTTTCATGAGGCGATGCGCGCCATCCGCCGTGCCGATGAGATAATTCGCATCGATGGCCCGGCGGCTGAGCGGCTCGGGAAGGTTCGCTTTTTCCGCCAGTGCAGCCAATTGCGGCAGGCTTGCGGTGATCTGCCCGTCGTGAATGGCACGAGCGGCTTCCAGAACGAGTTGCGGAATCTTGTCGTTGAGGAAGCGGGCCACTTCCGGGCTGTGCTGCCGGGCGAGTGCGAGCAGCACGACGGTGCGCACCGCCTTGGATTCATTCGTCGCCCACTTGGTCAGTGCCGGCTCGTCGGCCAATGCGGCGAGCGACGTCACCACCGCATGCCGCACGAAAGGATCGGAGTCGTTATTCAGCTCCCGCTGCGCGATGAGCGCGGGCACGGCTTCCTTGATCCCCAGCTTGCCGAGGGCCTGCGCAGCGAAGAAACGCACACGCGGCTCGGAATCCGCGAGTGACCGGATCACCACATCCACCTCGCTCTTGTTGCCGATCTCGCCGACGAACTTTGCCCACTGCGCGCGCACTTCCGGTTCCTTATCCTTCGCCAGTGGCAGGAGCGATTTCGCAATCTCCCGATCGTGATGATGCCGCAGATACTGCGTGATGCCCCAGATGGCGTGCAACCGCAGGAGCAGCGGATTCTTCTCGAGCAGCGCCGCCTGCACGAGCGCATCGCTCTCGCCGCGCTTCACGAGCTCGAATTGCGCGCCCAGTCGCAGACGCTGGTCGGCATGGGCCATGGTGTTCACCAGATCCTCGGTGCTGAATTTGCCGAAGCCCTCGGCGAGCAACCGCTTCGTCTCCTGCACCAGCGGGCTGGCGTCGACTTCCGGATCGTGCACGCGATAGATGCGACCCTTGCCCGTCTTCTCCCAGCCGAAGACCCAGTCGAGCACATACGCGCCGCCATTCGTGCTGAACTGCACATCGCTCGGATACAGATTCCAGACGAGCTTGCCTGTCATCTGCCCGGGTTTGTTGTCCTGCAGCACGTCGTTCGGGTTGTCCACCGTGTAGCTGGCACCCTTTGGCTTGAGCACGAAGGAACGCACGCCGCCCGGAAAATCTGCGTAGAAGAAATGATCCGCGAAGCCATCGGGCATGCCGGTGCCCGGGTAGTGGGCGATGCCCGCCGGTCCGTGGCCGATCAAGCCCACGGGCGGGAGCAGCGAGAGGTTCGTCGGGTTGTTGTCGAGATGCCACATGCCCTCGGAGTTCCACGGACCCAGCTTGGGCAGGAATTGCCAGCCGATCCGCCAGCCGTAATCGCCAGCCTCCACCACATGCGTCCAGCGCGCCTTGTCGCCGCCGTCGGCGTTGTTGTCGCCGGTAAAGAGATCGCCGAGATCGTTGAAGGCGAGCGACTGCGGATTGCGCAGGCCGGTGGCGAAGAGCTCCATGTTCGAGCCGTCGGGGTCGCAACGAAAAACAGCGCCGCTGTCCGGATTGTCGAGCACCTTGCCCTCCTTCGTCGTCACGTGCGCGCCGGTGTCCGCGATCGTCCAGTAGAGCCGCCCATCGGGACCGATCTTGGTGCCGTGCATGTCGTGGCCGCCGTAGGCCACGTGCACGCCGAAGCCCGTGCCCAGTTTCGTGCGCGTCGTCGCTTTGCCCTCGCTCGCGCCCTTAAAGTGCCAGATATCGGGGATGCAGGCGAAATAGACATCATCGCCGCGCACCGCCACGCCGGCGGCCGTGCCGGTCTCTAGCGAATGAAAATCCGTGACGAAGACATTCGCCGTGTCCGCCTTGCCGGTGCCGTTCACGTCTTCCACGAGCTTGATGTCCTCACTCTCCACCGTCCAGTCGCGCCAGTCGAATTGCCCGTCGCCATTGATGTCCACGTGATCCTTGTTCGGCTTGAGCTTTAGCGCGGGGTCCAAGGCCTTGTGCAGGAAGTTCACGCGATCTTCCACCGTGCGCATCGAGAGAGTGTCGTTCAGCCACTCCATATTTTTGCGAATATCCGGCGCGGAGGTGCGGCGGCGGTGTGTCTCCACGACAAACGCCCGTCCCTTTTCATCGAAGGCAAAGGCGACGACGTTCTCGATGAGCGGCTCCTCCGCCCACAGGTCGACTTTCAACCCCGGCGCGACGACGAATTTCTTCAAGGCCACGTCGCCTGGATCGGCGACGGAAACGTTCGCGGGGTCGCGGTCTTTCTTGCTTTTCCCATCGCCCCCCTCGGTCGATTGGGCGAAAGTGAAGGCAGGCAGCAGGATGAGCGAGGCGCAGATGAGACGGAGCGGGCGGTTCATGGGCGGGATCGAAAAATGGAAGGACGGAAGATTTACACCGCACTTACCCCGATTCCAGAGCAGAGTCGCGCGACGAAGGTCGCAAAATTTACGCTGCGGAAGACTCCGACGGCGCAGTCGCCACGGGTTGCTCCTCGCAGGCGTGCTGATAGCGGAACAGGATCGCCGTCGCCAGAATGCCAAAGAGCAGCGCCGCTCCTCCCATCGCCTGGCGCAGGCCGACGTAATCAGCGATTGCCGTGACCAACAGACCGGAGAACGGCAGCACGCCGAAGAAGCTCATTCCGGTGAGCGCCGACACGCGGCCGCGCAGGGCGTCGGGCGCCCGCTCTTGCACGATGGTATTGGCCAGGCCGAAGAGCGTGGATGTGCAGCCGGTCATGAGTACGATCGAAATCATCGCCTCGTAGAGGTTGCGTGATTGGGAGAAGGCCAGCATCGCCACGGTGATCACCACCGCCGCCCCTCGCAAATAAGCCCGCCGATGATGCCCGGTGATCCGCAGCAGCCATAGCGAACCGACGAAAGCGCCCACACCGGAGGAGGCCATGAGAATGCCGAATTTCTCCTCGGGCACCTGCAGCACGTAGCGGGAGAAGTTCGACATGGTGATCATGAAGAAGGGTGAGATGCAGGTGGTGATCGCCGCCAGCAGGAAGATCATGGTGCGTGTGGGTTTGTCGCTGCGCACATAGTTCCAGCCGTCGCGCATGCCGGTCTGCCGCTGGGCTTCTTCTTCCTCAGTGCCACGCACGCGCGGCGGGAGGGTATAGAGCGCGATGATCATTGCCACGAAGCTGGTTGCATTGGCGAAGAAGGCGGCCGCCGTTCCCATGGCATGCATGAGCCAGCCTCCCAGCGCCGGCCCCGCTGTGCGGGTGGCGTGAAAGAGCGAGCGATCCACCGAGATCGCCGCCCGAAGCCGTTGTTTCCCAACCAGTTCCGGAATCAAGGCCGAGGCCGCTGGCATTTCAAATGCCGTGCTGATACCGAGACACACCCCGGCGGCGAGGATGTACCAGACGGTGATCGCCTTCGTGAGCACCAGCCAGCCAATGGCCACGGCCAAAATGATTTGAATCACCTGCGTGACGAGGAGGATATGCCGCTTGTCGTGGCGGTCAGCCAGCACCCCGCCCCACGAGGCGAAAACGAGCATGGGGATGCCCGAGGCGAAGTTCAGCATGCCCAGAGTAAAGTTGCTGGAGGTGAGCCCGGTCACGACCCACGCCTGAGCCATCATCTGCATCCATGTGCCCATCATGGAGATGACCTCGCCGGTCATATAGCGGGCAAAAGGGCCGTGTTTTAGCACCGCCCAAGGGCTGGCAGGTGCCTCGGGGGCAGGAGTGGAAGAGGAGTCGCTCACAAGAGTAGACCGGGGTTCGCAGACGGCGGGGCGGAGACTGGACCACAAAGGAGTTGACGACTCAAGCGGTTGTTTCATACTTTCGTTTCAAACAAGCATTTGAAACTGATGTTGGCCGTCGCCGAAACCGCTGTAATCCTGGATACCCGCCGCAAGCTCCTTTCCGCCGCAGGGGAGATCTTTGCCGAACGCGGATTCGATAAGGCAACTGTCCGCGAGATCACCGATCGCGCCGGGGTCAACGTGGCTGCGGTAAATTACCATTTTCGCGACAAGGCCGAGCTCTACCGCGCCGTGCTCATGGAATGTCACTGCCATTCCGAATCGATGGGCGGTCCCATGCCCGTGCAGGGCGCGACGGCGGAGGATCGCCTGCGCTCTTTCATCGACTCTTTTCTCCAGCGCCTGTTGCACCCGAATCGGCCGAAGTGGCATAGCCTGCTCATGGCGCGGGAGATGACCCAGCCGACCAATGCGCTGGATGCGCTGGTCGAGGAGTGCATTCGCCCTTGTTCGCGCGATCTCGAGCAGATCATCGCCGACCTCACCGGTGGCAAGCTTTCGAAAGACCGCGAGTGGATGCTCGCGTTCAGTGTGGTCAGTCAGTGCCTATTTTATCTGCACGATCGTCCCCTTATCGAGCGCCTTTACCCAAAACTCGCCATTCAACCACCCACCATCGAGCAACTTGTGGAGCACATCCACGCCTTCTCGCTGGCGGCCATCCGTGCTGCAGCCCAATGAACCCACGCCGTCGTTTCAAGAGCCTCCTCCCGCAAAGCGAAGACCCCGCGCAACGCCGCCGGGTGCCCGCGCCCGTGAGCGCAAACCGCAAGCGCGCCGACAAGGGCGCTGGCGCAGCATGGCTGTTTGCCGATTTCCTTGCGGCGTCGATGACGCTCCCGCCGGATCAATTGGCGGATATGGAGTAGGGCAGGGAGCTTCCTTCGGATCAATCGCGGAGCGAAGTGCCCCGCGGCCAACCGTCGCGCCAGCTTACACCTTCTCGATCTCGATCACCGCGAGCGTGATGTTGTCCGTTCCGCCGGCGTTCATCGCGCGATCGAAGAGAGCCTTCACCGCGCGGTCCGCGCGCGGTTCGGCGAGGAGGATCTCCAGGATCTCCGGGCTGTGCAGCATGTCGGTCAGGCCATCACTGCAGATGAGAAAACGAGTGGGCTCCTCGACATGCAGGGGGTGCATGTGCGGGTCGATATCCAGCACTTCCTCGCGGCCTCCGATGGCCTGAGTAAGGGCGTGGAGGAAACCGGGGCGCGGCCCATCGTAGGGCTGCAGCAGACCGACATCGATCAGGTCCTCGGCCTCGGAATCGTCGCGGGTGATTTGCACCAGCTTCTTCTTCTCCACCCGATAGACTCGCGAGTCGCCCACGTTGAAGGCGAAAAGGCCGCGTGTTCCGCAGCCGATGCCCGCCACCGTGGCGCCCATGGCCGCGAGTTCGCTATCGGTCTGGCCGCGTTCACAAAAATTGCGGTTCAACTTCCGCAGCGTTTCCGCCACGGAGGTCGGCGTCACGCGCTTGCACTCGGCCAGCCCCTCTATCACTTCGCGGCTCGCTTCCGCGCCGCCGCGATGTCCACCAATGCCATCCGACACCGCCACGATCCACTGACCGCCGGCGATGTCCACCTGCGTGGCGCTTTCCCGGCTGCGGCCGAAAAATTTGTCTCCCGCGAGCAGGGAGTCTTCGTTCACACGGCGCACACGCCCGGTGTGGCACAGCCACGCGCCTTGCACGGAATGGGGGCGGGTGGGGTGTTCTTCAGTATGCGACTTTTTAGCGCCGGAGAAACGCGTAGGCGCGGTCGGGGCAGAGAGATTCATGTGTTCCTTGGGGGAATGGGCAGAGGCTTTGGACTTCGGCACTGAGGGATAGTGTCCATGTTCCGCGTCAAGTAGCAAGCCTTCGTCGAGGAGGAAAGTGGGCTTCATGGGAGGGATGGGCTCTTTGCTTCTTTCGCGCGGCCGGGGAAAAGTGGTCGCACGGGATTTGGACTCGTGGATTGCGCGTTTATTCAAACGACGATACTTGGAAGGGCAGAGATGGATCACGATCTGGCCAGCATCACCGAAAAAATCCTCGCCTCCTACCGGGCGGGCGCGGGTATGAACAATATCGACGGCTCGAACCTGCCCTCGAAACGCGCGCTGGCCCAGATTTGCGAAGACCTCCTGCAGCTTCTCTTTCCCGGCTTCCACGATGCCGAGCCGATTCACTCCCGCGATTTGCGACGGGTCACCAGCCATCGTGTCTTTTCCATTACCGACCGTCTGTCTGCGGAAGTCTGCAAGAGCCTCCGCCTTGCCGAGCCGGAATGCCCGCAGGAAAAAGCCAGCAAGTTGGTGGCGGAATTTTTGAGCACGATTCCGTTTGTGCGGCAGCAGTTGCAGACGGATATCGAGGCGGCCTTTTCCGGCGACCCGGCGGCCGCGGGTTACGACGAGATCATTCTTTCGTATCCTTATCTCGAGGCCATCGCCATCCAGCGTTGCGCCCATCTTCTCTACTGCCACCAGCTTCCGCTCATCCCGCGCATGATGACGGAGTGGGCTCACTCGCGCACGGGTATCGACATCCATCCTGGAGCGCACATCAAGTCGCACTTCTTCATCGATCACGGCACCGGCGTGGTCATCGGCGAGACATCAGTCATCGGCCACCATGTGAAGATGTATCAAGGCGTGTCGCTCGTCGCGCGTTCGCTCGCCGGCGGCCAGGCGCTGAAAGGCAAGAAGCGCCACCCTACCGTGGAAGATCACGTCACCATCTACGCAGGCACCACCATCATCGGCGGCGACACCGTGATCGGCGAAGGCACGACCATCGGCGCGAATGTCTTCCTCACCCGCAGCGTCCCCGCCCGCTCACTCGTCTT
>Ga0136846_1219640_pt1 | contig 11062 bp, 16 predicted proteins | sample HopSoiMetagenom2_FD_96841 | JGI IMG/M metagenome (GOLD analysis project Ga0136846, IMG submission 96841) | Grasslands soil microbial communities from Hopland, California, USA - 2 Assembly 2016 (version 4) | ecosystem: Environmental > Terrestrial > Soil > Grasslands | place: USA: Hopland... | reverse complement strand
GTGTACAACGTCATCGGGATTCCGGTCGCCGCCGGCGTGCTCTACCCACTGACCGGTGTGATGCTCAGTCCGATACTCGCCAGCGCGGCGATGGCACTCAGCTCGGTCAGCGTCGTGACGAACAGTCTTCGCCTGCGCCGGGTGAAACTGGCGTGACCCACGCACTGGAGGAACGGAGTTGACTGCGAAAGCGAAAACCGTCCATGCGAATCCCGCTGACGAGACATCCGAATGCGGTTGCGCCGTTCGTGAGGCCGGCAGCTCGCGCAAGGCGGCGGGGGTCGACCCCGAAGTAAAGTCGAGAAATATCAGACGCCTTCGACGCATCGAGGGACAGGTGCGCGGGCTGCAGAGGATGGTCGACGACGATCGCTACTGTGCCGACATCCTTACCCAGATTTCATCCGTCCAGGAAGCGCTGCGTGGAGTGGGAAGGGAGCTGATGCGCAATCACCTGAAGCACTGCGCGACCGGGGCCATCCGCTCCGGCGGAACGGAGGCAGATCGGATGTACGACGAGTTGGTGGATCTCATGTACACCCACAGCCGTTAGGCGCGGCCCGCGGCACTTAACCCCTCCGATCAGGGCTGAAACCGGCCCACTCTTGCGCCCGTATTGTACCAATGTGATAGTACAAGCAGACAATGCCTACTTTCGACGTGGATCCGAAGAGTCCGACGCCCATCTATGCCCAGCTCGATCGGGCAATTCGGGCATCGATCGCAACGGGAGCGCTCACGACCGGCACCCAGCTGCCAACGGTGCGACAGCTGGCAGTGGATCTCGCGGTGAACGCAAATACCGTCGCGCGGGTTTACGCGCAGCTGGAGCGCGACGGAATCCTGGAGACACGGCGGGGAGTGGGGACATTCGTTCGCGAGGTACCGACGCCACAGGCGGCGCGGACACACCGCGAGCGCGAGCTGCGTGACTTGATCCGGCGTTTTGTCGGCGACGCGGCGCTGTTGGGTTTCACTTTACCAGAGCTAATCGACCAGCTCAGACATGAGGAGAAGAAATAGATGCCAGACTTGAACGAAGTTCTCGCAGCACGACGCGCCGCGCGGGCTTCGCGGTCGCAGGGTCGTGTCAATGTGGTTGCAGTTTTCATTCTGCTGATCTCGGTGGTGCTCGGCGTTGCCATTACGGCCGGTACGCAAAATCCGGCATGGCTGGCGATATGGCTCGTGGCAGGATTTGTATTCGCACAGTCTCCGAAGATCGCCAAGCAGTGGGAGCGCGGAATTGTTCTACGGCTCGGACGCTACACTGGACTCAAGGGACCCGGTCTTTTCTGGATCACGCCGTTTGTAGAGAACGTCTCCAGCTACATCGACCAGCGGGTCGTCACCACCAGCTTCGCCGCCGAGGAGACGCTGACGTCCGACACGGTGCCGGTGAACGTGGACGCCGTCCTGTTCTGGATGGTGCACGACTCCGAAAAGGCCGCGCTGGAGGTCCAGGATTACGCGCAGGCCGTGAGCTGGGCAGCACAGACCGGTCTTCGCGATATCATCGGCAGAACGTCACTCACCGAGCTCCTGCGCGGGCGCGAGCGCATAGAAGCCGAGCTTCAAAGTCTGATCGATCAGAGATCGAACCCCTGGGGAGTCACCGTTCAATCGGTCGAAATGCGCGACATAGTAATTCCAGCGTCGCTGCAGGATGCGATGTCGCGGGAAGCACAGGCGTCGCGTGAAAAGTCGGCGCGCATCATCCTCGGCCAGGCGGAAGTGGAGATCGCCCATCTCTTCTTCGAAGCGTCGAAGTCATATCAGAACAATCCCACCGCGCTCCACCTGCGCGCGATGAACATCCTCTACGAGGGCCTCAAGGAAAAGGGCGCCCTGATGTTGGTGCCCAGCACTGCAGTGGAGTCCATGGGACTTGGCGGACTGATGGGTGCGGCGGCTCTGCGCCAGCAGACCCTGAGCGAGGGCGAGGCAAAGGCGGGACCGCCAGCCGTCTGATCGAAGTGGTAAAAAAAAGGCGCGTCCGATTGGACGCGCCTTTTTTTTGACCCGCGCGCGCCTAAACCGTTTGGCCAGCGCGTTGAGCGGAGACGAGCTTCGGCGCTGGCTGTGCTTCCGAGAGCAGCTTCGTCACGAAGCGCTGGCCTTCGGAGATCCTTTCGACCTCGACGGCAATCGCGTCCACTGACTCCTCGAGTCGTTCCAGGCGCTGCGCTGTCTGGGCGAAGGCTGCCGGTGGCGGGCCCTGCCTGCTCGCTCGGCGCCAGAGACCGCGCGCTATTCCCACCGAGATCGGGAAGAGAACGAAGATGATCCCCAGTATCGAAAGGGTCGTCTGCTGCCGGTTGCTCATCCCACCCGCGAACGGCGCGTTCGATGTAGTGCCCACAAGACCCACTGCCGCACTCAGTTGCTGCCCGGTCGTCTGGATATCCGATTCGAGCTGCAGCTGACGCGCGTCGAGCAGAGCGAGACGACTTTCCAGACCTTTGACCGCAGTGGGGTCGCCGGTCTGCTTCAATTGGCTGATCAACTTCGAGCGCCGGCTGTCGACGGACTGCAGTTGGTTGGAAAGCTCTTCACGTTGCGCCTTGAGCGCGTCGAGCTGCCGCGCGCTGGGCGGCGCCGTAATAGTGACTCCCCCGCCTGAAGCGGACGGAACGCGCACGGTAAAGGTCTGGTTCGGAGCCGGAGTGGCGGCAGTTTGGGCTTCTGCCTGCGCGGCCTGCGGTGTCTGCGCGGTCTGCGGGTTTTGCATGATGTATCTCTACGTCGCCGCGGGTGGGCTGTCAAACTCGAACGGGCTCTTCGCCTGTTCGGTGCCCACCCGGCCAGGAGCGATGTCCGCTCTCACATACACCTCGGAGCGCACCGGAGCGTTGTCCTGCCGCCGGAGAATCGCCAGTTGACCGATGTGGGTCAACGCGTCGGATATCGGCCCCTGAAACAGTTCCTCAGGTGTCACTCCGAGAGGCGCATCGGATGCCAGATAACGATCGAGCGCAAGCAGCGACGCGTGAAACCGGTCGACCTCCTTGCGCCAGAGTCCGGGCTTGGCCTGCACCCATTCCTCTTTGCCCCTCGCCATGGTCAACGCCCAGTCGAAGAGGTCGCCAAGGTGAGCGAGAAGCTCCAGCGGTGTGCGTGCATTTTTCCCGAGCTGAAAGTTTCCGAAGCCGGGCGGTGCGTCGCGCTCCACTTTCGCCGCGCGGTAAGCGACGGTCGCCAGGGTGTGTCGGAGAAAGCCGCGCTTGGGGTCGTTCAATGCCAGTCCGGCTCGTCGCTGAGAGTGTCCACATGCACGCGGCTCGCTGACGCCTTGCCGGACAATCGCTGCCACCCGCCGTTGCTGTTTCGATGCGCCACAGCTATCTCGAAGCTGTCTGGGGGAAACCAGCGCGCGTGATTGTAATCGTCATCGCAGTCGCACCCGCCGCCGCCGGGGCCTTTGACCACGATCGCTCCCGTCCGGAGGTCCCGCACGATCCCATAGGTGCCGGGGTTCGCGGGCATCGTGTCCTCCCCGACGTAAGCCAGATAACGGCCGTCCGGTGAAACGAGAACGTCCTGATAGGACGGCCAGACGTCTTCTGGCAGCGGGCTCGTCTCAACTCTGTGCTGGCCGAGCCGGAGCGTGAATATCTGGCGCTGCGGCGTCGATGAATCTTCGGAGAGCTGGAGCAGACCTATCACCAGACTGTCACCGACGATGATCGGCGCCGGTGGCACCACATTGCGAACGGTGTCGGCCCCAAGGCGGGAGACGACCGCGATGCGGTAGACAGTTCCGGTGTCTTCCATCGGCTCCCAGGATTGCGCGTAGGCGGAGTCGATGACCTGTACGCGCGTCGTGGAGCGGTCATCGTCGCGCGCACAGGCGCCGCTCGCGACTACCGCAACCGCGCCCAGTAGGAGAATCAGACTCCGTGTCTGCATCGCTAGGATGTAGCAGACGCGTCGATGGGTCGGCAAGAGCAGACGGCCGCGACCGGCGCCGTCTGCGAAGCGCTAGCGAAGAAAACGTTCGGCAAGTTGAGCCAGGCGCTCATCGCCCTCGCGTTCCGCTCTTTGTCCAATGACTTCGACGTAAGAACGCAGCTTCTTTTCACCCCAGTAGTAACCGGTCGCACTCTCTGCGCTTCCCGTGTCACCGGCGCGCGCAGCCTCGAGCAGAGCTTCGGCCGCTGCCGCGTCGTAGCCGGGGTCTTCCCGCGGCGGAAGGGAATACCGCTTGCCCGGATCGCCCCACCCTCCTGCATCTTCTTTTACGAACGCACGCGACATCGGTTTGGCCTCGACGGATACGCGGAAATGTCGCAGCTTTCACGCCGTGATCACGGGTCTTGCAGATTAGCTGTCGACCCGACAAAAAGTGGAGGCTGTGTGAGAGACGAAACCTTCGAGGAGCAGCAAGAGATTCTGGACCCCCATCGCCGGGAGGAGCGCGCCGCCGCGGGCGTCGAGTTCGCCGGCCGTATTCGGCAGAAAGGAGTCCTGCTCACCGGGGCGGAGACAAGCGCTCAGCTCGATGATCTCAGTACTGCGATCGATCGCTTCGAGGCCGCCGTGGTGGCGCGCGGTGGAGATCTCTTCGTGAATAGTCCGTCTTCCGACCAGCCCGAGAGCCCTGAATTCGTGATTCCGCGTCGCGTACCAGGTGAAGACGCTGAGGCCTACGCGTCCCGCATCAACGAGGCAGCGGAGCGTTTGGAGAAAGCCGACCTCTAGAAGATCGCCGCGCCGGTGAGTAGCAGCGCGACTCGGAGTATTCGCTGGGCCCAGGCGGGCCTGCTCGTCAACGCCCTGCTGGTCCTCGTCAAGCTGATTGCCGGAATCGTCGGCCACGCCAACGCGCTCGTGGCTGACGCCATCGAATCGTCTGCCGACATTTTTTCGTCGCTGATCGTGTGGATGGGACTGAGCATTGCCACGCGCCCCGCCGATGAGGACCATCCGTACGGACACGGAAAGGCAGAGCCGCTCGCGGCGGCCGTCGTGTCACTGATGCTCATCGGCGCGGCGGTGGGCATCTCCATTCTGGCTATTCGCGAGATCGTAACGCCGCACCACCTTCCGGCGCCGTTCACTTTATTCGTCGCCGCCGGAGTGATCGTGCTCAAGGAGATGCTCTACCGGCGGGTATCGCGCGTCGGCAACGAAGTTGGCGGTACGGTCGTCGCGGCCGACGCCTGGCACCATCGCGCTGACGCAGTGACGTCGCTCGCCGCCTTCATCGGCATCAGCGTGGCGCTGATCGGCGGTGCAGGGTGGGAAGCGGCGGACGATTGGGCGGCGCTGTTCGCAGCCCTCATAGTCGCCATAAACGGCGTACGGACACTGCGTCCGGCCATTTCCGCCCTGATGGACGAAGCTCCGGACGCTGCCCTGAAAGAGCGCGCCACCCAGGCCGCGCTCGGCGTATCAGGAGTGCGACACATCGAGAGCCTCCACGTGCGCGCCTCCGGACTGGGTTTCTACGTCGACCTGCACGCCCAGGCAGACCCGACGATATCCCTCGAAGATGCGCACGAGATCGCGGCTACCGTGAAGTACGCCATTCGCGCAGCGGTGCCCAGTGTTGTCGGGGTACTGGTCCACATGGAACCGTACCGCGCCGCCTAGTCGCGGTTCCAGTCTCCGCTCTTGCCGCCCCGTTTTTCGATGAGTCGCACGCCGGACATCTGCATCCCGCGATCCATTGCCTTGGCCATGTCATAGATCGTAAGCAGAGCGACTGTGACGGCGGTGAGCGCTTCCATCTCCACTCCGGTTCGTCCCTGAGTGGATGCCCATCCCGTCACCCGCAATCCAGGAAGCATGCGATCCACTTCCACGTCGATTCCGGCGTCGGTAAGCGCGATCGGGTGGCAAAGTGGAATGAGGTCCGCTGTACGCTTGGCTGCCATGACCCCTGCGATTCTGGCGGTGGCGATCACGTCACCCTTCGTCACGGCGTTCCGTGCGATTGCCTCCAGCGTCTCCGCGGACATCGAAATCGATCCTTCGGCGCGGGCAGTGCGCGCCGTTTCCGGCTTTGATCCGACATCCACCATGCGAGCGCGGCCGGAGGAGTCGGTGTGGGTCAGGTCGCTCATTTCAGCGTCGCCGAAAGCTGCCGCACAAGCCTCGACGCGATTAGCTGCGGATTGACGTTGGTTTCCGTGAGCGTCAGCGCTTTCAGGACTGATTCCACCGCTTCGCTGGCGGCGGCCGCCGCTTTTGGATCGTTGCGGTGAAGCGCATCGCGGGCACGCTCTCCGAGAAGATCGACGAGCGCCTCGAGAGTGTCGGCAAAAATCCCCCGCGCTCCAGCAACCCCTTGCGACAGCGCGGTCACGTGAATCGCTGACGCGCGACCGTTGGTGGCGGCATCCACCATTCGGCGCGCGTTGAGCGTCGCCCTCTTCCGGCCGTCACCGGTGAACAGCGATCCCGGCGATCCGGCGGCGGCGCGCACGCGCTCCGAGGTCGACGCCTTGCTCTTTTCATCCAGTGCTTTTTTCACGACTGGATCTTCAACAAAGGCGCGAACGACTTTGTCGTCGAGGAGCGGGATGCGAACCGTCACGACGCGCGAGCGGATGGTGGGTAGCAGTGCGCCGGGTTCACTCGATGTCAGAATGATTGTGGTGTTGCCTGGCGGTTCTTCGAGGAGCTTCAGGAAGGCGTTTGCCGCCATATCCGAGCCCTCCTGCGGCACCATTCGCTCGGCGTCACCGATAATGAACACTTTGCGTCTGCCGAACGCGGGCGCCACCGCGGCAAGTTGCACGAGATAGCGCACGGTCGCGACGTAGATGCCCTCGGAGCCTGAGGGGGAAGGATAGAGGCCGCCATCGTCCGCGCGTTCTTTGACCGCTTCGGCGTAATCGTCCTTGATTTGTTCGAGATCGGGATCGGAATCCTTGAGCCTTGGTCGCGGGAAAACCCAGTGAAGGTCGGGATGCGCGAGCTGAGTCGCATAACGGCAGCTCAGACACACCCCACAAGGCGCATTTTCCGCGCTGGTGCAAAGGAGTTCCTGGGCGATCGCCAGCGCCAGGCGCTGCTTGCCTACGCCGCGTGGTCCCTGAAACAAAAGGCTCGAGGGAAGCGTACCCGCGCGCCGGCTTGCTGAGAGCCGTTCCCGGATCCGCTCATGGCCGTAGAGGTCGACGATTGTCACATCCAAATATGGTTTGGAAAGCGCCGCCGAACAGGTGTCCACGGCCAATGTTTGCGTGGCACATTTTCTGACTGATCCTTTGTTCTCACGCACCGCACATTGAACACGGAGACCTCATGGCCAGCCAGCTCAAAGGACGCAAAGTCGCATTCCTCGCCACCGACGGTGTGGAGCAAGTCGAGCTCGCGGCCCCGTGGAACGCGTTGAAAGAGGTCGGCGCGGAGGTAGTGTTGATCTCCGATCACCAGGGCGAGATCGAATCGGTAAACCATAAAGAGAAGGGCGAGAAATTTCGGGTTGACCGGGAAGTCGCCGGCGCGAGCGCCCGCGACTTCGACGCCCTGGTGCTCCCCGGGGGCGTGGCCAACCCCGACAAGCTCCGAACGAACAAGGATGCGGTCGGATTCGTCCGCCAGTTCATGGAGCTGGACAAACCTGTGGCCGCGATCTGTCACGGGCCGTGGCTGCTCGTAGAAGCGGATGCAGTGAGGGGACGCACCATCACGTCGTGGCCGAGCCTGGAGACCGACGTGAAGAACGCCGGCGGGGCGTGGGTAGACAAGCAGGTCCAGCTCGATCAAAAGCTCCTGACAAGCCGCAAGCCCGACGATCTGCCGGCGTTTTGCGCCAAGCTGGTGGAGCTCCTGACGACGGCGATCGACGAGCGCAGGCTCGATAAAATGGTGGAGCAGAGCTTCCCGGCCAGCGATCCGCTCCCGGGTCCGATCGCACTGAGTTAACGGAACGAAGGGACTGCCGGGGAGTTCAAAAGAAGAGCGCGGCAGGTGGATGCTTTGCCGCGTAAAGTACTTGACAATCCTTGAATGCAGCCGTAGCTTCGACCATGGCCTCGGTCAGACCCCTACATCGCGTTCCACCCACCGAACCGCCGGCGCTCCACGCCCGGGCGATGGACAACCTCCGTTTCATCCGCGACACGATGGAGGCGGCAGGCGCCTTCACGGCGGTGTCCGGGTGGGGAATGGTCGCTGTCGGCGTTATTGCGACGGTCGCCGCAACGATAGCGTCTGCCCAGCACTCCGTCCTTCGATCGATCTTCGTCTGGATGGCCGCGGCGGTCCTCGCTCCGTGCGTGATGATGTGGGCAATCGTCCGGAAGGCGCGGCGGGCTCACGTCCCGCTTCTGTCCGGCCCGGGAAGAAAATTCGTCCTGAGTTTTTCGCCGCCGATGTTCGTCGGGGCGCTGCTCACCATTGTGTTGTATCGGGCGGGACTCGTCGCTGCGATTCCAGGTATGTGGCTCCTGCTTTACGGCACGGCAGTGGTTGCAGGCGGCGCATTTTCGGTGAGGATCGTGCCCGTGATGGGCATTTGCTTCATGCTGGCAGGAACGCTGGCGATTTTCACTCCAACCTCGTGGAATGACTGGATCATGGCGATCGCGTTCGGCGGGCTTCACATCGCGTTCGGGGTTTTTATTGCGCGGAGGCACGGTGGCTAAACACGGCGCGGCTCGCGACGACCGGCGTCCCAACGTGGGCGAGTTACGTACCGTGCGCGGTAAATCCGACGGCGTGACGATGTCCGCGCGCGCCGATGCGCTGGACCGGCTCATTCACGAGCGTCTGCGACTTGGGATCGTCAGCGCGCTGGCGGTCAACGATTCTCTCAGCTTCAGTGATCTCAAGAAGCTGATGAAGACCACCGACGGCAACCTCAGCGTGCACGCGCGGAAGCTCGAGGAAGCGGAGTACATCACGTGCACCAAATCGTTTGAGGGGCGGATGCCGAAGACCGAGTATCGGCTCACGCCCAGTGGCCGACGCGCCCTCGAGCGGTACCTGGATCACATGGAAGCGATCATCCGCGCCACCAGAGAGCGCTGATCGGGTGTCACACAACCATCATTCAGTGAAGCATACGCACGCCCGAACTTCCCAGCCGACGGCGGCCGAGAGGGGAATCCACGTCGCGATCATCATGGACGGTAATGGCCGCTGGGCGAACTCGCGCGGCCGGCCACGCACCGCCGGTCATATCGCCGGCGCCCGCGTAGTACGAAAGATCGTGGAAGCCGCGCCCGACGCCGGCATCGGCATGCTGACTCTGTACGCATTCTCCGCGGATAACTGGGCCCGTCCTTCCCGTGAGGTTGCCCTGCTGATGCGTCTGTTCCGACGCTATCTGGTGGCGGAGACCGACCGCTGCGTAACCAACGACGTCCGGATGCGCATCATCGGTCGTCGCGATCGCATTCCAGGCGAATTGTTGCGCGCCATCAACGCCGCTGAAGAGGCGACCCGGCAGTGCGAACGCCTCGAGCTGCGCATTGCTGTCGACTATTCGTCGCGTGACGCCCTCGTGAGGGCGGCCGAATATCTGAACCGGGACGAGCCTGTCACGCGCGAGGCGCTTTCGCGCGCGATGTGCCGGGTCGATCACTGGGATGGACCTTACCGTGACGTCGATCTCCTCATACGGACAGGCGGCGAGCAGCGTCTGAGCGACTTTCTGCTCTGGGAGTGCGCGTACGCCGAGCTGTACTTCACCGATCGGCGGTGGCCGGATTTCACGGCGACCGATCTGCAGAATGCGGTGGCGGAGTTCCACTCGCGGGAGAGAAGGTTCGGGACGGTGCCGGAGGCCGCGGCCGGCTAGGCCCCTTAACACCCCAAACTTCCACACGTCTAATTGTCATGACCGCCGCAGTGTGCGGCGGCCCTCAACGTTTGTGGAGGTATTGGAATGTTTGCTCGTTCTTTGGCGCTCGGCGCCATGATGCTCGTTGGAGTTGCGGGAATTTCGGCTGCGCAGTCGACGACCGCCCCCAAGGCGAAAGCGGATAGCGGCTTCCATCGTCGCGGACCCCGCGCCGGTGGCGAGATGCGCGGTGAATTCGGACGCGGTGAATTCGGACGCGGTGAATTCGGACGTGATCTCAATCTGACCGACGCCCAGAAGGCCCAGATCAAGGCGATTCATGCCAAGTACAAGCCCCAGAATGAGGCGCTCCGTACGCAGGCCAAGCCTTACATGGAAGCGGCGCGTGCCGCTCGTCAGAAGGGTGACACCGTCGGATTCCGCACCAACATGGAGAAGGCCCGTCAGGTGATGCAGGGTGGCCAGTCCATTCGCACCCAGGAGACGGCCGAGATCCGCAATGTGCTGACTGCGGACCAGCGCGCAAAGTTTGACGCGAAGCAGAAAGAATTCGCCGAGCGTCGCGCGAAGGGTGGCCACAAAGGATGGGACAAGAATGGTCCCAAGGCCCCCGCAGCAAGGTCATAAGCAACTCGTACATAAGCAGAAAGCCTCCGACCAGACGGTCGGGGGCTTTCTGTTTTTCGTAGATCGCGGTGCCCGGCTTCCAGCCGCACGTCGCCAAAACTAACTTTGCCATGACCGGGTCACGTTCACTCTCCCGCGCGAAGCGCGAGGTACCTGATCGATGGCAACTGAAGTCGTCCAGCTCACGCGCCGCAGGTTCGGCGAGACGATGCGTCGCGATGCGTGGTGGATTCAGCCGCTAGTCGTATTCGTCGTTCTTACCTGCTTTTTAGTGTATGCGACGTGGGCCGCCTTCCAGAACAAATTCTACTCCTTCGGTAACTACCTCTCGCCTTTTTACTCGCCGCTCCTTTTTGCGGACTCTCCCCACGCCTGGATACATGGGACGCGTCCTTCATGGGTGCCGAGCTTCCTCCCGTTTTCGCCGGCTCTGCTGATTCTGCCGTTCCCCGCCGGTTTCCGGCTCACCTGCTACTACTATCGGGGCGCCTATTACAAGGGATTCTGGGCGGACCCACCCAGCTGCGCCGTCGGCGAGCCGCGCAAAAGCTATCGCGGGGAGCGCTTTTTCCCGCTCGTGATTCAGAACATTCACCGCTATTTCCTCTACGCCGCACTGGTCTTTCTGATCATACTGGCCCACGACGCGTACAAGGGCATGTTCTTCTTCGACCG
>Ga0136846_1226110_pt1 | contig 11064 bp, 10 predicted proteins | sample HopSoiMetagenom2_FD_96841 | JGI IMG/M metagenome (GOLD analysis project Ga0136846, IMG submission 96841) | Grasslands soil microbial communities from Hopland, California, USA - 2 Assembly 2016 (version 4) | ecosystem: Environmental > Terrestrial > Soil > Grasslands | place: USA: Hopland... | reverse complement strand
GAGCTTTACGACGACGCCCAGGCGCTGCTCGACGAGATCGTTCGCGACGGCCTGCTCACGACGCGTGGCGTCCACGGCTTCTGGCCGGCGTCGTCCGACGGTGAGGACCTCACCGTCGCCGACGGCGACCTCCGTTTCTGCCTGCTCAGGCAGCAAAGCGACTACGGCGACTCGCGCCCGAACCGCTCCCTCGCGGACTACGTCGCACCGGCGGGCCACGGCGACCACGTCGGCGCCTTCGCCGCGGGCGTGTTCGGAGCCGACGAGCTCGCGGCGCGCTTCGAGGCCGAGCAGGACGACTACCAGGCGATCCTGAGCAAGGCGCTTGCCGACCGGCTCGCGGAGGCGTTCGCCGAGTACCTACACGAGGAGAGCCGCCGCTCGTGGTACGAGCAGGGCCCGCGCCGACCGAGCGAGGAGCTGATCGCCGAGAGCTTCCGCGGGATTCGCCCGGCCTTCGGGTATCCCGCCTGCCCCGACCATTCCGAGAAGACGAAGCTCTTCGAGCTGCTCGGCGCCGAGGCTCACGGGTTCGCGCTCACGGAGAACTTCGCCGTCACGCCCGCCGCCGCCGTCAGCGGCATCTACCTCCACCACCCGGACGCGCGCTACTTCTCCGTCGGCCGGCTCGCCCGCGACCAGGTCGAGTCGTATGCCGCACGCAAGGGCTTCACGCAGGCGGAGACGGAGCGCTGGCTCCGCCCGAACCTCGCGTACGAGCCGAGCGAGCCGGTTCTCGAGCCGACGGGCTGACGAAGCGGCAGATGGAGGTCAACTACGGCCAGCGCCGTCCGTTCAGCCTGGGCGTCGAGGAGGAGTTCCAGCTGCTGAACGCCGACTCGTTCGAGCTGACCTCGCGCTTCGACGAGGTCTTCGAGGCGGCCGGCGGCGACCCGCGCGTGAAGCCGGAGCTGATGCAGTCGATCGTCGAGGTGGCGACGCACGTCGCCGAGACGGTCCCCGAGGCGATCGAGGAGGCGCGTGGCCTGCGCGCCCAGCTGCGTGACGCCGCCGCCGAGAGCGGCGCGCTGATCGCGTCGGCCGGAACGCACCCGTTCTCGCGCTACGAGCACCAGGACATCACCGACCAGCCGCGTTACCGCGAGCTGATCGAGTCGATGCAGTGGGTCGCAGAGCGCGAGCTGATCTTCGGGCTGCATGTCCACGTCGGGCTCGAGAGCGCGCAGCAGGCGATCGCGGTCGCCAACGGGCTCCGCACCTGGCTGCCGGAGCTGCTCGCGCTCTCGGTCAACTCGCCGTTCTGGCAGGGCCGCGACACCGGCCTCGCCTCCACGCGCGTGAAGCTCTTCGACGCGTTCCCGCGCAGCGGCCTGCCGCCGGCGTTCGCGTCGTTCGAGGAGTTCGAGCTGCTCGTCGACCGCGGCGTCCGCACCGGCTCCTTCGAGGACTACACGTACATCTGGTGGGACCTGCGTCCGCACCCAAAGCTCGGGACGATCGAGGTCCGCATCTGTGACGGGCAGACGCGGCTCGAGAACGTCGCCGGCCTCGTCGCGCTGATCCAGTCGCTCGCCGCCACGCTCGCAGAGCGCTACGAGCGCGAGGGCGCGCTTCCGAGCGAGCCGCGCACGCTCGTCGAGGAGAACAAGTGGCGCGCCGCGCGGTACGGACTCGAGGCCCAGCTGATCGACTTCGCCCGCGACGAGGCGAGACCCGCGCGCGAGGCGGCCCTCGAGCTGGTCGAGCTCGCGCTTCCGGCTGCCCGACGGCTCGGCTGCGAGAGCGAGCTGAACGAGATCGAGCACCTCTGCGCGCGCGGCAGCGGGACTGAGGAGCAGCGCCGCGTCGAGGAGGACGGTGGCGGCCTGCTGGCGGTCACGCGCTGGCTCGCCGAGCAGACCGTCGCGGGCGTATAGCCGCCCGGCGGCTCGGCTATCCTGACGGGCGGCGAGCGCTTCCCCGGCTCGTCCTTTTTCCATGCGGACGACGCTGAAGAGAGGAATCGGTCGCGGCGCCGCCGTCAACGGCAACGGCCACGCGATCCTCCCGCCGGGAGCGCTGACGCCGGTCACGCTCTACCGGCAGCCGCCGCCTCCCGAGCGCGGACTCGCCGCGACCGTCGGGCGCTTTTTTCTCTGGCTGTTCCTGACGCTGACGATGCTCGTTTGCGGCCTCGTCGGCGGCTTCTATCTCTGGGCCCACGAGAGCGCGGCCGCGTTGCAGGCGTCGTCGCCGGACGCGAAGCGCGCCCAGCAGCGTCTCGACGCGGTTCCGGACGCGAAGCATCCGGCGATCGCGCTCGTGATCGGCTACGACCACCGTGCCGGCGACGCCAAGGGCGACCCCTCGCGCTCGGACACGATGATGCTCATCCGGGCCGATCCCGTCTCAAAGACGATCTCCCTGCTTTCGTTCCCGCGCGACCTCGACGTGCCGATCTACTGCCCGGGCCGCTCCGCTTCCGGGGCGCGCAACGGCCCCGCGACGGTGATCGACACGGGCCGGATCAACAGCGCCTACGCCTACTGCGGCTCGAGCGGGGCGCTCGAGACCGTGCGCCACCTGACGGGCCTGCCGGTCAACTACCTGATCAGCGTCAACTTCCTCGGCTTCATCGCCGTCGTGAACAAGCTCGGCGGAGTCTGGATGGACATCGACCGCCGCTACTACAACCGCAACGTCGGCACCGAGAGCACGAACTTCGCCAACATCGACCTCCAGCCCGGCTACCAGCGGCTGACCGGGAAGCAGGCGCTCGACTTCGCGCGCTACCGGCACACCGACAACGACCTCTACCGGCTCGCGCGGCAGCAGCAGTTCGTCGCGGCCGAGCGCCAGCAGATCGCCAAGTCGATCGGGCCGCAGACCTTGGTCGGAATCGTGAACACGATCGCGAAGAACCGCTACATCGAGGTCGGCGGTCACTTCGGCCTGAACACGATCTTCAGCTATGCCAAGTTCGCCTACGGCCTGCCGGCGGGACACGTCTTCCAGGTCAAGATCGGCGGCATCACCGGCGAGAACGAGCTGGCCACCGACCAGAGCAACATCGACGAGGCGGTGCAGAGCTTCCTCAACCCAGACGTCGACGCGGGCACCACCGCGACCGAGGTCGCGCTCGGCAAGACGATCAGGAAGCGGAAGCGGACGATCCCCCCCAGGCAGGTCACGCTGACCGTCCTGAACGGCAACGGCCGCGCGGGCTCGGCGTCGAACGCGAACTACCTGCTCGGCCAGCGCGGCTACACGACCGTGCTCCCGCCGGGGAACCAGCCCGCGAACGCGCCGAACTGGAACTACTTCCGCTCGAAGATCTACTACGACCCGGCTCGCGCGGCGAACGGCAAGCTCGCCGCGGCGCAGGTCGCGCGGCTCGTCGGCAGCGCCGACGTCGAGCCGATGCCGGCGGAGATCAGCGCCAAGCTCTCGAACGGCGCGCTGATCGCCGTGGTCGTGGGCTCGACCTTCCACGACCGGCTGACGCCCGTCGTGATCCCGCAGCGGCCGACGCGCCAGCCACCGAACATCCGGCGCGACCCGGCGCATGCGCGCTCGACCGTCTTCAAGCTCCGGAAGCGCGTGCCCTTCCGCCTCGAGTACCCGACGGTGCTCGAGCGGAACTCGTACCTCGACACGGGCCCGGGCGAGACCCCGTACCGGGTCTACGCGCTCGACGGCCAGCCGACGGTGCGTCTCACCTTCCGGGCGGGCCTCGGCGAGTACTGGAACATCCAGGAGACGGCGTGGGCCGACGCGCCGGTCCTCGCCGACAAGACCCTCACCCAGCGGATCAACAACCGCATGTTCGACCTCTACTACGCCGGCTCGCACCTACACATGGTCGTGCTGCGCGACAACGGCGCCACCTACTGGGTCGTGAACACGCTCTCCGACATGCTCTCGAACGAGACGATGCTCGCGATCGCGCGCGGGCTGCGGCCGCTGCCTCGATAGGGTCCGGCGCGTGAAGGGCGAAGCGAAGCCGAAAATCGGCATCTTCGGGGCCGGCTGGGTCGGGCTCGTCACGGGCGCCTGCTTCGCCGAGCTCGGTCACGAGGTCGTGATCCGCGACGTGCTGCACGAGCGAGTCGAAGCGCTCCAGGACGGCGAGGTGCCGCTGCACGAGCCCGGCCTCGCCGAGCTGCTCGAGCGGAATCGCGAGCGGCTGACCTTCACGCTGGGGATCGACGACGTCGTGAGCGCGCCGATCATGTTCGTCTGCGTCGGCACGCCGCCGACCTACTCGGGCGACGCCGACCTCTCGGCGGTGTGGACGGTCGTCGACCAGCTTCCCGCGCTCGAGGAGCGCGCGATCCTCGTGATGAAGAGCACGGTCCCGGTCGGCACGGGCGACAAGGTGCGCGCTGCGCTCGACGCGCGTGGGCTCGCGCACGTCGGCTACGCGTCCAATCCCGAGTTCCTCGCGGAGGGCACCGCCGTCCACGACTTCATGCACCCGGACCGTGTGGTCGTCGGCGCGTTCACCGAGGCCGACGCCGCGACCGTCGAGTCGCTCTACGAGCCGCTCGAGCCGACGGTCGTCCGCGCCGACGTCGCCTCCGCGGAGATGATCAAGCTGGCCGCGAACGCCTTTCTAATGACGCGCATCAGCTTCATCAACGAGATCGCGAACGTCTGCGAGGCGACCGGCGCCGACGTCGTTCAGGTCGCGAAAGGTGTCGGGCTCGATCATCGCCTCGGTCCGCACTTCCTGCGCGCCGGGATCGGGTGGGGCGGCAGCTGCTTCCCGAAGGACGGCGTGGCCCTGAAGCAGCTCGCCTCGAACTCGGGCTACCACTTCCAGCTTCTGAATGCCGTGATCGAGGTGAACGAGCTGCAGAAGCGGCGCGTCGTCGGCAAGCTCGAGAAGCACCTGGGCAAGCTGCACGGGAAGACGATCGCGCTGCTCGGGCTCGCCTTCAAGCCGAATACCGACGACCTGCGCGAGGCGCCGTCGCTCGTGCTCGCGTCGCGCCTGCTCGCCGAGGGCGCCGACGTGCGCGCGTGGGACCCGGTCGCCGACGCGAGCCACCTGCTGCAGGGCGTCAGCTTCCACGACAGCGTCCTCGAGGCCGTCACAGACGCCGACGCGGCCGTGATCGTGACCGAATGGGACGAGCTGCGCGAGCTCGCTTCGGAAGACGTCCGCGCCGCCATGCGCCGGCCGCTGATCGTCGACGGGCGCAACCTGCTCGACCCGGAGCGCGCGCGCCTGGCCGGCTTCACCTACGAAGGCATCGGCCGCGCCGCCTCGCCGCTCGCGGCGCTTCCAGAAACCGAAGAGCGCGCGCCCGAGCAAGCTGCGCCGTAGTGGAGGCGATCATCCTGGCCGGCGGGAGGGCCGAGCGCCTGGGCGAGGCCGCGGGCGGTCGCCCGAAGGCGCTCGTCGAGGTCGGCGGGCGGCCGCTGGCCGCGTACCAGGTCGAGCAGCTCGGCGCGGCCGGCGTCGAGCGCATCCTGATCAGCTGCGCGAAGGGGCAGGAGGACGTGTTCGAGGCTGCGCTCGGGGCGATCGGGCCGGAGATCGTCGCGGTTCCCGAGCCCGAGCCGCTCGGGCGCGGGGGAGGGATCCGCTTCGCCGCGCAGGCCCGTCGGGAGCCCGGCGAGCTGTTCGCGCTGAACGGCGACGAGCTCGTCGACGTCGACCTCTCGCAACTGCTGTCGCTGCACCACCAACGCGAGGCGGCGGCGACGATCACCGTCGTGCCGCTGCGCTCGCCCTTCGGCGTGGTCGACCTCGACGACGACCGCGTGACCGGCTTTCGGGAAGCGCCGCGGCTCGACCAGTGGGTGAGTTGCGGCATCTACGTCCTCGGTGACGAGGCGCTCGAGCGGTTGCCCGAGCAGGGCGACCACGAGACGTCGACGTTCCCCGAGCTGGCAGCGGAGGGCCGGCTGCACGCCCTGCGCCACGAGGGGGTCTGGCTGACGGTCAACACGCCCAAGGACCTCCGTGTCGCGGAGGAGTACCTCTCGGAGAACCCGGAGTGGCCGGGGGGCTCGCGTGCGTAGGCGCAGGGTGGTAGGTTCGCGCGGCTCGTGCCCGAGCGTGACCACTTGACCTCGCCCAACCTCGGTGGGCTCGAAAAGTTCGCCTTCGAGCCGGAGAAGGTGGAGAAGCCGTGGGGCCATGAGCTGATCTGGTCGAAGACCGACGCCTTCGCCGGCAAGATCCTGTTCGTCCGGGCCGGGGAGTCGCTCAGCCTCCAGTTCCACAAGGAGAAGGACGAGGCGTGGTACGTGCTCGAAGGGCGCGCGAAGCTCGAGCTCGGCGCGCCTGGTGAGCGGCTGCTGAACAACGAGGTCGTCGCGGCCGGCGCCGCTTTCCACTTCCCGCCCGGAACCGTCCATCGCCTGACGGCAGTCGAGGACACGACGATCGCCGAGGTCTCGACGCCGCAGCTCGAGGACGTCGTGCGGCTCGAGGACCGGTACGGGCGCACCGAATCGCAGCCCTCTGACTAGACTGCCGCGCGTGGCGACCACGAAGCGACACGACGTCAAGGACCTCGGGCTCGCGCCCGAAGGGCGGAGTCGGATCGAGTGGGCAGACCGGCAGATGCCGGTGCTGGCCGCGATCCGCGAGCGCTTCGCGGCCGAGCAGCCGCTCGTCGGATACCGCGTCTCGGCCTGCCTCCACGTCACCAGCGAGACCGCGAACCTGATGCGGACGCTCAAGGACGGCGGCGCCGACGTGGTGCTCTGCGCCTCGAACCCGCTCTCGACGCAGGACGACGTCGCCGCGGCGCTCGTCGACGAGTTCGACATCTCCGTCTTCGCGATCAAGGGCGAGGACAACGACACCTATTACCAGCACATCGAGGCTGCGGTCGATCACAAGCCGCAGCTGACGATGGACGACGGCGCCGACGTGATCGGCGTCCTCCATTCGCACCGCCGTGAGCAGCTCGGCGACATCATCGGCGCGACCGAGGAGACGACTACCGGCGTGATCCGCCTGAAGGCCCTGGAGCGCGACGGCGCGCTCGGGTTCCCCGTGATCGCGGTCAACGACGCGCTCACCAAGCACATGTTCGACAACCGCTACGGCACCGGCCAGTCGACGATCGACGGCATCGTCCGTGCGACCAACATCCTGCTCGCGGGGCGCACGTTCGTCGTCGCCGGGTACGGCTGGTGCGGACGCGGCGTGGCGATGCGCGCGAAAGGCATGGGCGCGCACGTCGTCGTCACCGAGGTCGACCCGCTGCGCGCGCTCGAGGCCGTGATGGACGGCTTCCAGGTGATGACGATGGAGCGGGCTGCGCAGGTCGGGGACATCTTCGTCACGGCCACCGGCGACAAGTCCGTCATCAACCGCGAGCACATCCTCGGGATGAAGGACGGCGCGATCCTCGCGAACACCGGCCACTTCAACGTCGAGATCGAGATCCCGGCGCTCCGCTCGCTCGCGACGGACACGCGCACGCTGCGCCAGTTCGTCGACGAGTTCACGCTGGAGGACGGCCGCCGGATCTACCTGATCGCCGACGGCCGCTTGGTGAACCTGTCCGCCGCGGAGGGGCATCCGGCCCAGGTGATGGACATGTCGTTCGCGAACCAGGCCCTGTCGGCCGAGCACGTCGTCCAGAACGCGGCGACGCTCGAGCGCAAGGTCTACCCGGTGCCCGAGGAGATCGACAAGGAGATCGCACGGCTCAAGCTCGCGACGATGGGCGTCGACATCGACGAGCTCACCGAGGAGCAGGCGAAGTACCTGGCTTCTTGGGACGAGGGCACGTAGTCCCGCCGAGGAGCGCGCGTCGATGAAGGCGGTGATTCTCGCTGCGGGGTACGCGACGCGGCTCTATCCGCTGACGCTCGACCGCCCGAAGGCGCTGCTCCCGATCGCGGGGCGGCCGATGCTGGAGCACGTCGTCGAGCGACTGGCCGAGATCGAGGGGCTCGACGAGATCCTGCTCGTCACCAACTCGAAGTTCGCCGGTGCCTTTAGCGACTGGGCCGCTGCACACGAGAGTCGGGCGGTGACGATCGTCGACGACGGCACGAGCGACGAGGAGACGAAGCTCGGCGCGATCGGCGACCTCGACCTGACGATCCGCGAGGCCGGCATCGACGACGACCTGATCGTGCTCGCCGGCGACAACCTCTTCAGCGAGAGCCTGGCGCCCTTCGGCGCGTTCGGTCGCGAGAAGGGGGCGCCCGCGATCGGCGTCTTCGACGTGGGCGACCTCGAGGCGATCCGCCGCTACAACGCGATCGAGCTGGACGCGGACGACCGCGTGAGGTTCTTCGAGGAAAAGCCGGAGCAGCCGCGCAGCACTCTCACGGGGATCGCGCTCTACTTCTACCCGCGCGCGGCCCTCGGGGTCGTCCGCGAGTACCTCGAGGCGGGGAACAACCCGGACCAGCCTGGCCGTCTCGTCGAGTGGCTCTACCCGCGGCTTCCGGTCTATGCGTGGCGCGTTCCGGGCCGTTGGTACGACATCGGCTCGAAGGAGACGCTCGCCGAGGCGGACGCGGCCTTCGCGGCCGGCGCGTAACCGGCTCACATTCGTCACGACCGCGTTACCCACGCGTGACGCGTCCCGCCCTACGCTCGCCCGAGGAGGTGAGTGTGGTGTGACGTGAGGCTCCTAGACCTGATCCTGCCGGTGCGCTGCGTCGTCTGCGGTGCGTCTGCCGAGCAGCTCTGCACGTCCTGCCGCTACGCCCTGCCGCGGCTGGCGGCGACGCTCTGCGACCGTTGCGGGGCGCCGACGGCGTGGCCCGTGGCGAGGTGCCGCGAGTGCGCAGGCCGACGGCTCGCATTCGCCTCGGCTCGGGCCGCGGTCGCCTACGACGAGCGCGTGCGCGGTGTCGTGCGGGCGTGGAAGGAACGCGGCCTGCGGAACCTCGCGGCCGCTGCGGCGGAGGTCGTGGCCGGCGCGCTCCGGCCGCCGGACGTCGCCGCGCTCGCGTTCGTGCCGCCCGACCACGCGCGCGGCCTCGCGCGCGGCCACCAGCCGGCAGAGCGCCTCGCGCGCGAGCTCGGCGCACGCTGGGAGCTGCCCGTGCTCCCGCTCCTCGCGCGAACGCGTCCTGCCTCGCGCCAGCGCGGGCTCTCACTTGCGGACCGGAGGCGCAACGTCGCGGGGGCGTTCGCCCCTGCGCGCGACGCACCGCGCACGGTCGCGCTCGTCGACGACGTCTACACGAGCGGCGCCACCGTCAACGCGGCTGCGAGCGCGCTCCGCAAGGGGGGCGCGCGGCGGGTCGAGGTGGTGACGTTCGCGCGAGTCGTCCGCTAGATTCACCACGAGGACGAGGCCCGCGTCGAAGGAGTGCCGATGCAGTTCCAGGTGAAGGGCAGGAACCTCGAGGTCAGCGACTCGATTCGCAGCTATGCGGAGGAGAAGCTCGGCAAGCTGGAGCGGCAACTGACGGATCCGCGCGTCGAGCTGGAGCTGTCGCTCGAGAAGAACCCGTCGATCGCGGCGAACCACGTCGCCGAGGCGACCATCTGGACGGACGGCCCGGTCCTCCGCGCGCGCGAGTCCTCTTCCGACATGCGCGCCTCGATCGACCAGCTCGTCGAGAAGCTCGAGCGCCAGGTCAACCGCTACCGCACGCGTGGCCGCTCTCGCCGGCGGCGTGCAGCCCGTGCGAGCGGTCCTCCCGTCGAGTCGATCCCGGTCGTCGCCGACGAGGCCGAGCCGCGCATCGTGAAAACCAAGCAGTTCGCCGTAGGACCGATGGGCCCCGAGGAGGCGGTGCTGCAGCTCGAGCTGATCGGCCACGACTTCTTCGTCTTCCGCAACGCCGACTCCAGCGAGGTCAACGTCGTCTACCGCCGGCGCGACGGCGAGTACGGGTTGATCGAGCCGCAGTGATCTTCCGGCGCGAGCCGCTCCACAAGAAGCTCGCGCGCGAGGCGCGGATGGAGCAGCGGCCCGAGCCCTTCGTCGATCCGGGCCCGCACTGGGGCTCGGTCGGCATCCACGGCGTGCCGCGGCCGCGCCGCTGGGACGGCGTGGCCTCGGCCGAGGCCCCTGGCCTCACCGGCGACGAGATCCATTTCGTCGCTTTGCCCGGCGGCGACCTGGTCGTCGACGAGGACGAGCCGCCGGACACGCTTGCCCCGCTCGCCGACGCCGTCGAGCAGACGGTCGAGCCGCCGTACCGGGCCGAGGCGGTTCGCCAGGGCGAGGACGTCTGGGCCGTGGCGGCGCGGCGCGTCCAGGTCGCGGAGTTCGAGGCCGAGGGCGACCATCTCGAGCTCGTCGACACCGACGCCGGCCGCACCCTCACGGTCGACGGCGAGCGCGCATTCGGCACGATCCCCGAGCTCGAGCGCCTGGGGCGCGCCGAGGGCGAGGCGTACGTGGTCCGGGCGACACGCGTCGACGGCAACGCCTGGGAGATCGAGGTCCACCCCCTGTAACGCCGCTACCCGAGACGCGGAGCCGACCCGCTACCCTTCTAGCATGCCGTCGTTCGACGATGTCCTTCGCTTTGGCGAGGGCCGACGTGTCAAGCGGCTCGCCCAGCAGGCGGCCTACATCGGCACGCTCGAGCCCGAATTCGAGGCGCTGAGCGACGAACAGCTCGCCGGCAAGACCGCCGAGTTCCGCCAGCGGATCGAGAACGGCGAGCCGGTCGACGACCTCGTCTTCGAGGCCTTCGCAGCCGTCCGCGAGGCGTTCAAGCGCTCGATGGGCGTGCGGCTCTTCGACGTCCAGCAGATGGGCGGCATCGTCCTGCACGAGGGCGACATCGCCGAGATGAAGACCGGCGAGGGCAAGACCTTCGTCGCCGTCCAGCCGCTCTACCTGAACGCGCTGACGGGCAAGAGCGTTCACCTCGTCACCGTCAACGACTACCTCGCCAAGCGCGACCCCGAGTGGACGAAGCCCGTCTGGGATGCGCTGGGGATGCGCGCCTCCTCGATCCAGAACATGATGCCGTTCGACGAGCGGCGAGAGGCCTACGCGGCCGACGTCGTCTACGGCACGAACTCCGAGTTCGGCTTCGACTACCTGCGCGACAACATGGCCGTCACGCTCGACGGCGTCGTCCAGCGAGGCCACGACTTCGCGATCGTGGACGAGGTCGACTCGATCCTGATCGACGAGGCGCGAACGCCGCTAATCATCTCCGGCG
>Ga0136846_1211260_pt1 | contig 11064 bp, 10 predicted proteins | sample HopSoiMetagenom2_FD_96841 | JGI IMG/M metagenome (GOLD analysis project Ga0136846, IMG submission 96841) | Grasslands soil microbial communities from Hopland, California, USA - 2 Assembly 2016 (version 4) | ecosystem: Environmental > Terrestrial > Soil > Grasslands | place: USA: Hopland... | reverse complement strand
GGCATCGCTGTTGCCCGCGTCGCGGACGGCCGAGGTGGCGAAGCCGAGGATGTCCTCGCAACCCTTGTCCTCGGCGATGACGAGCGCCTCCGCGGTGAAGGAGGTGAGCGCGTCGATCCCGGTCTGGAAGACCTGACCGTTCTCGTCGAGGTGCTCGGCCAGGCGCAACGGCTGCTTGAAGGAGTAGGCCGGGAGCGGTGCGGCACCTCCGTGGGCGTCCACCACGAGCAGGTGCCCGGTGTTGGAGCCGATGTCCAGCACGCCGACGCGCATAGGGCCAACGTACCCGGGCGTCATTCGACCGTAGGCTGAGTGGGTGCCCGAGGTCGACCTGGTGTTTCCCCGCGCGTACGTCGAGTTCCAGAACCCCGACGACGACTCGGAGGTGTTCCGGTGCGACCTCACCTGGCTGACCTCGAGCTACCACTGCATCTTCGGCAGCGGCTGCCAGGGCATCTACAAGGAGTCGCCCGACGTGGGCTGCTGCGCGCTGGGCGCCCACTTCGCGGACAAGGACGACGAGAAGCGGGTGGCGGCCTACGTCGGCATGCTCGACGAGACGCTCTGGCAGTTCCGCCCGGACAAGAAGAAGATCAAGAAGGACGACTGGGTCGAGGTCGACGAGGACGGCGAGCGCAAGACCATGGTCGTCGAGTACGACGGCCAGTCGGCGTGCGTGTTCCACAACCGCACCGACTTCCACCTCGGGGCCGGGTGCGCGCTGCACGCGCTGGCCTACGTCCTGGAGAAGAACCCGCTCGAGACCAAGCCCGACGTGTGCTGGCAGCTGCCGATCCGGCGTACGTTCCGCACCGTCAAGCGCCCGGACGGCAGTGAGTACACCGAGGTGTCGATCGGCGAGTACGACCGTCGCGGCTGGGGGCCGGGCGGCCACGACCTCGACTGGTACTGCACCGGCAACACCGAGGCGCACACCGCACCCGAGCCGCTGTTCGTCTCCAGCGCAGCGGAGCTCACCGAGCTGATGGGCCGGGCGGCGTACGACGAGCTGGCCCGGCACTGCGAGGCGCACCTGCGCTCCCGGTCGGCCTTGGCGATCCACCCCGCGGACCCGGGCGCCTGACCGGAACCTGCCAACCATGACTCACCGGTAGAAGCGTCTCGACATCAAGAGACCGGCACCCCGCTTTGGTCGAACGCGACCACGAGTCTCACAATCACTGCATGCGTCTCGACCATCTCTCCTTCGCCGCCGGACCCGACGGGCTGGCCGCGACGGCCGAACGCATCGGCGCCCAGCTCGGCACCCCGTTCCTCGATGGCGGCGTCCACCCTCGCTTCGGAACCCGCAACATGGTGCTGCCCCTCGCCGACCACACCTACCTCGAGGTGGTGGAGGTGCTCGACCACCCGGCCTCCGACAAGGCGCCGTTCGGCCAGGCCGTCCGGGCCCGCTCCGCGCTCGGCGGCGGCTGGCTGGGCTGGGTGGTCGCGGTCGACGACATCGGGGTGGTCGAGCACCGGCTCGGCCGTGAGTCCGTGGTCGGCAGCCGGCACCGCCCGGACGGCACCGAGCTGCGCTGGCACCAGATCGGCGTCAACGGGCTGATCGCCGACGCCCAGCTGCCGTTCTTCGTGGAGTGGGACGTCCCGACGGAGCTGCACCCGAGCTTCGGTGCCGACGGCAGCTTCTCGCTGGCGTGCCTGGAGATCGCCGGCGACCCGCAGCGGGTGAGCGAGTGGCTGGGCGAGCCCGTCGAGGCGCCGCTCGAGGACGTGAAGGTCGAGTGGGTCGCACCCAACGGCACCCCGGGCATCATCGCCGCCCAGGTGCAGACGCCCCACGGCCTGGTCCGGATCTGACGCTTCCGGAAGGGACTCGCCCGAGCCCCAACATCTGGCACCACGCCGCGACGTACGAGGCCGAGAACCGCGCCGTCGACCCGGACGGCCGGCTCTGGTCGGCCATGCTCGAGCGCGCCGACTGGACGGCCCGGGACGTGCTCGACGTCGGGTGCGGCACCGGCTTCCACCTGCCGCGGTTCGCACGGACCGCGGCGTCCGTGGCCGGCGTCGAACCGCACCCCGACCTGGTCGCGCTGTCCAGGCGGCGGACCCGGGCGCTGCCCATCGTCACCGTCCACCAGGGCACCGCCCAGGCGCTCCCACTGCCCGACGCCTCGGTGGACGTCGTGCACGCCCGTTGGTCGTACTTCTTCGGTCCCGGTTGCGAACCGGGCCTGGCGGAGCTCGACCGTGTCGTACGTCGCGGCGGGGTGGCCATGGTCATCGACAACGACTCGACGCGGTCGACGTTCGGCGGCTGGTTCCGCCGCGGTTACCCGGACCTGCCGGACCCCGCGACGGTCGAACGGTTCTGGTCGGTGCGCGGCTGGACGCGTACGCCGGTGGACATGGGCTGGCGGTTCTCCTCGCGGGCCGACCTGGAGGCCGTGGTCCGCATCGAGTTCGACCGGGCGACCGCCGACTGGATCCTGGGGCAGCACGAGGGCACCGAGGTCGACTACGCGGTCAACCTCTGGTCGAAGAGGTTCTGAGGCGTCTGCGGTAGTCGGAATCCCCGGGCGCCAGGGGATTCCTTCACCGGTCAACCCGACGAGCCCCGCACCACGAGCGTCGGCTCGAGGAGCACGCCCTCGCCGCGGCTGGGTGGGGCGCCCAGCAGCCCCTCGAGGGCCCGGACCACCTCGACCGCGACCTGCTCGAGCGGCTGGCGCACCGAGGTCAGCCCGGGCGGCACCGTCTGGGCCACCTGGGAGTCGTCGTAGCCGGTCACCGCGATGTCGTGGCCTGCCCGCAGCCCGCGGTCGTGGAGCGTGTGGAGCACGCCGAGCGCCAAGGTGTCGGACGCGCAGACGAACGCAGTCGGCTGCGCCTCGTCGAGCAGGACCGCGCTGGCTTCCCGCCCGGAGGCGATGGTGTCCTCGACCCGCGACGCCAGGCCGGTGGTCGGGATGTCGCGCGAGCGCAGGGCCCGCGACCAGCCCGCCCGGCGGTCCTCGCCGAGGAGGGAGTCCTTCTTCCAGCCGATCCACGCGATGCGGTGATGACCGCGCTCGACGAGGTGGGTGGTCGCCATGTCGGCCCCGGCGGCCCCGTCGACGTCGACCCACGGGTGCCGGGCGTGCGGGTCGTTCCAGGGCCGGCCGAAGGCGACGAAGGGCGCTCGACGGTCGTTGAGCCAGGCGGCCTGCGGGTTGCCGAGGTAGGTGTCGGTGACCACGAACGCGTCGACCGCGGTGGACCTGAGCAGGTCGTCGTACGCCGGGAGCTCGTCCTCGGCCTTGCCGGTGCGGGTCCCCGAGAACAGCAGCACGTGGTAGCCGGCCTCGCGCGACGAGTCGACCAGCGAGTGCACGAAGCGGTCCATCGCCGCGTTGGCGGTGCCTTCCTCCGCGGCCTTGATCGGTAGCCCGATCAGGTGCGAGGCGCGGGTGCGGAGGTTGCGGGCCGCCCGGTTGGGCAGGTAGCCGAGCTCGGCGATCGCCAGCTGCACGCGCTGGAGGGTGTCCTGGCGGAGCAGGTCGGGGTTGTTGACCGCGTTGGAGACGGTCTGGCGGCTGACCCCGGCGCGCTCGGCGACGTCGGCGAGGGTCGGTGGCGTGACGGGCGGGCGGCTCACCGTACGGGACACGTCTCCTCCCCCCCGCTCCTGGCAACCGACGTGCTCTGGATCGTTCCAAGAGAGGATAACCACGGGGCGCACCCCTTTGGGTCCGAGACCCGGAACGGCGGCCTGCGGAGCGGCACCACCTGGGTGTCGGCGGCGCCGCCTACGTTGCTCTCGTGCCGAAGTCCACGCCCCGTTCCGCCTACCGCTGCACCGAGTGCGGGTGGGAGGCCGCCAAGTGGGTCGGCCGCTGCGGTGAGTGCCAGGCCTGGGGCTCGGTGGCCGAGGCGGCCGCCCCCACCCTGCGCGCGTCGGCGACCCCGGTGACCGCGCCGGCGGTCCCGATCGGCCGGGTCTCGATCGAGGAGTCGACCTCGCGCAGCTGCGGCGTCCCCGAGCTCGACCGGGTGCTCGGCGGTGGGCTGGTGCCCGGCGCCGCGATCCTCCTGGCCGGCGAGCCCGGCGTCGGCAAGAGCACCCTCCTCCTCGAGGTGGCCGCCCAGACTGCTCGGGTGCGTCAGCGGGTCCTCTACGTCACGGGCGAGGAGTCGGCCGCCCAGGTCCGGCTCCGCGCCGACCGCACCAACGGTGTCCACGACGAGCTCTTCCTGGCCGCGGAGACCGACCTGGGCGCCGTGCTCACCCACATCGAGCAGGTCCGGCCGAGCCTGCTGGTCGTCGACTCCATCCAGACCATCGGGGCGGCGGGCGTCGAGGGCGTCCCGGGCGGCGTCACCCAGGTCAAGGAGGTGGCTGCGGCGCTGATCCGGGTGGCCAAGACCCGCAACATCACCACCGTGATCGTCGGCCACGTGACCAAGGACGGCGCCATCGCCGGTCCGCGGGTGCTCGAGCACCTCGTCGACGTGGTGCTGCACTTCGAGGGCGACCGCAACTCCCGGTTCCGCATGGTCCGCGCCATGAAGAACCGCTTCGGACCGGTCGACGAGGTCGGCTGCTTCGACCTGGGCGCCGAGGGGATCACCGCCGTCACCGACCCCACCGGCCTCTTCGTCGAGCACCAGAGCGGCCGGGTGCCCGGCACCTGCGTCGCCGTGACGATGGAGGGGCGGCGGCCGCTGCTGGCCGAGGTCCAGGCGCTGGTCACCCCGTCGCCGCTGGAGCGGCCGCGGCGCACGACCTCCGGGCTCGACTCCTCGCGCGTCGCCATGGTGCTCGCCGTGCTGCAGCAGCACTGCAAGGTCCGGCTGCACTCCTACGACGTGTTCGCCTCGACGGTCGGCGGCGCCCGTCTCCACGAGCCGGCCAGCGACCTGGCCGTCGCCGTCGCGATCGGCTCGGCCACCCTGGGCGTGGCCCCGCCGTCCGGCGTGGTCGCCATGGGCGAGATCGGACTGGCCGGCGAGCTGCGGCGGGTCCGCGACCTGCCCCAGCGGCTGGCCGAGGCTGCCCGGCTCGGCTTCCGCGTCGCGGTCGTGCCGAGCGACCGGTCCAGGCCCGGGCCGCGCTCCCCCGAGTCCTGGGTCCTCGACGGCATGCGGGTCCTCGACGTGCCCGACGTCGCATCCGCGCTCCGGCTGCTCCAGGTCACCGCCACGTCCGAGACGCGGCTGCGCTCGGTCGACGACTGACCTGTGACCAGCGCGGGCGGCGCACCACCCGGTCAGCGAGGGGCGGCTTCGCTCCCCGCCCGGCCGTAGTCGTCCTCGAGGCGGACGATGTCGTCCTCGCCGAGGTAGGTGCCGCGCTGGACCTCGATGATCACCAGCGTCTCGTCGCCCTCGTTGGCGATCCGGTGCGCCTGGCCGATCTCGACGTCGACCGTGTCGCCCAGGTCGAGGGTGACGGTCTCGGTGCCGACCGTGCACGTCGCCGTGCCGGACACCACGACCCAGTGCTCGGCACGGAGCGCGTGTCTCTGGAGTGAGAGCCGGGCACCAGGGTGGACCACGATCCGCTTGACCTTGAAGCCTTCGCCCTCGTCGAGGACGTGCCAGGAGCCCCATGGCCGGTTCTCGGAGGTGGTCACCGAGTCAGGGTAACCGTGTCAGCGGGCGTCTCGTCCGGGATTCCCGGCGCCCAGCGCATAGTCTTTGCGCTGACCGAGTGCAGCAAGGAGGTGGCGCGATGGTGGACTGGCCGGCGGAGTCGTTGCAGCTGCGCACCACCCTCCAGGCGATCGCGCCCGGCACCTCGCTGCGCGACGGGCTGGAGCGGATCCTGCGCGGCCGGACCGGTGCGCTGATCGTGCTGGGCAGCGACCGCACCCTCGACTCGATCGCCACCGGCGGCTTCGACCTCGACGTGCCCTTCAGCTCCACCGGTCTCCGGGAGCTCGCCAAGATGGACGGCGCGATCATCGTCGACCGCGACCTCACCCGGATCCTCAAGGCCGCCGTGCACTTGATGCCCGACCACAACATCCCATCGGAGGAGACCGGCACCCGGCACCGGACCGCCGACCGGGTGGCCCGCCAGACCGGGTTCCCGGTGATCTCGGTGTCCCAGTCGATGCAGATCATCGCGGCGTACGTCGGCGAGACCCGGCACGTGCTCGAGGACTCCGGCCAGATCCTGTCCCGGGCCAACCAGGCACTGGCCACGCTGGAGCGCTACAAGCTCCGGCTCGATGAGGTGTCCAGCACGCTGTCCGCGCTGGAGATCGAGGACCTCGTGACCGTCCGGGACGTCGCGGTCGTGGCTCAACGGCTGGAGATGGTCACCCGGATCGCCCGCGAGATCGAGGACTACGTGCTCGAGCTGGGCACGGACGGCCGCCTGCTGGCCCTCCAGCTGGAGGAGCTGATCACCGGCGTCGACGTCGAGCGCGAGCTGGTCATCCGCGACTACGTCGTCGGCGGCCGCCGCGGCAAGCAGCCCGAGGTGCTGCTGCAGCGGCTGGAGGCGCTCAGCGCGACCGAGCTCGTCGACCCGGCCTCGGCCGCGCGGGTGCTCGGCCTGGGCAGCGTCGAGCACCTCGACGGCGCGGTCGCGCCGCGCGGCTACCGGCTGCTGGCCAAGGTGCCGCGGCTGCCGGCGGCGGTGGTGGACCGGCTGGTCGACCACTTCGGCACCCTGCAGAAGCTGCTCTCGGCCGGGGTCGAGGACCTGCAGGTCGTCGAGGGCGTAGGCGAGCTCCGCGCCCGGAGCGTCCGCGAAGGCCTCTCCCGGCTGGCCGAGTCGACGATCCTGGAGCGCTACGTCTGACCGTGGTCACGACGGCGCACTAGTTGCCGCCGCCCTTGCCCTTGCCACCACCCTTGCCCTTGCCGCCCTTGGGCTGCGCGGTCTCGGTGACAGTCGGCGCCGTCGGAGCGAGAAGCTCGAACTGCACGTCGGTCGGCTCACCGCCCAGGACCGCGCTGCGCAGGTGGTAGAAGCCGGGCAAGGCCCAGGCGGTGCGGTCGGAGCAGTCGCTGTCCGAGCGGCGCGCGTTCCAGACCACCGGGACCTGGGTGACCGAGGCCAGCCGCACCACGACGTCCTGGGTGGGGATGGCGTCGGGGCACTGCCGGCTCAGCCAGATCTGGTCCGCCCCGGAGACGATGTTCATCCGCATGGTGTCCGGGGACAGCTGCCAGGTGCAGGCCACCGTCACGCGGGTCTGCAGGTTCAGCGTCACGGTGATGTCCGAGCCGCCGATCGGTGCGGCGATGCTGGGTGTGATGTAGACGTCGTCGTCGGGGCACGGCCCGGTGGGATCCGGCAGCACCGGGGTCGGCGTGGGCGTCGGGGTCGGCGTGCCGGACGCCTGCCCGTTCCCCTGGCCGCCGTGGCCTTTCCCCTTGCCGTGCCCCTTGCCCTCGCCGCCCTTCTTGGTGGGCTCGGGGACCGAGACTGTCGCGGTCGGGCTGGTGGTGACCGTGGTCGCCCCGGCCTGCTCGGCCTGGCCGTCTGAGGAGCCGTCCGAGCCGAGGGAGAGGATCTTGCCCACCCCCAGGAAGACCACGAGCGCCACGCTGAGCGCCGCCAGCCGGCGGCGCCAGTAGACACTCGGCGGCAGCGGTCCACGCGTCGTGACTGGCATCTACCCCACCGAACCCTGCGGGGCGCGCGGGGCGCGCGGTGCGCGCAGGCTTCGCTGGGGGCCCCGGAGCTGCATACCAAAACGCTAGGGCGCGGCGGGCCGCCGACGGCGTACCCACGCCGCAGGCCAGTGCCCCGTGTCTGAAGTCCGCGTCCGCTACGCGCACGCAACACACACCCCACGGCGTTGGTGTCGACCAGTTGGTCCGACCCCGTGGTGACCACTAGGGCGTAGGGGTGGGCCGGCGCCCCGCCCGCAACTGACCGAGCCCGGCGGATGCTCCCACCGCGAGGAGCGCGACCGCCATCAGCCGGGTCGGCAGGTGATAGCGCGCATCGACACCGAAGCCCTCGGCCAACTCGACGACGGCGAACACCACGATCCGGACCGCGGCAGCCACCCCCAGGGCGAGCATCAGCACCGCCAGGGCGGGATCTTCCAGGCTCTCGCGTCGCCGGGCCCGGCGAACCAACGCCGTCGCCAACCCGGCGAGGACGAGCAGCACGAGTGCCGCGAGCGCGACGCGGTAGCCGACTGCCAATGCCTCGTACACCCAGCGCCAGCGGTCGAAGCGGGACGTGTCCGAATGCGCGTCGGACTCGGTGGCGGGCACCCCGGCGATCGCCTCGCCGATCACGGCTCGATCCGCGTCCGGGACGGGGAACAGCTCGTCCGAGGCGAAGGGGGCGTAGAAGCGGTCCTCGGCCCACAACAGCCACGTCCATCGCAGCGACAGTCGGGCAACCGCGGCGGCCCGGGCGCGCAGGAATGGCTGGAGCGAAGGTGGCAGGTCGGGGGCGCACTCGATCCGCTCCTCGTCGCACGCCAGCTCGAGCTCGTCTGCGACCCGCGCGAAGTAGTCCTGGAACTCCGGCTCGCTCCGGAAGTGACCCGCAGCCTCGGCGGCGTCGCGGAACGCCCAGATCTCGGCACCGTTCGGGAAGTCGGTGCAGCGCTGCTGCTCGCACGCGTAGGCCTTCCAGGGGTTCGCCGGGTCCTCCAACCATGGCCGCAGGTCCCTGGCGCTCTCGCTGACCGAGTACCCCGCGCGGCGCTGGGCGGCGTTGATGGGCACCTCAGGGGTCAGCGGCACTCCGCGTATCCGGCTCCACGCGCCATACGCGCGGGCGAACTCGCCGTCCCCGCTGTCGTTGGTGAGCCGGACGCCGTACACCTCCTGGTTGCGGTCGGCGACGTAGGCCACCGGCGCCCACGCGCAGAGCGCGAACACGACGAGGACCATGGCAAAGACGACGCCCGTCCGCACGGGGGCCGCCCGACCGTGACCGCCGCTCGCCCGGCGCGGGTTACGTCGGCGGCGGAGCTCGATGATCGGCAGCCCCACCGCCACCGTGAGCATGGCCGGCGCCAGCCAGAGACCCTCCTCACGGCAGAGCCAGAACGCCGCCGCAGAAAGCCCGCTCACCAGCGTCCACAGGACAACTACAGGAAGTGGGTGGCGACGCACGGCGCCGAGCACGGCGAGGAAGAAGGAGCCGAGCACGAGGAGGGACAGACCTGAGTACCAGTTGTCCCGGAGAAGCTGGGAGTGCACCGGAGTGAAGTTGACCGGGTCCAGCGCCACGAAGACATAGACCCACACGGCGGCCCGGCGCCGACCAGTCACCTGAAGGACGCCGAGGGCGAGCACGCCGGCCGCCGCCAGGTAGGTGAGGTGGGCACCCATGGGCGGGCTGATGTGCACCCAGCCGAGGGCCGCGTTGAACACCGGGTACGACGGACCCTTCGACAGCGTGACCTTGTCGAAGATGCCGAGCCAGTCGCCGTTGTGGAACGCCAGCGTCTGGCGCAGGAAGAGGGCCTGGTCGTAGTAGCCGGCCCCGATCGCGCTGATGTTGAACGGAACGAACCACCGCAGCCCCAGGCTCACCGCGGTCCCGAGCAGCAGGACGAGCAGTGGCCAGAGATCCGCCCGTCGGCCTGCCCGGCGGGAACGAGCTGCGACGCGCCTGCCGGGCATGGCCTGACACTAACCATCGGCCTCCGGGACCGAAGGCGCGTTCCTCGTGAGTCTCGCTGGCCCGGTCACCGTGCGATCTGACCCATCCGTCCATACCGCTCGCGGACGTCTGACATGGGGCACTAACGTCTCGTCGCGATGTCCGACCTGCACCAGCCCGTGCTGAGCTGGTACGCCGACCACGCGCGTGACCTGCCCTGGCGACGCCCGGAGGCCTCGCCGTGGTCCGTCCTCGTCTCGGAGCTCATGCTCCAGCAGACCCCGGTGGCCCGCGTGCTCCCGGTCCACGAGGCCTGGCTCGAGCGCTGGCCGACTCCGGCCAGGCTCGCCGCCGAGCCCACCGGAGAGGCGGTCCGGGCCTGGGGCCGGCTCGGGTACCCGCGGCGGGCGCTGCGGCTGCACGCGGCGGCCGTGGCCATCGTCGAGCGGTACGGCGGTGAGGTGCCCGAGTCCTACGACGAGCTGGTGACCCTGCCGGGCGTGGGTGACTACACCGCGGCGGCGGTCGCGTCGTTCGCGCACGGCCGCCGTCACGTCGTGCTCGACACGAACGTCCGCCGGGTGCTGGCGCGGCTGCTGGCCGGCACCGAGTTCCCGCCGGCATCGGTGACGCGGGCCGAGCGGGACGCCGCGGAGGCCGTGCTGCCCTCGGAGGACTCCGGCGCCGCGCCCACCTGGTCGGTCGCCGTCATGGAGCTGGGTGCCCTGGTCTGCCAGGCGACGGCCCCGCGGTGCGGAGAGTGTCCGGTCGCCGACCGCTGCGCGTGGTACGCCGCCGGCCGCCCGGCTCACCGCGGTGCACCCCGCCGGGCCCAGGCCTGGGAGGGCACCGACCGCCAGTGCCGGGGGCGCTTGCTGGCCGTCCTGCGCGAGAGCGCGGGACCGGTGCACCGGACCCGGCTGGACGCCGTGTGGCCGGACGCGCAACAGCGGGAGAGATGCCTGCAGACGCTGATCGGCGACGGCCTGGTCACCCAGGCCGCCGCCGACAGCTTCGTGATCTAGCTCAGCTCGTCAGTCGTCCCCACCGGACTTCGGCACGTCGATCGGGCCGGGCTCGTCCTCGGTGGGGTCACCGAGCGAGTCGCCCACCTCGACGCCGGCCGTCTCGAACGGCGGCAGGTCGGGCAGCTCGCCGACCTTCTGGCCGGCGAAGGTGAAGGTCGCCGTCGGGCCCTCGCCCTCGACGTCCACCAGCACGATCTGGCCGGGGCCGACCTCGCCGTAGAGCATCTTCTCGGCGAGGATGTCCTCGATCTCGCGCTGGACGGTGCGGCGCAGTGGCCGGGCGCCCAGGACGGGGTCGAAGCCCCGCTCGGCCAGCAGGTTCTTGGCCGCCTGGGTGAGCTCGATCCGCATGTCGCGGTCGCGCATCCGCAGCTCGACCGACGCGATCATGTTGTCGACCATGTGGACGATCTGCTGCTGCGAGAGCGGCGGGAAGACGATGATCTCGTCGACACGGTTGAGGAACTCGGGCCGGAAGTGCTGCTTGAGCTCCTC
>Ga0136846_1241862_pt1 | contig 11065 bp, 9 predicted proteins | sample HopSoiMetagenom2_FD_96841 | JGI IMG/M metagenome (GOLD analysis project Ga0136846, IMG submission 96841) | Grasslands soil microbial communities from Hopland, California, USA - 2 Assembly 2016 (version 4) | ecosystem: Environmental > Terrestrial > Soil > Grasslands | place: USA: Hopland... | reverse complement strand
GATCTCGACGGCAACGGCACGTTCGAGACTGGCACCCACGCCAACCCGAAGACCACGATGAAGTACAACGCGCCGGGCACCGTGAACGTGCGCCTGCGCGTGACTGACGACAACGGCCTGCAGGACATCGTCGCGCACGCCGTCGAGGTGCTCGCCCAGCCGCCGGCCGACACGAACGCGCCGCACGTGAGCATCGCCCCGCACTCGGTGAAGATGAGCCGCAAGGGCCTCGTCTCGATGCGGATCGTCTGCCCGGCGGGCGAGCGCTCCTGCTCCGGCCGCCTGTCGCTCGCCTCGCTGCTGCGCGGCGCGCACGGCAGCAAGCTGGGCGCCGGTGCGTTCAACATCGGCGGCGGCCAGACCGCCACGGTGAAGATCCACCTGTCCCGGAAGAACCAGCGGCTCGTCAAGAAGCTGCGCAAGCTGAACGCTCAGGCGACCGCGTCGGCGAAGGACGCCGCGGGCAATTCGGGCCTCAGCAAGGCGCGTGTGACGATCAAGCGCTAAGCGCTGGGAGTCCTCTCTTCGGACTCAGCGGGGCCGGCCGTTTGGCCGGCCCCGTTGTACGTCCAGGCTTTGAGGGTGTTGGTTCGCCCGCGAATCTCGAGCTCGCCCACAAGGGTGAGCTCATTGCTGTTGCGCAGAGCTGTTTTCGTCGTGTCGGACACGAGCAGCGCGCAGCCCGTCTCCTTGGTCAATGCCTGCAAGCGTGAGGCGGTGTTGGTCGTGTCACCGACCGCCGTGTACTCGAGCCGCTTGGTCGAGCCCACGTTGCCCGACATCACGGGGCCGCTGTTCAGTCCCACTCCCATGCGGAACGGTTCGCTGATGCCGTGCTCCGTCGCCCAGGCGTTGAAGCGGTCGAGTCGCGTGCCGAGCATCTCGCGTGCGGCGGCGAGCGCACGGTCGGCGTGGTCTTCTTGGGCCAGCGGCGCGCCGAACACCGCCATGATCCCGTCGCCCATGTACGACACCACGGTGCCGCCGTGCTCGAGCATCGCGTCGCTCATCTCCGTCAGGTAGCGGTTGAGTAGCTCGATCACCTGCTCGGCGGGGAGGTGCTCGGCGACGGAAGTGAATCCGCGTAGGTCGCAGAACATCACGGTGGATTCGAGGCGGATGCCGCCGAGGCGCAGGTCGTCGTCGGCCTGGGCGATCACGTCGTCGACCACCTGGGGCGGCACGAAGCGCGCGAAGGTTGCTCTCAACCGCCGGCGCTCCCTGATGTCGGTCCAGTAGGCGACCGCGAGCGTGCCCAGGAAGCTGAGGATGAGCGCGAGCCCCGGTGCCGCGACGGGCAGGATCGTGCCCCCGTTGAAGGCGACTTGGGCGATCACCGGGATTGCGATCGCGAGCGCGATCGGGATCGGCAGCCACTTGAGCCCGTGCCAGCGGATGGCGCCCGCGGGCGTGGCGATTCCCGCGATCACGATCATCAGCACCGACAGCCAGCCGGCGGAGCCGCGCAGCGGAAAGTCGCGCAGGATCGTGGCGATCGCGTTCGCGTTGATCTCGGGGCCGGGCATGCCCTCGCCGGCCGAGGTGGCGTGGACGTCCTGGATGATCGGGTCCGTCGGGCCGACGACCACGACCTTGCCGCGAAACACCTCGGCCTTCATGCTTGCCACATCCGTGAGCGAGACCGTCCGCACCGTTCCGGCCGGGCCGGCGAAGTCGATCCATGCGCCGTCCCCGGCGAACTCGGATTTGTCGACCGGGTGACCGGTGGCCTTCTCCGCGGCTGCCACGGCGAAGCTCGGAATGCGATCGGCGGTATAGGGCACGCGCCTGAACACGCCATGGCGGGCCGCCGATTGCGGGAAGTTGATGCTCGCGACCGTCGCGTGTACTTGGCGCTGGCCTGCCGGGCCGCCAAGCACCGGACTCTCGCCGCGGGCGTTCGTCGTCGCGGTGGCCAGCACCACGTTGCCGGCCCCCGCGATCGCTCTGAGCAGCGCGTTGTCGTCTGCGACTGTCGTCTCGTTTAGGAACTGGAAGTCGTACGCGATGACCTTCGCGCCGTCGCGGTGCAGGGTGTCGATGACCCGGGCGTGCACGTGGCGCGGGATTGGCGGCCGCGCTTTCAACTGCGCGAGGGACTTCGCGTCCAACCCCACCACCACCACATCCGACGGCGGCTTCTGCTTCCCGCGCACATCGAACCGCGCGTCCACGCTCGAGAGCTCCACACGGCGCGCCAGCGGCGTTGCCCAGCTGACGACTCCGATCCCGGCAGCCAGGACGCCCACCGCCGCCAGCAGCAGGGCCCGCTGTCTGTGACGGCGCGCGCGCACGGTGGTCCAAGCGTAAACGGCGTTACACAAGGAACGTCAAGCACGCGAACGTCCGGCCCCCGCGCCGCAGCTAGGGTGGCGCCTGAGGGTTGAACAGATGCCCCAGGTCCCGATGACAACACAACTTCGAGCCACCGTCGCCGCCGCGCTCGCGATGCTCGCCATCGCGGCGCCGTCGGCGTTCGCGCGCGCCACCGACGGGACGATCTCCGGCGTGGCGGGCACCACCGCCGGCTTCGCGGGTGACGGCGGCCCCGCCACGCAGGCGAAGATGGACGCGCCCGCGGACGTGGCGTTCCTGTCCGCTACCAGCTACCTGATCGCGGACTTCAACAACGACCGCATCCGCGAGGTGTTCCCGAACGGGACGATCAACACCGTGGCGGGCTCCGACCGCGGGTACTTCGGCGACGGCGGTCCGGCCACAGACGCCGGGCTCGACCGGCCGCAGGGTGTGACGCCGCTAACCGGCGGCGCGTACCTGATCGCCGACACGTTCAACCACGTGATCCGGAAGGTCGATGCGAACGGCATCATCACCACGATCGCGGGCACCGACCGCGGACTGAGCGGCGACGGCGGTCCGGCGACGAACGCGGCTCTCTCCTTCCCGAGCGATACGGCTGTGATGCCGGACGGCTCGATCCTGATCGCCGACACGGGCAACGACCGTATCCGCAAGATCGCCCCGAACGGGATCATCGGCACGGTGGCCGGCACGACCCGCGGCTTCGGCGGCGACGGCGGTCCCGCCACGCAGGCCAAGCTCGACCAGCCGCGCGACGTGACCGTCGCCTCCGACGGCGCGATCCTGATCGCAGACACGGGCAACAGCCGCGTCCGGCGCGTGGATCCGAACGGCACGATCACGACGGTCGCCGGCCTCGGCGCCGGGCTGAGCGGCGACGGCGACCCCGCCGCGAAGGCCAAGATCAACGCGCCCGTGAGCATCGTGGCCGCCGCCCACGGCGGCTTCATCGTGGCCGACACGGCCAACAACCGGGTCCGCCGCATCACGCCGATGGGCGCGATCTTCACGGTGGCGGGCACGAGCGCGGGCAACTCCGGCAACGGCGGACTCGCGAAGGGCGCCCAGCTCAACCAGCCGGGTGCGCTCACGCTGGCGCCCAACGGCGGCTTCCTCGTGGCCGACACGGCGAACGCCACCATCAGGCGCGTGAGCGACATCGGAGCCGTGCCGCCCGCCGCGGTGGGCCACTCGTTCGGCGTCGCGCCTTCGACCGGCAACGTGACGATTCAGCCGAACGGGCAGCACCGCTACATCCGCCTGCAGGAGGAGGACCTGATCCCGAACTTCTCCCAGGTCGACGCCACCACCGGCGAGATGGATCTGACGATGGCTCGCGATGCCGCCGGTGTGCAGCAGACCGCCCACGTCTTCTGGTCGCCCTTCACGGTCACGCAGGGATCGAAGGGCCAGCCGTTCACTCAGTTCAAGCTCCCGCCGCCCGACTGCGGCGGTTCGACCAAGGCGACCGCGGCCAAGAAGAAGAAGAAGAAGCACAAGCAGCGCCGCCTCTGGGTCTCCGAGACCGGCGGCAACTGGAAGACCGCGACCGGTTCGGTGTCGGCGGGCGCCATCGGCACCGAGTGGGTGACCACCTCGCTCTGCGACGGCACCCGCGTGACCGTGCGCAGGGGAATCGTGCGGGTGATCGACCGCAAGCACCGGCCGCACAAGGTCACACTTCACGCCGGCGATACGTTCCGGACGCCGACTCGCTAGCGGCCGCGGCGCGCCAGCGCTTCTGAGTCGAGCACCGTGGTGCGGCCGCGGCCGAGCTTCACCGTGCCGCGTTCCTCCTCCTCGCGCAGCACACGGTTCACGGTGGCGCGCGAGGTGCCGGCCAGGCCGGCGAGGTCCTCCTGGGTGAGTGGGACCACGCCGTCGCTGAAGATCTCCGCCATCTCGCCCAGACGTCGCAGCACGCGCTTGTCGGCAGGCACGTAGAGCGCCTCCACGAGGTGCTTCGACAGCCGCTGCACCTGGCCGGACAGGATCGCGATCATCACGTTGACGGTCTCCGGGTTGCGGCTGCGGAGGCGCTCGAAGTCGATCCGGTGCACCGAGCGCGTCTCCGCCTGCTCGAGCGCGGCCACCGTGGCGCTGCGGCGCGCATGATCGCCACCCAGCAGGGCCAGCTCGCCGAACATCTCGCCCGGGCCGAGCACGGAGAAGATGGCTGTGTCGCCGAGCGCGGTGGTCACGCGCACCACGAAGCGGCCCTTCGCGATCAGGTGCAGCGTGTCGGCCGGGTCCTCCTGATGGAACACCACCTCGCCGCGCGCGAACTTGCGACGCCGCGCGATGCTGAGCACGAGCTGGATCTCCTCCTCCGGCACACCAGCGAGAAGCGGCCAATCCATCGCCGGCAGCCTATCCGCGCGATCGGCTTATCCTGGTGGGAGATGGCCGGGGCGGTGGCTCATACCGGTGCCGGAGAGGCCCGCTACGGGCGCGAGGTGAAGACGCTGGGCCACGCATGGCGCGAGTTCCGGCACAAGCGGTCGCCGTACGTGATCGCGTCGGCGCTCGGGTTGGTTGCAGTCGCGCGCGCAATCGTGGGCGACTTCAGCTGGCGCGACGCGGTTGCCGCGCTTGCGATGGTCGTGATCTATCCGTTCGGCGAGTGGGCGATTCACGTGTACCTGCTGCACGCGCGGCCGTTCAGGGTGCGCGGCCGCCGCGTCGACCTCGCGAGCGCGAAGGCGCACCGCGAGCACCACGAGGCGCCGAACGACCTCGGCCTCATCCTGCTGGCGCCGCTCGAGGCCGCCGCCCTGCTGTTCCTGGCGGTGCCGGTGGTGCCGCTGATCGGCGCGGCGGCGTTCGCGCTGGCGCCCGGCGCGGTGCCGTGGCCGGCGCTGCTCACGGCAGTGCTTGCGGGCTACGTGCTCGTCGGCATCTACGAGTGGACTCACTTCCTGATCCACACCGCCTACCGCCCGCGCTCCCGCTACTACCGCTCGATCTGGAAGACCCACCGCCTCCACCACTTCAAGAACGAGCACTACTGGCACGGAATCACGAACACGGTGGGCGATCGCGTGCTGGGCACGTTTCCGGATCAACGGGACGTTGAGAGGTCGGAGACGGCGAGAAGTCTCGAGACTAGGGACTAGCCCATGTGAACGCCCTGAACACTTTCCCAACCTCTTAACCGGCGCGCCCGTCCGCATGGCGAACCCTGCAGGCAGAAAGCCGCTCGATGCGCCGAACCAAGCGCCAGCAGCTTCTGTCGATAGCCGTCTCTGCGGTGGCGGTCGCGGCACTCGTGGCGCTGTGCTGGACGCATCGCCACCAGCTCGCCGGGGCGCTGCGCCGGCTGCCGCTGACCGTGTTCGCCGCGGCTGTCGGGCTCCACATGATCGCCCTCAGCGTGCGCGCCGAGGCGTGGCTGCTCACGCTCAGGGCCATCGACGGGCGCGGCGCCCCTAGGAGGGTCACCCACTTCGCCAGCGCGGGCGGCTTCCTGGCGGGAACGGTGTCCGGGCACGCAACGGTCCCGCTGCGCATGCTGCTCGTCCGCAGCCTGGCGCCCGACGACTCGCCGCCGCTGCGCGACCTGATCGTGGCCGACGCCCCGATCTACGCGATCGAGGCCACCATCGCGGCGGCGCTCGTGCCGCTGGCCGCCGGCGCGCTCGGGATTCCGTGGTGGGCGGCGCTCGCTGCGCCGCTCGCCGGCATCGCGCTGCTGCTCCTTCTCAAACGAGCGCACGGGTTCGCCAGCCGCCGCGGGATCGCCCGTGGACTTGCGGTGCTGGAACAGGTGCAGCACCGCCGCAGGCTCGTGCTGCTCGTGTTCGTGGTCAGCGCCGCCACCTTCGCCCGCATGTGGCTGATGCTCCACTTCACGGGATTGCCCGACGGGGTGGACCACGCCACCCTGCTGTTCGTGAGCGCGGGGGTGCTCAGCCTGCTCCCGCTTGGACCGGCCGCCGGTCCCGCGGCGGCGCTGCTCGCCACCGGTGGAGGGCACGTGGCAGCTGCCACCGCAGCGGGCCTCGGCATCACCGGAAGCGGCTTCCTGGGCGTGGCGCTCTACGGCCTCGTGACCCTCGTCGCGCGCCACCAGCGTTCACAACCTGAAAACGCGGAGTTCTCGGCCCCGTAACCAAATGCCGCAATTTGCGGGCGAATGTTGCGAGCAGATGGATGCGACGCTCGCGCAGCCCGGCCTGGTGGAAGTCCCACAGCCGCGGCTGCGAGTGGTCGACGTGGCCCTCTTCTACGGCGAGCGCACCGGCGGGATCCGCACCTACCTCGACGCGAAGGCGGCATACGCGGCGGCCAGCGGCGCGTTCGAGCATCACACCGTGATCCCGGGGAGGAACGAGCGCCACGACGGCAGCCGGCACGAGCTGCGCGCACTCACGGTGGCCGCGGCGAACGGCTACCGCATCCCGCTTGGCACCGCACACCTCGAGCTGACCCTGCGCGAGATCGACCCGGATGTGATCCTGGTCCACGATCCCTACTGGTCGCTGGGCGCCGCCACCCGTGTGGCGGGCGAGCGCGGCATCCCCGTGGTCGCCGTTCATCACTCGAGCGTGGAGATGGACGCGAAGGCCCTGCGCGGTCCCACCCCGCTCTACCGCCGCCTCTTCTGCGCGCGCTACCGCTCGGCCTACAGGAGGGTGGATGCGGTCATGTCGGTGATCGATCCGAGGCCCGACAGCGGCCGCGGCGCCACGCTGCCGCTGCGCTTCGGGCTCGACCCCGCGTTCAAGCCGCGGCCCGGCATCAAGCGCGGAGACCACGTGCTCTACGCGGGCCGCCTCGCGGCCGTGAAGGGCGTGTTCGACCTGCTCGAGGCAGCGGCCGAGCGCGACTGGGACCTGCAGCTCGTGGGTAGCGGCGCCTCGGACGATCAGATCGTGAGCACGGCCAAGCGGCTCGGCATGCGCGATCGCGTGTCGATCCACCCGTTCGTGCCCAACCCGATGCAGCTCGCCGCCACCTACGCGGCCGCGAGCTGCGTGGTGATGCCCGGCCGGTTCGAGACCTTCGGCCTGGTGGCTCTCGAGGCCGCGGCGAGCGGGGCGCAGGTGGTGGCTTGCAGCAGCGCGCCGTCCGCGCCGCTGATCGGCGAGCTGGGCGAGACGTTCACGCCGGGCGATCCGATGGACATGGCGAGGGCGATCGACCGGGCGCGCGCTAAGCGGCAGGACGTCGCAGCCGCGGCGCACCTGGGCGAGCGCTTCAGCTGGGAGCGCGCATTCGAGAGCGAGCTGGCCGACCTGAGGAGGCTGATGCGATGAAGCAGATCGCGGTGGCGATCCACGACGTGGAGCCGTCGACGTATTCGCGCTGCGCCGAGATCCGCGGCTGGCTCGACCAACGGGGCATCGAGCGAGCCACGCTGCTGGTGATTCCCGCCGCCGACCTGCACCCGCTGCATTCGCGCCGCCCGGACATGCTCGAGTGGCTGCAGGAGCAGGTTGGAAAGGGAGACGCGATCGCGCAGCACGGCTTCACGCACCGACGGATGCACTCGCTGCTGCCGCCGCGCAGCTGGCTGGTCAGATGGCAGGGGGGACGTGCGTGCGAGTTCCCCGGCCTCGACGCCGACGAGACCCGCAAGGCCGTGGACAGTGGGCGGCGCGCGCTGAAGCTGGCCGGGCTCGAGGCGCGCGGCTTCGTAGCGCCGGGCTACGCGTACACACGCGCGCTGCGCGAGCAGCTCGAGACCCGCTTCGACTGGTGGGGAGAGTTGCTGGGCGTCCGCGCGAACGGGCACGGCCGCCGCACGCCGGCGCTGTGCCTGGGCACATCGGGGGTGATCAAGCGCGCCACCTCGCCGCTGGTGGTGCGCGCGGGCGCTGTGCTGTCACCCGGGCTGCTGCGTCTGGACATCCACCCGGCAGACTTCGACCATGCCCGCCACGTCCAAGCCCTCGACACGATCATCCGGCGGGCCCACGGGCACGCGCCGATCACCTACGACGACCTTCTTGCTAGCTGAGGGCACCCGCGCCGAGCGCCTCGCGCACGCGGCGGAGGGGGTGCTGAGAGCGAACTGGCGGGAGGGGGTACGCGGCGGCGTGCCGTACGCGTTCACCTGCCCATCGACGCCGCGCTACCGGCACCAGTGGTACTGGGACTCGTGCTTCCACGCGATCGTGTGGCGCCGGTTCGACCCGGCGCGCGGGCGCGACGAGCTGCGCACACTGCTGCGCGCCGGTTGCGACGGACTCGTGCCGCACACGGTGTTCTGGGACTACCCGGCGCTGTGGCGCCGCGCGCCGCTGTACGCGTGCAACAGCTTCTTCCGCAACCACGCCACCGCGCACATCCAGACGCCGCTGCTTGCCGTCGCGTGGGAGGGGGTTGCCGAGGACGACCCGGACTTCCGCGACGAGGGCATCGACGAGCTGAAGCGCCATTACGACTGGCTGGCCGCCGAGCGCGACCACGACGACGACGGCCTGATCACGATCCACTTTCCCGACGAGTCCGGCATGGACGACTCGCCCAAGTACGACCACGTGTACGGCTGGATGGCCCACCACCTGCCCGGCTACTTCTGGCTCGTGCAGCGCTCGCGAAGGCTCGGCTACAGCGCGCGGCGGATCGTCGAGCGCCATGAGGAGCACGTGGAGGACGTGCTGGTGAACGTGGCGTACGCGATGGGGCTGCGTGCGCTCTCGCGGATGATCGGCGACGACAGCGTGTACGCGGCGCGCGCCGAGCAGACCGAGCGCGCCCTGCTCGAGCGCTGCTACGACGAGCAGAGCGGCCTGTTCTTCGACCTCGCCGGTTCAGGCGAGCAGCAGGTGCCGGTGTCCACCTGGGCGTCGCTGGCGCCTCTCGCTCTCCCGGACCTGCCCGAGGACGTGCGGCGGCGACTGGTGGAGGAGCACCTGCTGCACCCGCGCCGTTACAAGGTCCACACCGGCATCCCTTCCGTGGCGCTCGAGGAGCACACCTTCAACCCGCACTTCGACCGCTTCCGCTGCTGGCGCGGCCCCTCCTGGATGCCCACCGCGTGGTTCCTCGTGCCCCCTATGCGCGAGCTCGGCTACGAGGAGGACGCCGAGCGCATCGTGGACTCGCTCGCCACCGCGGTCGAGCGGGACGGCTTCCGCGAGTACTACAACCCGCTGAGCGGACACGGGCTGGCTGCCAAACGCTTCGGCATGTCCACGCTGCTGGTGGATCTCATGCGAGACTGATGGCGGACCGTGACTGCCAATGGGGCGCAGTACCTGCTGCCGGATGGCATCCGGCTGGGGGCGGCGAGGGAAGCCCTCGCGGCCCAGACCGGTCTGCTCGAGGACGGCAGCCGCTCGCGCGTGGACCGCACGTTCTACGACACCTTTGACGGCCGCCTGCACGCCGCCGGGCTGGCGCTCGTGCAGGCGGATGGCAGGCTGTCCCTCCTCGGCATGGACGCCTATGGGGAGCGCTCCTCGGCCCCGTTCGAGACGGCACCCGAGCGGATCTTCGGCAGCGAACTGCCGGCCGGCCGCCTGCGCGACCAGGTCGTGCCGCTGCTGGACGTGCGCGCGCTCACGCCGATCGCCCGGACGCGCAGCGAGATGCTCGCGCTGCGGATGCTGAACGGCGACGACAAGACGATCGCCCGGCTGGTCGTGGAGTCGTGCACGGCTCAGGGGCCGAAGCGCGGGCTCAGGAAGCTGCGCTCGCGCGTGCACGTGCTGCCCGTGCGCGGCTACGAGGGGGCGGCCGAGCGGCTCAAGCAGCAGCTCGAGACGCAGGTGGGCCTGGTGCGCGCGCCCGCGCCGCTGCACGACGAGGCGGTGTCGGTGGCGGGCGGAACGCCGGGCGGACTGCCGGCCACGCTGGAGCTGCCGCTGGGCCCCGCGCAGCGCGCCGATGCGGCGGCGGCGCAGGTGCTCCAGCGCCTGCTCGGCACCATCGAGGTGAACCTGCCCGGCACGCTCGCCGATGTGGACACCGAGTTCCTGCACGACCTGCGCGTGGCGGTGCGCCGTACCCGCGCGCTGCAGCGCGAGCTGCGCGGCGTGTTCGCGCCGGAGCCGCTGGCGCGCTTCCGCGAAGGGTTCCGCTGGCTGCAGGCGGTCACCGGCCCCACGCGCGACCTCGACGTGTACCTGCTCGACTTCGCGCGCTTTCGCGAGGCGCTGCCCGGGCCGGCGGGCGCCGACCTCGACGCGCTCGAGCAGGTGCTCATCGACGAGCGAAAGAACGCGCAGCGGCGGATGTCGCGAGCGCTGCGCTCCGACAAGGCGGTGACGCTGCTCGCCGACTGGTCGGCGTTCGTCGAGGAGCTCGTCCAGTCGCCCGACGACGAACGGCCCGACGCGCGCACGCCGATCGGCGAGCTGGCCGGCGCGCGGATCCGCAAGGTCTACCGGCAGATGGTGAAGCGCGGGCAGGCGATCGATGACAGCGGTCCCGCCGAGGCGCTTCACGACCTGCGCAAGCAGGGCAAGGAGCTGCGCTACCTGCTCGAGTTCTTCGCGATCCTCTTCCCGGCAGATGTGGTGCGGCCGATGGTGAAGAAGCTCAAGGCGCTGCAGGACGTGCTCGGACGGTTCCAGGACGCCGAGGTGCAGGCCGGCATGCTGCACGCCCACCGCGAGGCGGTGGCGGCGCGCGAGAACGGCGCCGCGGCGCTCATGGCCATGGGGCTGCTCGTGGACCGCCTGGAGCGCGACCAGGCCGCCGCCCGCGCCGAATTCGGCGAGCGCTTCGCCGCCTTCGCCGCGCCACGCCAGCGGGAGCTCGTGGAGAAGACGTTCGTGTGAGCAAGGTCCTC